>Ga0182024_10009025_pt1 | contig 20775 bp, 13 predicted proteins | sample P32metaG_FD_120480 | JGI IMG/M metagenome (GOLD analysis project Ga0182024, IMG submission 120480) | Permafrost microbial communities from Stordalen Mire, Sweden - P3-2 metaG (Illumina Assembly) | ecosystem: Environmental > Terrestrial > Soil > Wetlands > Permafrost | place: Sweden: Stordalen...
CCGTCAATGCTCAGGCCCACGAGAAAGCCATTGGCGTTGAGGAATTCGCACCAGGCGTCGTCAAGGAGCGTGCCGTTGGTCTGGATCGCGTTGGCGATCTTCTTGCCGTTGGCGTAGCGCTGCTGAAGCTCGACCGCCCGCCGAAAGAAATCCAGCCCCATCAGCGTTGGCTCGCCGCCCTGCCAGGCAAAGGTGACTTCAGGGACCTGCTGCGCTTCGATGTATTGCCGGACGTATTTCTCCAGCACGTCGTCCGGCATCCGCCAGTTGCTCTTGCCGGGATACAGCTTTTCCTTTTCAAGGTAAAAGCAGTATTTGCAATCAAGATTGCAAATCGGCCCAACGGGCTTGGTCATCAGGTGGAATGACCGGGGTAGCGAGGGATTGGCGGCGGTTGAAGGCATCGGGCTCCAAATTGATATACTACCGTCCCGTCAACATTGATTCGCACACGGAAGAAAAAGGAGTTGGGCATGCTCTGTCTCAACGCTCGCACGTGGCACGGGCGTCCCGCCCGTGCGGAACATTGTCCAAGTACGACGCGGCACGATTTACAGGTGTCCTCCGATGGGGCACCCCTCACACGGCCGAGACGGCCGTGCCACAGCCGAGCGTCTAGGCGCTGGAAGCTGAGCACGAATCCTTCCGCGGCAGCGGCACTCATGTTCCTCTTCCTGTCCGGAGCGGTGACGGGGTGCCGGGATCGATCAAATGAATCTAGAGGACTCGGGAAGGAGATGGTGGTTTCACCGGATCCTCCGGCGATCCCGCCCGAGCTGCAGGTGAACGGCACGCCGATCCTTCAAGTCCACGCCTCTGGCGTGCAGATTTACGTTCTCGTCCAGAACCCGGATGGCTCGGAAAAATGGAATCTGAAGGCGCCGGAGGCGACATTCAACGGCGGCGGCAAGCAGGGCAGGCACTACGCCGGGCCGACGTGGGAGTGTACGACTGACGGAAGCAAGGTGGTCGGGCGCAAGCTCGCAGAACATGCGTTCGGTTCGAGTGCCGTGCGGTGGCTCCTGCTCGAAGCCAAAAGCCACGACGGAAACGGCATCCTCACCGCCGTGACGTTTATCCAGCGGATCGACACCGTCGGCGGGTCCCCGCCCCCGACCACCGGCGCCAAGCCGGGCGACGAAGTGCGCGTGCCGTACTCGGCGGACTACGAGTTTTATGGCGCGGGAGCCACCACCCGCCCGTGAGGTGTGAAGGCCATCATCGCGCGGCTGTGACCCTTCCCAGCCCGAATTGGTCTCCCGCCCGGGACGGCTTGTCGCCGGCAAAATCGATTTCCAACAGCTTCTCGCTTGCAACTTCCCGGCCTTTTTCGTCTTTCAGGCCGGTGACGATTTTCTTGCTGGCGACGTCGATCACGTCTCCCGTTGAGGGATACGCGTAGCGGCCGTCCAGGCTGAAGGTGACCCAGCCCGGCTGCTCGCGCAGCTCGATGCTTGTGCCTTGCTTGGGCGGCGTGATGGTGTTGTCGAAGACGTGCATCCGGCTGTTGTGGGCGTCGCACACCCACAGTTCCTTCTCATCCGGGGTCAGGCCGATGCCGTGGCTCGGGCAGCCGTGCCGCTTGGTCGGGCCGACGGGGAAGCCCTGCACTTCGACGCGGTAGAGCTTCTTGCCAGTGACGAGATCGCCGATCTCGAAGCCGAGCAGATTGTTGACGCAGAGATAGGCGAGCGTGCCGCGGCCGTTGACGGTAAACGGACGGATGGGCGCGGCAAACGGGCCGGCGTTGAGTTCAACGGCGTATGTTTGGGGATCCGCGACGGCCAGTAAGGGAGACTTAAGCCCCGCGAGATAGACGTGTTTTCCGTCCAGGCCGCAGATGGTGTTGTGAGCGCCCGCGCCGGTGGTGATCTTCGCCAGCTCATTTCCGTCATTCGCATCAATGACGTGCCAATACTGGCCTTCGAGGGTCGGCTCAAAGATCGACTTTCCGTCGGGCGTGATGGACATGCGATCGCAGCCGGAGGCATAGGTTTTTTCCCACACCACTTTGTCGGTGCTCAGGTCCAGGCAGGTGAGCGTTTTGGGCGTGCTGACGTAGAGACGGGCGGTTGCGCTGCTGGCGCAGATCCCCTTGGCGGCCTGCGGATGTTTGTCGTCCCCGAGCGCTGGAATGGAAATCCGGCGGACGAACTGGTGATCGTGATCGATGTCGAAGATCAGAATCCCTGTGCCGCCATCCTGCACATCGGCGCGGACTCCGGGGACAGCGACGTAGAGAAGGTGACGCGTCGCGGAGTCGGACGATGCCGGCGCTTCGGCGTTAGCGCGGACCGTGAATGCGAGAAGGAGCAGGATGGAGACAAACACGGAGAGGGCGCGGTTGTGCAGCATCGAAAGCCTCGCGATAGGTGGACAAACCTGAACGCCGCTTGCCCTTCGCGGAAGATTTCGGGCCTTCCGCAAAGGGCAAGCGGCGTTCGGAGTATTCCCGAGGTGGTACGCGTTTGCAACCGGGAGACGATCCTTACGCGAGCAAATCCTTAATCACGTTCCCATATCGCACGATCATCACGGGCCGCCCGCCCGGCGTCTTGTATTCCTTGGTGGGGTCGATGCCCATCGAAGTGTAGAACGTGGCAGCCACGTCGTCGGGGGTGATGGCCTTGTCCTTGGGCTGCTCGGCCTTGGCATCCGACTCGCCGATGACCTGCCCGCCCTTGATTCCGCCGCCACCGAGGAGGCAGAACATCGAGCGGGGATAGTGATCGCGCCCCGCGCGCGGGTTGATCTTGGGCGTGCGGCCGAATTCGCCGGTGGCAAAGACGCCGGTGGATGCCAGCAGTCCCTTGGCTTCCAAGGCCCGGAAGAGCCCCGCCATGCCGGCATCGAAGTTCGGAAGAACCTTGTCCTTGAGCGCCGAGAAGTTGTCGGCGTGGGTATCCCAGCCGCCAAGCTGGATGGTGACGAACTTCACGCCCGACGCCACGAGCCGGGTGGCCAGCAGGCAGCTTTGCGAGAAGCCGTCATTGGTGAACATGGCGCTGATCGTGTGCTCTTCCTTGGACATGTCGAACGCTTCGCGGGCCTTGCCCGAGCGCATCATGGCGTAGGCCTTCTGGCCGAACTTGTCCATGCCGGCCAGCAGACGATCCTCTTCCGAGAGGCTGCCGAAGGCCGTGTCGTATCGCTTGAGCAGGTTCTGGCGGCGGTCGATCTCCTCGAGCGTCACGCCGTTCATGGTGAGGCCGCGGATGCGGACGGGTTGCCCCGCGACCGGCGATGCGCCGGTTTCCAGCGGCCCGTACTCGACGCCGAGATAGCCGGCCGAATCCGCGCCGAAGCTGGGGATGGACACGTACGCCGGCATGTCCGGCGAGTTGCCCATTTCCTTGGCGATCACCGCGCCGTAGGTCGGGAATTCGAGCGAGGGAAGCGGGCGATTCCCCGTGTTCATGTACTTGCTGCCCAGCTCGTGGGCCGCGAGGGTGTGGCTCACGCCGCGCAAGATCGCATACTTGTCGGCGACCTGCGCGAGCTTGGGCAGGTGCTCGCAGATCTGGATGCCTGAAACATTGGTGTTGATCGGCTTGAACTCGCCGCGAAATTCGCTGGGCGCATCCGGCTTGAGGTCGAAGGTGTCGAGGTGGCTCGGGCCGCCCGCCAGCCGGATGAAGATCGCAGCCTTCCCCTTGGCCTGATTGATCTCGCCCGCATCGGCCAGGGCCAGATAGTGCGAGAGCGTCATCCCGATGCCGGCCAGCGCGCCGACCCGGAGGAAATCACGCCGATTCACGCCGTCGCAACAGATGGTGTTTTTCATAATCTCTCCTCCGAACAGATGGTTGTTGTTGGTTGTGTGTTGAATCTGGCCACCGACAACCAACAGCCCGCCACCAACAACCCTCCAATTTAGTGATTCACCTTAAACTCACGCGTATTGAGCATCGCCCAGAGCAGGTCGCGCACGCCGTCAACCGGTGCTTTAGCGGCGCTGATGTCGGTACGGGCCTCCGCCAACTCCTGTGCCGTCGCGGGGCGGCTGACCGTGCGGAGGAAGACTCCCTCAATCGCCTGATCGACATCAAGTTGTTTGGGGTTCGAGCGCCGAAGCTGTGAAATCCAGCTCGAATCCGGCCGGCCGGTGCCTTCGATTCGCGAGAGCAGATTCGGGTCGTTGCGGGTGAAGAGCGTCTGCAGCAGCGTCGGATCTGTCGATCGCTCGCAGTCGCAATTGGTCTCGCGGGTCGGCTTGCCGAACAGAGTCAGGAAGTACCCATCGTTGCCCTTGGCGGCCTTGCCGGCCTTCACATATGACGCCACGCCCACCGGGCCGATCGCGCGATCGTTGATGTCGGAAGAGAAGGAGGCGAGCTTGGAATCCGGGGCGATGGCCTGGTCGATCGCATCCAGCATCACCTCGGCCGGAAGCTGCCGCACCACCTCGTGGCTGAAGTTGCGGTTGTCCATCAAGTTCGTCGGGTTGGTCTTCCAACTGCGCTGATAGGTGTCGCTGCTGAGGATCTCGCGATGGAGCCACTTCATGTCATAGTTGTGGCTGACGAATCCGGCGGCCAGATAGTTGAGCAATCCGGCGTTGCAAGGGGCATTAGCCAGGTTCATGTCGTCGGCGGGCTCGACGATGCCGCGATTGAAATACGTGGCCCATACGCGGTTGACGATGGCTTTGGCGAAGTACGGGTTGGACGGGCTTCGCAGCCAGTCCATCAGCGGCTTGCGCGGGTCGGGATATTGCGAGAGAGGAACTTCCGCTCCACCAAGCAGCTTGGGCGTGGCCGTCAGATCGACGGTGCCTTTGTTTTTCTTGCCGAGCCGGCGTCCGTCGACGCGATTGTTGACCCAAAGCTCCGGCCAGGGCGCCGGCTCGCCGGCTTCCACGCGGCGCTCGGTTTCGTCGCGGAGGCCCTTCTGGATCTGCTGGAATTTCTTCCCGTCCTGCTTCTTCAATTCCGCCTTGGCGGCGGCGTCCATCTTCTCAACTTGTGAAGGGTCCTTCCCCTCGACCGCGGCCGTCACCTTCTGCGTGATGTCGCGGGTGATGGTCTGGTAGGTCACCTCTTCGCCCTTCACCGGCGGGCGCGGGTTGGAAAGGATCGGCGTGAAGAACGCGGTGAACTGGGCGAAATCCTGCTTGGTCCACCGATCAAACGGGTGCTTGTGGCACTGGGCACATTCGAGTTTCACGCCCATGAACGCGTGGCTGAACGCCAGCGCCTTGTCCTGGGGCAACTGCATGTTGCGGCGCTGCCAGAAGTAGGGGAGCGTGGGATGGTCGGCGTAGTCGGCCGGATGGTCCGCCCGGTAATAGGTGTCCATCGCCACCGAGTAATCTTTGTAGTTCTCATCCGGCGACGTGCGGCTGGTGGCCAGCACGATGTCCGCCACGAGCTGGTCGTAAGGGGTATTGCTGGCCACCCGTTTGTAGATCCACTCGTACCACTGTTTGGAGATCTCGCCCGGGTTGCGGTTGAAGTTGCCGCCGAAGTTTAATTCGCGCGGGCTGTTTCCGGTGTAGTCGCAGAACTTGGTCGTCCACCAAGCCGAGTATGCGGGGGTGTTGAGCAGTTCCTCAATCTTCGCCGCGCGTTTGCCCTGAGACGGGTCGGCGATGAATTTGCTCACCTCATCCGGCGTCGGCAGCGTGCCGGTCACGTCGAGGCTCACGCGACGGAGAAAATCGGCGTCGTCGCACACCGGCGACGGAACGATGCCCACCTTGCGAAGCTTATCGAGCACCAGTTCATCGATCTTTGTGCGAGCAGCGATCGGCGGGAACTTGGCCCCGTTCAGGTCCGAGACCGGCAGCATCATTGGCACCGGCACCACGCCGTTGTCATAAGAAGCAACGACGTGGCTGTCGCCCTTGCCGGTGCAAGTTACCAAACCGGTTTCAGCGACCGTAGCAACTGTCTCGTCGTTGGTTTTATACCGCGTCAATTCGGTAACATCTTCGGTGGTCCCGTCGGTCCAATGAGCCAGCACGCGGAGCTGGGTCGTGTCGCCGATCTTGTTGAAGACCAATTCAGACGGCGTGATCTCAAGCCGTTGCAATTCGCCGGTCTGCTTGGAATCGTCCTTGGCCCCGTCCTGGATCCACTTGAGGATCAGGTTGTATTGCCATTCATCCTTCTTGAAACGCAGCTTGCCCTTGTGCTTCACCTGCATCGTCGGCTTGAGCAGGATCAGGCTTTGGTCGGGGTGATCGCGATCGATATGCACCTCGTCCTCGTCGCCTTTGCTTTGGGTAAGCTGGACGAAATCGTGATCCCATTCGGAACCGAATAGGGAAAGCTGGAATCCGCCGCGGCCCTGGAAGGAGCCGTGGCATTCGCGGGCGCTGCAACCGACGCGGGCGAGCAATGGAATCACATGGCGGCGGAAACTGGGGTCCTGCGCGTCCTTCAAGGCGGCATATCGCTGACTGGGACTTCGCGTATCCTGGGCTGGCGGGGCCGCCGACTGTTCGGCGTCAGTAATCGACAGCAGCGCCAGCACGCTGACTGCCATCAGGCAAACCGACGTGAACTTTGACTTGCGGCATCGCATTGACGGGTCCCTCTCAGAGTCCGAAAAGCGAAAGAGTTGCGTTCCGGTGCCATCTACAACGCCGTTACGGTCGCTTCATTTCAAAAATAGTGGGGCGGTCGGTAAATCGTTGAAGATTGGCTAAAGATTTTGAGCCGCGCGGCCGAATAGCCGGGGCATCAACAGTCTATAGGACCGGCGCGTATTCCATAGATGCACACTTCACCGGTTCGGCGAATTCTTGCTTTGGCAGTCGGTCTCGTCGCGATGATGGCTGCCCGCGCGGCGCTTGCCGCGGCGCCGCAACCCACTCTCAGCGATGAAGAAAAAACCGCCGGCTGGAAACTGCTCTTCGATGGCGTCAGCACCGCCGGCTGGCGCGGGTTAGGAATGGAAGCATTTCCCGCCGACCTATGGAAGATCGAAGACGGCTGCCTGCATTGCCTCGGCGGCACGAAGATCAACGACCTCGTTACCACCAATCAGTACGAAAGCTTCGAGCTTTCGTTCGAGTGGATGGTCCCCAAATTAAACGGCAACAGCGGCCTGAAATACCGCGTGCAGGAACAAAAAGGCCACGGCTTTGCCTTCGGCCCCGAATACCAATGCATGTACGACCCCGACGCCACCGACAAGCACGCCAGCGGATCGCTTTACGATGTCCTTCCGCCGATCGGAAAGAAGCTTCAGCCGCAGGGACAGTTCAATCAGTCACGGATCATCGTCCAAGGCAATCACATCGAACATTGGCTCAACGGCGTGAAGGTCATCGACTGCGAACTGGGCAGCGACACGGTCAACGCGGCGATCGCCAAGAGCAAGTTCAAGGGAACCGATTGGGGCAAGAAGCCGCTGGGCCACATCGCGCTGCAGGACCATCACGACGAGGTGTGGTTTCGAGATTTGAAGATTCGCCAGCTTCCGCCGCCCGCGAAATAGCTCGGCGGGATGACCGAATGACCATTTCGTTCATCGCACCGCTCCAGCGGTTCCTCCGCCGTGGTTAGCCGTCCCAGCTTGCCGGGCGCGACAAGGGCCGTACCGGGTAGGGCAACGCAATGATTAGTTAGCAAGACAATCTTTCGGCCCAATACCGACTGCAACGGGTCATGGTCGGATTCCCGTCGCGCCCAGCAAGCTGGGACGGCTAACCACGGCTGATGAGTGCTGCGCACGCGATGCCGGTATTTGGGGAAATATCGTTCGAGCCGCTTTAGCGATGCCCGGCTTGCGTGGCTTTTTCTGTAATGGACGGCCGGGGGTCGCCCCTACGGCGCCTGTCCGCTGTAGATACGGACTGATTCGACCAATCCGGTAAACTTGGGACGTTCCTCGCCGGTGACGAAGCTTCCCAAGTCTGCGCCGATTTGCAGGCCATCATTGGGTTGCCGTTGGATGGGTTGCTTCAGGTGCTCCTGTGCAGGCGGTTGGCCATCTATGTCGAGCGATACGTTTTTCTCATCGTAGCGGGCGTGAATAGTGATCCATTTGCCGGTGACCGGCTGGTCGATCGCGGCGACGGTGAGCTCTGATCCACCGGCGACGGCGAACCGCGGCTTGCCGCCTTCGAGGTAGAGGCAGTAGCCGTTGGAAGCGCCGCCCTGGGCGAGCACCACGCCATCGGGTTTGTCGGCCTTGAAGGTGGCTTCGATCGTCCATTCGCCGACGGCGGGGTTGAGGCTCTGCGATTTGGGGACGTCGATGTATGCGGTCCCATCGAATTGCCGGGCCTTTGCGCCGTTGCGGCCATCGGCCGGTTTCACTCCATTCGGTTTGCCGGCGTTGCCCTTTCCCGAGGCGTCGATCACCTTCGTCGGTTCATCGTGATCGAAGCGGTATTCCAGCACCCATGCGTTCATCGGCTTGGCGCGCGGCGTTCGCGCTCCTGCCGCTTGCCCCTTCGCGGGGATCATGCTGTCAGGGGGATCCTGCGCCGGCTCCTTCAGCTCCCTGCGAAGCTCGTCCAACTGCTCGTGTAAATCCTTCCGCACCTGGGCGTAATTCGGGTCGTCATACACGCTCTTCAGTTCGTGCGGATCGGTCTTCAGATCGAACAGCTCCCAATAGTTGAATTCGGGCTCGTAGAAGAAAACCAGCTTGTAGCGATCGGTGATCGCGCCGTATTGCTTGGCCACGTTGTGCGGGCCGGGATGCTCGTAGTAGTGGTAATAGAATCCCTTGCGCCAGTCGGAGGGCGTGTGGCCTTCCAGCACGGGCCGAATGCTGCGGCCTTGCATCTCCGGCGGCGCTGCGATGCCCGCGGCGTCGAGGATCGTCTCGCCGTAGTCGAGATTGGAGACGATCGCGTCGTCCACGCTGCCCGCCTTCGTCACTCCCGGCCATCGCACCAGCAGCGGCGTGCGCAGCGATTCCTCAAAGATCCATCGCTTGTCGAACCACCCGTGCTCGCCGAGGAAGAAACCCTGGTCGGAGGTGTAGACGACCACCGTGTTCTGATCCAGCCCGGACTCTTTCAGATAATCCAGCAGCTTCCCGACGCTGTCGTCGATCGACTGGATCACCGCGAAGTAGTCGTGCAGATAACGCTGATACTTCCACCGCACCAGGGCGTCTCCCTCCAGATGCTGGTTCTTAAATTCCGCATTGCGCGGCTCGTAATAGGCGTCCCAGATTTTGCGCTGTTCGGCGTTCATCGTCGGCGGGGGCGTCAGCTTCAAATCCTTGGCGTTCATCGTGCTCTTTATCATCATGTCCTGCTCGTGCTCGGCCTTGCCGCGGCCGGAGTAATCGTCGAACAGGGTCGGCGGCTCGGGGAACTTCACGCCGTCGTAGTCGGTCAGGTGATTCAGCGCCGGCTCCCATTCGCGGTGGGGCGCCTTGTGATGGCACAGCAGCACGAACGGCTTGCTCTTGTCCCGCTTGTTCTTCAGCCAGTCGAGCGTGTCATCGGTGATGATGTCGGTGATGTATCCCTGCTTCTTGATGTGCTGGCCGTTGAGGATCATCGGCGGGTTGTAGTATTGCCCCTGACCGGGAAGAATCTCCCAATAATCAAAGCCGGTCGGGTCGGTCTCCAGGTGCCATTTGCCGACGATCGCGGTCTGGTAGCCTGCCTGTTGCAAGAGCTTGGGAAATGTCATCTGCGAGCCGTCGAAGCGGCTGTTGGTGTTGTTATAGAAATGATTCAAGTGGCTGTATTTCCCGGTGAGCAGAGTCGCACGCGCCGGGCCGCAAAGGGAATTGGTCGTCAGGCACCGCGTGAAGCGCATCCCCTCCGTCGCAAGTCGATCGAGATTGGGCGTTTTGTTCAACCCGTAGCCGTAGGAGGTGATCGCCTGATAGGCGTGATCGTCGCTCATGATGTAGAGTACGTTGAGCCGCCGCCTCGGCGGTTCATCGGCCGCGATCGCAAGGGTGGGTCCGAGTGTGAGCGCCAGGAGTCCCAGGAAAAGGGCTGCGGTCTTCATGAAATGCTCTCCTTCCGTCTACCCGGCCTCGATTTTTGACAAAAACGATTGGGCATCCAATCGACTATGAGATTAGTCTAACCCTCGAATCGTTCAATGAGAGCGAGGGTAATCCGAGGAGACCGGCCGATTTCATCCAGAGGAAGACGCATGCGCTGTCGAGCATTTATGCTGATCGTCACGGCGGCGTTTTTGTCCCGCGTGCCGTCGCTCCGCGCCCAGGACGCGCCGGCTCGGCTTGCAGGCGCATCGGTTGAAGGTCCGATGACCGCGCCGTCTACTCGGCCGTCGCGCGATGAAAACCCGCCGGACATCGTTGATAAGCTCGTGCAGGTGGACAACGCCGATGCCTGGTCCGAAGGGACGCTGGCCAACGCCAATGTTCACGCGGATGAACCGGCGCGGATTGAACTCGGTTTTCGCGAATCCGACTTCCCGCGGAGCGGCACGTGGACGGGGCCGCAGGTGGAGACGGAATTTCAATTCACAGACTTCATCGCGTCCTTCAACGCAACCACGCCCCCGGACAGCGGAGTGACACTGGACGTGCGGGTCGAGCAGGACGGCGTATGGTCGCCGTGGGTCTATCTTCAGAGCTGGGGCAAAACGCTGACGCCCCCGGACCGCACGACGCATTGGGACAATGGCCACGTGAGCATCGACACGCTGATGCTCGACAAACCGGCAACGCAGTATCAATGCCGCATCCGCTTGATCAGCTTCGATACGGATGCCAAATCGCCTCGCCCCTCAGTTCGACGGCTCAGCGTCTGCTACTCCGGCGTGGTGGCCGACCCGCAGCGGCGCGAGAAGATCCTCAAGGGCTCCAAGGATCCCACGACCCAGCCCGTCTCGCCGGGCGAATGGGCGCGCGATCTGCCGGTGCCTTTTCGCGGGCAGGGCGATGTCAAAAATCCCAAATCCATCCGAAAGCTGATCTGCTCGCCCACCAGCACCTCGATGGTTTTGCAATACTATGGAATCGATCGGACAACGCTGGAAAACGCGACGGCGATCTACGATCCGCAATATGACATGTTCGGCAACTGGGGCCGGGCCGTCGCCCGCGCGGGCGAGCTGGGGCTCGACGCCTATCTCATGCGGTTTCGCAACTGGGATCAGGTCCATCAAATGATCGCGCGAGGGGTGCCGGTCATCGCCTCGATCCGCTTCCGAAAGGGCGAGGTGAAGGGCTTTCTCTACGAATTCACCAAGGGCCACTTGCTGGTCATTCGCGGGTTCAAGCCCAACGGCGACGTCATCGTCAATGACCCGGCCCGCAAGGACAAAGGCAACGGCGTGGTGTACTCCGCCGACGAGTTGGCCAAAGCCTGGTTCAATCACGGCGGCGTCGGATACATCTTCGAGAAGCCGGCCACGCAACCCACCCCAAGCGAGGCCCTGGCAACCCCGGGAGAGCATCCGTGATCAAGGTCGCCATGATCGGCGCGGGAAGCGTCGTCTTTTCCAAAAACCTCACCGGCGACATCCTCAGCTTCCCCGAGTTTCGCAACGCGACCCTCACCTACATGGACGTGGACGCCGACCGCCTTGAAGTCGGCGCCGCCCTCTGCCGCAAGGTGGCCGTCGCCTTGAGCGCCGATCCCACCATCGAAGCGACGACCGATCGCCGCCAGGCCCTTCGCGGCGCGGACTTCGTCATCAACATGGTGCAGATCGGCGGCTTCGACTCGACGCTGGTCGATTTTGAAATCCCCCGCAAATACGGCCTCAATTTCACCATCGCCGACACCACCGGTCCCGGCGGCGTCTTCCGCGCGCTGCGCACTTACCCGATGCTGACGGCCCTCTGCCGCGACATGCAGGAGCTCTGCCCGAGCGCCCTGCTGCTCAACTATTCCAATCCCATGAGCATGAACATGCAGACCATTACGCGCACCTCGTCGGTGCGGGCAATTGGCCTGTGCCACAGCGTGCAGGGCACGCTCAACCAGCTCATGAGCTATATCGACGAAGACCCCGAGCAGATCACCTTCGTTTGCGCCGGCATCAACCATATGGCCTTCTACCTTCGCCTGGAGAAGGATGGCCGCGACCTCTATCCGCGGCTCTTTGAAGCCATGCAGAAGCCCGAGGTGTACGGCACCAACAAGGTGCGCTTCGAGCTGATGAAGCGTCTTGGCCACTTCGTCACCGAGTCGAGCGAACACAACGCCGAGTACAGCCCCTTCTTCCTCGCCCATGGTCCCGAGCACGCCGCGAAGTTCAACGTGCCGATCGACGAATACCTCCGCCGTTGCGACTGCATCGTGGAGGAGTTCGAGCGGCTCAAGGCCTTCGCCAAGGGCGACGAGCCGATCGAAGTCCGCCGCAGCCACGAGTACGGCTCATCGATCATTCACTCGATCGTCGCCGGCGCCCCGCGCGTGGTCTACGGCAACATGCCCAACCGCGGCACGATCTCCAACCTTCCGCCCGATGCGATCGCCGAAGCGCCCACACTGGTCGATCGCACCGGCTGCCGCTTCACGATGGTGGGGGAACTGCCGCCGCAGCTATTGGGTTACATGATGCCGCACGTGATTCAGCACGAGCTGTTCATCCGCGCCGCGACCGAGGGCCGCCGCGATCACGTCTACCAGGCGTGCATGTCCGATCCGCTGACTGCCGCGACGATGCCGCTGGACCGGATCGTGCAGATGTGCGACGAGTTGATCGCCGCCCACGGCTCTCTTCTCCCGCCGCTGGACGCCAAGCGCTCGCTCGTCCCCTCCAGCGGCCAATCCTTCCCTCCGGTCGATCCCAAATCCCTGCGCTCCGCCTGGGACGCGGCTCAAACCAAGGGGGCCGAGGACTACCTCGCCGATTGGCACCTGATTGGCCCCTTCCCCGCCGAGCCCAACGCCCGCAACGGCTTAAGTCTGCAGACCCCCGTCGAATCCTCCCTCGCCCCCGACGGTTCCATCAACCTACATGCCCCCATTTCTTGTGGCGCCCATACTTTGAAGTGGCGGCCCGTCCGCGCCACCCGCCGCGGCTACGTCGACCTCGGCAAGCTGCTGGGCAAGGCCGAATGGTCCGTCGCCTACGCCTACGCCGAGATTGACAGTGTCCACGCCCGCGACGCCACCCTCCGCTGCGGCAGTGACGACGGCATCCAAATCCGCGTCAACGGCGTCATCATCCACCACCACGAGATTGGCCGCCCCTACATCCCCGACTCCGACCGCGCGACGGTGCATCTCCACGCGGGCCGCAATCGCCTGCTGGTCAAGATCGACAATTATCACGGCACCTGGGGCTTTGGCCTGGCCATCCCCAAACCCCTCTGCTGACCTCCGCCTTTCAGCGACGTAACTCGCCCGGTCGTCGGTCGCAATTTCGTCTTCCATCAAATGGCGTCGTGATTGACAGTCTCGGCGGAATTCGCTCTCATTCGCTTCCCTAAATCTCCCTCTCTTTCGAGCTTGTTGAGCACCCTCGAACGAGAGCCCAGCGGCTCCGCCGCGGGGATTTTGGTTGATAGCGAAGGAGAACCGACATGGCTCGCCCCGTGACCTTATTTGCCGGCCAATGGGCCGACCTCCCGTTTGAAACGCTCTGCGCCAAAGCCAAGCAATTCGGCTACGACGGCGTCGAATTGCCCTGCTGGGGCGATCATTTCGAAGTCGACAAAGCCCTGAAGGACAAAGGCTACGTCAAGGGCCGATGGGACATCCTCACGAGCCACGGCCTCAAGGCGTTTGCCATCTCGAATCATCTGGTCGGCCAGGCGATCTGCGACAACATTGACGAGCGACACAAGGCGATCCTGCCCGAGGACGTCTGGGGCGACGGCAGCCCCGAGGGCGTGAAGCAACGCGCCGCCCAAAAGCTGATCGACACCGCCAAGGCGTGCCGGGCGTTTGTGGATGCCGCGCCGACGCCGACCGGGTTTCCCGCCGTCGTCAACGGATTCACCGGCTCGAGCATCTGGCACTCGATCTATGCCTTCCCGCCCACCGACCAAAAGTATTGGCAGAAAGGCTTCGACGACTTTGCCAAACGGTTTGTGCCGATCCTCAACGAATTCGACAAGGTGAACGTCAACTTCGGCCTTGAGGTGCATCCGACGGAAATCGCCTTTGACATCGCCAGCGCCCAGCGCGCCATTGATGCCGTCAAGGGCCACAAGCGGTTTGGCTTTAACTACGATCCATCGCACCTTGGCTACCAGCACGTCGACTACGTGAAATTCATCCGCAGCTTCGGCGATCGCATTTACCACGTTCACGTAAAAGACGCCTGGTGGGGCCACGGCGATGGCACCGTGGGCGTGTTTGGCGGCCACACCACCTTCGCCGACCCGCGCCGCTACTGGGACTTCCGCTCCCCCGGCCATGGCGACGTGAAGTTCGAGGACATCATCGTCGCCCTCAACGACGTCGGCTACCAGGGCCCGCTTTCAGTCGAATGGGAAGACAGCCGCATGGACCGCGAACACGGCGCCGCCGAGGCCGCGGCGTTCGTCCGCAAGATTGATTTCAAACCGTCGGCGATCGCGTTCGATGCGCAGTTTGACCGTTAACCGGGCGGGGGCAAGGATGGCGTCCAATACGAGCAAACTTGAGGAACAACAGGCTAGAATGAAGGTTGGCCGTTTGAAGAAGGAGTCCTAGGCATGTCGTTCAGCGTTGAGAATCTATCTTGGGTTCGCGAACTGCCGAAGTTCACTGACGACGAACAGAAGGTCCTCCTAGCACTGTCGGACGATCGCTACGAGTGGCGGACCAAGCGGGGAATAGCCCGAGTAACGGGGCTGGAGGATGATCGTGTCGAGTCGATTCTGGCAGCGCTGATGACCGCAGATCTGGTGCGGCCTTCATTTAGCCAGCAGCGAGAGGTGATCTACGGCCTGGAAGAACGCGTCCACTGAGTTTGTCGTCAGATGCCTTCCCTTGCCGAACTCGACCGACCTGCACTGTCACAGCTACTCCGCGAAAACGGTTTTGCCGAATCCCACGCCGAGCCTCTCCTGCGCGCTTTCTATGCTGGCTGCGGAAAGATTGATTTCGCCCGAACGAATGTTGGTCGCAAGATCCAAGCCTGGATCTTCCGCGAGATTTCCGGGCGCCTTTCAACTCTTGGCAATGCACTACGAAGCGCCGATGGAACGATGAAGTTCCTTCTGCGGTTCCCCGACGGCGGGGCCGTCGAGAGCGTCCTGATGCCCGGTCACCGGCCCGACCGGGCGGCGGGATGCGTTTCTTCCCAGATCGGATGCGCGATGGGCTGCGACTTCTGCGCCAGCACCCGGCGCGGACTGGAGCGAAACCTCGAAGCGGGGGAAATCGTCGAGCAATTCTTGCATCTTAAAGCCCACGCGATGGGCATGGGCCGGCGGATCACTTCGCTGGTGTTCATGGGCATGGGCGAACCCATGCACAATCTCGACAACGTGATGGCCGCGATCCGGCGGATTGCCGACCCGCAAATGGGCGCGCTGGGCTGGCGGCAGATTACCGTCTCCACCGTCGGCATCGTTCCTGGAATTGATCGCCTGGCCGAGGCAGACCTGAATGTCCACCTGGCGCTTTCGCTGCACGCACCCGATGACGAAACCCGGGCCCGCATTGTGCCGAGCAATCGACGGTATCCGGTGGCGGAGATCATGTCCGCCGCCCGAAGATTTGAGGCCAGGACCGGCCGCATTCCGACGATCGAATATTGCATGCTCGCGGGCATCAACGACAGCGACGAACACGCCCGCGCGTTGTGCGGGCTGATGTCGGGCTTCCGCGCCCACGTCAATCTCATCCCCTACAACTGGAGCGGAGCGGGCCTGAGTGGCGTCACCTATCGCAAACCCGCGGAGGAGCGCGTTCAGACATTTCTAGGCATCCTGCGGGCGGCCAACGTCGTGGCACATCGCCGCGCCACCCGCGGCGATGACGTCAACGCCGCCTGCGGGCAGTTGCGAGAGACGGAATTTAGCGGCTGACATCCCTGCCCCCATCGGCAATCATCCGGAGAAATGCCAATCGCCCAATGCCGAATTGAAGGCAAAGCGGGCGTGCATCATTCGGCATTCGGCATTCGGCATTCTCCAATGTCCTACTGGCTTTTCCATATTTTCGCCTATCTCGCTTGGGCCATCCTGCTATTCCTGGTCTTCCTCGTGCTCTTCGAGCCGGGGTTGCGGTACGCGATCAAGCCGCGCGCGGTGGCGACGGACTCGGAAGAGTTTCTGCAATTACTTGGCGCGCTGTGCGATGCGCAAATTCATGGACGCACGCGAGTGGAGGTGCTCAAGAACGGGGAAACATTCTATCCCGCCGAGCTTTCCGCGATCGCGTCGGCCAGGGAGACGATCAATCTCGAAGCCTACATTTTTCAGAAGGGGAACGTGGCCCAGCAGTTCGTCGATGCGCTGGCCGAGCGGGCGCGGGCCGGGGTGCGGGTCAAGGTGGTGGTGGATGCGATCGGAAGCCTCTTCACGCCCGATCGCTTTTTCCAGCCGATCCGCGACGCCGGGGGGCGGGTCGAGTGGTATCAGCCGCTGCGGTGGTACACCTTCAAGCGGTGGAATAATCGCACGCACCGCAAGCTGATGGTCATTGATGGCCGCATCGCGTTCTGCGGCGGGGCCGACATTGGCGACGACTGGCTGCATGGCTCCTGCGGCCAGCCGCGCTGGCGCGACACGGTCTTCCGCTTCGAGGGCGATCTGGTCACCGGCTTGCAATCCACCTTCGCCGAGAACTGGCTCGAATCGTCCGGCGAAATTCTGGCCAATGAGGATTATTTCCCCCGCACCCGCGAGAACGACGTCCCGCCCGGCGACGCCACCGCCGGCCTGGTCGTCAACAGCACGCCGTCGGCGGCGCGCGGCACGCGCGCCCACATTCTCTACCAGACGCTGATCGCCTACGCGCAGAAGACCATCCACATCACCACGCCCTATTTTCTTCCCGACCGAAGTTCGCTCGGTGAGATCGTCAAAGCCGCCCGCGACCGCGGCGTGAAGGTGATCGTCCTGACCCCCGGCAAGCACAGCGATCACCTGTTCACCCGCAGCTCGTCGCGCCGGCGCTACGGGGATCTGATCAAGGCCGGCGTCGAGGTGTACGAATACCGGCCCGCCATGATCCACGCCAAGACTATGGTCGTGGACGGCCTGTGGAGCATCGTCGGCAGCACCAATTTCGACAACCGCTCCTTCGGGCTCAATGACGAGGTGAACGTCGCGCTGCGCAATTCCGGGCTGGCGGAAAATCTCGAAGCGGATTGCCGGGCAGACCTGGAGCAGAGCCGGCGGATCAGTTACGAGCGGTGGGAAGCGCGCCCGATTCGGGAAAAAATTCTTGAATGGGTGTTTCGGATGTTCGATCGACAGTTCTGATATGAGCAGCCGCTTGACTTCGACGAGCTCAGTCGAGTCGCGGCTTCGCGAACGAAGGGACGTGCTCCGAAGGGAAACAAGTACCCACCGGTTTCAGGTTTCATCGTTCGCGAAGCCGCGACTCGACGGAGCTCGTCGAAGTCAAGCGGCGGTCGGAGGGTAAATCATTCCCGCGGGCGGCTGATCCAAATATCCGTGCAGTGTGAAGGAGAGCCGGGTTGCTCGCTGGACACATTGATCAGAACTGAGTCGCCGACTGCCAGGTCTGTGGGCTTAAGCGGCTGCTTATCCTTCCAGACTCGCGTGTTGGGGAGGATCAACAGTTCGGTTTGGCCGACGTCCGGCGGCTGCTCCATGTCCCCGTTGTAGTTCTTCACCTCAGGGAGTTGGCGGGCGACAAAAAGCTTGCCTTGGTCGAGATGAATCTCCTCAATTCGATATCTGACGGCATTCTCGGCCATGAAGCTGAACTCATCACTTACCAGGCTCGCGCGCGTGAAGGCCCCGTTATCGTCCTGATACAGATGAAAGCGGCACCGCTTGCCGGGCGGAATATCCGAAAGCCCGGCATCGGCGTTGAGATACCGGACCGAGGCCGAGACGTCGTCGAAGCGCGCCGGGCCGTTGTCGTCGGGTTTATTGGTGTTCTTGTGTCGGGCCGCGCCTTGGGGAATCAAGGAGAAGTGAACGACTTGGCCGGTTCGATCGGTACGGAATGTCCCGCCGTGTTTGTCAGGATCGACGTCGGTCAAGTCTCCGAAAACCAAATGCTCTGAAAACCGTGGCGGGACGACGCCGGGCTTGAGTTGATACCAGGGCAGATCTTCATTGCCGTAGTCGGTGCGGAAGGGAAACTGCGACGGATATTCCTTGGGCAGGTTTTCGTCCAGCTCGCTATCTCGCAGCGGACCGTAGCCATAATTCATCAGGCCCTGGCCGAAGGGCGGATCCTTCAGCGGCCATCCCCGCCCGAAGATTCGCACGACGCGGCCCTTGCGAAAACCCTCCAACATGTGCGCGACTTTAAACACAAGCCGCACGCCGCTGGTGCCATAGGCGTCCACGGAAGTCTTCTGAATTTCCAGCAGCGTCCCGCGCTCGTTATCGACCGGCGGATTCCACGTACGCAGCTCGTCGTTGGCGACGCAGACCTTGATCTCGCCGCCGATGACCAGGTCACTCATCCAGGCTTTCTTGAAATAATTGGGATCGCCGCTGAAGAGCGTGACGCTCAGCGTGTCTCCTTCGTCTCGGTCGATCCAGCCCGGCAGCCCTCGCGCTTTCTCGAAAGCGTCAAATTTCTTGTGCTGCTGCTCGGTCGCCAGCTTGTGGGTCTCCGCGCCCGCCCAGATATCGGTGCAACGGCCCGGGCTCGCGGCGGTCTTGTCGGTCAGGTTGGATAGAAGCTCGTCGCCCGAAGCCAGGTCCGTGAGCTTGATCTCCTGATTGCCTTTCCACACGTGCGTCTGGTCATTCACCAGAAGTTCTTTCCGGCCCAAATCGGTCTGACCTTTGGAAAGACTTTGTTTGGTCGTCAGCAGCTTCCCGTCAGCGAGTTTGAGTTCATCGAGCCGATAGCTGAAGCCGCGCCTGGCGTCCATGGTGAATTGGTCCTGCATGGTGGCCAGCCGGGTGAAGTTGCCGCTCGAATCGGGGTTCAGGAAGAAGAGGAAAAACGTCCCAAGCGGCACGTCGCGCAGATCCGCATCCGCATTCAAATAATTCACCGACCCGTAGGGCGGCAGGATGAAGTCAACAAGTTCCCCCGTTTTGCTCGCCCGGAATTGCCCGGTGCGATGGATGAAATCGGCGCTCACCAGCTCGCCCCCGACGCGATGATCCGAATGATGCGGCGGGAATTCGCCGGGCTTGGGCTGATACCAGGGCAGTTGTGCGTTGGCAAAGTCGGTGCGGAAGGGATAACGGGAATCCGCCTGCCCGTCGCCAGCACGCGCGAGGATCGGCATCGCCAGTGCGACGCCGCAGATGATGCAAGTCAGGATTCTTCTGCGCCGCGGCATGCAATTGCCTCGGGAATTCAAGTAATTGGGTGGGGCAGACATTCCTGTCTGTCCATCTGCCGCAGGGACATTCCTTCCCTTCCTCAGCTCTTCGGGTCCGTTCGGGGGACAGGAATGTCCCCACTCGCGGACCCGAGACAGACAAGAATGTCTGCCCCACCACTCATCAAACCAGCTCTGACACCGGCCCCAAACTGTCCACAAATTTCTCCGCGTGGACGTCCATCTTCTGAAGCATCGTGAGCATCACGTTGCTCAATCGGGCGTTTTCATCTTTCGGCTTTCCGCAGAGGCTGCGCCATTCGTCATAGCTGAGAGAGTAGGCGTTGCCCTTGGGGAAGTTGTAGTCGATGTGCCGGCCGTGCTTGAGGCCTAGTCCGCGGCCGCCGGCAAGCAGGATCGGAAGGTTGCTGTTGGAGTGGCTGTGGCCGTAGCTCATGCCGCTTCCGAAGAGGACCATCGTGCGGTCGAGCAGCGCGTCCTCGCCGTCCTTCACGTTGCGGAGCGAGTCGAGGAAATGGCTGAACTGCTGCATGATGAACGCATCGCTTTTGGCCAGCCGGTCGAGCACGACCGGATCGCCGTTGTGATGGGAAAGATTGTGGCGGGCCTGGGTGATGCCGATTTCGGGGATGGCCAGGCCGTTGCCTTCGCTGCCATTCATATAGGTCACGACGCGGGTCATGTCGGTGCGGAGGGAGAGCACGATCAGGTCGAACATCGTGCGCCAATATTCGCCAGCTCGCGACTTGGAGACTTCTCGCTGGAACGGCGCGGCAAGGTCCTTGTCCACCTTTGGCTTCGGCACGTTCAGCCAGGCGTCGAGCCGCTCGGTGCGTTGCTCGACGTCGCGCACGGAATGAAGGTATTCATCGAGCTTGGTGCGATCGTCCTTGCCGAGCTGCATGCGCAACGATTTGGCTTCGTCGCCGACGGCATCGAGCACGCTCTGGCGTTTGGTCAGCCGGGCGCGCTGCGCGGCAATGCCGCCGGCCTCCTGGCCGAAGAGTCGGTCGAACACGTGGCGCGGGTTGTCCTCGGCGGGAAGCGGTACGCCGTCGCGGGAGAAGGCCAGCGTCGAGGAATTGAGGGGCTGGCCGGTTCCGGAGTTGATCGAAAGCTCGAGCGAAGGCAGCCGCGTTTGCAATCCAGTCACTTCAGCCATGAGCTGATCGACCGAAACCGTGTTCTCGTATTTGCGGGCGCTTTGCGCGTCGATCTTGGCGCCGGTGAGCCAGGTGTCGGCGCACACGTGTGCCTGCCCGATCCCGTTGGGATGATACAGCCCGCTGAAGACGGTGAAATCATCCTTATGGTTCTTCAGTGGCTTGAGCGATTCGGAAAGCTCGTAATCCTTCCCCGGCTTGGTCACCTGCCAGGTCATTCCGTTGACGCCATTGGGGATGTAGACGAAGACGCTGCGCCGCGGCTTGTCCGCGGCAATGGCAGCTCCGGACGCGTTCAACGGGACCATCGC
>Ga0182024_10009026_pt1 | contig 20775 bp, 22 predicted proteins | sample P32metaG_FD_120480 | JGI IMG/M metagenome (GOLD analysis project Ga0182024, IMG submission 120480) | Permafrost microbial communities from Stordalen Mire, Sweden - P3-2 metaG (Illumina Assembly) | ecosystem: Environmental > Terrestrial > Soil > Wetlands > Permafrost | place: Sweden: Stordalen...
AACAATTCCCGCAGCTCCTTCTGCCTATTCGGCCCTGCGCGATTGAACTGGAACCCTTGTTAGCTGCCAAGCAAGCTATTGAAGCTGCCGAGCGAGAAGCAAGATTACGGCCGTCCCCAGTCTGCCCAGGCCAGCTCTTTGATTCGAGCAAATTCTGAGAGATTTGCTGTAATCAATGTCAGCTTGTTTCGGATCGCTTGCCCGGCAATCAGAAGGTCATAAGCGCCAATCGGCTTTCCGATGAACTCCAGATCAGCTCGGATCGCGCCAGCGATTTCAGCATCCTGATCCTCAAAGGACAGCGGATGAATAGGGCCCGCAAAAAAAGTATCGAGTCGCTTCTTGTTAAAATCTCGTCGCGAACTTTTCGCGACACCGTACCAGAGTTCGAACAGAGCGATGGACGACACAAATACCTGGCCCCCGAGTTCAGTCGCCTTCCGAAACTTGGCACGGACCGAGGGCGGATTCCCATTGATCAGCGCGATGCAAGCATTAGTATCCAGCAGATAGTTCACTTGAAGATCTCGCGACGCGGAGTGATGGGTTGATTGCGTCTCTTGCCCATGAACTGTTTCTGATTGAACCGGTCCATCTCATCGAACCACTTAGCAGCATCGGGAATCAGTGGTTCTAATATGACGCCATGATCGAGTCTCCGAATGCGGACTCGATCTCCTTCGAAGCGAAACTCTTGCGGCAGCCGAACGGCTTGACTGCGCCCATTGCGGAACAGTTTGGCGATCCCGTTTTTGCCCATCGCAACCTCCAATAGCGATATATACCGATAGTATATATCAACGGAAGATCGATGAGCAGATGCTTCTCGATAGAGCGCCGTCTTCAATCATGCTCTCGCGGTGCGGGCGATGTTCCCGGAACTCAATGGTAGTCACGGCGACTAATCGGATGTTGGGCTGGTTACGCGGGGGTGGCCTTGGAGCCGCTGACGATAAGGACCTCAGCGGGGAAGCTCATGCCATTGGCGGTGGAATACTCGGCAAGAGAGGAGAGCATCTCCTGGGTCACTTTGAGTTTCTGCTCTTCTGAGAGTGTTGCGAATTTTTCACTGAGCTTCTCGGACATTTCGCGGCGGAGATTCCAGAAGTCTTCCGCGGAGACGGCCGCCGCTTCGATTTTGAGCTGCAGCAGACGCTCGGATGGCGTCAACACGCCGGCCTCGGAAAAAACTTTGAGCAACTTGCCACGAGGCGCAAAGCGAAATGCGTCGAGAGCGTCGGGCTCAAGTGGCGGGGAATCAACGTAGCGATCCATGACGCGTGATAACGCGGAGTGGAAGGGATTTCTTTCAGCGAAATGCCAGACTGCAAACGCCAGCTTCCGTCCGGGCTTGAGCACTCGTAACATTTCGCGGACGCCGGCCACCGGGGAAGGAAAGAACATCACGCCGAAGCGGCTGATCACTGCGTCGAAAGTGTTGGCGGCAAAGGGCAGATCGTCGGCGAAGGCCACATCAAATTTTGCGTTCTTTAGGCCCAGACGTTGTGCCTCAGTGCGAGCGGCTGCGATCATCCCGTGAATCGCGTCAACGCCGAAAACTTTTCCGTTAGGACCTACCACAGCCGCTGCGCTTAATGCAGGTTCGCCGGGACCGGTGGCAACATCCAGAACGGAGTCCTGGATGCCGATCTCCGCAGCTTCAATAAGTGCTTGCGTAATCGGCGTGAACATTCCGCGAATGATGTTGCGGTGCTTCTCCCAGAAGGGAGCGGAACCGCGCCATCGTTTGATAACTTCTTCGTCGGGTCGCATCACGCCAAATTATAGCTGCTGAACGCCATGCACACATTTTTTGATTTCCATTGGAAAGAGCGTCGAAATTAAGAGCGGCTCTGCGGTTCACTAGCGAACTTCTATGCGCTCCTGAGCGCATTCTTACTGCGGCGGAAAATGAACAACTAGTTGAGCGTCCACAGGATGGGGTTTTCCGTCACACACACCGGGGAGAAAATCCATCCAGAGACAATCTGAACGGCCTGTGCTTCGAGTTCTGGCTTTCCGTTGGTCAGCACCGCGGCCTCATATACATGACCATCTGATCCGATAACTCCGTGGACATGTACGTCGTACCACGGTCCGGCGCCAGCCGAAGTTGGTTGTGGCGCGGATTGAATGATGGGGCGCCTGTATTGCTTGCAGTGGTGCAGCGTGGTCGGATTCGGCGGCGTCAGCGCGGCCCAGTCGACGGGGCCATCGATAACGCTGAACTTCTGCTCCACCTCCATGCGCAGCTTGCCATTGATGTAGTGACGAATGTGGGCCGGCAGCAGGACGTCTTCGAATGCCGAATAGTCGGTGCTCTCGACGAGGTCTTCTCCAACGTTCCAGCGAATGACACTGCCCAGTTCCTCATCGACGCAAATTTCGTTAGATTGACGAGCTCTGCCATTCACGGTTTCGAATTGAATACACCTGGCACGGCGACCAAAAAGTGTTGCCGGTTTGATGGAATGGATGGTGTCGGAAGCATCGAATCGACCGAGGACCAGCGGAATCAAGGCTCCCAATTCCAAAGTTTCTGGCGGAGGCGACTGGTATTCATTCTGTACGATGCGATCTGGAAAATGGAGAGCGATGGCGTGGTAGCTGCCAAGAACCGTTTCGTAACGTTCGCTGTCCAGGGAATAAATGGTATTGAACGTGCCGTTTTGAATGGTTCCATCCAGGCCGTAGGCGCGAAAAGTGCCGTCTAGTTTGTAGTTGGGCATGATATTTGCGGCGCGGCTGACAGCATTGGCGCGCTCCAACAACCGGACAGCTTCGACACGGACGGGCATGTCCTGTGCGCGCAGTTGAAAAGTGGATGCGAGCAGGATGACAGGAAGAACCGGGAGTGCTCGAAGAAACGCGAACATGCTCTCTCCTGGAAACTGCAAACGGCGAGTGTACTACAAATCAATACTTACATAGGTGATTAATGGCTGGGAAATGAGCTAGGGGCGGCGGAGGAGGTTGCGGGCGAAGAAGGCTACGTTGGCGGGGCGCTCGGCGAGGCGGCGCATGAAGTAGGGGAACCAGTCGCGGCCGTAGGGGATGTAGATGCGCAGGCGATAGCCGTCTTTGACGAGGCGGCGTTGCAGGTCGGTGCGTACTCCGTAGAGCATCTGGAATTCGAAGTCGTCTTTGGAGATTTGTTTGGCGGCGGCGAAGCGGATGGTCGCGGCGATCATGGCGGGATCGTGGGTGGCGATGCCGTGATAGAAGCCGCTAGCCAGAAGCATCTGCAGTAAGCGGACGTAATTGGCGTCGACGTCTTTCTTTTCGGGGAAGGCTACGTCGGACGGTTCTTTGTAGGCGCCTTTGCAAAGGCGAATGCGGCAGCCGTAGGCGAGAAGATCGGTGATGTCGGCTTCGCTGCGATATAGATAGGATTGAATTACCGTGCCGATGGCGGGATTTTGCGAGCGCACGCGTTTGACCAGCTCAACGGTGCGCTGGGTGTAGACGGAGCCTTCCATATCCACACGAAGAAAATTGTCGTAGTCCGCAGCGCGCTGCACGATAGAAACAACCAGGTTCTCGCAGAATTCCGAGTTGAGGTCGAGGCCGAGCTGAGTGAGCTTGCAGGAGACGTTGGCGTGCAGGCGTTCGTGGGCGATGCGGTCGAAAATTTCCAGGTAGGCGTCGCGCGCGCGTTGCGCGTCTTCCTGGGTGGCAACATTTTCGCCCAGATAATCGAGGCTGGCGAACATGCCCAGGTTGTTGCAGTCGCGGGCAGCGGCGATAGCTTCGTCAAGAGTTTCGCCGGGAACAAAGCGGTGCGCCATGCGGCGGGTGCGGTCGTTGGAAATGACCCAATGAGCAAAAGATTTGCTTTCGGAAAGCTTAAGAAGGCCCGCGCGGAGCATGCGAGTTAATTATGGCAGCGCGCGAGGAAGGAAACTAGTTTGTGATGGTTACTTGTGCTCTTCCAGGAACTTTTCCGCGTCCATGGCAGCCATGCAACCAGAGCCCGCAGCGGTGACGGCTTGGCGATAACGATGATCCTGCACGTCACCGGCGACGAAAACACCGGGGATGCTGGTCTTGCTGCCGTTGGTGGAGAGCAGGTAGCCATTGGCGTCGGTTGGAAGCTGGCCGCGAAAGGCGGCGGTGTTGGGATCGTGGCCGATGGCGACGAAGACGCCGTGAACTTCGAGTTCGCTGGTTTCGCCGGTTTCGGGATGGCGGAGGCGAACGCCCTCCACACCGGCGCTATCGGCGAGAATTTTTTCGACGAGGGCGGGGGTGACGAATTCGATTTTCTCGTTGGCTCGGGCGCGGTCGAGCATGATTTTCGAAGCGCGAAATTCGTTGCGGCGGTGAATCAGATACAGCCTGGAGGCGTAACGGGTGAGGAAGTTGGCTTCCTCCATGGCGGTATCGCCGCCGCCGACCACAGCGATGGCTTTGTTGCGAAAAAAGAAGCCGTCGCAGGTGGCGCAGGTGGAGACGCCGCTGCCTAGCAAGGGGCGCTCTTCGGGAAGGCCGAGTAACCGTGCGGAGGCGCCTGCGGCGATGATGAGAGTTTTTGTCTCGTAGATATCACTGCCGGCGGTAACGGTGAACGGGCGTTTGGAAAGATCGACGTCGGTGACGATGCCGGCGTTGAATTCTGCGCCGAATCGTTGCGCTTGTTTGCGCATATTTTCGATGAGCTCGTGGCCGAGAATGCCGTCGGGGAAGCCGGGGTAATTTTCGACCATGGTGGTGAGCGTGAGCTGTCCGCCCGGTTCATGGCCGTCGATGACGAGGGGCGTCAAATTGGCGCGCGCGGCGTAGATTGCGGCGGTGAGGCCGGCGCAGCCGCTGCCGATGATGACTACGTTATACATTTTCATTGCTCCTATTTGATTCTCGCACGTGCCCGGCGGATACAATGGCGCAAAGCGGTTCATTGTACCTGACGATTTGATGTTGAGGTGGTGGAGAGCCAAATTGGAGAGGGTTTTGTCGCTGGCGGTTGCCTGGTTTTGAAAGGCGAGACTGAAAATTTGGCAAAGTTAGTAGGGGGCTGCCGCTTACCGGCTGCTTGCCAGAATTTGTGAAGGAGATAGCGAAATGGATGTGCGATACCCGATTGGGAAGATGGAAATGCCGAAGGAGATTACTGGCGCGAAACGGGCGAAGGCGATTGAATCGATTGCCGCGGCGCCGAGGAATTTGCGGGAGGCGGTGCGCGGGTTGAACGACGCGCAACTGGATACGCCGTATCGCGAAGGCGGTTGGACGGTGAGGCAGGTGGTGCATCACGTGCCGGACAGCCACATGAACGCGTATGTGCGATTGAAGTTGGCGCTAACTGAGGTTGCGCCAACGATAAAACCGTACGAGGAAAGCGCGTGGGCCTTGTTGGCGGATTCGAAGAGCGCGCCGATCGAAGCATCGCAGAGACTTTTGGAGGCGCTGCACGAGCGATGGGACAGGGTGTGGCGGTCGCTGAAGGCGGAAGATTTTTCGCGCGTGCTTGTGCATCCGGACCATGGCGAACGGACGATCGATTGGTTGTTGTTTGTTTACGAATGGCATGGGCGGCATCATGCTGCACATATTACGGAGCTGAGGAAGCTGAAAGGCTGGTAAGAGCAGTAGCGAAGACGCGAACGGCGCGTGATAAGCGTGGGTGGCGCATGCGATGACGGGTCGTGTACGATAAATATGTACTTGGGAGAAGAAAACTAATGAGCAGAGCGGCAGGAACGTACGCAATTTTTGAAACTTCGCAAGGCGATATTGTGATCCGTTTGCTGGAAAAAGAAGCGCCGAAGACGGTGGAAAATTTTGTGGGGTTGGCGGAAGGAACCAAAGAATTTACCAACGAGAAGACCGGGAAGAAAGAGAAGCGGAATTTCTATGATGGGCTGACGTTTCACCGGGTGATCCCGCAATTCATGATTCAAGGCGGATGCCCGGAAGGTACGGGACGCGGCGGACCGGGTTATAAATTCGCGGACGAGTTTCATCCTTCGCTGAAGCATTCGAAGGCGGGCAAATTATCCATGGCTAATGCAGGGCCGGGCACCAACGGCAGCCAGTTTTTTATTACCGTGGCGGCGACTCCGTGGCTGGATAACAAGCACACGATATTTGGCGAGGTTGTGGAAGGGCAAGACGTCGCGGACAAGATTTCCAACGCGCCGCGCGATTCCGGCGACCGGCCGAAGACTCCGATTACCTTGAAGAAGGTGCGGATCGAGCGGATTGCCGCGTAGCTGCAGTTTTTGTAGACCCTGAACTTTTTTCCAATGTGGTAAATCGCGATGTTCACTCCTGAGCGGCTTCTTCGACTGGTGATCGAAATTATTTTTGTGCTGCTGGGGCTGCTGGTGGTGTGGCTGGGGCTTACCGGGCACATTTTTTTTGACCGGCACAAATTGCCGTGGTTGATCCTGAGCGTGGCGTTGATCCTGTGGGGGATTCGCGGGCTTTACAGAAAGCCGGGGAGCAAGCCGCCGCATCCGGAAGATTATACGCGCGCGGTTTCGCTGACGGTTTTGGGTATAGTGCTGCTGGCGATTTCGCGGGTGCCGTTTGCGTGGGTGGGGCCGCTGCTGGCGTGTGCCGGGGTGGTGCTGGCGGTGCGAGGCATCGCGGGAACCGTGCTATTGTTACGGCCCGCCGGGGCGCAACGACAAGGCTCCAGGTGATGGCACTACGCAATGGTGTTACGCCGGGGATGACGCGCGAGAGGAAATAGATATGTTTAAAGAATTCAAAACTTTTGCGATGCGCGGGAATGTGATTGATCTTGCGGTGGGCGTGATTATCGGCTTGGCGTTTGGAAAAGTTGTGTCGTCGCTGGTGGATGACATCATCATGCCGCCGATCGGGTTAGCGCTCCGTCACGTAAATTTTCCGGACCTGTTTATAAGTCTCAATGGGACGCATTACGATACGCTGGCGGCGGCGAAAGCAGCGGCGGCGCCGACGATCAATTACGGATTGTTTTTGAATACGATCATTAATTTTGTGATCGTGGCGTTTGCGGTGTTTTTGCTGGTGCAGCAAGTGAATCGTTGGGGCAAGAAGCCGGCGCCTGCTGCAGCGCCGACCACTCGCGACTGTTCGCAATGCGCGATGCCGATTCCGTTGGCGGCTAAGCGTTGCCCGCACTGCACCACGCAACTTGCGTAGCTCCGATTACGGCTCTAAAAACCTATACGTGATTAATTTAATTTGTCCTGTGGCGTCGGCTTGCGCTTGCTTTGGTTGGCTTCAAGGTGGGCGCGCAGGCGCTTGACCACTTCGTCTTCGTGGCCATCGTCCAATTCTTTCTGAACTTCTTCCAAAGCAAAGTGGACGACGTCGTGATGATGGAGCTCCTGCGGAGCGAGCATTTCGCTGAAACGGAGCCACAGGCGATGGAGGAGATTGACTTCATTGCCGGTCAGGTTGGGCGCGTGGGGGCCGAGTACTTTGTAAACTTTGTCGCCATTGGCGAGATGGATTTCCAGATTGAATTGCGGTTTTTGATCGCCTAGTTGTTCCCAGGCATCTCCGATCTGGCGAGCTTGTTCTTCCGTGGTTTCCTTGGCGGAATGTCCCAAGACGATGGTGCTGGATTTCAGCGCGGTGGCGGCGCGCAGGATACCGTCCCACAAATCGTTGGCGGCGACGACAGCGAGGCGAATGGACTTGCCTCTTTTTTCAGCCATGGACAAGGCTTGAGAGAAAAGATGCTGCTCGATGCTGCCGAAGAGTTGGTCGACGTCTAATTCGTTTTCGCCGGAAGCAGAGCGGCGCAGGAGGCGGATATGGAGGACGACAATGTCGCGGCGGCCGGGCTTGATGCGGTCAAGGACGTTGCCCAGATGATAGAGCGCGTAGTGGTTGCTGACCGGGACGAGGATATTTCCTGGGCGCGCGCCGACGCCTTCGGGGGTCAACTCGCCTTCGAGAGCGAGATTGAACTGATCCATTTCGACGCGGGCGGCGTTGGTGTGATGACCGCGACGCTCTGAGATGGTGAATACGATGTAAAGCAAAATGGAGAAAGCGCCGCCAGCGACGGTAGCGACAGGCTTGGTGAACAAATTGACAAAAGCGATCAGGAATAAAGTAAGAGTGATCAGGCCTAGACCAACAGGAACCTGCACACCGTTGATCGTGAAATTGAGGGGCACCTGAAAATCGCGCTGGCCGGGGCGAGTGTAGCGAAGAACGAGCACGGAGAGGCCATTCATCGCGAAACTCCAGATGACGCCGAAGGCATAGAGGTTTGCGAGGAAAGTCACATCGCCGCGACTGATGATGATGGTTACGACCTGGAGGAATACAACGATGTTGATGATGCGGTAGCTGGTGCCGAAACGGGGGTGCGGCTGGCGGAACCAGTCACTGAGTACGCCGTCTTCGGATACGCGATTCAGGACGCCGTTCGAACCGACGATGGCAGTGTTCACGGCGCCGGCAAGAATCAGGGTGCCAACTACTACGACGAAAGCGTGAAAAAGAAGGCGGACTAAAATGGGGCCTTCCAAACTCATGGCCAAGCCGCCAATTAAATTCTCGAGGAAGTGCTGGCGAACATCGTCGGGAATAATCATCACTGCGAAGAAAGAGACCAGCGAGGTGAATACCAGGCTGTAGATGAAAATTACCAAGCCGGCTTTGCGAAGATTTTGCAGCTTGGGGCTTTCGATTTCGCGGTAAACCTGCGCGAGCGACTCTTCGCCGCTCATGGCTAGAACGGAATGGCCGAGAGCAATAAAGATGGCGATGATGCCAAACATGTGAGGAAGACTGCTGTGGGCCAACCAGCCCAAGGCGCTGGGGCCGAGCCGGAGATTGCGAGGATGCGGCCACGGCGGCAGGGCGGAATGGCGCACGATGACGGTGTAGGTACACCAAGCGATCAACATGACCACCATGACGGTGACCAGCTTCATGATGTGCAAAGCTTTTTCGCTGGATTCCGAAACGCCTTTGGTGTTTTCCCACCAGAAATAAGCGGTGACAACCACCGCAAAACCGGCGGAGATAATACTGATGCTCACAGGGGCCAGCGGGCCGCTGATATGCATGTACACCAGCAATTCGCTGATGAGGCCGGCAAGATATTGGCCCGCGGCCACGCCGCTGATGGGGCCGGTAAGAACGTAATCGAACATTAATGCGGAGACGCTAAATTTGGCAAGCGTGCCACCGAGAGCGCTTTTGACGGCGCGGTACACGCCGCCGCGGACGAACATGCTGCAGCTTTCGACGTACACCGCGCGAACGGCATACGAGAAAAGCATAATAGCCAGGATGAACCAGGGAGCCGTTTTGCCGATGTAGGCTTCGGCTTCACCGCCCGCGTAGTAGGCGGAAGAAGCCAGGTCGTTGAGAACGATGGCGGCGGCACGCCAGAAAGAAATGAATGTCAGGAGGGCCGTGGTCGCAACAATGACACGCGGAACCCCGGCACCCCGGCTGCTTGCAGCAGCAGGGGGATTAGAAATCGTACTCATGAATGGATCGATTTACCCGAGACCAAAATCGTCGCACTTTTTGCGGGTGAAGTCTAGCCGCCGGGACAACCAAAAAATCGATTATTTAGCGAGATTACGGAAGGCCGCGGCGCAATCGGGGCACGGGCAGATGGTGCGGAGGTGTTCGTAGCTGAAGATGCCGGTGTTGTGGCCGTCATTGAAATTGATCTGCACTGCGTAGTTGCCGACTTGGGTGGCGGAACTGGCGCGAATTTTGGGTTTGAACATAGGCAACGCCGGCGAGGAGATCGGCGCGGCGGGTTTTGCGCCTGGGCGCCGCTGCTCCTGGTCGCGCTTTTCGTTGCAGGTGGCGCAGGGGCATTCTTCGCGAAGGTAAGCAAAATCGTAATGGCTGGTGTGATCGTCGGCCCAGGTGATGTCCACGCCGGTTCCGCTGGAGACGTGAATTTTAATGGTTAGAGGTTTTTTGCGCTGATCAACAGGAGTGGGCATGGATTCGATTCAGGAACGGCTGGGTTTCGCGTTTCCGTCGCAGCAATCTCCGGGCGGTATGGGATTACCGTGCGGACAGGTTTTTGGGTGACCGAGAAACGTGCAGATGCGTTGATCGAGCTCGGGGCTGATGATGTGCTCAAATTTGCAGGCCTGAGTGTGGGCTTCGGAATCATCGATGGCGAAAGTATCTTTGAAAAGGCGCTCTGCGAGGCGATGACGGCGCACTACGTCGCGAGCGCGGCGGCTGCCGGTGTCAGTGAGATGCACATCGGTGTCGCGCATCTCGACGAGTTTTAGATCGGCCATGCGGCCGAGAGTGCGAGCGGAGTCGAGAGCTCCGGGAACGCTAAGGCTGGCCAGTTGCGCGTTAGTGCCCTCTTCGCCGCACATCCAGATGCGCTCCAGCAAATGATCGAAGCGAATTTCGTCGTCAATAGAGATGGCGGCGTCGGACTGCGTGGTGTCGAGACTGAGATGGCCGTGGGCAAGCTCGATGCGGCGGCCAGCCTGGCGAGCGATGTCGGGATCGTGGGTGACCATCAGAATGGTGTGACCGGCGTTGTGCAAGGCGCGAAAAATGTCGATGACCAAGGCTTCGTTAGTTTCGTCGAGATTTCCGGTGGGTTCGTCGGCGAGAATTAATTTTGGCTGATTGATCAGAGCGCGAGCGATGGCTATGCGCTGTTGTTCGCCGCCGGATAATTGCGCGGGGAGATGCGTGAGACGGTCGCCGAGGCCCACGCGACGCAAGGCGTCTTCGGCTTGCTTCTCATCGGTGATGCTGTGGAAGTATTGCGCGAGCATGACGTTTTCCAGCGCGGAAAGATATGGAATGAGATGAAATTGCTGGAAGACGAAGCCTACTTTTTCGGAGCGATAACGAACCAGCTGACTTTCGGTGCGCTTGGAAAGGTCAACATCATCGACGATGACGCGGCCGGAAGTGAGAGTGTCCAAGCCGCCGAGAATATTGATCAAGGTGGTTTTGCCGGAGCCGGATGGTCCCATGAGCGCGACCCATTCGCCGGGAGCAACCGTGAAGGAGACGCCATCGAGAGCGCGTAATGGGCCGTATTGCTTGACTAAGGATTCGACCACAACTTGTGGCGCGTTCGGCGTGATTCGTTCCGACGAGGATGAATCGAGCGGGCTCACGCCTCCCCCCGGAATACCGAAGCGGGAGAAATATTGGCGAGGCGCCTAAGCGGATAGGAGCTGACGATGGCTACTAGAATTGTGAGGGCCACAGAAACAGGATACACAATGAGGCGCGGGCGCGCTGCGACGCCGAAGACAGTTTTGCCAAGCCAGATGGAAAGTAAGAGGCCGGCGGCCGCGCCGACGATTCCGCCCGCGAGGCCGAGGAGTGCGGCTTCGGCGAGAAAGAGGCGGAGAACCCGACGGGTGGCGCCGCCGATGGCCTTCATCAAGCCGACGTCATTTTTGCGCTCCATGGCGACGTTGGTCATGGCGGCCATGACGCATAGTCCGGTAAGTGCGAGTACCAGCGCGGTTGTGGCGGTGAGCAATCCGCTGACGCGGGTATAAATTTTTGTTTCGGCGTCGGTGAATTGGCGCAGGCCGTGCACGTCGGCGTCGGAAATATTTTGCGCGAGGGTGGAAATGTAATCGCGAATTTCGCGGGGAGTTCCAGGCACGCTTACCTGGATGAGGCTGACTTTGTTGGGAAGTGCGGCGAGACGTTGTGCGGCGTCGAGATTGACGACGATCTGGCTGTCTTGGGCGTCGCCACGGGAGTCGGCAATATCTGAAGCACAGACTTCTTCCCTTTTGTCGTTTTTCAACGTGAGGCTAGCATCGGGTTGGAGATTTAATTGTTGCGCAGCTTTGAAGCCTACGAGGCAGAGATTTGTGTTGTCGCGCGGAGTGGCGATGGCGGATTTCAGGGCTGATTGATCGAGGCGTTCGGTACGCTTGCCTGCAATTACGGCGTTTACTGGCTGAGCAGAGTTAGCTGCGGAGACGCTGGCTACCAAATAGAGATAGGAATCGGCTGAGGCGTGTATTGGAAGCGACTGACGCACTTTGTCGACGGTAGATTCGTCCAGGGTGACAGCACCTGGAGAAGATTTGGTGTCTCGGGGAGCCACGATAATGTTGGCACCGAAGACGCGAAATTCTTTGGTGAGACGGTCGCGGGCGTCGACCTGGAGATTCAGGAGAGCGGCGGTGAGTGCGGCGCTGGCGCCGAGAGCAAGAAGAATTACCAAGAGGCGGCCGCGCTGAGCTGCGAAGAGACGGCGAACGATGCGCCAAAACATTTTGCGGTCGGGCATTTATTCGCCTCGCAAAATGGGCGCCGGTTCATAGCGCGAAGCACGATGAAGTGGGATGGCGCTGCCTAGGAGGGTTACGCATGCAGCGAGAACCAGGATGACGATGAAGACGAGGATGGAAGGCTCGGGAGCCACGCCAAAGATTTTTTCGCCGAGGAAGCGGGCGAGAACAATGCCGAGGGCATAACCGACACCGCCGCCAACAAAGGCGAGCAGGAGTTGTTCGGCGGCGAGAAGAAAACCGATGGTGCCCGAGCCAGCGCCGATGGCTTTCATGAGACCAATTTCGGAGCGGCGCTCGATCACTGCGGCGGCAGACGATGCGCCTACGGCGAGCGCAGCGGCCAGCAATGCGGCGAAGGAGGCAAGCCAGAGGAGCATACGTACGCGCGTAAGGATGCTGCCTTCTCCTTCAGCCACGCGGCGAATTACGTGAGCGTCAACGCCGGGCAAAACTTGTTTTATCTGATAGGCGATGGAAGAGGCGTAGGGGCTGCAGGACCAACGCTCAAGGTCGGCGTTGTTCATTGTGGTGGGATTGCGGCGAGCGAAATCGTCTTCAGGCTTGGTGAGCGCGCTGACGTAGAGACGGCGGTACTGACCTGGCTTGTTTGCCAGTTGTTGCGCGATTTGCAAGGGCGCGACGATGGCATCGTCTTCGGGGCCGGCGGCGGAAAGAACTCCTGTGACGGTCAAGGCGACGCTTCGACCTGAAGAATTTATGTGGAGAGTATCGCCGGGCTTGATGTTGGTACGCGCGGCGAAGGATTTGCCGACGATGGCTTCGGGGGCATCATCTTTGAACCAGCGGCCGTCAACGTGCCACCAGGAATTGGTTTGATCCATTCCGGTCGTGTAGGTGCGGTTGTCCGGAAGAGTAACGGAGTGATGAGCCCAGGTTCCCAGGAGCGTCGTTTTGACGGGGACCGCTGACGATGATGTGGTCAGGGCTTCCGCGGGGACTTCCATTACTGGTGCGAAGCCGACGATATTGTTGCGCCAGAAGATTGTTTTGATTTTGCCCAAGTCCTGCTCAGGAAGATATGCGCCGGAATTCACGGGACGATAATCGACGCCGCCAATTTCTAGAGGTAGCGAGTCGGCTTGCGGAGTGATGAGGAGATTGGCTCCCAGGGCGCGAAATTCATGGGCGAGGCGATCGCCAACGTCGAGCGAAACGCTAAAGGCGGCTGTGACTACGGCCATCCCAAGAGCGAGCGCCGCGCCGGTAAGAAGCTTGCGGCGGGGACGGCGTCCAAAGGAATCGGCAACGAGGCGGAGGAACATAAATGGTGGAAGAGGATGCGCAGCTAGCGCGGGACCTCTTGAGCGGCCCGCCCGAGACTGGAAAGATCCATCACGATGTCGCTGCTATCGATGTGGGATGCGACACCGATGGGATTGCAGCCGCCCTGATCTCCGATACTCGGAACGTAGATGGCAGAGCCGCAATGACGGCAGACAACGTTTTGGCCGTCCTGGCGATAACCTTCGGCGCCACAAATGCGGCACGCATCGAGAGCGGTGCCGTAGCCATTGGGTTTCTTGATGATCATGAAACGCAACGTTTGATTGGCGACGTTCACGGTGAATAGATGCAATTTTCCGTCGTCCACTTGCGAAAGTGGAACGCGAACTTCCTGGCCGTTGGCGGACACCGGCGTGGAAGATGGCGGGGCTGAATTGGCGCGGGCATAAATAAAATCGGCAGTGAGGACAAGGATGACTACGAGACACGCAGTGGCGGCGGCCATCATCCAATTACGTTGGCGGTGATTTTGCGACTGCAGCAGGCGTTTTTCCGCTTCGCCGGTGCCGGGACCGGAGGCATTTTTATCGCCGGGCCTGGAGCTATTTTTATGGGAGGCACTCTGCCATTCGCGGAGAACCATCAGCGCGGCAGCGCCGAAGATCAAGACAAAGAAAAATAATTCGTTGCGCACCACCGGGCCGATGATGGCCATTTCCGTTTTGCTGGAGGGAATCCATTGGGCTTCGCTAAGTTCGTGCAGGCCGGTAATGGCAAGTTGAAAAGCCACGAGCATGAGAATGGCGCTGGTAACGGCGAAGAAGCGATGCAAAGGAACGCGCAAGGTGCCTTTGAAGAAAAATAATCCGACGGCGACTGCTCCGGCGATACCTACCAGCGTGCCGATCCAGGTTTGCAAGCCTGCGCTGGAGAGTTCAACGGCGCGAAGTATGAGCGCGAGCTCCACGCCTTCCCGCAAAACCATCAGGAAAACGAACAAAAATATGCCCCAGCCCGCGGCAGTGCCGGCGCGAGCCGCGTAGGCTTCCACTTTTTTTTCTATTTCATTTTTCAAGTGGCGCGCAACGCGGTTCATCCATACGATCATCGTAATGACGAAGAAGGCGGCGACCAGCATCAAAAGGCCTTCGAAGCCGTCCTGGTTGATATGCCAATTTTCGAGGGCGATGGCGACGGCCAGGCTGAGAGCGGAAGCGGCGGCGACGCCAAACCAAACGAAACGCGCGAGATGGGCGCGGCCGGTGCGCGATAAATAAACGAGGATAATGCCTACTACAAGAGAGGCTTCGACGCCTTCGCGGAGGGCGATAAGAAAGGCCGAGAGCAACGGGACTCCAATCTCCAGTTGTGAATCATTTGCAACTGAGATCCAGTGTACGCTGGCGAGCAATTAGGGTCAAGCCGCGCGCATTGCTGCAGATACCTCACGGTAGAATGGATAGACCAACGTTAACGATGATTCGTGCGACACAACGGCTGTTTAGCTCCATTTGTCTGTGCGCGTTGCTATTGGCTGCGCGGTCTGGGGCCGGGAACCCCGCGTTAGGTGCCGCACGGGCCGCGGAACAGGAAGAGGCGCGACCGTCCAAGGGCGACGTGCCGGTGCATGTGGATTTGAAACGCGCGCAGAAGGCTGCGCAGCACGGTGACCAGGCCGAAGCTGAGGGGCATATCGATCAAGCGCTGCTCTATTACCAAGAAGCGACATATTACGCGCCGAGAGACGCGCGCTACATCGCAAAAGAAGCAGCGCTGCGTTCAAAACTGGTGCGCTCGCATGTGGATGTTGCGGAGCGCGCGGCACTGGAAGGCCGGATGGAAAAGGCCACGGAGGAGTTGCGCAAGGCGCTGCACATCGATCCGGGAAATACGATTGTGGCCGAACGGCTTACGCAGATGAACTCCATGGAGGATGAGCCTCCAACGAAAGAGCAACTGGAGATGACCGGGCTGCCAAAATTGCAGCCAAAAAGCGGTAAGCAAGATTTGGATCTGCGGGGAGAAACCAAATCCGTTTACGAGGAATTAGGCGCGCGATTTGGAATAAAAGCGTCGTTTGATCCCGATGTGGCGGGACGGCAGGTGCGGCTGCGGGTGGAGAACGTGGATTTTTACACCGCGCTAATGTTGCTGGGGACGCAAACGGGAACTTTCTGGCGGGCGCTGAATCCGACGCTGATTTTCGTGGCCCCAGATAATCCCGAGAAGCGCAAAGAGTATGCCCCGGAAGGGCAACAAGTCTTCCCGTTGCCGGCGTCGGTGGCGCCCGACGAAATGACGGAACTGTTGCGGGTACTGCGCGATATTACCGGCGCGACGCATGTTGAACTGGACACGCGAAGCCGCACGATTACCATGCGCGACACGCCGGAGAGACTGGCGGTGGCGGGGCAGTTGATTCATGAAGTGGAGAAGGCGCGCGGAGAAGTTTTACTGGATATCGAATTGCTGGAAGTGGATCGCGCCGCGATGCAAAAACTGGGGATCACGCCGCCTACGTCCGCGTCGCTGATTTACTTGACACCTAACATGGTGCGGACGCTGGCGAGTTCCACGGACCTGGCGAATTTACTTACCAACGCGCAGCAAATATTCCAGGGGCAAGGATTCTCGAGCATCCCGCCATTTGTGCTGGTGGGCGGGGGATTGTCGACGTTTTTGCTGACGACTCCGGGAGCCACGGTGGACTTTTCGGATTCGCTTTCACTGGTGCGCAGCGGACGAGAAGTTCTGCTGCGCGCGCAGGACAACAAACCGGCGACGTTTTTTGTGGGAGACCGCTACCCGGTTACGTTGTCGCTGCTGTCGAACAGTTTGGGCACCGGTGGAAGTTTCACGGCGGCGCCTTCGGGCGCAGTTTTTCCAGAAACGAGTTTCGCAGTGGGGAGCAATCCGACGGCGCTGGTGGCCGCGTCATTTACCGGTGGGACGCTGCCGGACCTGGCGGTGGTTTTCGATAATGCGGGAACAAATACGTTTACGGTGCTACAAAATCAGGATAACGGGAACTTCGTGCAGGTGGGCACGCCGCCAATTGCTCTCGGCACCAATGAAACCGGACAAGTAGCGATAGGCACGGGAGTTTTTCGCACCGACAGTACTAAATTCGCCACCGCACAGCCGCATGACGTGATTCTGGTGAACTCCACGTCAGATAACGTTTCGGTTTTGCTGGGCAACGTGGACGCCAACGGCGTGCCCAACGGAACATTTACCGAGGCTCCAGGCTCGCCAATTGCGGTGGGAAAAAATCCCAGCTCGATTATAGTGGCGGACTTTAACGGAGACGGGATTCAGGATTTTGCGGTCACTAACAAGGCGGACAATTCTATTTCAGTTTTTCGCGGCCTGGGCGATGGAACGTTCACGCAATTTCCGGCTTCGCCATTTTTGCTGAACAAAAGTGGAGTGGCGGAAACGGGTCCAGTTGCCATGGTGACGGGAACTTTCCGGCAAGGAGACGCGACGGATCTGGCGATAGTGAACCAGACTTCCGGGAATGTATCGATCCTGCTGGATAACATTGATCCGAATTCGAATATAACTTTTACGGAAGCACCGAATTCGCCGATCGCCGTGGGGACTTCGCCAGTAGCGATTGCCACCGGAGATTTAAATGCAGACGGCGTAGGGGATCTGGTAGTGGCAAATCAAGGCGACAACACGTTATCGGTTTTGCTGGGCAGCACTACGATCAACGGAACGTTCACGGCTGCGCCAGGTTCGCCGTTGCCGACGGCGAACACACCAGCAGGGGTGCAGCTCGGAAGCTTTGCGGGTGGCGCTTCACCCGATATTGCAGTGACTAATCAAGGGCAAAGCACGTTGAGCGTTTTTCTGGGGCTTGGAGGGGGAACATTTCAGACCGGAGTGGAACTGAACACGCCCGCAAGTCCCGGTGCGCTGATCGTATCGCAGCTTACCAGCAGCGGACTTCCGGACGTGGCGCTGGTGGCGCAAGGATCGACGACCGGTCAGGGAGTGGTGACCGTTATTCAAGATTCGGCCGCGCTGGCGGCAGCGGGGAGCGGTTCGGGACAAACTCCATATCCAGGCGCGGAATACATGGATATCGGTTTGAAGGTGAAGGCCACGCCGTCGTTGCATCCGAATGGCGAAGTTACGCTGCAACTGGAATTTGAAATTCGGGCGTTGTCGGGGGGAAATATAAATGGGATTCCCATTATTTCGAACCGCACCCTGACGCAAACGGTGCGGGTGAGAGAGGATCAGCCAAGTTTGATCGGGGGATTGACAGATCGCGAGGAGACGCGCTCGATTACTGGGCTGCCGGGATTCGCGGAGCTTCCGGGGATTGGGTATGCGTTTGGCGGGCGAAGCAATAGTCTGACGGATACGGAACTGATGATTTTGATTACGCCGCACAGGTTGCGTTCGCCGCAGCATGAGACTGGCACGATTTTTGCGGGGCATGGCGAGCGCGGAGTTACGCCGAGTACGTTGCCTTCCGAGCGGGTGCAGCCGCCATGATGCGGGTGGAGGAGATGGGCGGTATTTATTCGCAGCTGATCTCCCCGATCAGCAAGTCAGAAATATTTTCCTGAAAAAATTAACGAGCGGTTATGGCAAGGGGTCGAAGACTACTACGGGCTGGTAGGTGCGGGGGACGACAGCTTCGGCGATGGCGATTAGTTTGTCTTGCTGACTGAAGACGCGGAGACGCGGCGGGCGAGGCTCGCCGCCATCGAGTTGAGCAGTGGCGCCGGGAGGCGGCTCGACGCGGCCCGGTTGGATTTGCGCGACGGAGATATTAAATTTTGAGCCGTGGCGAACACGGCGCTCGATGACTGGCAAGACATTCATGCGCGGAAAATTTGGGAGCAGATTTTCCAGGCGGATGAGGCACGATTCGATTTTGCCTTGACGCGCGGCAAGTGCTAATTCTTCCAGTTGAACCGCCTGTTCCAATGAAAACTCTCCCACAGCGGTGCGCGTAATTTCCGCGAGGTGCGCGCCGCAGCCAAGCTTTTCGCCCATTTCATGGGCGAGTGCGCGAATGTATGTTCCCGAAGAGCATTCGATCGTGAAACGGGCGATTGGGCCGGCGATTTCTGTCAGGTGGTATTCGAACAATTCCACTTCGACAGGTTTCAGCTCCACGGGCTGTTTTTTTCTGGCTAGTTCGTAGGCGGGACGGCCGTGGATTTTTTTGGCGGAAAAGGAAGGGGGCATCTGGGCGAAGCGGCCGACACGTTCGGCAGCGAAACGCTCCAGTGTGGCGGCATCGAGGACGGGCGCGGAATCGGGGCCCTGGGCTTCGCCGTCGGAGTCGTAGGTGTCGGTGGCAAATCCGAAACGGAAGCCTGCGTTATAGCGTTTGCGGCGGCCATTGTAGAACTGCACGAGGCGGGTGGCTTTCCCTAGCAGTAAAACGAGAACGCCGGTGGCTAGAGGATCGAGGGTGCCGAGATGGCCGATCTGGCGAAAGCCGACGAGATGACGGACGGCATCGACTACGTCGTGCGACGTTTTGCCTTGCGGTTTGTCGATGACCAGGGCGCCGTCAAATGGTGGTGGTTGTGGCTGCTGACGCAAAATGAGTCTTCCTATTCGGTATTCTGAAGTCTTGAACTGCCAATCGCATTTGCTGCGTTAACTGACAAAATGACCTCACATTAGTACCAGGTCGGGACCAGTCAGGGTTAACGCTTCTTTTTCGGAGTTCGCGTTGATTTAGAACTTATGCGCTTAAAGAATTCTCGCATGCGACCGGAGCCTAACGTAATCCAATAGTGGTCGCCTTCAAAATGAATCTGGATAATATGCTTTCCCGCTATAGAGTTGAAAACAACAAGTGCGGCGCTCCATTCATCCTTCGCAACAACAGTGTAACGATTCACTGAGACGTAGTCGCCTAAACGCGCGTAACAATGGGTCGCTGTATAGCGGAGTTCGAGTTTTCCGAAAAGGCGTCGTAGTTTAATAGTCTTATTCGCGGGAAGGTCACGTCGGGCCGCAATCTCCTTGGCCGTTTTACGTCCGTCAGACCTCCATGTACCAATAAGTCGAGAATCCTTCATTTCGGTTCTTGCACACCGATTTTCTGATGCTTAGATCCGTATCGCCAGCCGATATTCATAATCACGAACAAGAAACTTCCTACTCCCAAGCGCGTCAGTAAAACCAATCGACTGTTCTTGTCATACTCGTGCGCTAATACCGCTCCGTTTTCGGGTGTTGGATTATTGACATATGTGTTCACTGCCGCGGCATATTCTCGCCTATCGATGAAAGGCGGAACGAGAAATGCAATGAAGGCGGCAAGCGCAAACGTTATGGCAAGCCGAACGGTTGTGTAGCCAACGATTTTCATTCTTCAGTATTTTAGAGTTGTTCAACATATCTCGGTAAATGACGATGAACTGCAGGTCATAAACGGTAACCAGTCGGCTATCGCTAAATCGCTGGGAAGCAAAAATTGGCGATGAGTCAGCTTTGTGGAGATGGATTGGGTTTCTTTACTTCTTTCAGGAGCTGTTCGATGCGCTGAACTTTTTCCTGGGAAAGATCGAGGGTGAAATGGAGCTCCGGGACGCGGCGTAGTTGGAGGCGTTCGATTAGTTCGCGGCGGATATAGCCGGCGGCGTGTTCCAGAGCTTTTATGGCGCCGGCTTGCTCCTCATCGGTACCGTCGACGCTGACGAAAACGCGGGCGTGCTTCATGTCCTGCTGTACGCGAACTTCGTTGGCGACGACCATGCCTTCAAGACGGGGGTCTTTGAGCTCGCCGACGAGCATGGCGTTGATTTCGTGAGCGATTTCTTCGCCCACGCGGAGGTGACGATGATTCGCTGGACTCATGGTAATCCTGTAAGACGCTTACAAGTTTGAAGCACTTTAATCGGATGCGGCTGCGATAGCAAACTTTGCTTCCGGCCGGGTATTTCGCGAAACAAATATTTCGTCGACAAATATTTGTATTTCGCGAACAAATATTTTCTAAACAAAGGCAAAACAAATTCAAATTATCTCGACGGCATGGCCGACTAAAAACGGGCCTAGAATGTTGTCCGCTTCGGCCAGGACGTGCTGCAAAGATTCCTGCACCTGATGTTCTTCGTTTGAAAGCGTGACAACGCCGACCACAGAGCGTTGCCAGGTATCCTCGTGCTCGAGCTCCGCAACGGCGACATTAAATTTTGCGCGCAAACGATCTTTCAGGCCGCGGAGTACCTGGCGCTTGTCCTTGAGCGATTGCGCATGCTGGATGTGAAGCTCGAGAGTAAGCAGGCCGACGGGCATGCGCGGCTCCGGAGAC
>Ga0182024_10009027_pt1 | contig 20774 bp, 20 predicted proteins | sample P32metaG_FD_120480 | JGI IMG/M metagenome (GOLD analysis project Ga0182024, IMG submission 120480) | Permafrost microbial communities from Stordalen Mire, Sweden - P3-2 metaG (Illumina Assembly) | ecosystem: Environmental > Terrestrial > Soil > Wetlands > Permafrost | place: Sweden: Stordalen...
AAATCAGGCAATCAATCTGGATCCGGAAAGTGCAAACTCTTTTGGAAATCGTTGTTACGCCCGGGCTGTCGCCGGGCGGCAGCTTGATGCCGCCCTTTCCGATTGCAACAGGTCGCTCGAGCTTAGGTCGAACAATCCCAGCGCACTCGACAAGCGAGGGTTTGTTTTTCTTCGACAGAAAGAATTTGGAAAGGCAATTGCCGACTTTAACGCAGCGCTGGAACTGGACCAAAATTTATCATCTTCGTTATACGGACGCGGGCTGGCAAAGCTTAAAATGCGTGACTTTGCAGGCGGGAACGCAGATATGCAGGCGGCCATTTCGGCCGACGCCAAGGTCGCAGACCGATTTGGTGGCTTCAAAATCAGATGAGGCCGGCTTCCGGTAAGCAGCTCGGAAAATGCAGATCAGTCGACGGGCTCAAAACCGAACCATTTTCCCGTGATTCTTCTCAAGTACAAGTTGTTGCGCAGTTCGGTGTTCTCTAGCCCAAGCGCCGTCGATGTGAGCTTTCCGACTGACGCTGCAAGACTGAATTCTGCATACATCTCATCGTGGATCGCATGTTCAAGAGTTTGCTTCGACTGAAGAAGTGCATGCTGCGCGTTCAAAACGTCTAAGACAGTTCGTTCACCTGCTTGCTGCTGATGTTTTGTCCCCTCAAGCGCAAGTTGATTGGCAGTGGCGGCGACTGTCAGGGCAGCTATGGAGGACTTACCCGCCTGTATATTTGCTCTGCTGGTCGTCATTTGTGATTGGGCTGCGCGCCGCGCCGTGGAAATATCAAATCGGCTAGCGATGAGTGCCTCTTTCGCGGCTCTTGCCTGGGACTCCAAGATGCCGCCCTGATATAATGACCAGCTTAGCTGGATGCTAACGGAAAGAACATTGGTTCGCGAATTTTGAAAGGCGGCATCGTCCTCATGTGTCACGCCCCCATGCAATGAGATAACCGGCAGATCCTGTGCTTCGGTGGCTTCTATGGCAGCTTCGGATGCTTTTGCCGTGTACAGTGCGGCAAGGACGTCTGGGTTGGCGTCGGAATCTGACGCCTCCGCCCGCCCTTTGTCTATCAGACTTGCTGGATTTGGATACTCGGACGCGGATAATTCGCTGCCGGCGTCTCTCTCAAATGATTGCTGGGAGGAGGTAAGTTGTGCTTCCGCGGCGTGTCGTTGAGCTATCGCGGAGTGATAATTGGCATCGAGTTGAGAAAGATCGAGCCGGTTTATTTCTCCAATTGATAGTCGGGCGTGACCAGCGTCAAGTTCGCTCTTCGTGGTTCGTTCGTTCTCGGCATACAGTGCCAAATCTTCCTGATCCCGAAGAACGTCCAGATAGTCCTGCGCAATTTTTAGGAACGTGGTCTGTTCAAGAGATGCCAGGTGCATTTCTTCCGCCATTGCGGTCGCGAGCGCTTTACGCTTTGAGGCACTGCGCCCGGGAGAGAAAATTGTCTCTGTAAGTGTCAAGCCGTATGTGTCACTCGGGACCAGCCCTTGATAGTTTTGATCTTCCACTGGTGTGCCACCCGTTACGATTTCCCGGCCTGCGCCTCTTGAAGCCGTAATGCTTAAGGATGGTCGCCACTGTCCTACAACCTGTGCAACTTCTTCATCTGAAGCACGCAGACGAGCGCGCTCCGCGAGGAGAGCAGGGTTATTTCGGTCTGCTTGGTTGAATGCCTCCGTGAGCGACATCCCGTAAGCGGGCAATGCCGATATAATATAGATAGCGGTTACAACCGAGTAGTTTATTATAGACGTCATTGTTATGGGTGTAGTGTTGAAGAGATAGTATAGACGTTGTAAAGATGGAAACGCAATACAGGAATGTTTTGGGGAGCGGCGTGATACTAGAGGGGGGGAGGTGTTCGCTAGGGCCTGCGCAGCCCGGTGCGCAAGCGGATGCGTTTTGGGAAACCCTGGGCCGATTCGGACACAGATGGGCTCTGATCGACGAGGCGAGCGAACAGCGATGGTCTTACGAAGCGCTCGCGGCCGAGATCGGCATCATCGCGGATATTTTGCGATCTGATAAAAAAAAGCTGATCTTGCTGGAGCCTAGAAATGATTTTGGTGGTATCGCGCTATATCTCGGTGCCCTGTTGGCAGGGCATGTCGTATTGCTTAGCGACCGACATTCGACGGAGGGAATCGGACTGCTTGAAAAGTATCGACCGGACTTCTTGATCGTTCGCGACGGCGAAATCGGTCACCTCGCGGGTGTGACGTCAATTCGGGAATGGGAATATCACGGCTATAGAATACGTAAGCTGGACGCGCATGAGCGCGAACCGCTGCATGACAGTCTGTCTTTGCTGTTGCCGACTTCAGGTTCCACGGGGAGCAGCAAGGTCGTTCGTCTTTCGCAGCGCAATCTGGCGGTGTCGGCGTGCCAGGTATGCGAGGCTCTCGACATCCATGGAGACGACGTAGCCGTTGCTCATTTGCCCGCCAGGTATGTGTATGGGCTGACCGTGATAAACAGCCATCTCTCGGCAGGTGCGACCTTAGTGCTTTCCCAGAAATCCGTCCTTGACCAGGCTTTCTGGTCTTCCGCCAAATATTGGAAAGCCAACAGTTTTTCCGGTATTCCCTGGACATATCGTATGCTTTCGCAAACCGGCGCCGGTCGCGTGGACATTTGCGGCATGAATAAGGTGTTCCACTCGGGTGGTCGCCTGGATGACAAAACGCATGATTGGCTTGTGCGCCTATCCGGGAATCTGGGCGTGAAGGTCTTTTTCATGTATGGCCAAACCGAGTCATGCGGCCGAATCGCGGTTCTTCCGCCGGGCATGGCTGGCAAGCCCCCAGGGGCTGTGGGCATGCCGGTGAAGGGAGGCTCCATAACCATTTTGGAAACGAATGAAGTGGTTTATGCCGGGCCCAATGTAATGCTGGGCTATGCACACGATCGAGCTGGCCTGTCGAGAGGGGACGACCTGGATGGAATTTTGCAGACTGGAGACCTCGGTCGGCTAGATGACGATGGCTGCTTGAATATCACGGGGCGCGCATCTCGCTTCTGCAAGATCAATGGAACGCGAATATCTCTAGATGATATTGAAACACGTTTTGAAGAGACGGTTGAATGTGGTGTCGTCAGCAACGATGAATTCCTGTACGTGTTTGTGGAAGGCGAAAGTTCCTCGGCGCTGAAGAGAGTTGTTGCCGAGTTCGCGATCTCATGTCTCATACCGGCACACTTCTTTATCATAAGATCGATTCCGAAACTCCCCAGGACAAGTTATGGAAAAGTCCAGCACCGCGAACTTGCTCTGCTGGCAGCGGGTTAGAGGCTAACATGTTCGCGCAATCGGTGGCCAAAATAGTCAGCGCTGGGCAGGCACCCGGCATTGCCGTTGTGGCAAGCTTAAAAGGAAGACGGTTTGCGGAGTATACCGGCAAGGCGAGCCTGGAGAACAATCTCGATATCTGTGATCGGACGCGATTTGAAATATCGTGTCTCGCAAAGCTTTTAATATCTCTGATTGTTCTTCGGCATGTCGAGACAGGGCGTTTGGACCTTACGCACCGGTAGGCATCTATTTGCCGGAGTTGCGAAAGTCGAACCGTGACCGCGCGGATCAGACGTTGCTGCGGCATCTTCTTGCGCACAGCAGCGGTTACAGGGGGCTGAACATCATGAACTCAGCCATTAAGTGGGGCTTGTCTTGGGGAAAGTTCGTGGATTTCTTTGGGTCTACCACTCAGTCCTTCCCTCCCGGCACGGTATTCAACTATGAGCATTCAGAGCATGTCATATTGGGAAAGATATTGGAGAGAACGACTGGAAAATCTCCCAGAGAGCTCATCTACGAAGAGATATTCGAGCCCCTGAACATCGGTGACCGCGCTGCGACGCGGGCGGGCGACGGATATGATGCGACGAGCTATGTGATGCCACCCGCCGCAACCGCATTCGAAAGGATCACTGTCCCGTCTCCCAGTGTGTTCTGGGAGGCATCCCTGTCGAACCTCGCTTTGACTGTTAGTGAGATAGTGTCGATCGGAGAGGTTTTGCTGGGCTTCTCTGCTCCCGATTTGCCATTTTCCAAGTTCTGCCTGACCGGGCTTATGGAACCGGAAATAGATCTTCCTGCGGCGGTCTACACCGAAAACACAGAGCAGATGCCACTGTCATTCGGTGTGTGTGGAGCCCAATACGGGGAAGGGGTTTTTGGTCATAACGGATCGATATTCGGGCAGACCTGCGCTTTGAGACTGGTTCCGGAACAGGGCGTGGTGGTTGCTGTGGCAATTAATGCCTGGCTGCCAAATATACGCGACCGCGTGGTGCGGTCTTCTCTGGCAGCGTTCGGGCATGAGAGTCTAGACCAGAATTGCAAGCCCTCCCGTCGTACAGCGCGATGGGATTTTGACTTGGAACATCTTCCAGGATGTTATGTGGGCGGGGCCTTTGACGAAGTTGTGCTGCACAAATGTGATGGCGGTATGGAAGGAAGCGTCTCGACAACACGGGGGCGTTATCAGCTATTCAAGCTCGTAAGGGGTATCGACGGCAGCTTCGCCGTTCGCTCCTCGACGCCGAACTCCGTTGGCTTTTTCCAGCATCCTGAACGTGGATCACCTTGTATGATCGTAGGTCCCTATACGTACTGCAAACAATAACCACACCCTTCTTGCCGATTGTTAGGTCCAGGTCAGACCCAACAATAGAACACAAGCATTGTAGGTGGCGTGCAGCGCAAAGGCGCCTCCGATTGTTTGCGTCTTTAGGGTCAGGTTTGACGCGATCATGCCCAGAAGGAATAGGACTGCGCTGTCCAACCAGCCAGTCAGATAAGGTTGATGCAGGAATCGCAAGTGAACAAGCGAGAACAAAACTGAATTGACCACCTGCGCCGGCACATCAGGTATCCGTATTCTCAGCCACGCCATCAAGGTGCCGCGGAAGTAGAGCTCTTCGGTCAAAGGGCCAAGCAACGCAAAGACGCACAATTGGACAGCGAACGGGCTGCCTGCGGTCAAGCCATGGTTTAAAACCGATAGTCCAAGAGCCCAGGTTGCAAGCGCTAGCGAAAGACCAATCAGCATGGCCAGCAAGGTCTGCCGCAGCCCGGTGGCCAGCCGCGGACGGGAGCCTTTCGGGGAAGAAAACGTAAGCAGAAAGCTGACGCTCAGATAATACGTCGCTGCTACCACCGCGAGTCCGCTGCCGGTCCGAAAAAATGCGTCTGCTACTCCAATGGCCTCGGCCACAGATCGGCCACCAAGCAAGGCTGCCGTCTCGACTAGCACCACCGATACCAGCAGCAGTAACGCCCATGGGAGGACCGCTGTCAGTGGCGATGCTACACGCCAAGCACTTGGAACAGGGTGGGTGGGGCCGGTGCCGGGCTCTGTCACGTGGACCATTGTTCACCGTTCGGCGACCTTTTGCCAGCCAATGGGTTTTAGCATCTAATCTAACAATGTTTCGTTTATATTAGTTGACTCTATCTACATGGAACTATACCAAGTATTGTTGGCATAGTATGGTGCTATGACCAATATATTTTCAACCAACGAAGGAGATATTTCATGGGATGGGATGATGAGGGCGGTGGCGGCGGCGTAGACTATGGCAGCTCTGGCGCCGACGGCACCGACGCGGACACCGGCTCAGGCATTACCTGGACGCCGACTTCCGATGGCGGCCAGGCCCTTGTATGGAGTTGGAATGACTCTGACCTGGGTATTGAGTCCGTAACAGTAACGGCAGTGTCTGCGAGCGTCATTTCGGGTTACACGGCCGTCAATAGCGCCGCTGCCAGTGTCGGAGGCTGGCTTTGGAGCGCTGGAGAGTGGTTTGTCGATGAGGCGGTTTCAGAGTTCACTGGTTCGAATATTACCGCAGCAACAGGTAGCGTCGCGGCGGGTGCACTTGGCGCTGGAGTAACTAGTGTTCTGCTGAGCTCCACACCGGCAAGTTAGTGTAGTAACTGCAATAACGCGCGGGAGGTTGGCGCTAGTGCCGCCAACCTCCCGCCGGTTGACGATCCATTTTCGCTATGATCTGTCCTTGCGCATGTCAAAAGAAAACAAAAGAATCTTTTCGGCTGCGACCATAGCGATCGTCGTTCTAGCATTCGCTGGCTTCTTGCAACTATGCGTTTTTTCGCCATGGATCACCGCCCGGCTCTGTCCCTCCTGCTATGGCTTTCGCAAAATAAATTCCCTGTACTACGCAGACAAAAGAATGGACATAGCCGCCGTAGCCGCCACTCAGGACGTGATCGTTCAGGCGAAAGCCGAGGTGGGACAATACTTCCCCGACATGCCTCCCACTCTGATTTTGGTCTGTGAGACAGAATCTTGTTTTCGGAGTATCAGCAACACCGCTGCGGCGAAGGCCGTTTTTTTTCATCTTGGCGTTCTGGTTGTATCGCCCCGAGGGATTAACGCCGATATCCTGGACTATGAGTTGACGACAGCTGCGCTCGTTTCGGCCTTGGGCGAAACCAATTTCCGCAAACTTCCCACGCAATTCATTTCGGCATTGGCGAAAAGCATTTCCGACAGGTCCTTGGCTGTCTCCCAAGCTTCATCCTGCCGAAATCAGAAGGGGCGCGGGCCTGACGGCGATGCAAAATGTCTAAGTTGGCTTTGGCTTGCGCAAAACCTGACACCCAGCCGGTTGGCTTCGCTTATAGCCGAATTGCAGCACGGACGCCCCTTTGACGATGCGTTAAAGGAATGACCGGTCAAAGAGGGCTGATGGTGGATTTGGATTATGATCGGCTTACAGCCGAACTGGACGGCATCCGACGGGCTGCCGGCGTTCCGGGCATTGCCGTTGAAGTGTCCATTGGTGACAGGCACCTGTCGATCTGCACGGGAACGACCGCCGTCGATAACGGCGAGACGCTGACCAGGGAATCCAAGTTCACCACACTATGCCTGATCAAGTTTCTAGTATCACTGCTCGCGCTGGATCTTGCCCACAAGAAAGTGATCGAACTTGATGACCCACTCCAACGACACATTCCCGAAGTGGCCTGTTCATCGAAAGGGCACGCCATAAAGCTTTCATACCTTCTCTCGCTTTCGGCGGGATACAAGGGCCTGCACATCGATGATGTGTCCGAGTGGCTTGCCTGGGGCGAACGGGAATGCATCGAATATTTCAACAGAACACCGATGCTTTTCCGGCCCGGAACGGTGGTGAACGAAGATCACCTTGGGCATGCATTGCTTGGCTGTGCAATCGAACGGACCACAGGCAAAAGCGTTGGCACCCTGCTGCGGGAAAATCTCTTCGAGCCGCTGGGCATTACAACGAGCACCGTCCACAGGGATGTGGAGGCGGGGATCGCAGTTGCTGGATATCAATTCAACAATCAAAGAGCCTTGACCGAGTTTCGCCAGACCGCACACGTGGGGCCAGCCATTTCCAGCTCTTTGTCCCGCATGACCATGTCCGTGAGCGATCTTGCGGCAATCCTGCGGTCGATCAACGGGGGAAGCTCAGGCCAATTCAGTTTTAAGGAAATTGGTGCGGCCCTCGACAAAGAGGTTGTTGCAGTTCCCGGGACCGTCGGAGCCAGACAAGATCCCGCATGGACACCGAAAGCGTTTTCCACAGGTTGCGCGCACTTTGGAAATGGCATGAAGGGGTACCTTGCGGTTGGGGCAGGACAAAGTTGGGCAGTACTGACAAACATTTCCCGTTCCATTTCTATTGTGGTTGCCATGAATGTCGGATCCCCCGTAGTCCGCAACCACGTCGTGCGCCTAATATGTTCGCACATTGATCAAACCGATCCTCCGAGGCTAGGAGAAGAGTTCGGACCGGAAGCTTACGGGATGGACTTTCCCACTTTCACATCGCCGTTTGGGGCTGAGGACTTGAATGGTACATATGCCGGCAACCAAGCCGGGGCCGTATCGGTAACAGCATCGCCTGGCCTGATAGTGGTGCGCAATGATCGCTTCTCGTTGACCATATTGGAGGTGCAGAGAAAGCGGATGGCGATCGACACAAAGACGCCAATTCCAATTGCCTTCTTTGCGGAACCGTCATCTGGTGCGCCCGGATTGATGCTGGGGCTTAGTGCTTATCGCAAAGTTGCCTGAATGAACACGATCAGCCATCCCGTCTCGCGTTCCACATTCTTCGACGTGGGCTTGTTGGCTCTTCTGGTCGTGTGCCAGGCTCACGATATCGATATGGATCTGGACGACGCTGCGCATGAGCTCGGCTTGGCCGGATCAAGAGCGGCGGTTGACGATTTGGTCAAGGCTGCTCGCCATTGCGGATTGAAATCGAAGGTTATTTCAATAGCCCCCAATCAGCTGTCACAAATCCCGCTCCCTGCCATCGTGCAAATGAAAGATGGCGCCTTCATGGTCATTCATGAGGTAAGCGATAGCAATTGCCTGCTGCGGGACCCTCTAGACGTTCGTCCGCGAAAGATGAACGTTGCTGACCTGAGCGAGGACTGGTCGGGCACGGTTCTGCTCTTTGCAAAAATAGAAAAAGACGGTGATGCGGAATCGCAATTTGGTTTTGGCTGGTTTTACGAAGCCGCACTGCGTTACAAGGGTCCATTGGTGCATGCGCTGATTTGTTCGTTTTTTGTGCAGATCTTCGCTTTGGTAACGCCCCTCTTCTTTCAGATTATTGTCGACAAAGTTCTTGTCCATCGCTCTGTCGCAACGCTGGAGGTGGTCGTAGTCTCACTGGTTATCCTGAATCTCTTCGATGTTATGCTGCAATACCTCCGATCTTACGCGCTCTATCACACCGCTAGCCGGATAGATGTTGAACTGGGGTCGCAGGTGTTTGCACGACTTTTCAGCCTTCCGTTGTCGTATTTCGAAACCAGGGCCACCGGACAGACTGTCGCGCGGCTGAAAGAGGTTGAAACAATCAGGACATTTCTGACAGGGCAAGCCGGTCCTGCGATTATCGATGCGCTTTTTACCGTCATATTCCTCTCCGTCCTATTCTTCTATTCGGTGCAGCTCGCAATCGTGGTCATCCTGACTTTGCCAGTATACATCACTATAGCTGCCATCATCCGACCACAATTGCAGCTGCGCATCAAAGAACGCTTCAACAAGGGAGCGCAAAGTTCGCAATTCATGGTGGAGGCAATCGTGGGCGCAGCCACGCTCAAGTCGAGCGCTTTGGAGCCACTAACCCAGAAGTTCTGGGAAAGGAAGCTGTCGACTTACGTCAGATCATCTTTCCAGGCCGTAATGCTTGGGAGCGCGGGCCAGTCATGCATCCAGTTCGTTACGAAGCTGACAACAGCGATGATTCTATATTTCGGCGCCTTGCAGGTATTTTCAGGGGATATGACTGTTGGCCAATTGATTGCATTCAATATGCTGGCTGGCCAATTGACGGGGCCGGTAATACGCCTGTCCCAACTTTGGCAGGATATTCAGCAGATGCGAATTTCCATAGAGAGACTGGGCGATATCTTCAATGTTGCGCCGGAGGACGTGCCCGGTAGCAAAACTCGCAATGTTCACTCGACGTTGCGTGGCGCGATCGAATTTCGCAATGTCACGTTCCGATACAGTCCGACAACTCCTCCGATCCTCAAAAATGTCAATTTATCCATACCGGCCGGGCAGCTTTTGGGAATCGTGGGTGAATCAGGCTCGGGAAAATCCACGCTGACAAAACTGATTCAGCGTCTCTACGTTCCTGAGACAGGAAATGTATTTCTGGACGACTGTGATGTATCTGACATGTCGCCGGCTTCGTTTCGTCGCCAGATAGGGGTGGTTCTGCAAGATAACCTTCTATTTAACAGGACTGTCCATGAGAACATCGCGTTGGCCAACCCAGGTATGCCGCGCGAATTGGTGCGCAAAGTCGCAAACTTGGCCGGCGCTCACGAATTCGTCACCCGGCTTCCCAAGGGTTACGATTCCATCATCGAGGAGCGCGGCGCCAATTTGTCAGGCGGCCAGCGCCAGCGTCTCGCTATCGCGAGGGCTCTTTCGATGAATCCCAAGATTTTGATCCTCGATGAGGCAACGAGCGCGCTGGACTACGATAGCGAAAGGATTATTCGTGGCAATATGCGCGCGATTGCGAAGGGCCGCACCGTCGTGGTCGTGGCGCACCGTCTGGCAGCAATCCGGGATTGTGATCGCATAATTACCATGAAAGCAGGTGAAATTCTCGAGGATGGAACGCATGAACAGCTGTTGAGCCGGCCCGACGGAATTTATGCACATCTCTGGTCTCTCCAGAGTTTGTGATGAAACACGATTTCACATTCCTGCGCGCGATCCTCGGTGGATCTATAAAAAAGCAATTCGCCCGGAAAATAGGGTACACTTGGTCGTGCGCTACCAGATATCTGCGGGGTCGTGTGAAGGCGGTCGGCCTCCCTGGAACAGTGCACAATCTGGAATTTCTCGGTGGCGCTAGGGAAATACTGGAAGCACCACCATCTCCAATCAAAATCGCTCTTGCCGGCGCCATATGCACTCTTTTGATCATCGCGCTCGGTATCTCCTGGTTTTTTCACGTGGATATCTATGCTGTTGCGGATGGAAGGATCCAGCCGGCGGGCCGCAGCAAAGTCGTGCAGCCTCTTTATCAAGGAACAGTATTGGGCATACGTGCCGAGGAAGGCAAATATGTGAAAGCCGGCGACGTGCTTCTGGAACTTGATCCGACAGAAGCCCGCGCCGAGCAACAGAAAGCCGAAAGCCAATTTTTTGCATTGGCCGCCGAAATTGCGCGCCGTCAGGAGGCACTGGCGTCCCTGAGCCATGGCGTTACCAAGATGATTTCGCCGATATCGTTTCCTTCCGGGACGGCCCAGGAAATCCAAAGCCGCGAAACAACTGTGTTAAGGGCGGACATGGAAGAGCTGGCGGCATCTGTTGATGTGGCGGGCGCCAAGGTCAAGGAGGACGAGACGCTTTTGGCAGGGGCAAAGGAGACGCTCGCTGAGCGAGAAGCTTTAATTGTCACACTTCGTAAGCGGGTGACGATGCGGGAGGCGCTAGAGAAGGACGGATGGGAGTCGCGCTCAAATCTGCTGGATGCCGAGGAAACCCTTGAAAGAGAAGAAGCAGAACGTTCCTCGGACTTCAGTCGCGTATCACAGTATGAGTCTGAAATCCAATCTCAAACACAGCAGAAGCGCGAAGTTATATCTCAGTTTGTTTCCAACTACACCAAGGACTTGGAGAAGGCGGAAGCAGATCGCGACGCGGCGCAACAGGAGTTGATAAAAGCCCAGGCCCAATTAATGCACTCCAAAATAGTCGCACCAATTTCCGGCACGTTGCAACAGCTGGCAGTGACTACGGTCGGGCAAGTCGTGTCGCCAGGTCAACAGCTCATGACTATCGTACCAAAATGGGCTGACATTGAAATAGTTGCTCTCGTAAGAAATGAAGATATCGGCTTTGTGCATGTCGGCCAAGACGCCGTAGTAAAGGTCGACGCTTTTCCTTTTACTCGCTATGGAACACTAAAGGGGATCGTCACCAAAATATCCCGTGATTCGGTGGCGTTGGAAGATGACCCAGGCCAAGACAGCCAGCAAAAAATACCGATGGCCGCTTCAGCTGACGCGGATCCTCTTCCCAAGACCCGGGAGCTGATTTTTTCCGTTACTATCAAGCTGATGCAGAGAGAATTACTGGTTGATGGGACAGAAGCTCCTGTCGTACCAGGAATGCATTGCATCGCCGAGATTAGAACTGGAGACCGTCGCGTCCTAGACTATGTTCTCTCACCATTCATATCTACGGGGTCAAGTGCGCTCCACGAGCGCTGATCCATCACCAGCAACTCCAGAGCATCAGCTCGGCAAAACTGGGTTCTGCGGAAAACTGGACAGCTGCGTCTGTTGAGCTTGCGCGGCCCGCAGCAACCGGCGTCGCAGTCTGCTGGGAGTCGTGTACTTCCGGAACAGGCCCTTTGGAGGTAGCGCCGAGCTGGCTATCGCCGAGGGATTTGTCGGTCCCTTCATTCGCACTGTTCATGCGCAATACATAATACAATAACAGCCGATTTGCAACAGTATACATGAATGTATATTTGACGTAGCAGTCAATATTAGTATAGTCCTGCGCTAGAGGGCGCGTGGGAAGTTTGGGGGGAAAAGATGGTTGGCAACGTGGGCTCTGTTGAACTGCAACTGTCCGAGATATGGAAAGAGGCTTTGGGGACACAAGACATCCATTTGGACAGCAACTTTTTCGAAGCGGGCGGTGATTCACTTCAAATGATGACGATGCTATTTCGGGTCGGCGAGGTCTTTGGGGTGGAGGTCCATCCTGGAGTTCTGTTTGAAAGGCCCACATTGAGTGCTCTTGCTGACCACATATATTCTCTCCAGTTACCGTTGGCCAACAGGGAAGTGGCAGAAACAGGCATGTTATGACCAGCAGCCAGGCTGTCCCCGTTGCATGAATGGATAAAGCGGAAGAGATCGAAAAACGTCTCACCGGTGAAGCCGGCCCTTTTGCTTTGGAAGAGGTTAGGGCGGGCGGCCAGTCGTTTCTGGCTTATCGTCGTGCACCGTGCAGTCTCGCGGACATATATCGCAAGGCGCGATCACTTAGTGCCGCTGAGTTCCTAATATGGGGTGAAGACAGGCTCTCATATACCGACACCTTGGATCAGGCTGCTGCTCTTGCCAGGGGATTGCGAGATCGGTTCGGTCTTCAGTCAGGAGCCCGGGTCGTGATAGCGCTTCCCAACATACCCGAGGCGATCATTTCGCTTATTGCGACAAGTCATCTCGGCGCGATCGCAGTTCTTTTGAATAGTCCTTCGCGTGATACTGAGAGTTTTGGCTCTAGCCCTGGTGGAGAATGTTTATTGATAAGCCAAGAGCGGACTACTGTCTCGCCAGATATCGTGACTGTCCGGCGAGTGGGTCTTCAAGGCGACGTCATGAAAAGCGTCACCATGAAGGAGCTGACAAAGGAGAAGGGGTGCTGGGGGGCCGCGGTTGCTTCAGATCCCGATGATATCGCCATTATTGCTTTTACTTCTGGTTCTACCGGTCAGCCCAAAGGCGTGGAGTTGACACACCGCGGAATAATCGCCGGTTTGATGAACATGATGTTGGCAGGCAATCTAGCTAACACGGCGGGCGCACAGCCTGTCCCTCGCCAAAGGGCTCTTCCTGCCCGTCCCCGTGTCGTGCTAATTGCACCATTGTCCCACATAAGCGGCTATTCCCAGATATTGTTACAGATGATGATCGGGGGGACCGTCATTCTCGCTCGAACATCCACGCCTCGAGAGGTGGCTTCAATCATTCAGAGGGAATTGCCAAGATCGGTCGTCGGATTAACACCGAGCTTAATACGATCGCTTTTGGCGTTGCGCACGGAGTTTGATCTCGGCTCTTTGACCTCGTTCCATGTCAATGGATATGCTTTGTTCAGAAGTTTATCCCGCCTGATTGCCGCGGAGCTACCGCACGTTATGACTTGGACAAGCTATGGAATGACCGAAACAAATGGCGCAATTTGTGCTCTGGCAGGGAATGTCTTGGAGCAACAACCAAACTGTGTTGGAAGAATTGTGCCATCCGTCGACATTGAGATATTCAACAATGACGGTTCCAGAACTGGAGCTGGCCTGCCAGGACAGATTTGGATCCGGGGAGCGATGCTGATGCGCGGCTATTGCGGCGGCGGTGGGCGCGAATTCGAAGACGGATGGTTTTGTACGGGTGACATAGGTTACGTGTCAAAGGATCGCTATCTTTTTGTGTTGGGCCGTGCGGATCGCCCACTTCTTACTTCGGGCGATGAACCAATCTCATGCCCCATGATAGAAGAATTCGTGATCGAAACACTTGGCGCGAAAGACGCGACAATTTTCCCCATGGATGAGAGCAATCTGGCGCTGGTTGTCGTCCCAAAAGCGGATGTGGAGTTCGACTGCGAATTTGCTATGAGCTGCATTCAAGAGCTTTTTGGTATATCTTTGGCGGTCTATACGGTTGGAGAGATCCCGCGAAATGGACCAGGGAAGATTGATCGAAAATTGCTAGACACACTTGGAAAAACGCTTTCTTGCGGTCGGTCGGGCGCGTGAGCAAGATATCTGACAAAAGATTGCAACTGTTGAGAACCTTGAGGTGAGAAGCGTCTCGAGCGACGGGCGCTTTCCGCGTTCATCCCCTTGCGCTCTGCTTCCTTTTCTTTTTTCGGCTTAGCCCCAATCGAAATTCTTTGGCTAGTTTTGACCGCTTGGCGGCATAATTGGGCGCCACCATCGGGTAGTTTTCCGCCAATCCCCATTTTGCTCTGTATTGTTCGGGGGACAATCCGAAACGTCCGCTAATGTATCGTTTCAGTGTCTTCAAGCGTTTCCCGTCTTCAAGACACACGATGTAGTCGGGGGTAATCGACTCGCTCACGTCCACTGCGGGTTCGAAATTCCGTGAAGTGGCGGCATTGGCAGGGGAGCTGCGGCGAACATTGGTCTCGCTAAGAAGCGTCTGCAACGTCGCGTGGACTTCCCGCATAATTCCGGGGAGATCTGATGGTTTTACCTCATTTTTGTTGAGGAATGCGATAATAACGTCGCAAGCGCGATCAAAAAACGCGTCCTTGTCGCGATCCAGAATAGCGTCCCCATTTCGCCTTTCGATCATTTTAAACTCCAACTCAACGCTCCACAAGGCAAGCCAAATATAGCAGTATAAACTTAATAAATATTAATGTCCCGTATCTGCACTCTAAATCGAGATCACCCAAAAACTCATTGTAATTTTTCAAGATAATCAATGCGTTAGGTCAACTAAGCGCCACGTATGCGCCCTATACGATATTGTTATCCTCTATACATAGAAAAACATTGCCAATACTGTGTCTAACTGGGTGGGGGGAATAAGAACATGAAAAAAAAATCTGCGAGCCAACCGTTATCGCTTTCTGTTGAGGCATCAGAAAATAAGCAACATGCGCATTTTTCTGTTGCGGAATCCAATCGAATGGACCGCGGCAGGGCACATATAGTTATATTTATCAATTTGCTCCGCCAGTTGTCCACAACTCTCTGCGAACTCGGTTACCGCCATGAGAGTGGCGTGTTGGCCACCGTGGCGTCCGATCTCCAGCAACGTACGATTGTGCCTGTCGTTGTTCAAGCAACATCCGCCAGGAAGCGCTGAATTGGTGGCGACGGTGCTACAGGCAGATCGGGTAGGTTATACAGACGTTTTTGACGCCGAGGCTGCAGACGCGCGGCTTCGTGGCTACCGAAGACGCATTCTAGAATTATCGCAGCGCGTCAGTGCCATGCATATCGCTAGCGCCTTCTCATGCTTGGAGATAGTCGAGATAGTCTATCACGAGTTCATTCGCCCTTCAGGCAATCGCACAAATTTGAGAGATCTTTTTGTTATGTCCAAAGGCCATGGATGCATGGCTCAATATGTGGTTCTTGAACAATTGGGCATAATAAGATCTGAGGACTTGGAGGCCTATTGCGTTTGCAATGGCATACTTGGCGCACATCCTCATTATGGAAACCCCGGCATAGAGGCTGCGACCGGTTCGCTAGGGCACGGCCTATCCATGGCGGTTGGCATGGGGCTCGCGAAGCGAGCTGATGGGGGAACGATCTACACATTGCTGTCGGACGGCGAATTGCAAGAGGGCTCAACCTGGGAAGCCATACTGATCGCCCCTTCTTTGGCCCTGAACAACATTGTGGCCTTCGTAGACAACAATGATTTTCAGAGCGCTGGGCAAACATCCATTACTCATCCGACGCTGTACCCGATTGGCGAAAAATTCCGGTCTTTTGGCTGGGAAATCGTCGAGATTGATGGGCACGACACCAATTCCATTCGCAGCGCCGTTCTATGCTGGTCACGCAAGAGGCCGCTTGCCGTGGTAGCCAAGACTACGAAGGGAAAGGGGGTCAGTTTTATGGAAAATGAGCCGGCGTGGCATTACCGGTCACCCAACAAAGAAGAATACGCAAAGGCCTTAACTGAGCTGGAAAGCTGAGCCGATGCGCAATGCATTCTGCGCCTCGTTCTGTGAGGCGGCTCTGGCCGATCCGAAAATCTATCTGGTGGTGGCGGACATTTCGCCACCAGGCATCGCGGAATTTGTTTCGCGCTTCCCAGAACGGTACATAAATGTCGGCATCGCCGAACAGGCAATGATCGGCGTCGCAGCCGGTCTTGCGCTGCAGGGAAAGCGGCCTTTTGTCCATACGATAGCTGCCTTTTCGCTGTATCGCCCCTTCGAAATGGTGCGCGACGATCTGGCTTATCAGAATTTGCCCGTGACGGTCGTGGGAATGGGGGCGGGAATAATTTATTCCAATCTTGGAGCAACACATCATACCCTCGAAGATGTCGCAGTCGCTAGCGCCTTGCCGAATATGCAGGTCATATCCCCTTGTGATCCATTGGAATGTATCGAAGCCACGCGATGGTGCGCAGAAAAAAGCCAAAGCCCGGTCTATCTTCGAATTGGCCGAACGGGCGAGCCGGTGTTGACGGCGGACGCCGATCCTTGGTGTTTCGGAAAAATTCGCTATCTCCGTCACGGAATCGAAGTCTGCATAATGACATTCGGTGCGATAACCAATATGGCTTCGCAAGTAGCAGACCGCCTGACGGAAAGAGGTATGTCTACATCACTTGTCTCTGTGCACACGCTGAAGCCGATCGATATTGCCGGGATAGCTGATGCACTCTTTAAGCACCGTCAGATAATAGTTATCGAGGAACATGTGCCTCAAGGAGGTCTCGCATCGCATGTGAAACAGATCGCCTGGGACGTGCAGGCAACGTGCCGGTTGCATACCTTTACGCTGCAGGACAAATTTGTGCATGGCTATGGCACTTGGGAAGAGCTTTTGTCCCTGCACGGAATCTCTGTTGGGCATATACTTGCTCGCATCGACTGAGCGATCGTCCTCCCCGCAAGGGAGCCGCGAAAATTCTTCTCAGGAGCATGCAGGTGACCGCACATAGTTTAGCGAAAGCGCCGGATTAATGATGGACTATCGTCAACTTGGACGTTCCGGCCTCCTGGTCCCGGTCCTTACGTTTGGTACGGCGACTTTCGGGGGGCAGGGAGACTTTTTTGGTGCGTTGGGCGATACGGGGGCAAAAGAAGCAGAGCGCCTGGTGGATATCTGTCTCGACGCTGGGCTTTGCATGTTTGATACGGCGAACGTTTACTCTACTGGCGCGTCAGAGGAGCTATTGGGGACAGCGCTGAAGGGACGTCGCTCAAGGGTTCTTCTTTCAACAAAAGTATCATTTCGGGTGGGTGCAGGCCCCAATGACGTGGGTTCTTCGCGTATTCATATGCTCGACGCAACGGAAAAATGCCTGAAACGGCTCCAGACTGACCATATCGATTTGTTGCTGCTCCACGGCTTCGACGCGATGACTCCGCAGGATGAAGTGCTGTCCACTCTTGATAATCTGATCAAAGCCGGCAAGGTTCGTTATATCGGCGCATCCAATTTCGGCGGGTGGCAGTTAATGAAAGCGCTGGCGATTTCAGATCGGCTCAATCTTGCGCGCTATGTCGCTCACCAGGCGTTTTATTCTCTGATTGGGCGAGATTACGAGGCAGACCTGATGCCGTTGGCGCTGGATCAGGGAGTGGGCACCATGGTCTGGGGAGGCTTGGGCTGGGGGCGACTGACGGGGAAAATTGGGAGGCACAGGCCAATGCCGGAAATCAGCCGATTGCACAAGACAAAGGACGCCGGTCCGCCGCTGGAAGACGCGTATGTTTATGAGGTCGTAGATGCTCTCGAAGAGATTTCGATGGAAAGCGGCAAGACTGTCCCGCAAATTGCTTTGAATTGGCTGTTGCAGCGCCCCACCATCTCGACTGTCATAATAGGCGCGCGAACAGAGGGGCAACTGAACGAAAATATTGGGGCGCTGGGATGGAAGCTGACCCGGGAGCAAATACAAAAGTTGGATAAAGCAAGCAATCGGCCGCTGGTATATCCCTATTGGCACCAAGTCCGGACGTTCAAAGAGCGTAATCCTCGCCCTGTCTGACAGGTGTCGCGATTTGAAGAAGCGCGGCACGCATTCCCTGGCTAGTAGGCGAAGTTGGCCAAAATGTAACGGCAGTTACGATCTGCCAATGCCATCATCAGGAGCGTGGGGTTTTGAAAAGGTGTGTATGGAAACGTCGCGCCGTCCACCAAAAAAACATTTGGACATTGCCAGACTTGTCCAAAGCTATTCACTATGGAGTTCTCGGGCCTACGCCCCATTCTGGCACCTCCTGTTTCATGAATGGCTGCACCCGGCAATAGCGCTCCCGACGGCAAGAATTTCCTGCAGTCCATTTTTGTCAGCCTGCTTTCTTCCAACCCGGCCTGGGCGGCGACTTCAGACAGACGATGTTGCATGTAGGTCGACATCACCTTTTCGTTTTCGCGATGCCGGCAATCGATAAACAAAATCGGTTGCCCCCATGCGTCTGTGCGATTTTCGTCCAATCTGATATGGTTTTCATAGCGTGGTAGCATCTCTCCGAATGCGGCAGCGGTCCATTTTGGTTGCCCCATCGGCGCCAAAGAGATCTGAATTCCAAATTTTCCTGAAAATTCGCCATATAGACCGCTCTGACCGGGGACGTATAGCGTTGTCGTGGCGAAATCCCAAGGGTCTCGCGGTGGCCCCTGGTCAGAACCAATAAGTTCCATTTGATCTGAAGACAAGGGCCCTTCAGCCGAGCAGAAGACGTGATCACTGACAAAATGACCAAGCAAATTGCCGGCATTGCTGTCAAATCTAGCGCCGATGCGCAGTGAGTTTAGCAAAATCCGCGTTGTTTCAAATGACGATGCCGCCAGCACCACCGTACGGGCTCTTATCTTTTCGACGCGGCCGGTCACGCGGTCCAATATCTCTATCCCGCTCGCCGAGACGCCTGCGCGGCATGTGGTAACTATCGTGGCAATGGAGTTAGGCAGCAAAGAAAGACGATTGGTCTTTATCGCATCTACCAGGGCCAATGGCAGGCGGTTTGGATTGTGCTTGACGATCCGCCCGGCTATTGCCGCAGTTGGCGGGAAGCCTTGCGCAAGCTTTTGAGAAATGTCTTGGGCGAGCGCAGGCAACGCTATCGTTTGAGCTGCATACTCGCTGTCCGGTACAACTGATAAGCCGTCGCGTTGTCCGATAACTTCCAGTCGCTTCTCGACTGTCTCATAATTGCTTAAGACTTCGCTATAGCGCAGCGGCCATGAACGGTCGTCTTCGATCGCATCTGGCAGGAAACTTTCATCTCCAACGCGGACAACGTGCCTTGACCAAGTATTGAGCCTGCCGCCAACCTGACGCCCGCGGAACCAATTAAAAGGTGCGTCCGCGGCTGAGCCGTAAGGTGTCTCTAAGTCGTCGACAAAAAGACGGCGGACGGGATCCTTAAACGCACTACACAGGTGCTGGATTGGACGACGCTCCAGTTCTCGGTTCGACAGCGGCGCTAGAAGGTAATTATCAGTCAGAATGGGGCCAGCTTCGACCAAGGCCACATAGAAGCCCCCTTCAGTGAGAGCCTTCGCAGCCCATGAACCGGTTGCCCCCGAGCCGACTATTACTGCGTCAAAGATGCCCGATCTTGGCGGCTTACCTTCAAACCGGATGCCTGCATATTCGTGGGTGTGCAGCACGAGAGGATAGTCAATGATTAGCGTGATCAGATGTCATGCGCGCAATAAGTTGCTTGTCCTGTAGGTCGGAGCGATTAACATAGCTCAATCCGATAGTTGTGGGCTTCGCTTTGCGTATGTGTTTTGCAACCATGAGAAACATCGCCGAACAATATTATTATATTATTGCGGCGTTAAGTAAACTTGCGTATTCGGCTTTTGATCAATAAAAAGCCAAATAAACTGACTGCATAGCTAAAAACCTTGTACGATGGTGGGAAACACAATTTAGGGCTATCAAATTGTTTCGACTTGCTTTTTCGAAACATCATTTTGGCCGATGTCAGGGTCGCCGCACTCGAATTGTTGGTATAGGTCTGCGCGGCGCCGAGCGTCGAGGCGCTTGATGCGTTGGTGTATGAATTTGCGGAGGATAGGGCCGAAGAGGCTTGGCCGGCGGCATAGCTTTCGGCGGAACCCAGGATGCCCGAGGTCTGGCTGTTGGTATAGCTGTTCGCCTGCGAAAGAATCCCGCTCGTGGCGCTTTCGACCTGTCCCACAGTCGCCGCGTCCGTCGACGCCGATCCTGGCGCGAGATTTGTGAGTTGGGCGCCGCCTGCAGAAGACCCAAACGAGACTTCCCCGACTGAGCTGACGGTCTGTCCTGAAAAAGGATCCGTGTAGGTCTGCGCGCCTCTATTGGCCACAGCGCCATATCCGATCGCAACCGAGTTTGCGACGTTCGCGCTGGCATCGAAACCAAGGACGATGGAGTTCGTACCGTATGCATACGCATTGCTGCCGATGGCCGTCGAATTGGTGCCATAGGCATAGGCCGCACCGCTTTCGACGTTATTGAAGGCGAGGGTGCCCGTGTACTGGGCTTGGGCCCTCTGCATGCTGAAAAGCAGCAGAGCTGTGGCTAATGTTTTGGTCGAGAGTTTGATATGGGTCATGAGCGTCTCCGGCCCCGGGGCTTGATTGGAGACGTCTAATGAGAGTCATATTAGCGCGCGCGCAACAGTCCGAGCAGGGTGCTCGAAGAGTCGGCGTTTCCGGTGCGCAAAAACTTACATCAGGATATTCGTAGCGTAGCCACGCGCAGCGATGCGTTCAAAAGGAAAACCTTGCCTCGGACCTAGAGGCAGAGTCCGCT
>Ga0182024_10009028_pt1 | contig 20773 bp, 20 predicted proteins | sample P32metaG_FD_120480 | JGI IMG/M metagenome (GOLD analysis project Ga0182024, IMG submission 120480) | Permafrost microbial communities from Stordalen Mire, Sweden - P3-2 metaG (Illumina Assembly) | ecosystem: Environmental > Terrestrial > Soil > Wetlands > Permafrost | place: Sweden: Stordalen...
CGGTTGACGGGCGTCGTGCCGTTGAGCCCGGTCGCAGCCCTCGCCCCACCCGCGTAGCGACCATCCCCCAGGAGCACGCCTCCCGCACGGGGCTTTGAGGAGTGGGCCCCGAGGCCCGCACCTACAATGGGCCGCCCGTGACGGCCGCCGACAGACACCCGCTGATCCCGCGCCGCGAGGTCGATCCGCGCCGGGAGCTGCCTGAGCTCGAGCTGGAGGTGCTGGAGCGCTGGCGCGAGCGAGACGTGTTCGCCCAGTCGCTGCGCCTGCGCGAGGGCTCCGAGCAGTGGGTCTTCTACGAGGGCCCGCCCACGGCGAACGGCCCGCCGGGCTCACATCACGTGCTCTCGCGCGTCTTTAAGGACATCTACCCGCGCTACAAGACAATGCGCGGCTACAGGGTCGAGCGCAAGGGCGGCTGGGACTGCCACGGGTTGCCGGTCGAGATCGCGGTCGAACAGCAACTGGGCATACACCACAAGGCGGAGATCGAGGAGTACGGGATCGCCGCGTTCAACGCCAAGTGTCGCGAGTCGGTGTTCACCTTCCTGGAGGAGTGGAACCGGCTGACCGAGCGGATCGGCTTCTGGCTCGACCTCGACGACGCGTACCGCACGCTCGACGAGAGCTATATCGAGTCGGTCTGGTGGGCGCTCGCGCAAATCGACCAGCAGGGCCTGTTGTACGAGGGGCGGAAGGTCGTGCCGTACTGCCCGCGCTGCGAGACGACACTGTCCTCGCACGAGGTCGCGCTCGGGTACCGCGATGTCATCGACCCAAGCGTCTTCCTCAAGCTGAAAGTGCTCGGCGGCGAGGAGCATCTGCTCGTCTGGACGACCACGCCGTGGACCCTGCCGGGCAACGTGGCGGTCGCGGTCTCGCCGACGGCGGTTTACGCCAAGGTGCGGGTTGCGGATGAGATCTTCGTGCTCGCCGAGGTGCAGGCGGAGGCGGTGTTGGGCGACGGGATAGAGATCCTCGAGCGGCTCTCCGGCACGGAGCTTGCAGCCCGCTACCGGAGCTATGAGGGACCCATATTTCATACTCGGCAACGAGGAGGATTCCCGATCCTGTCCGATCCTTTTGTGACGACCGAGGACGGCACGGGCATCGTGCATCTCGCCCCGGCCTTTGGTGAGGACGACTACCGGGTGGCGGCTCAGGCTGGCATCTTCCGGCCGGACCAGCCAGGGACCCTCTTCAACCCCGTGCGGCCCGATGGCACCTATGACCAGCGTGTCCGTGGAGGTGACGGCGGGCAAAGCTACGAGGGGCGGTTCGTCAAGGACCCCGAGCTGACGAGAGAGCTAATCGCGGACCTCGACGAGCGGGGCTTGCTGCTGAGAGAGCAGGCCTACGAGCACTCATACCCGCACTGCTGGCGTTGCGGCACGCCGCTGCTGTACTACGCAAAATCCTCCTGGTACATCGCCACGACGAAACTCCGCGACGAGCTGCTGGCGGCGAACGAGACGGTCAACTGGCACCCGCCGCACGTCAAGGAGGGGCGTTTCGGAGACTGGCTGAAGAACAACGTCGACTGGGCGCTCTCGCGAGAGCGCTACTGGGGCACGCCGCTGCCGGTGTGGCGCTGCGCGGCCGGCCACGTGCACGTGATCGGCTCCTACGCCGAGCTGGAGGAGCGTTCCGGCACGACCCTCGACGACCACCACCGCCCGTTCGTCGACGAGGTTGAGATCCCCTGCGCCGAGCCCGGGTGCGAGCAGCCGATGAAACGCGTGCCAGAGGTGATCGACGTGTGGTTCGACTCGGGCACGATGCCGTTTGCCCAGCACCACTACCCGTTCGAGCACGAGGACGTCTTCGAGCAGCACTTCCCCGCGGACTTCATCTGCGAGGCGCAGGACCAGACGCGCGGCTGGTTTTACTCGCTGCTCGCGGTCGCCACGCTGCTGGGCCGAGAGGCGCCCTTTGACCACCAGGCCCCGTACAAGAACGTCGTCTGCCTCGGGCTGATCCTCGACGAGGATGGTCAGAAGATGTCGAAGTCGAAGGGCAACACGGTCGAGCCGTGGCAGGTGCTCGACCAGTACGGGGCCGATGCCTTCCGCTGGTACTTCTTCACCTCCAAGCAGCCGTGGGACGGATACCGCTTTTCGGCGGAGACGATCGGCGAGGGCGTGCGGCTGTTCCTGAAGCAGCTGTGGAGCACCTACTTCTTCTATGCCCTCTACGCCGAAGCCAACGCCTCCGCGCTCAACACGGCGCCGCAGCGCGCCGAGCCGACAGACGACCTCGACCGCTGGGCGTTGTCGCGCAGCGCCGGTACGGCCCAGTTCGTGGCCGAGCGGCTGGACGCCTACGACGCCACGTCCGCCGGTCGGGCGATCGCGGGTTTGGTGGACGAGCTGTCGAACTGGTACGTGCGCCGCTCGCGCCGTCGTTTCTGGGACGGCGACCCGGCCGCGTTTCAGACGCTGCGCTTTTGCCTGCTGACCGTGGCGAAGCTGCTCGCGCCGCTGTGCCCGTTCATCGCCGACGAGATCTACGACAACCTCGACGGCACGCTCGCGAGCGTGCACCTGTGCGACTTCCCCACGGGGGAATCCCTCCCGGCGCGCGACGAGGCGCTGGAGGAGGCGATGGCGCTCGCGCGCGAGACGGTCAGGCTGGGACTGGGCGCGCGCGGGAAGGCCAAGATCAAGGTGCGCCAGCCGCTGGGCGAGGCGGTCGTGGTGGCCGACGGGCGCGAGCGCGCGGCGATCGAACGGCTGGCGGACGTCGTCCGCGAGGAGCTGAACGTGAGGCGGATGCGCTTCGTCGCCGCCGCGGAGGAGCTGGGCGAATACGAGGTGAAGGCCAACTACCGCACGTTGGGCCCGCTGTTCGGCAAGGACATGCCGCGCGCGGCCGAGGCGATCGCGGCGCTCGATCCAGCGCGGGTGGCGGCGGCGGTGCGGGGGGGCGGCGATGACGGCGACTCGATCGGGATCGCGGTGGCGGGGCGCGAGCACACGCTGTCGGCGGAGGACGTGATCCTCACGATGAAGGCCCCCGACGGCTACAGCGTCGAGCGCGAGGGCGCCCACGCCGTGGCGCTCGACCTCCAGATCGACGAGGACCTGCGCGAGGAGGGACGGGCGCGCGAGATCGTGCACGCCGTGCAGAACGCGCGCAAGAGCGCCGGCCTACAGGTTGAGGACCGCATCGAACTGACGCTCGACGGCGACACCGCGTTGCGCAACGCTGCGCAGGCCCACCTCAAATATCTCGCCAGCGAGACGCTGACCGTCAACTTCGGGGGCCTAGCTCCGACTGCCCCAGCGGAGATGACTCATGTGGAGCAGGCCACGATCGACGGACTCACGCTGAGCATCGCCCTGCGCCGCGTCGAGCAACCGACCTCCTGAGCGCTCAGGCGGCCGTGAGCGCCGGCTCCAGCTCTGCCTCCAGCTTTTTCTTTGGATAGGCGCCGATCACCGTCTTGACCGGCTGACCGCCCTTGAACAGGATCATCGTCGGGATCGAGAGCACCTGGAAGCGAGCAGCGGTGTTCGGGTTCTCGTCGATGTCGAGCTTGACGATCGTAAGGTCCGGGCGCTCGGAGGCGATCTCCTCGAGCACAGGGGCCACGACGCGGCAAGGACCGCACCAGGGCGCCCAGAAGTCGACGAGCACAGGGCCCTCGGCCTCGATGACCTCGGCGTCGAAGTTGGTGTCGGTGACTTGGTTCAGAGTGCCTGCCATGTGATCTCCTTGCTCGCGTTCCTCTTATCTGTGTCTCTCTTGCCTACTCACTATACAAAGTGTAGTAACCACTCTCGGAGAACAGGTCGCTCAGCGGATCGTCACGAGCCAGCCTTCGGAGTAACGCACAATCGGGAGGTGGATGCCGGTCAGCGTCGTGAACAGATGCGGCGAGACGTAGACCTCGATCAGGGCCGCGACGACGAGCATCGGCACGGCGATCGCGACGGTCACGAACGTGGCGGCCAGCAGTTGGTCCCACTCACCACGCCGGCTGGCGATGATCCATGCGGCCAGCGGCAGGAACAGGGCGGTTAGCTCGAGGATCGCATGCGGGAGCAGCCCCAGCAGCAGCAGGCCGGGCGAGATGTGCAGGAAGCCGGAGACGCCGGCGAGCGTGTGCCCCAACACGTAGGCCTGCGTGCTCAGCGAGAAGGCTGTCGCCAGCACCACAAAGCCGATCGCGATGCGCCCACCGTGTTCGTGGAGGAAGCGCGAGACGCCGTGGTGGTGCTCTGCCTGAAGCGGCAGCGAGCTGCCGGCGATGAACCCCGCGACGCAGGCCATCGCGTGCAGCGCGAGCACGAGCACGTTGCGCCGCAGGATGCTGAGCACGTCAGCGCCGTCGCCGACCGCGAACGGCGGTTCCAGGATCAGGACCTGCTGATACCCGTCGAACAGTGACGCGACGACCCATACCGCGCACAGCAGGCCGGTGGCGGCTAACGCGGAGCCGGCGAACCAGCGCCCCAGCACGACGCCGGGGGTACGTTGCCACGTGCGCAGCGTAGAGCTGGTCTGACGCACGCCGTGGGCGAACGCGTCGGCGGAGGCATCCATCCCCTCTGCATCGGTGCGCGAGCGCTCTACCTGAAGCGCAGTTGCGGCACGAGCCACATCGCCTCGGCGGCGATCCGCCAGGACATCTTGCTCTCGCCGCGGAGACGGTCTTTGAAGACGATTGGCACCTCGACTACCTTGAAGCCGGCGCGCACCGCACGGTAGGTGAGCTCGACTTGAAAGGCGTAGCCCTGGGAGCGCACGGAGTCGAAGTGGATCTCTTCGAGCACCTCACGGCGAAAGCACTTGAAGCCGCCCGTCAGGTCCTTGACCTTCAAGCCGAGCACGATGCGCGCGTAGGTCGAGCCGCCCTCGGAGATAAAGCGCCGCAACAGACCCCAATCGGTCACGCCGCCGCCGGGCACGTAGCGCGAGCCGAGCGCCAGGTCGGCGCCGTCTTGGACCGCCGCGAGCAGCCGAGCGAGGTCGGCGGGGTCGTGGGAGAAGTCGGAGTCCATCTCCATCACATAGCCCGCGCCGTGGTCGAGCGCGTGACGAAAGCCGGCGAGGTAGGCCGGGCCGATGCCGTTCTTCTCGCTGCGATGGAGCACCTGCACCCAGTCATGCTCGGCGGCGAGGCGATCGGCGATCGCGCCGGTCCCGTCGGGCGAGCCGTCGTCGACGACGAGCACGCTGAAGCCATCGGGAGCGGCGCGCCGGAGCACCTCACCCGAGGCGGCGACGATCGCCCCGACATTCTCGGCCTCGTTGTATGTGGGCAGGATCAGCCAGGGCTCGCCAGACATGGGTCGGCGTACCCTAGAGCAGTGGACCTGCCAAACGCCGCAATCGCCGATGCCCTGGATGAGCTGGGCGACCTGTATGAGCTCGACGGGGCGATCGTCCATCGCGTGCTGGCCTACCGCAATGCGGCGAAGGTGGTCCGCGAGGCGTCCGTGTCTGTCGCGGCGCTGGCGCGCGCGGAGCGCGCGACGGAGCTGGCCGGAATCGGGGAGACGCTGCAGCAGAAGATCCTCACGTTGCTCGACACCGGCACCACCCCCTCGACCGAGCGATTGCGCGCGAAGTTCCCCCCGGGCCTGATCGCGATCACGCGCCTGCCGGGGCTGGGGCCCAAGCGCACGCGGTTGCTGCACTCCGAGCTGGGCATCGACTCAATCGAGAAGCTGCGCGTGGCGGCGCTGGCGCAGCGACTGCGAACCGTGAAAGGACTCGGCGCGAAGTTCGAGACGAGCGTGCTGACGGCGCTCCAGGCCGGCATCCCCGAGCGGGCGGCCGGACGACTGCTGTTGCCACGCGCGATCGAGCTGGGCGAGACGCTCGCCGCCGGCCTGCGCGAGCGCGGTGGCTCGGGCACACATGTGCAGATCGCCGGGTCGGCGCGACGGATGGCCGACAGCGTGAAGGACATCGACCTGATCGCGACCACGACGAAGCCGACGACGCTCGCGAAGAGCCTCGCCGGACTGCCGGAGATCGAGCGCGTGTCCTCCGCCGGCAGGTCCGGCGCGAAGGGACGCACCCACTCGGGTGTCTCCGTCGACCTGAGGATCGCCAAGCCCGCGCAACTGGGCAACCTGCTGCAGCACTTCACCGGCTCGGGGCCGCACAACGCCGCGCTGCGCGAGGCCGCGGTTCGGAAAGGACTGCATGTCTCGGAGTACGGAGTGCTCGCGGACGGCGAATCCAACCCAACGACCTGCACCTCTGAGGAGCAGTTGTATGGGCTGCTCGACCTTTCCCACATCGAGCCTGAGCTGCGCGAGAACCGTGGTGAGCTGGCGGCCGCGGGCGCCGACCAGTTGCCCCGGCTGATCGAGCTGGAGGACATCCGCGGCGACCTGCACTGCCACACGACCGCCTCCGACGGGAAGAACACGATCGAGGAGATGGCGCTCGCCGCGCGCGAGCGGGGGTACGAGTATCTGGCGATCACCGACCACTCGGCATCGCACGGCTTCGGCGACGACGTCTCGCCCGAGCAGCTGCGCCGGCAGATCGAGCTGGTACGCGAGGCGAACGCGCGCCTGGAGGGCATCGAGCTGCTGGCCGGCAGCGAGGTCAACATCCTGCCCGACGGCTCGCTCGACTACGAGGACGAGCTGCTCGGTGAGCTCGACTGGGTGATCGCGAGCGTGCACACGGCATTCGGGTCCTCAGAGCAGGCGATGACCGAGCGGATGATCGCCGCGATCGAGCATCCGCTGGTGGACGCGATCGGCCACCCCACGGGGCGCTTGATCGAGCGGCGCGAGCCCTACGCGATCGACCTGCCCGCGGTGTTCGCCGCGGCCGCGCGCGCTCAGACGATGCTCGAGATCAACGCAAACCCCGACCGGCGCGACCTGTCAGACATCCACGCGCGCGCCGCGGCGCGCGCGGGCGTGCGGATCGTGATCGACTCCGACGCCCACCGCACGGACACGCTTCAGAACATGCGCTGGGGGATCGCCACCGCGCGCCGCGCGTGGCTGACGAGCGCTGACGTGGCCAACGCCCGGCCATGGCCGGAGCTTGCAAAGCTAGGCAAGCAAGCGCGGCAGTAGCCGCTCTGCCACCAGCCGGTCGACCGTGTCGCGGCGATAGGGAGCGAGCGCCTGCCACGCGCGTGCGGCGTAGTCGGGCGTGGCCTCGTCCAGGGCGATACGCAGGGCGCCGGCCAGGTCCTCGCTCACGAGCCGGGGGTCGAGCTCACGCGCCAGGGGCAGCGCCGCGTACGGTCCGGGCGCGGCGGTCGTGACGAGCTGGCAGCCGTCGGCGAGCGCCTCCAGTTGAGCCTGTCCGTAGTCCTCGCGGCGCGGCGCGCACACGAATACGCGTGCGCGGCGCAGCAGCGCCCGGTACTCGTCGCGCGCAAGCATCCCGGTCACACGCACACCCTGCTCGGGAAGCTCGAGTCCGGCCCGTCGGAGCTCCCGCTCGTTCACGCCGGCGACCAGGAGCTCCTCGGCCGGCCCTCGCGCGCGCCTCCACGCCTCGAGCACCCGGTCGAGCCCCTTCTTCCGGGGGTTGGCGGCATAGGTGATCGCGTCGATGTCCCTGCTCACCGACTCGACGCCCGACGCCTCGATCGATACGGGGAGCACCAGCGCGCGACCGGTGTTGCGGCGCGCCGGCAGGGGAACCTCACGCAGACCTCCCTCGCTCAGCGGCAACAGCAATGGCGTCTGACCCAGCCGCCTGCGCTCCAGCGGGCGCTGCCACAGCCCGTGACGGCCCGGGCGGTTGCCCGCCGCGGGTGCGTCGAAGCGGATCGCCCCCGGCCGCGGCCACAACAGCGCGGCCGTGGTGCTCGAGTAGATCACCGCGCGTGGCGTGCGGCGGGCCAGCTGGGCGCTGGCCGCACGGCGCGCGGCCAGCGCCCAGAAGAGGTCGGTCAAGGCCAGCGTGCGAACTGAGCGGGGCGCCGTCGCGGAGGCGACCGCCACGCTCACGCCCGCCCTTTGCAGCGAGCCTGCCAGCTCCGCGTCCGCAGCGCGCAGGCCCCCGGTGGAGCCGAGCGAGACGATCAGCACGTCCAGGTCTGCCGCCGCGTCCCCGCCGGCCATCTCAGGTGACGGCGCCGTTCACGCGCTCGGGGCGCAGCGCCTTGAAGCCGGGGGCGCGCTCGAGCGCCATCGGTCGCACCGGCGAGGTGCGACGCACGTAGAAGCAGACGCCGTCGCGCTCCTCGATCGCGGCAACCGCGGCGTCCTGGCGCCGCCAGGCGAGCGCCCAGACGATCGCGAAGCCGGCGGCGATGCCGGGGATCTGGGGAGCGAGGAAGGCCAGGCCACCCGCCAACAGCGTGAACAGCAAAAGCGCCCACAGCCGGTTGAGCAGAATCGCGCCCGGACGGTGCTCGGGCAGCGTGGTCGTGGCTCTGGCGCCGGCGAGCAGCCGCGCGATCGGCGGGTTCGTCTCGGCCCGCCTGCCCAGGCGCAGGCCGAGGAGCGCGGCGAGCACCCACCAGCCGAACGCGATCGGCGCCAGCAGCTCTTCAGAGCTTTTCCCGGCAGCGAGGACGGTGACCGCACCCAGCGCGGTGGCAGCGCCGGCGCTGAGCAGGACGGTGGTCTTGAGGAAGTCGACGAAACGCACGAGCGACGGGAGCGCCTAAAGGAGCGCCTCGAGCAGGCCGCGCACGCCGCCTGGGCCGTCGATCACCAGGTCGGCCTCCGCCGCCAGCTCTGGGGGAGCTTCGTCGGAGCTGACCGCCGCGCAGATGGCGGTGGTCAGGGCTTCTTCCTGAACGAGCGAGCGCAGCCCACGGAAGGCGTCCAGGTCGGTGGTGTCGTCGCCGACGTACAGCGCGGCGGCAACCGGCGGGGCGGGTGGGCTCTTAAGCAGTGCGGCGATGCCGAGGCCCTTGTCGAGGTCGACGGGTGGGCGCACCTCCAGCACCTTGCGCCCCCAGTGGACAGCCAGACCCTCCTGGAGCGCGCGCCGCGCTATCTCCCCCACCGCGGCGGCGGCAGACGCCTCGTCGGGAGCGCCACGCCAGTGAAACGCGGCGATCGCGTCCTTGTCCTCGCTGCGCACGCGGATCCGCTGGTGCTCGGAGGTGTAGGCACGCGCGGCGAACTGGCGCACGCGCTCGGTCCAAGCGGCGACCTCGGGATCGACCTCGGGGCGGGTAGCCCCGGGGCGCAGCAGCTCGCCACCGTGGTTGCCGATATAGGCGATCGTGCCGATCGCGACGATCTGACGGGCAGTCGCCGCCCGGCGCCCGCTGACGCAGCCGACGACGCCGTAGCGCTTGGCGATCTCGATCAACAGTGAGCGCGTAGCCTCGGGAACATGCGCGTCGGCGGCGTGACGGACGATCGGCGCCAGGGTGCCGTCGATGTCCAGCAGCACCGCTGCGTGGGCGGGGTCGGAGCGGAGCGGCTCGAGCGCCTCCACAAGCGTGGCAGCAGGGGACACGAGTATTAGTATGGCGCGCACGGTGGCTGACTGGTCCCAGAACGCGCGTGCCCGCTGAGGAGTTGGTCGCAACCGCGAGCCGGTCGCGTGAACGGACTCTGAAGCTCGTGGCGATCGGGACGGCCGCGGGCCTGTTCAGCGGATTGTTCGGAGTCGGCGGCGGGACGGTGATCGTGCCCCTGCTCGTGCTGTGGCTGGGCTACGGCGAGCGCGAGGCCACGGGAACCTCGCTCGCGGCGATCGTGTTCATCGCCGGCGTCGCCGCCGCGGTGCAGGGCGCCTACGGCAACGTGCACGTGCTCGACGGCCTGCTCGTCGGGTTGCCCGCCGCGGGCGGCGTGCTGCTCGGCACGTGGCTGCAGCAGCGGATGCACGCGCGGGCCATATCGCTGCTGTTCGCGGCGGTGCTGGTGAGTTCGGCGGTCGAGCTGATGCTGCAATGACCTGGGTCGTCCCGATTGGCGTGGCTGCCCGCGTGCTCGGAAGACTGCCGCGATGATCTGGCTCGTGTTGATCGGCGTGGCCGCCGGTGTGCTCGGGGGGCTGCTGGGCCTCGGCGGAGGCGTGCTGTTCGTGCCGGGCCTGGTGATCGTCGTCGGCTTGACCCAGCACGAGGCCGAGGCGACCTCGCTGCTGGCGATCGTCCCGGTCGCGCTGGTGGGAGCGCTCACCCAGGACCGCTACGGGAACGTGCGCCGGACAGACGCACTGCGGATCGGCGTCGTCTCGATCGGGGGCGTGGCGGGCGGCGTGGCGTTGGCGAACGTCCTGTCGGGAGCCGTGCTGAGGACGGCGTTTGCGCTGCTGATACTCCTGATCGCGGCACAGCTGGTGCGACGGACGCTCCGTCAGGCGCCCGTGCCGGGAGCCGCTGATGACGGGGTGCGCGGCGGCTGAAAATGCGCCGGGCTAGCTGACGTGCCCGGGGAGGACAGCTGGATAAAGGAGGTGGGGGTGGAGATCGTCTTTTCAGGCTGCGTCCAACCATCGTTATACACACTCTATATTTTTTATACACCGATCCCCGGCCTTTAGCTTTTCATCAATACTATAGTTACACATAATCTATTTTATTAATACTCCACCGCGCGGTCTTTATCTGCCGCGGCAAAAAATGATCCGCACGCCCCAGATACGGCGTAGACTGGTTGCAATGGGACTAGATAGCCCAACCCACATCGCCTTCATAGTCGTGATCCTGCTGCTGGTGTTCGGTGCCAGGCGACTGCCGGAAATCGGCCGCTCGCTGGGAACCGGCATGCGCGAGTTCAAGGACTCCATCAGCGGCGCTCAGGCTGGGAGCGCGCAGCAGCCGACGCTGACCCCGACCGCACAGCAGCCGCAGGCCCCGGTCGCGCAGCCCGCCCCCGTGCAGGCACCCGCCCCACCGCAGCAGCCCCCCGCTCCCACGCAGCCCCCCGCCGCCGCCGCGCCCCCGGCAGCCGCTCCGGCTCCGGCAGAACCCCAGCACCAGGCGTAGAACCGAAGATCAGAAGCGCGGGTCAGTCGGCGGCGAGCACCGACGGGCGCGCCTCGGCCAAGAGCGGCACGCCGCAGTGCCAGCAGAAGGCGGCGCCGCGGCTGTGGACCGCCCCGCACGAGCGACACTGCCCGTGGATGCCCGCGTCGGCCGCGCCCAGCAGCCGCTGCACCTCGCCGAGCTGGGCGTCGGCCTCCTGCAATTCGGACGCTTTGCGGGCGAGCACGTCAAGGCGGTAATGGTCGCGGACGGCCATCTCGTAGGTCAGTCCGCCCAGGTCCCACGTCAGCGCGGCGACGCGCTCGGCCAGCTCATGGCGGCGGCGGCGCAGCTCGGCCAGCGAGCCGCTCGGCGGCGGCAGGCCCCCGGCCGGGAGAACGGCTCCGTTCGCAGCCGGACGGCCGGCGGCCACGGGCATGGGCGGGCGACTTCCGCTTGCGCCGCCGGCGCTCACGGCACCGCCACCGGCGCCGTGGTGAGTTTGCTCAGTTCTCGCTCGTGCTTCTTGCCTGTTGACTTTTCGAGGCTGTTGACGGCCGTGGAGCTCAGTGTTTTTGCCTTGGGGGCCACGGCCGGCGTCTTTGCTTCGGCCTTTTCTTCGGCCTTTGCTTCGGCCTTTTCCTTTGCTTCTTCGCTCTTGGCCGACGAGCTCGACTTGCTCGTCGTCGCCGGCGTCGTGCTCGTCGCGGGTGGCGTAGTGCTGCCAGCCGCGAGGCCTTCGACTTTGACTTTGATCACCTGCGCGGCCACGGGCGCTTTGCTCTGGGTGACCCAGTGGCCGACGAGCAGGCCGACGACGATCGCAAGCAGCAGCACCGACAGCAGCCCGAACAGGCCCGAGTAGCGGCGCAGCGTCCCCGCACCGGACGCATCGGACGCAGGCGCGTACCCGGGCGGGGACCACCCGGCCGGGTCCTGACCGCCCGCATACGGCTGTGCCTCGGCCTGCAGCACATCCAGGAACGCGAGCCGCACAGGCGAGGAGGGCTGCCCGCACGCCAGGCAGTAGCGCTGGTCGGGCGCGAGCGGCGCGGAGCAGTTCGCGCAACTCGCGCCGGCCCCGGCCTGCTCGGAGGGGACGGGCGCCAGGTTCACGGTCGCGGCGCCCTTCCCCGGTGAGGAGCGCCGGCCGTCCCGGCCGGACGATCCGGCGGGCTCATCCGAACGCGCCTCGCACGTAGTCGCGTGTGCGCTGCGCGCGCGGTGCGCCGAACACCTCAGCGGTCGTCCCGCACTCGATCAGATCGCCGAGGTACATGAACGCGACCCTGTCGGCGACCCGGCGCGCCTGGGCGAGGTTGTGCGTGACGATCACGACCGCCAGATCGCGGCGCAGCTCGCCGATCAGCTCCTCGATCACGCCCGTGGAGATCGGGTCAAGCGCGCTGCACGGCTCGTCCATCAGCAGCACCTCCGGGCGCAGCGCGATCGCACGCGCGATGCACAGCCGCTGCTGCTGGCCGCCCGATAGGCGTAAGGCCGGGCGGTCGAGGTCGTCGCGGACCTCGTCGTACAGTCCGGCCCGGCGCAGCGCGTCGATCACCAGCGGCTCCAGCTCGCGCTTGCGCGGGCGCTTGCGCGACTGCTCGCGCAGCGCAAACGCGACGTTGTCGAAGATCGACATCGGAAACGGGTTCGGCTGCTGAAAGACCATCGCCACGCGTGCACGCAGCGTCGTGTCCGCCAGCTCGTGGATGTCCTCGCCGTCGAGCAGCACCTGCCCAGAGCGTGCGGCGCTGGGGGTCAGCTCGGTCAGGCGGTTGAGCGTGCGCAGCAAAGTCGTCTTGCCGCAACCAGAGGGCCCGATCAGCGCGAGCACCTCACCTTGGTGGATCGACAGCGACACCGACTTCACCGCCGGCTTGCCACCGTAGGCGATGCTGAGGTCGTCCAGGCGCAGCCGCTCGGGTCCGGCCGTGGACGGCGAGGGCTCGCGCAGCGGGTCGCGCTCACGCAGCGGCGGCGCGACGGCGACGGGCGGCCGGTCGAGCACGATCGTCCGCACCGGCGGCACCTCCGGCCCGCGGGGCGCATCCACCTCCTCCGCCCCGGGCGCCGCCTCTACCCGACGCAACGCCTCGGGCCCGCGCACCTTCTCATCGGCGCGTGGCCCGCGACGCTCCAACCGCGCGGCGGCGGCGACGTTCCAAGGATCGAGCAGCATCTCCTCAGGACTCATCGGACACTTTCTCCATCGGCTGGACTATGGCCATCAGATCACTGAGGTTAGCGGGTTTCCGCGCGTTTGCAAAACCATTGTCGGCGCCCACTCAGACGATCCCACCGGCCGCCGTCAGCCCCATCGAGCGCGCCTGGCGTCGGCTGATCCTGTCCACGAGCAGGTTCAGGCCGAGCACCAACACCAGCAGCACGAACGCCGCCGCATAGGCCTTCTGCGGCGCCCCGCCTTCGCCCGCCGGAGAGTTCTGGAATATGTAGGTGGTCAGTGTCGAGCCGGTGCCGCGCAGCAGGTTGACGATCGGCGCCCCGCCCTGCGGTTCGATCCGCGGCGTGTCGCCGGCGAGGAACAGCACGATCGCCGTGTCGCCGATGATGCGGCTGATCCCGAGCGTTATCCCAGTCGCCATGTTCGAGCGGACGCTCGGCAGCAGCACGCGGCGGATCGTGGCGATCCGTGTCTTGCCGAGGGCGAACGCCGCCTCGCGCATGTGCGCGGGCACCGCCTGCAGCCCGTCCCTGGTGGCCGTGAACACAGGCGGCAGCGCGAGCAGCGACATCATCGCCCCGGCGACGATGAATGATTGGCCGTAGACGCCGCCGCCTTCGGCCCTGAAGGACAGCGGCGCGAACAGCCCCAACCTGAACAGCGAAAGACCGAACAGGGCGATCACGATGTCGGGGGTCCCGGCGACGACCTCGATGCTCGACTCGACCACTCGCGCCAGGGTTTGACGAACCCGCCCGCCCTGCCCGTACTCGGCGATCCACACGGCGCTGGCGAGTGCGAGCGGCAGGGCGAACACAACGCCTATCAGCGTCAGCAGCATGGTTCCCAGCAGCGGGTCCAGAAATCCGCCCGAGCCGGCCTGACTGAGGCTCACCTGCGGCCGGCTGAAGAGCAGGCTCGGACGTAGGTATTGAACGCCGCGATAGGCCATGTACAGGACGATCGCCCCGGCGATCACGCACAGGCCGATCCCCATCGCCCACGCGCACACGAGCACGAGCCGGTCGCCCCAGCGCCAGCCCCACGGCGAGGAACGCCGGCCGCGCTTGGAGCTCGGTGGGGGTGCCGCCTGGAGGTCGGGGGCGAACGCGTTCATGCTCTTACCTGGTACTTCCTGAGGGGCAGCTTGACCAGATAGCCGGCGACCGAGAACACGAACGCGGAGAACAGCAGCAGCAGCGCGAACGCGTAGACGGCGGCGCGCAGAGGCGGCGCCGCGATGCCATCGTGGTAGTCGACGATCGCCGATGCGAGCGTGCGCAGCGGCTCGTAGAAGAAAGTCGGCACCCCGTGAGACAGGTTTGGCGCGAACGACTTTCCACCGGAGACCATCTCGATCATGATCGCCTCGCCGAGGGCGCGCGCCGTCGCGAGCACGGTCGCCGCGACGATCGCCGGGCGGATCGCCCGCAGCGTCACGGCGCGCACGGCGCGCAGCGGGTTCAGGCCGAGCGCGACCGCGCCCTCGCGCCAGGACGGCGGCGCCGAGGAGAGCGCCTCGCAGATCAGCGCGATCATGATCGGCGTGATCATGATCGTCAGGATCACCACGGTCACACCGAGGCCTTCGCCCGTCAGCTGCACCACGTTCTGCACCGAGTCTTTGTCGTGCGCGGTGATCAGGTGCTGCTCGACGAACGGCGCCAGCACGAGGATCCCGATCAGCCCGTAGACGACCGACGGAACCGACGCCAGGAGCCGGACCACCGGGATCACAACGTTGCGCAGCCGTACCGGAGCCAGCTCGACGATGAATACCGAGGTGAGCACAGCGACCAGCAGGGCCAGCGCCACCGCGATCGCACACGTCAGCAGCGTGCCGTAGATGACAGGCCAGGCCCGCAGGTGATAGACGGCCGCCGGCGCGTGCGCGCCGGCGGCCGTCATGTTGGCGATCTCGTGTTCAAGGCTCCCACCGCCCCCGAGCCAGCTCAACCCGTTGTGCTGGAAGATCGGCCACGCTTCGGTCGCCACGAACGCCACCATCGCGATGACCCCGACGCCGACCAGCAACGACACCGCGCCGAGCGTACGCTCGGCGCGGTGGTCCGGCCAGGGCTTTCTCAGCCGCTCGAGCAACAGCCGCTCAGCCGATTACGACCCACTGGCTGGCGATGATCTTCTTCGCCGCCGGTGACTTGTCGATCCAGTCGATGAAGGCCGCCGCCGCGCCCGAAGCGGTGCCTTTCGTGACCTCGAAGAAGACCGCCACGCCGGCGTACTGGCCGGACGCCGCCGTCGTCTGATTGCACGCGACGCCGTTGAACTCGACCGAGTTCAGGCCGCCCTTGTTCGCGTTGTAGTTGGACAGGAAGCCGATCGAGCTCGGGTGGCTTTCGACCGCCTGTTTCATCAGACCCTCGCTGGACTCTTCGGTGGCGCTGGACTCGACGCTCTTGCCTTCGAGCAGCAGCGACTTGAAGCTGGTCAGCACGCCGGCAACCGACGTGCGGCTGAACACTTCGATCGGCCCTGTCGCGGTCGCGCCCGGCACTTCGCTCCACTGCTTGGTCTTGCCGGTGAAGATCGAGGTGACCTGTTTCGGCGTGAGGTTGCTCAGCGTGTTCGCCTGGTTCGTGACCACGCAGATCGCGTACTTGGCGATCGGGTAGAAGTCGAGGCCCGCGTCGGCGGAAGTAAATTCTGAGGCGACGTCCGCGATCGTGACGCTGCCGGCTTTGACATCGGCGATGCCAACCCCCGTACCGCCCTGGGCGATCTTGAACCTGATCTTGTGCGGGTGCAGCTTCACGTACTTCGCGGCGAGCAGCGACACGAGCGGGTAGGACGAGGTGGCGCCGCTGATCGTGACAAGCGCCGTGGCGCTGGCGGCCGCGGGCGCCGTGGCGACCCCGAGCACGCCCATCGCAGCGGCAATGGAGAGTCGTCTTAGACGGCGATGCTGGTTCATGGACAGGGACTCCGTTTCGGATGGTTGACAGTGCGTCGGCAACGAATCTACCATATTTCTCATAAGTTAGATCAAGATAAGCTAGTTTATGAAGAAGGCGGCGCCTGGCGCGCCTGTCTCCGTCCGACCCTGACCCAAGTAAATGACCACCCCACCCGACACCCACGCGCCCCCTGCGGACTCCACGGACTCCACGTCCGCCACGAGCCCGGCATCCCCAGCGGGTGCGTCACTTGTCCCGGCAGCGCCCGCGACCCGGGCGCTGCGCCTACCCTCGCTGCGCGTCAGCGCCATGCTGGCGGCGGGGATGCTGGCCCTCGGCGTTGCCGTCGGCGCGGCGATCGGCCCAGCCCCGAGCCCCTCGCTGGCCAACTCGAGCCTTCCGGTGCTGCTCTCCTCGCTGGCTCGGATCGCCGCGACAAGAGCGGCGCAAAGCACAACCGCCGCCGTCCAGCCGCCACCGGTCACCCCCGAAGCGACGCCCACGAGGAAAAAACGCTCACGCGCCGGCAAAAGCGCGAGCACGCAGGAAACGCCGAGCACCACGACCACCTCGACGCCGGAAGCAACCACACCCGCCTCGACGACTCCGACGAGCACCGCCAAGGCCAAGACGACAACGCTGCCGCCGATCACGAAAGTCTGGTTAATCGAGCTCACAGGCGCCACGTTCTCCGAGGCCGTCGCCCAGCCCTCGGCAACCCCTTACATAGATAGCCAGGCGATCCCGGCGGGAACGCTGCTGAGCCGCTGGTCCAGCCTCGACGGCAGCGCCTTCGCGAATGAGACGGCGCTGCTGGCGAGCGAACCGCCCCTGGCCGATGTCCCATCGGTGCTCGACACGATCGTCCAGCCGCCGTGCCCCGAAGGCGCGGCGGCCGCATCCTGTGCGGCGGAAACGCCCGGCGCGCTGACCGCGGCCGACGAATTCCTGAAGGCAACGATCCCCACGATCACCTCGACCGCCGCCTTCCGCGAAAGCGGGCTGATCGTCGTGACGTTCGGCGCGGTCGGCAACGCCACCGCGAGCGGCCTGCCCGCCGGCGCGTCGACCGCGACGCTCACCACGCAGCCGCCGGCCGGCGTCCTGCTGCTCTCGCCGTTCGCCCACGCCGGCGCGCGCCCCGCGACGGCCTTCAACCCGACTTCCCCCAAGCAGGGCCTCTCGGGGCTCCTGCACTGAAGCGATCACATCCGCAGTCCCTCAAACCAACGAAGGAGACCCACGTTGCACGCACTACATCCCGCCCACCGCAAGGCCACGTGGTGGCTCGTCGCGATCGTGGGCTGCTCCCTCGCCCTGTTGCTCGCCACCCCGGCGATCAGCCGCGCGGAAGAATCGAATCCCAACAATGACTCGTGCCTCGGCAGCCTGGCCGCCGGGACGCCCGAAGCGGGCAGCGAAGAACAGCAGGTGCAGTACACGTTCTACTGCGACGGCCCGATCACCGGCTACCAGTTACAGGCGCAGATCCCGCTGACGGGGGTGGAGGCCGCCCCGGTCGTGACCAGCAATGCAACGGGGGCTCCGCTGACCGACACGTTCTCCTGCTCCGGGGAAGTCCCCGGCTACGCTGAGAACTGCGTCGGTGCGACGAAGACGTCATACGAGACGATCACCGGGCAGTTCGCGATCGGCTCCAAGCTCTGCGCCGAGCCGCGTGTGGACCCGCTGCTGACGGTCACATACGCGTATCTGGAAAAAGGCGTCGTCACTCAGGCGATCTCCGGACCGTACGACCTGGGTCGCCCGAAAGGCTGCCCACCGGACGCCAACTCGGGCTACACCCGGCTGAACCCCAAGCCGGTCAAGCTCGCCGCCAAGGGCAAGAAGAAGAGGAAGAAGGGGAAGAAAGGCAAGAAAGGCAAGAAGAAGGGGAGCAAGAAAAAGTCGTAGCCGGCGCGGGCTCACCCGCACGGGCCTAACCTGCGGAGAGTGACATCCCCCGGGAGAGCCTCCTTCGTCCTGGATAGGAGTCGGCGTCTCGGCCGGCTCGTATCCCTGATCCTGACCCTCGCCCTGCTCGCCGGGTGTGGCTCCGCGAGCAGCGCATCCTCAAACTCGCTCGCGAGCGCAACCGCCGCCGCCGCAACATCTCCCGCGAGCGCGAGCTGCGCCACCACCGTCGCGAGCACGCTCGGCACGGTCGCCGCGCGCGTCTACCACGAGGCCGCCACCGGTGGCGACGCCGCCCAGGCGGTGCACCGCATGCAGAGCTCGACCGCCCTCGCCGACGCGGTCAACAGCGGCAACGCGGCCGGCGCGCGTGCCGCGCTGAGAGCGCTGTTGCTGGGCCAGATCGTCCGCGTCGAGGTGCTGCGCGGCGGGCGCGTGCTCGCGCAGGCGGGCGCCGGGCCGGCGATCGCTCCTATACGCGGCTCGATCCCGGGCACGTCCGCGACCTTCATCCTGTCAAGCCAGGCCGACCAGACCTACCTGCAGGTCGTCCACCAGGTCACCGGCGCGCAGGTGCTGTTGCTCGCCGGGACCCGCCGGCTCGCCGGCACGACCGGCGGCCCGCCCCCAGCGAGCGTGCCCGGCGAAGGGCCGCTCTCCTACGCCGGCCAGAGCTACCAGACGGTCACGCTCGCCGGCGCCGTCTATCCCTCTGGCCCGCTGCGGATCCTGCTGCTCGTGCCTACCTCTGAGATCTCCTGCCCCGGCTCGGCAGCGCAGACGCGCGTGGAAACGCTCGGGCACGTCGGCGAAAACGTCTACCGGGAGGAGCTCCACAGCCCGGACGTCACCGCCACGCTGCGCCGCATGGAAAGCTCGACCGCCTTTCAGCGCGCCGTCGCCGCCCGCAACGTCACGGCGACGCACGCGGCGATCGACGGCTTCTTCAAAGCGCACATCCACGTCGTGCGGGTGCGTGTCACGATCGGCGACCGACTGCTGATCGACGACGGCGGGCCGTTCGTGCTCGCCCCGGTGCACGGCACGCTGCGCAGCGGCGGACGCGTCGTCGGCCACTTCGAGATGGCGATCCAGGACGACGCCGGCTACCTCAAGCTGGCGCGGCTGTTCACGGGCGCGGAAGTGCTGATGCGCAGCGGCGCTCGACAGATAATGGGAACGCTCGACCCCGGACCGGCGAGCGTTCCCGATCGGGGCGCAGTGGCCTACCGCGGACGTACCTACCAGGCATATTCGTTCTCAGGCGTTGCGTTTCCCGAAGGCCCTCTGCGGATCTCGCTGCTGCTCCCCAGCGGCTGAGAACGTGTTCTGAGAGCCTGCACTCAGAGCAGGCTGGACGTCATCCGTTCGATCTCCGCGATCGACGTGAGTCCTTCGCGGATCTTCACCAAGCCGTCGTCGCGCAGGCGGAGCATCCCTTCGCTGACGGCGATCGCGACCATGTCGTCGACCGAGGCGCGCTCGAGGATCAGCCCGCGGATCCGCTCGCTCACGGACATCACCTCGTACAACCCCACCCGGCCGCGGTAGCCCGAGCCACCGCAGCGCGAGCATCCCACCGGCTCATATGGCTCGGCGCCGGCCAGGCCGTGCTCGGCGAGCACGGCCTCGGAGACCTTCAACGGGCGCTTGCAGTGCTTGCACAGCAGCCGTACCAACCGCTGGGCGACGATGCAGTCGATCGACGAAGACACCAGGAAAGGCTCGATGCCCATATCGATCAGCCGCCCCAGCGCGCTGGGCGCGTCGCGTGTGTGCAGCGTCGAGAGCACGAGGTGGCCGGTGAGCGCCGCCTCGACGGCGATGTGTGCGGTCTCGCGGTCGCGGATCTCGCCGACCATGATCACGTCGGGGTCGGCCCTCAGCATCGAGCGCAGGCCGACATCGAACGTCACCCCCGCCTTCGGGGCGATCTGCATCTGCTTGACGCCCGCCATCCGCTGCTCGACCGGGTCCTCGATCGTGAGGATGCTCCGCACCCCGTCGTTGAGCACGTTCAGCGCGGCATACAGCGTCGTCGACTTACCCGAGCCGGTCGGGCCGGTGACGAGCACTGCGCCGTTCGGCTTGGCGATCGCGCTCGAGAAGCGGTTCAACTCGTCCTCCTTCATCCCCAGCGCCTCGAGCCCCTCGACCCTCACCCCCCCGTCCAGGATGCGCATCACCACGCCCTCGCCATAGACGAGCGGCAGCGTCACCACGCGGATGTCCACACGCCGCCCGTCGACCGTCAAGGCGAATCGGCCGTCCTGCGGCAAACGCTTCTCGGAGATGTCCAGATCGCCCATGATCTTGATGCGGGACACCACGCTCATCGCCATCCTCCGTTTGACCGTGGCGGCCGGGGAGAGCACGCCATCGACGCGGAACAGCACGCGCGTGTCCCCCTCTTCGGGGTTGATGTGGATATCCGAGGCTCCTTGCTGCACCGCTTGGGCGACGATCGAGTGCACCAGCTTGATGACCGGGGCGTCGCGGTCAGCCTCATCGGCCATCAGGTCGGGTTCAGAGTCGGCGGCGTCGTGCTCCTCGTCGACGATGTCCTCGATCGAGTCGTCCATCCGCGCGAGTCGCGTGAGGAGCAGGTTCAGGTCCTCGACCGACGCCGCCGCGACCTTCACCCGCCGGCCGGTCATCATCGCGACGTCGTCGATCGTCAGCACGTTGGTGGGGTCCGCCATCGCCAGCAGCAGCATCCCGTCGTCGGTGTAGCCGACGGGAACGGCCTGATAGCGCTTGGCGGTCTCGGAGCGGATCAGGTTGACCGCCCCCATGTCGAGTTCGTAGACAGAGAGATCTATGTAGTCCAAGCCGAAGCGCTCGGCGACGGCCCGGGCGAGCTGGTCGTGGCGCAGGACGCCC
>Ga0182024_10009029_pt1 | contig 20773 bp, 20 predicted proteins | sample P32metaG_FD_120480 | JGI IMG/M metagenome (GOLD analysis project Ga0182024, IMG submission 120480) | Permafrost microbial communities from Stordalen Mire, Sweden - P3-2 metaG (Illumina Assembly) | ecosystem: Environmental > Terrestrial > Soil > Wetlands > Permafrost | place: Sweden: Stordalen...
CCGGAGGCATAGCCCCCACCTAGGTCATGGCGAAGCGGATCGGCAGGTGCTTGGGACCGCCAACGAAGGCGGCCTCGGCCCTTGTCGGCTGGCCGGCGAATTCCAGGCTCGTGAGGCGCGGAATCAGCTCCTCCCAGAGAATGCGCATCTCCATCTTCGCCAGGTGTTGGCCCAGACACAGGTGGGCGCCGTAGCCGAACGAGAGATGGCGGTTGGGACTACGCTCGGGCCTGAAGACGTCCGGCTCGTCGAACACCTCCTCGTCGCGGTTGCCGGAGGGATAGCAGAGCATCAGCCAGTCGCCTTTCTTCACCTCCCGGCCGCGCAGAAGCGCATCCTGGGTCGCCGAGCGCATGAAATGCTTCACCGGCGTCACCCAGCGGATCGACTCGTCGACCAGGCCCGGAATGAGCGCCGGATCGGCCTTGAGCTTGGCGAAGGCCTCCGGGAACTGGCACATCCCCCACACCGCCCCGGCGGTCGAGGATGAGGTGGTGTCGTGCCCGGCGGTGGCGACGATCACGTAGTAGCAGAGGGCCTCGAAGTCGTTGATCGGCGCGCCGTCGATCTGGCCATTGGCGATCACCGACGCCAGATCCGACCCCGGGTGGGCCTTACGTTCATCGGTGATCTTCTTGAAATACATGAAAAAGTCGGCGATGACCGCTTGCAGGTCTCCCATACCGCCGCCCTGTTCCGGGTTCGCCGAACGCGAGCGATTGAGTTCGGGATCGCCGGCGCCGAACAACTCCTGTGTGAGCTTGAGCATCCGCGGCTCATCGGCCGGCGGCACGCCCAGGATCTCCATGATCACCCGCAGCGGATAGGTGAGAGCCACGTCCTGAACGAAATCGCATTCGCCGCCCAGGCTCGCCATCCGATCCACATGCTCTCGGGCGATCTGGCGGATCCGCGCCTCGAGGTGGCGGATGTTCTGCGGCAGGAACCATGACTGGGTGAGGACCCGGTATTTCGGGTGATCGGGCGCATCCATCTGCACCAGCGTGCGCACCAGGTGCGGACTGCCCCCGGTCATCTTGCGGATGGCCTGGTCGCCCTCGATGCTGGTGAAGGTGGCGGCCATGTCGCCGGAATGAAAAAGATCGTTCTGCCGGCTCACTTCGAGAATGTCGGCGTGCTTGCAGACGATCCAGAAAGGAAAGATGCCCTCCAAATGGGCCATCCCCAGGGGCTGATTGGCGCGCAGCCAGCGGAAGGCCTCGTGCACCGGCGCATCCTCGGCGTAGGCCTTGGGCGTGATCACGGTGCGGGCGATATCCTCGGGAATGTCGATGGTCTGGCTCATGGCGCCGTCCTCTTCGTCTCGACGGCCAACCTAGCGCACGGCGGCGCGCGGATGTAACTGGCGCGGCATGGATCTCGCCTACGGACCGCGATACGAGGCCTTTCGGCGGGAAGTAAGCGATTTTCTCGTCGCCCACCGAGAGCGTTTTCCGCGACCGGGAGCGCGTGACGAGTCCCTCGCCTGGCAGAAACTACTCCTCGAGCATGGCTATGCCGCCCGAACAATTCCCAGGGAATTCGGAGGCTTCGGCGCGGAGCCTGATATCCTGGAATCGAGGATCATCGCCGAGGAGTTCAACAGCGCCAAGGCGCCAACGGGCCTTGCCGGCCAGGGCGTCTCGATGCTCGTCCCCACCTTGCTCGAAGTGGGCTCGGACGAACAGAAGCGGCGCTGGATCCCCCCTACCCTCGCCGGCGAGATCATCTGGTGCCAGGGCTACTCCGAGCCGGGCGCCGGTTCGGACCTCGCCTCGATCAGCACCAGCGCCGTCGAGGACGGCGACGACTTCGTCATCAACGGCCAGAAGATCTGGACCTCGACGGCGGCCCAGGCCGACATGATCTTCTGCCTGGTGCGCACCGAGCCCCAGGCGCCCAAGCATGCCGGCATCAGCTACCTGATCTTCTCGATGAAGAGCCCGGGGATCGAGGTTCGCCCCTTGAAGACAATGACCGGCCACGCCGAATTCAACGAGGTTTTCTTCACCGACGTCAGGGTCCCCAGGAGCCAGATCGTCGGCGAACGCGGCGAAGGCTGGCGCGTGGCCAACACCACCCTTGGCCACGAGCGCGGCATGCTCGGCGATCCCAACGCCGCCGAGACGCGCCTGGCCGCCATCATCGATCTGATGCGCGAAGAGACCGCCGGCGGCGAGCGCCTGATCGACAATCCGGTTCTCCTCGACCGCCTGATGCGTTTGCAGGCCCGCGTTCTGAGCATGAAGTTCAACGCCCTGCGCCTTGTAAGCGCCAGGCTTTCCGGCGAGCCGGCGATGCTGGTGGCGCTCGTCGTCAAGCTGCAAGGCTGCGAACTCAACCACCAGTTGGCGGCTCTGGCGATCGATGCCCTGGGCGAACTGGGCGTGCTCTATGGCGAGAGTCCCCACCTTCGCGATCATGGGGGCTGGCAGCAGCGCTACATGTTCGATCTGGGCCTCATCATCGGCGGCGGCACCGCCCAAATCCAGAAGAACATCATCTCCGAGCGCGGGCTGGGAATGCCGCGCGAACCCAAGTCGGAGGGCTAAGGGCGCGCGATGGATTTCGCCCTTTCCCAGGACCAGAAGCTCATGCAGGCGAGCCTCGTCGGCACGCTGGAGCGGATCTGCCCCTTGAGCCGCGTGCGCGCCTACGCCGAAAGCGGCGAGGACGTGGCGCATGACGTCTGGCGCGGCCTCACCGAGCTGGGCGTTCCCGGCATTCTCATCGACGAAGAACACGGAGGCGTCGGCCTCAAACTCCTCGACGCCGCGCTCGTCGCCGAGGCCCTGGGCGGGCACGTCGCGCCGGCGCCGTTCCTCGGTTCGGCGGTTCTGGCGCCACTGGCGCTCATGAACGCTGGCTCCCCGTCGCAAAAGGCCGCGTGGCTGCCCAGGCTCGCCGCCGGCGAGGCCCTGGCCGGGGTCGCCATTGGCGAGGCGCTCGGCGCCGCGCGCGACGGGGCCGGCGTCACTGCGAACAATGGCCGGCTGACCGGCAATGCCCTCTTTGTGATCGATGTCGCCGGTGCCGACGTCTTCGTCGTCGCCGACTCCTCAGGCGGCCTTCATCTGGTGAACTCTGGCGAAAAGGGGCTGACGGCCATCGGCCTTACGACCATCGACCTTACCCGGCGCCTGGGCGAGCTGCGGTTCGATGCGACGCCCGCCGAACCGCTCGATTGCGCCCCGCCCGATGCGGTTCTGGCCCGTCTTCGCGACGCAGCGTGGACGATTCTGGCGGCCGATATGCTCGGAGCCGGTCAGGCGATGCTCGACAAGGCTGTCGCTTATGCCAAGGAGCGCCGGCAGTTCGGCCGTCTGATCGGCTCCTTCCAGGCGGTGAAGCACCTATGCGCCGAGGTGGCCGCCGAGCTGGAGCCATGCCGCTCGCTCGTCTGGTATGCCGCCCACGCCTTCGATGCCATTCCGGGCGAGGCCTCGCTCACCGCGGCGCACGCCAAGGCCCATCTCTCCGAAGTGAGCCGCTTCGTCGCCCGCACCGCCACCGAGGTTCATGGCGGTATGGGTTTCACCGACCTCGTCGGTCTCCACTACTGGTTCAAGCGCGTCGGCCTTGACCGCCAGCTCCTCGGCGGTCCCGAGCGCGTCAGGCGGGAGGCGGCGCGGATGCAAGGACTTGCCTGATGGACGCCTTGCGCGTCCGAGGCTAAGCTCATATCTTACATACGTCTTACTTGGGTGCGGAGTCTTGAACATGCCAAGCTGGCCACTTCTCACCACCACGCTTTCCACCAAGGGACAGGTCATCCTGCCCAGCGCGATCCGCAAGTCTCGTCGCTGGCGCCCCGGAGTGCGCCTCGTTGTCGAGGACACCCCAGAGGGCGTGTTGCTCAAAGCCGCTCCTCAATTCGCTCCCACCCGGCCGGAGGATGTATTTGGTTCACTGCCCCATTCGGGACCGCCCAAGACGATCAAGGAGATGAAGGCGGCCATCGTCACTGAAGCGCGGCGACGACATGCTCGCGATCGATACTAATCTCGTCGTTCGCTACCTGACGGATGATGACCCAAGACAATCCGCCAAAGCCCGCGCTCTCATCGACGGAGAGAACATCTTCGTCGCCACCACTGTTTTTCTGGAGACGGAATGGGTGCTGCGTAGCCTCTACGGGCATTCTTCGGCCCAGATCTCCGTGGCCTTCGGCGCGTTCGCGGGCTTGCCTAACGTGACCCTGGAAGACCCGCCGTTGGTCGCCGCCGCCATCTCGTGGATGGGCGAGGGCTTGGATTTCGCCGACGCCCTTCACCTGGGCGCGGCAGCCGCCCAGGCCTGCGACGCGTTCGTCACTTTCGACCGCGGTCTGATGAAGACCGGAGAGGGATTGAGCGGAATGTCCGTCAGGGAGCCGTAGTTGTCGCGGCCTGGGCGACAGGCGCTGGTGGCGCGACGCCGACCTGATCGAGCATGAAGGCGTAGTATTCGGCGATGTCGTGGTAGCGGCGGAACCGTCCCGACTTGCCGCCATGGCCGGCCTCCATGTTGATGCGCAAGACCAGGGGATGATCGTCGGTCTTCATCGCCCGCAGCTTGGCGACCCATTTGGCCGGCTCGAAGTACTGCACCTGGGAATCCCAGAGGCCGGTGCTTACGAACAACGCCGGATAGGCCTGGCGCTCGACATTGTCGTAGGGCGCGTAGCTCAGCATGTAGTCGTAGTAGCGCTTCACCTTGGGGTTGCCCCACTCGTCGAACTCGTTGGTGGTGAGCGGGATGGTCTCGTCGAGCATGGTCGTCACCACGTCGACGAACGGCACCTGGGCGATGATCACGCGGTAGTCGCCAGGCGCCGTGTTGGCGATCGCTCCCATGAGCAGGCCGCCGGCGCTGCCGCCGGCCGCCGCGACCCGGTCGGGCGCCGCCCAGCCCTGGGCGACGAGGGCGCGGGTCACGTCGATGAAATCGGTGAAGGTCTTCTTCTTGTTGAGCAGGTGGCCATCGTCATACCAGGCCCGGCCCATCTCCTGGCCGCCGCGGATATGGGCGATGGCGTAGACCATGCCGCGGTCCAGCAGGCTGACGGCGGGCAGTGAAAAGGTCGGGTCGGTGGAAAGGCCATAGCTGCCGTAGGCGTACTGCAGCATCGCCGCCGAGCCATCCTTGCGGAACCCCTTCTTGTAGACCAGCGACACCGGAATCCTGGCGCCGTCCCGCGCCGTCACCCACACCCGCTCGGTGACATAGTTCGACGCCTCGTAGCCGATGACCGGCGTCCGCTTGAGCAGCCGCCGCTCGTGGGTCTTCAGGTTCTCCTCGTAGGTGGTCTGGGGTGTCGTCAGGGAGTCGTAGGTGTAGCGCAGCCATGGACTGTCGGCGTCGGCGTTGAGGCCCAGGGACATGGCGTAGGCGCTTTCGTCGGCGGCAACGAACCGGCTTTCGTCGGCGTCGGTCAGGGTACGCAGGCGTTTGACCCCGCCCGAGCGCTCCTCGATGACCATGACCCCGTGAAACAGCGCGAAGTCCTCGATGAAGACCTCGCCGCTGGCGGCGACCCGCTCGCGCCAGCGGTCGCGGTCGCCCCAGGTCTCGCCCTCGGGAAGGGACATCAGGCGGTAATTGGGCGCCTGCCAGTTGGTCCGGATGATCCAGCGGCCATCGAGGTGATCGGCGCTGTAGCGGAACTCCCGCTCACGCGGAGCGAGCACCGCGAAGTCGCGCGGGTCGGCAGCCGGCGCACAGCGCTGCTCGTTGCTGACCGTGCTTTGCAGGACGATGCAGATGTACTTCTCCGACCGCGTGCGCATCAGGCCGAGGTAGAAGGAATGGTCCTTTTCCTCGTAGACCAGCTTATCGTCGCTGGTCGGCGTTCCCAGGACATGCGCCTTCACCCGCGTGCTCAAGAGGGTCACCGGATCCTTCTCGATGTAGAAGACCGTGGCGTTGTCGTCGGCCCAGACGAGGTCGGGCTCGATGTCGGCGACCTCGTCGGCGAGCACCCTGCCGGTCGCCAGATCCTTGACTTTCAGGACGTATTGCCGGCGCCCGACGGTGTCCTGGGCCCAGGCGAGGAGGCGGTTGTCGGGGCTGACGCTCGCCCCGCCGACCTGGAAATAGCCGTGGCCGGCGGCCATGGCCGGCTGGTCGAGCATCACCTCCTCGGGCGCCTGCATGTTTCCCCGCCGCCGGGCGGTGACCGGATAGTCCTGCCCAGCATCGAAGCGGCTGTAGTACCAGTAGCCGCGCTTTTCGTAGGGAACCGAACTGTCGTCCTGTTTCACCCGCCCGACGATCTCCTGGTAAAGCGTCTCCTTGAGCCCGCTGTCCTTGGCCAGAACCTCGTCGGTCCAGGCGTTCTCCGCCTTCAGATAGGCGAGCATCTCTGGGCTCTTGCGGGTGTCGTCGCGCAGCCAGTAGTAGGGGTCCTCGCGCGTTCCTCCCGGGGCCACGATCTCGTGCGGCCGCCGCGCCGCGATCGGCGGACCGGCCTGCGCCTGCGCGGCGGCTCCGCTCGAGCTCAGCAAGCTCATCGCCAGCAGGCCGACGGCGAAAGTCTGTAGTCCCACGTCTTGCTCACCTCTCGCCTGGTCCGCCGCACTTCAGGTCCCTGGTTACCAGCAAACGCCCTTCCCGGCGCGCGCATGCCCAAGCGGCGACCGGCGAGCCGCGTTTGATCAGGCGCCGTAGTAGAATCGCTCCTCGGCGATCTTGCCGTTCTCGATGGTGTAGACGCCGACCTCGTCCATAACGTGCCGCGCTCCGGTTTCCCTGACTGTCAGGTCCATCTTGAAGCGCACCACGAACTCGTCGCCATTCACATACGGCCCCTCGACCTCGACGCCGTGGATTTCATGGGCGTTGGACCACCACTCGCCCTTTCCGCGAACCGCGGCCTTGCCGTGCAGTTCGGCGTTGTCGCCCATCGCCTCGACGCTGACGATATCGTCGGCCCAGTATTTTTCGCCGGCTTTGGCAAACTCGCCGGCCCTGCACATCGCGACCAGGTCGTCGGCGATCTCGGTGGTCGTCATGGTTTCGTCTCCTCTGCGGTTCCAACTGTCACGACGTCCCAGGATCGTTGTGTCGACAGGCTGTTCACAAGACGGCCCGTTTGGTTCGTTTGGGCATCTTTATTATCGTCGGCAAGATGCGACGGCTAACCTTTCAGGCGAAGATCGCGCTCCTGGGCGCGGCAGCCATGGCGTCGTTGCTGATGTACGTGAGGCCGGCGGCGGCGGGACCCCCGTTCGTCACCGATGATCCCGAGCCGACCGACCTTGGCCATTGGGAAATCTACAACTTCGCCTCCGGGATCGGGATCCCGGGCGGTCTGCTCGGCGAAGCGGGTCTCGACCTCAACTATGGCGGCTTCAAGGACGTGCAGCTCAACGCCACACTGCCGATCGCCTTCCAGCCTCACGCCGCGCTGGGCGTCGGCGAGGTCGAACTGGCGCTGAAGTACCGATTCCTCCACCAGGCCGGAGGCTCGTGGGTGCCCGACGTCGCTGTCTTCCCCCGCGTCTTCCTGCCGACGGCCTCGCCCCAGTTCGGACCCAGCCGGCTCAATCTCTTTCTGCCGGTGTGGGCGCAGAAGGACTGGGGTAAGTGGTCGGCCTTTGGCGGCGGCGGCTATGGAGTGAATCCCGGGCCGGGCAATCGCGATTATTGGCTCGGCGGCATGGCCCTCACCCGCGCCGTCTCCGACAGGTTGACGCTCGGCGGCGAGATCTACCGTCAGACCGCCCAGCTCCAGGGTGAACGCGCCTTCACGGCGATCAACGCCGGGGCGATCTACAAGCTCACCGATCACTGGGCCATCGTGGTTTCGGGAGGACCGGGCGTCGAGAATGCGCGCGAGGATTGCCGGTACGACTTCTACCTCTCCCTCGAGGCGACCTATTGAACCTCACCCGATCGGCTACCGACGGTCGAGGACGAGGACGTGGAAGGTCCCCGGCTTGGGCGTGGGGCGGTGGCCAGCGGGAACCGGCAGTTGGTACTCGGCCGTCGGCAGCCAGATCCGGCCGGTCTTCCGGTCGACCGCGCCGGTCCTGGCGCCGATCTGGGTGGGAACGGTGTCGATGATAGTGTTGGCGGCGGCCCCTTTCAGGGCGATCACCGCCAGGGTCCCCGACAGCGCCGAAGGGATATAGGCCAGGGAGCGCAGGGGATCGTAGAGCACCGAATCGGGAAAGCCACCGATCTTGAAGCTGGCGATCTCCGCCCCCGAGCCGGCGTCGAGGATCTTGGCGGCGCCGGCGCCGCAGGCGACGACGAGGCGATTGCCCTCGACGTAGGCGATGCCGGTGGGACGCTCGCAGCCGGGCATGTCGTAGCGGGCCACGACCTTGCGCGAGGCGATGTCGACCACCGCTACTTGGTTCTTGCTGACCAGGTTGACGAAGAACCGCCCCTTGCCGTCCACGGCCCCGAATTCGAGGGGATCGCCGATCGTGATCGATCCTGGGCTGGCGCGGGTCTTGGGATCGACGAGCGTCACCTCGCCGCTGTCGCCGTCGATGACCAGCACCAGGCCGCTTGAGGGATCGTAGACCGCGCCGTCGGTATCCTTGGCGGTGGGGATCGAGGCCAGGAGTTTGCCGTCCGCGCCGTTGAGAATCCTGGCGCTGCTGTCGCCGCTGTTGGTGGTGACGATCACGCCTTGTCCAGGAACCGGAACGATCGCGTGCAGACGGTCTCCGGGCGCGAAGTCCTGGATGACCTTGCCGCTGTCGGCCTCGATCACCATCACCTGGGTTCCATGGGAAATGTAGACGCGCCGCCTGGCGGCATCGAAGCTGGCGTAGTCCCAGCCGCCATCAGGACCGGCGATCCTTGCCACGACGCGCAGGCCCGAGGCTCCGCGCGCGGGATCGGCCGTCGCGCCGGCCGCGGTGCTCGCGAAGGCGGCGGCGCAGATTGCCGCAACGAGGGGAAGGTTCTTCATTCCGAGAGGTCTCCAAGGACGCGGGAGGGTCCTTAGCGCCTTTCGAACCGCGGCTCACGCTTTTCGCGGAAGGCGAGCACCGCCTCCCTGTGATCGCGGCTGCGCCTCAGGACCCGCAGTTCGGCCGCCTGCATCGCCGCGGCGTCCTCGGGGGAGAGATCGGGCGCGCGCGCGGCGATGCGCTTGGTCGCTTCCACCGACAGCGGCGCGCGCGAGGCGATCCGGCTCGCCAGTTCGATCGCTGCTCCTTCCAACGCCTCTGGGTCGTGCACCGCCGTCACCAGGCCCCAGAGTTCGGCGGTCCGCGCGTCGTGGGGCGAGCCGGTGAGCAGCATCGCCTTGGCGCGCGACACTCCGATCAAGCGCGGCAGGCGCCAAGCCGATACCATCAGTCCCATGTTGACGCCGGCGCACACGAACCTCGCCTCGGCCGAGGCGATGCGCAGGTCGCAGCATAGGGCCAGTTCGAAACCGCCCCCGACGCACCAGCCGTTGATCGCCGCGATCACCCCCGCCCGACAGCCGTCGATCCGCTCCAGCAGCCGGCCGAAACCGGCCAGGTCCTCGCGCAGATCCCCGCTCGCCTTGAGGTCATCGCCGCTGCAGAAGGCGCGCCCGACCCCGGTGACAATGACTGCTCGCAGGGACGGGTCCGCCTCGACCTCGTCAAGCGCCTCCGTGAAGGTCGCCCGCATCGCGGGACCCAGGGGGTTCATCGGCGGATTGTCGATGATTAACCGCGTCACGTGCGGCGCCGGCCGATCGAAACGGACCGCGCCGCTCACGCGGGAACCTCCGAGACCCCGGGTGCCTCGCCGACGACGCGCGCGGCCACAAGTTCGTCGACTTCCGCCGGTCCAAAGCCGGCTTGGCTGAGAATTTCCCGAGTGTCGGCCCCGAGAGTCGGAGAACCTCGCCCCACCCGCGCCGGCGTCTTCGACAGCGAAATCGGCGCGCGGACGAACCGGCGACCGTCAACCTCCGCCAGGAGACCGCGAGCCTGGATCTGCGGATCGGCCAGAGCCTCGTCGATGTGGTTGATGGGGCCGCAGGGCACCCCCTTGGCCAGCAGACGCTCGACCCACTTATCCGTCGGGCCGGCCGCGAGGATCGTCTCCAGCCGTTGCTGCAGGGCGTCGCGGTTGAGCACCCGCTGCCGGCCATCGGCGAACACCGGGTCCGCCTTCAGCTCGGGCGTCTCGATGGCGTCGCAAAAGCGATCCCACAGCCGGGCGTTGTTGACGCCGACGACGATGTAGCCGTCGGCGGTCTTCAAGGCTTCGTAGGGCGCGGCCAGGCGGTGACGCGAGCCGTTCGGCTGCGCGACTTCACCGGTGGTGAGGTAAAGGCCTGCTTCCCAGATCGCATAGGCGATGGCGCTTTCGAAAAGGGAGGTCTCGACGTGCTGGCCCTCGCCGGTAGCGTGGCGATGGTGGAGGGCGGCCAGCACCCCCAGGGCGGCAAAGGTCCCGGCGTTCAGATCCGACAGCGGCACGCCGCAGGCCGTCGGTCGCTGGGCGCCGGCTTCGCCGGTGAAGCTCATGATCCCGCTCATGGCCTGGGCGATCAGATCGAAACCGCCGCGATCGCGATAAGGGCCGGTACGGCCAAATCCGGAGACCGAGCAATAGATCAAGGCGGGATTGACCGCGCGGAGATCGTCATAACCCAGCCCCATGCGCTCCATCGCCCCGGGCCGATAATTCTCGACGAAGACGTCGGCGCGCTTGGCCAGGGCGAGGATGGTCTGGACGCCCCGGGGCGAAGCCAGGTCCACGGCCAGCGATCGCTTGTTGCGATTGACGAAATCGAAGGCCTTGAACTTCGCCTTGGGATGGCCCCGCGTCGTCTCCTCCTGCAGCGGTTCGATCTTGACGACATCGGCGCCGAGGTCGGCCAGCATCATCGAGCACCACGCCCCGGCGATCACGTGGGTGCAATCGAGCACTTTCAAACCAGAAAGGGCGGAGGGAAGAGCCATGACACTCCTTGAGGCGTCGGTCCCGCCGACGATGCGTCTTCGCTAGGCGGTCGGCAAGAGCCGAAGGCGATGCAGAGACCGGAGAGGCCATGGCCGAGGGCCGTGGGTTCGACCCAAGGAAGACTCGACGGCGGCGGCTATCTCACGAGCTCGCGCAGCCTCGCCACGACCTGATCGTTGGCCTCATCGACGACGTGTCGCCAGCGTAGATCTCGGTCACGCACCAGCTAGGTATCTCGGCCGGTAGAGGGGCATGCAGGATCAAGTGGGAGGTCGGGTGCGGGCCAAATCGCGAGAGGTGAGCGCGCCCCCAGATCCGATCAGCCGGCCCTCGCCGCAGACGTCGTGGGCCACTTCGTTGGCCAGGCGCCAATCGGCCAGCAAGCGAAATTCCTCGGCCGGCGGCGGCGTGCGAAATCCCGGCAGGACCACCGAGCAGCGCTCGCGAAGCTTCTGACGATCTTCGGCGGTTAAGGACATGCGGGGCTCGCGATCAGAGAGAGTGCGGCCTTCCTTCCATAGTTGGCCAGCGGCGCGGAAGCCGTTTGAAAGGGGCCGACGGCCGGGATCTGAGCCAAGGGGAAAGTTCGACTGGGACTCCAGCCGCCCCGGGCCTCTTCACCGCGATCACCATTGAATCTGGCCCGGCGAGCGGTTCGACGCGCTTGGCCGAGAACCCGGCTTCCGCGGGCCGCCGACCTCCTCGAGGGTTTCACGTAGGTCGCCCTGGCGCCGGTCGACGAAGTCGCTCAGGCCGGCGGCGTCGAAATTGGCCCGCGCCTGCGCGCACTCGCTCATGAAGCGATGGCCGCCCTCGTCCATCCCCTCCCAACTGAGCTCGCCTCTTTCCGCGCGCTGGCGGAAATAGTCGGAAGTCGCCCGGGTCTGGCTATCGCTCCGAGCGTGCAATCGATCCGGCAGATCCTCGAGGTTCTTGTCGCCCAGCCCGTTGCTCATCGTGGCCTCCTTCCGCACCTTCTGGCGGAGCGAACCGGTGGCAAGAAGTCCGGCGCGATCGGCCGCGATTTCCCGCCACCCTCGTCTTCAGTGTCGTCACGGCGAGTGCTATGTTGGCGGCTCGATTTTCCGAAGGGACGACCATGCTGCCCATCGCCATCGCGCTCACGGCCGCCTCCGCGATTTCAACCGCTTCGTTCCCCGCGGCTCCCCAAATTCCGTCGCTCGACCATCATTCCCTGTGCGGCGCGGGTCTGGATCCGGAGTTCGTTCACTTCGTGCCGCCGGCGCCAGCCTCGGGCGGAAACCCCCTCTTCCGCCTCATTTCCGGTTCTTCGAACGTCTATCCGACGGCAGACCCGGGCGCTGGCATCAGGGCCTGCCGACTAATGCTGACGCGCTCGCCCGGAGGCTGACGATCCTGCGTTCACGCAGTCGTAAGGCGAGGCGAAGCGGGGCTCCGCCCCTCGCTTCCACATTTAAGTGACCGATGTGGTCGTTGTCGGCGGCGGCAACGCCGCGTTCGCGGCCGCCGTTTCAGCGGCGCAGGAGGGCGCCAGCGTGGTGATGCTCGAGCGTGCGCCGATCGAGGAAGCGGGAGGAAACAGCCGCTTCACGGCGGGCGCCATGCGGTTTGCCTATGACGGCGTCGCCGATCTGCGCCGCCTGATGCCCGATCTCACCGACGAGGAAATCGAGCGCAGCGATTTCGGCGACTATCCCGAACGCCGGTTCTTCGACGACATGGGTCGGCTGACCGAGTACCGCACCGATCCGGAGCTCTGCGAGTTGCTGGTGCGGAAGAGCCGGGAGACGCTGTTTTGGATGGCCGACAACGGCATCCGGTTCGCGCCCATCTGGGGGCGGCAGGCCTTCCTTGTCGGCGGCCGTTTCAAGTTCTGGGGCGGATTGACCGTAGAGGTGTCCGGCGGCGGGCCGGGACTGGTGGAGGCCTGGACGCGGATCGCCCGTCGCGCCGGGATCGACATCCGCTACGGCGCTCGCGCCCTCTCGCTCATCGCCGACGATGACGGCGTCAAAGGTGTTCGCGTGCGCCAGAAAGGTGCGACGAGCGATCTGATGGCGCGCTCCGTCGTGCTGGCCGCCGGCGGCTTCCAGGCCAATGTCGAATGGCGCACGCGCTATCTTGGCCCCGGCTGGGATACCGCCAAGGTGCGCGGCACGCGTTTCAACACCGGCGATGGACTTCGCATGGCGCTGGACATCGGGGCCATGGCGGCCGGCCAGTGGTCCGGTTGCCACGCCGTCGCCTGGGACCGCAACGCCCCGGAGTTCGGCGACCTGTCGATCGGCGACGGGTTCCAGAAGCATTCCTACCCATTCGGAGTGATGCTGAACGCCCGCGGCGAACGCTTCGTCGACGAAGGGGCGGACTTTCGCAACTACACCTACGCCAAGTACGGCCGCGCCATACTCGCCCAGCCCGGACAGTTGGCCTGGCAGGTCTTCGACGCCAAGGTGAAGCACCTTCTGCGCGACGAATACCGGATCAGGCGGGTAACGAAGGTCTCGGCCGATACGCTGGACTCCCTCGTCGGCAGGCTAGAAGGCGTCGATGCCGTCGCGGCGCTGGCCACTCTGACTGCCTACAACGCCGCTGTCGAAACCGGCGTACTGTTCGATCCGAACGTCAAGGACGGACGAGGAACGCACGGCCTGACCCCACCGAAATCCAACTGGGCCAACCGGCTCGATGAGCCGCCCTTCGAGGCCTACGCAGTCACCTGTGGACTCACCTTCACGTTTGGCGGCCTGCGCATCACCACCTCGGCCGAAGTCTTGGACAGCGATCTCGCGCCGATCCCCGGCCTGTTTGCTGCCGGCGAGATCGTCGGCGGCCTTTTCTACGAGAACTATCCCGGCGGCTCGGGCCTCACGGTCGGCGCGGTCATCGGCAGGATCGCCGGCGGGGCTGCGGCGCGCGCCGCATTGAAGAAGCGCTAAGCCGCCGTCGTCGCCACCCGCGCGCCGAGCCGCTCGATCAGGTGGTCGCCGACGCGCATGGCGTTGGCGACCGTGGTCAGGGTGGGATTGACCGCTCCGGCGGTGACGAAAAACGAGGTGTCCGTCACATAGAGGTTATCCAGCTCGTGCGCCTTGCACCACGGATCGAGGACCGAGCTCCTGGGATCGGCGCCGAACCGGACCGTGCCGCACTGGTGGGCGGTGCCGTAGAGAGGCAACAGGGAATCCAGCTGGAAGTGGTGCTGTGAGATCGGGTGGGCGTGGTCGACGAAGCCGGCGAGGGAGGCTTCGAGGATCTTGACCAGGCGCTGATGGCCCTCGAGGTTGTTGTGCTCGTACTCGAGCACGATCCTATGGTCGGGGGTGAGGCGCACGCGGTTCTCGGGCCGGGGAAGATCCTCCGAGATCACCAGCATCGAAAGCAGCCGGGAGGCGATCGCTCCGGCCAGCGGCCCGGGCACCAGGGCGGGCGGCAGCCAGTCGGAGATCTCGCCGACCAGGGTCTGGCCGCTCATGTATTCCAGCAGCTGAATGTGACCCATGGGGTAGTCGAAGCCGCCGGCCGGGTCTTTCCAGTAGAAGTCGTTCACCGCCAGGGTCTTGGGAAAGGTGATGTCGCAGTGGGCGGCGGTGAGGGAAACCATCGCCGTGAGGGTATGGAACATGTAGTTGCGCCCGACCTGGTCGGAGCCATTGGCGAGACCGTTTTCGTGCCCCGGGGCGGCAGAGGCCAGCAGCAGGGCGGCGGTATTGGCCGCGCCGGCGGCGACGACGACGATGTCGCCGCTCCATCGCTCTTCGCCGTGCGGGGTTTCGCAGACGACCTCGCTCACCGAGCGGCCGGCGGCGTTGGTCTCGATGCGCACCGCCTTGCGGCTGGTCAGCAGAGTCACGTTGGGCGCCTGCATGAGCGGTTCGATGGCCACCGTCCGGGCATCGCACTTGGCCCGCAGCAGGCAGGGGAAACCGCCGCAGGTCTTGCACCTTATGCAGGTCGAGGTGACGGGGCGATCCGAATCCAGGCGCACCCCTAGCGGCAGCGAAAATGGCTGCCACCCCTGGCTCTCCCAATGGCCCTTGAGCGCGGCGATGCCCGGATCGTGGGGAATGGCGGCAAAGGCGTAGGCCGGCTCATCGCCGTTCTCGGTCGGGTCCTCGCCCCTGGCGCCATGGACCTGCCACAGCCGTTCGGCCTCGTCATAGTAGGGCGCCAGATCGGCAAGACTGATCGGCCAGGCGGGCGAGAGGCCTCCGGCGTGGCGCACCTCGTCGAAGTCGCGACCGCGCAGCCGCATCAGGGCGGCGCCGTAGAAGGTGGTGTTGCCGCCGACCCAGTAGTGGGTGTTGGGCGTGAACGGATGGCCGTGGCGGTCGTACCAGCGCTCCTGGGTGCGGTAGCGATGCTGGATGAAGACCGCCGCCGGATTCCAGTTCTCCGCTTCCCGGGGCACGTGTTCGCCGCGCTCGAGGATCAGGATCGACTTGCCGGTGGGCGCCAGGCGCTGGGCTAGTGTCGCTCCGCCCGCCCCCGAGCCGATGATCACCACGTCGAAATGCGAAGCCATACCCCGCCCCTTCCCTAATTCTGCAAATGATAGCGCTTGGAGCCGGCGCGGATCGCCGCTTCCACCAGCGGCGTCGGCAGATAGTGCAGCAGCGCCTCGGCGACCTTGTTGTGCCAGCCCGGGATCACCACGACGCGGCCCTTGTCGTTGGCGGCGATCGCGGCCTCGATCACCGGACCGGCGGTCTGGAAAAAAAACCTGGGCGATGAATCCATGATCGCCTGCGTGCCGTTGGCCGTGGCGAATTCGGTATGGGTGAACCCGGGGCACAGGGCCGTGACCCTGATCCCGGCGTGGCGATACTCGGCGTCGAGGGCCTGGGAGAACTTGATCGCGAAGCTCTTGGCCGCCGGGTACAGGGTATGGCCCGCCGCTCCCGGGGCGAAGCCGGCCAGGGACGCGACGTTGATGATTGAACCGCCGCCGCGATCGACCATCGAGGGGATGACGCCGTGGGCCAGGCCGCAGGCGCTCACCACCAGGGTCATGAGGAAGTCGCGCTGGCGCTCCCAGGGAACGGCGGCGAAGCTTTGCGGGATCGAGTAGCCGGCGTTGTTGACCAGCACGTCGATGGTCCTGCCCCGGGCGGCTATCGCGGCGAGCAAGCCCTGTTCGGCCTCGTAGACCGCCAAATCGACCGGCAGGGGGAAGGCCTCGATCCTAAACTCGTCTTGCAGCTCGACCGCCAGGGCCTCCAGGCGATCGGCGCGCCTGGCCGCTAGCGCCAGGTCAAGGCCGCGTCTGGCGTACGCGCGGGCGAACTCGGCCCCCAGCCCGGCCGAGGCGCCAGTGATAAGGGCAAGCTTGCGCTGGGTTTCCATTCCTGGCCGAGGCGCTTTCCGCTAGAGATTTGGCCGCGTGCGGTGCGGCATGACGACAACTTGTGGCGCGTTAGGGTTTTGGTCAAATGCCGGCCGGTAACCTTGAGCGGATTCGCTTTTGAGTCGCTTGCAATCGGAGGGGGGCGCGTATGGCCCTGGCCATGTCCGTTGATCTCATCGATGCCACGGTGCAGATCGAACAGCCCATCGCCGACGGCCGGCGCACCGTCGGCACTGGCTTTCTGATCGCTGATCCCACGGCCGACGGCAGACCGCGGATCGTGCTGGTCACCGCCAACCACGTATTCGAGAAAATGCCCGGCGATCAGGCGACCATCGGCTACCGCGTCCAGGCAGCGGACGGGACCTGGCGCTACGCCCCGCAGAAGATCATTATTCGCGATCACGGCAAGCCGACCTGGACTCGTCACCAGAGCCGCGATGTGGCCGCCATCACCATCACCGCGCCGGCGGCCTTCGCCAAGGCCGCCATTCCAATGGCGTGGCTGGCCGGCGACGACGCCTTCAGCCAACGTGGCCTCGGACCCGGCGACGTGATGATGGCGCTCGGTTTTCCCCAGGGCCTGTCGGCCAATTCCGCCGGCTTCCCGATCCTGCGGACCGGCCACGTGGCCTCCTATCCGCTTGCCCCGTCGAGCGCCTTTCCAACCTTTCTCCTAGATTTCCGGGTCTTTCCCGGTAACTCCGGCGGCCCGGTCTATGTCGATGAGGACGCGGCCAAGGGTGATGTCGCCGGCACCCCGGCGCCGACGCCGTTCATCGCCGGCATGCTCACCCAGGAGGTCGAGGTGGGCGATGAGAACCTCGGGATCGGCATCGTCACCCAGGCTAAGTTCATTCGCGAGACGGTCGCCGAACTCGATACGCCAGCGGCAGGCCAGATTCAGACCATCAAGACCGCCGCGCCAAGCGCCAGCGAGCGTCCCCCCGCCTCGGACACCGTTTCGGTCGGCCGCTAGAACTCAAGCGTCGTAGAGCACCGAGATCGTTTCGGCGACGCACGCGGGGCGCTCCTCGCCCTCGATCTCGATGGTGCTGAGGGTCTTGACCTGAAGGCCACCGGATTTGGGTTCCGCGCCGATGAGCTTCTGGCGCAGCCGCACCCTTTTTCCCACTCGGACCATGTTGGTGAAGCGCACCTTGTCGGAGCCGTAGTTGATGCCGCGGGTGACCCCCTTGACCGGCATCAGCCCGGAAGAAAGGAATGGAATCAACGACAAGGTGAGGTAGCCGTGGGCGATCGGGCCGCCGATCTCGCGCGTCGCCCGCGCGACGTCGACGTGGATCCACTGGTGGTCGCCCGTGGCATCGGCGAACGTGTTCACCCGCTCCTGGGAGACCTCGAGCCAGTCCGAGACCCCCGTCTCCTGGCCCACCAGGCCGGCGAAATCCTTGAATTCAACCGGGTCCATTTCTTGTCGTTCAACCTTTCTTTGTTGTCGCGACGCGGGCTTCGAACGTTGCCGAGCGCCTTTCGCAGGTCGCGATCAAGCCTGGGCATGTCTCACACTATCCTGGAATGTTCCTTGCCCCAGTAGGCGTCGCGGATCAGCCGTTTGTAGAGCTTGCCGGTCGAGTGGCGGGGCAGCTCCTCCATGAAGTCGATCCGGCGCGGCGCCTTCACGTGCGAGAGGCTGGCGCGGCAGTAGGCCGAGAGCTCCGCCGCCAGCGGCTCGCCCGCCTCGCTCCAGTCGGCGGGCTGGATGACCGCCACGACCTCTTCGCCCATCTCCTCATGCGGGGCGCCGACCACCGCAACGTCGGCGACCTTGGGATGGCCGATGAGCAGGTTCTCGATCTCCTGCGGGTAGATGTTGACCCCGCCGGAGATGATCATGAAGCTCTTGCGGTCGGTGAGGAACAGATAGCCGTCCTCGTCGACCCAGCCGACGTCGCCCAGGGTCGTCCAACCGTGCTTGTTTCGGCTCTCGGCGGTCTTGTCCGGAGCGTTGTGATATTCGAAGGTCCCGCCGCCGGCGAAATAGACGACGCCTTCGGAGCGCGGGGGAAGTTCGTCGCCGGCCTCGTCGCAGATCTTCAGCTGCGCCATCAGGGCGCGCCCGACCGAGCCCTTCTTCGACAGCCACTCCTGGGAGTTAATGGCGGTAAAGCCGTTGCCCTCGGTGCCGGCGTAATATTCGTGGATGATCGGTCCCCACCAGTCGATCATCGCCTGCTTGACCGCCACCGGACAGGGGGCGGCGGCGTGAAAGACGCTCTTCAGCGACGAGACGTCGTACTTGGCGCGGACTTCGGGCGGCAGCTTGAGCATGCGCACGAAGTGCGTTGGCACCCACTGGGCGCAGGTGACCTTGTATTTCTCGATGTAAGCGAGAGCTAGTTCGGCGTCGAACCGCTCCATCAGGATCACCGTGCCGCCGAGCGCCTGGACGCCCATCGACCAGCCAAGCGGGGCGGCGTGGTAGAGCGGCGCGGGCGAGAGATAGACCGTGTCGGCGTTGATGCCGTAGAGAGCCGCGCCCAGCACGCCCAGGCCGTTGGGCGCATCGATCGCCGTCCGCTCCTCGGGTCCGGCGCGCCTGACGCCCTTGGGTCGGCCGGTGGTGCCCGAGGAATAGAGCATGGCCCCGCCGGCGCACTCGTCGGCGATCGGCGTATCGGGCATCGCCGATCGCGCCTCTTCGAAGGAGACGAAGGGCGCGCTCGCGCCATCGACCATGTAAAGCCGCACACCCTCGATCAGCGGCGCGACCTGAAGGGCGACCTCGGCCACCCCGGCCGAGGCGATGAAAGCCTTGGCCCCGCTGTCCTTAACGATGTACTCGACCTCGCCCGCGGTGAGCTTGGAAGAGATGCAGGTGAAGCGCAGGCCGCTGCGCTGGGCCGCCCACAGGATCTCGTAGTAGCGCGGCGAATTATCCATGAAGATCGCCACGCCGTCGCCGACGTTGAGCCCGCCGGCGCGCAGGAGGTGGGCCCCCTGGTTGGAGCGTCGGTCGAGTTGGCCGTAGGTCACGGTCTCGCCCGAGCCGGCCATGATATAGGCGACCTTGTCGGGCATGGTTTTGGCGTGGCGGGTCGGATGCATCTTTAGGCGGCCAGCGCGCTTGCCGGCGATTTGCCGAGGATCATGTCGCAGGCCTTCTCGGCGATCATGATCGTCGGGGCGTTGGTGTTGCCTGAGACCAGGCGCGGCATGATCGAGGCGTCGACGACGCGGAGGCCCTCGATGCCGCGCACGCGCAACTGCGTATCGACGACGGCGTCGGGCCCATGGCCCATCTGGCAGGTGCCGACCGGGTGATAGATGGTCGACCCGGCCATGCGCGCGAAGGCGAGCAGGGCCTCGTCTCCGTCGACGGCCTCGCCCGGGAGCAGCTCGTGATCGATCCATGGGGCAAGCGCCGGCTGGGCGGCGATTTTGCGTCCCCAGTGGAGCGAGGCGACGACCACCTCCTGATCGAGGGGGTTGCTCAGATAGTTGGGCTGGATCGCCGGGTAGACGGTCGCGTCGGCCGACTTGATCCTGATGTAGCCGCGGCTCTCGGGCCGAACCTGGCAGGGAGCGATGGTGAGGCCAGGAAGCTTCTCCAGCTCCATCTTCTGCTCGTTCATAAGCTTCTCGACATCCATGGTGGCGGGAAGGATGTGAAATTGAATGTCCGGGCTCGAGAGGTCGGTCCGCGACTTGCAGAAGGCGGCGATATGGGCGGCCGACAGGGTCAGCAGCCCCTTGCGGCCGAAGAGGTACTTGGCCGTCTCGCCCAGGAAGCGGACCCCGCGGGTCAGCTCGTTGACGCTGACCGTGCCCGCCTTGAGCCGGTAGGTCGTGGCGATGACGTAGTGATCCTGGAGGTTTTCCCCGACACCGGGCAGATCGGCGATGACGGCGATGCCGTGCTCGGCCAGGAGCGCCGCCGGACCGATGCCAGAGACCTGGAGCAGCTGGGGCGAGTTGACCGCGCCGCCGGCCAGGATCACCTCCTTGGCCGCGCTGGCGATGCGGCGCTCGCCGCCCTGCACGAACTCGACCCCAACCGCTCGCCCATCCTCGATGAGGATGCGGGTCGCCAGCGCCCGCGTTTCGACGGTGAGGTTCTTTCGTCCCATGACCGGATGAAGGTAGGCGACGGCCGCCGAGCACCGCTGGCCGTTCTTGACCGTCAGCTGGTAGTAGCCGACGCCTTCCTGTTCGGCCCCGTTGACGTCGGGGTTCAAGGGAATGCCCGCCTCGACGCAGGCTTCGATCACGGCATCGGAGACGGTATGTCCCTGGGTGACGTCGGAGACGTTCAGCGGCCCGCCTACGGCATGATGCTCGCCGGCCCCGCGCTCCTGGTGCTGGGCGCGCAGGAAATAGGGCCGCACGTCCTCCCAGCCCCAGCCCTCGCAGCCGAGCTGGCGCCAGCGGTCATAATCGGCGTGCTGGCCGCGAATGTAGAGAAGGCCGTTGATCGACGAGGAGCCCCCCAGCACCTTACCACGCGGCCAGATGTGCACCCTTCCCAGAGTCCCCGGATCGGGCTCGGTAGGATAGAGCCAGTTGACCTTGGGATCCTTGAGCGTCTGCGAA
>Ga0182024_10009030_pt1 | contig 20771 bp, 12 predicted proteins | sample P32metaG_FD_120480 | JGI IMG/M metagenome (GOLD analysis project Ga0182024, IMG submission 120480) | Permafrost microbial communities from Stordalen Mire, Sweden - P3-2 metaG (Illumina Assembly) | ecosystem: Environmental > Terrestrial > Soil > Wetlands > Permafrost | place: Sweden: Stordalen...
CCGGCAATGATCAGCACGTTGTTTTGCAGGGCGAAGCCGGTCGCGGAAGAAGCCAGGCCGGCATAGGAGTTCAGCAGCGAGATCACCACCGGCATGTCGGCCCCGCCGATCGGCAACACCAGTAGCACTCCGACGACAATGCCGATCACCACCATGAGGTAAAACAACACCGGGTGGATCGCCGCCGACGTGGGGACCGCCACGAGCGCGATGAACAGCAGCACGGCCACGAAGAACAGACCAATGTTCGATTGGTTCTGGAATTTGTATGTGATCGGGGCGCTCGGAACAAAACCTTGCAGCTTGCCGAAGGCCATGAAGCTGCCGGTGATCGTCAGCGAGCCGAACATCACTTCGAAGCCGAGCGCGGCCATTTCGACGTGCGACAGGCCTTCGTGGAGCATTGCAAGGTGGTAGTGATAATGCTCGATGCCGACGAGCGTCGCGGCCAGTGCGCCGAAGGCGTGCGAAATGGCGGTGCGCTGCGGAACGGCCGTCATCGGCATCCAGATCGATATCGCGGCGCCGATGCCGCTGCCGACGATCAGGCCGACGATGATCCAACTGAACGTAAGAATCTGAACGTCCAAGAGCGTGCCGACGACGGCCACGAGCATCCCCACCGCGGCAAGCCTCATGCCGTTGCGGGCTTTATCGGGCGCGGTCAGGCCCTTCAGCCCGAGAATGAACAGCACCGAGGCAACCAGATAAGCAATCTGGATGAAAACGTCTCGTGCGGTCATGGGGGGAAGGGGCTAGGGGCGAGGGACTAGGGGCTAGGGGACGAAGAAGAGTGGTTCGTGGCTAGTGGCTAGGGACGAAGAAACGGGGTCCGCAATGCTGAGTTTGCCGCGGCTATTTCTTTTCTTGGCGCTTGAACATTTTTAGCATGCGGTCGGTGATCATGAAGCCGCCGACGACGTTGATCGTCGCCGAAATCACGGCCAGCACGCCCAGCGTCGTGCTCAATCCTCCGCGATCGGCACCGGCAGCGACCAGTGAGCCCACCAGCGAAATGCCTGAAATCGCGTTGGTGGCCGACATCAACGGAGTGTGCAGCAGCGCCGGCACCCGAATGATGATCTGATAACCGAGAAACCCGGCCAACAGAAACACGTACATTTCCAAGAAGGGCGTTTTATCCATGACGGCGAACGGAAGGATTGCTGGCTTCGGAGCGGAGAAACACAACGCGGCATGGCGGCAGGCGAAGTTGGAGTTCAGCCTTTAGGCTGCCGGCGGCAGGCTAAAGCCTGCACTCCAACGGAGCGATTGTGGCCGGGAAAACGTGTTTGAGAATGCTAACCTGCGCTCCGGCGCGATGCAAGTGGCGCAACGGTGGGATAGCGGTGCGGCTTGAGAATCGGGTGCCATGCCCACGGAGAGTGCGTGGACGTGGCGCTGAGTTTCATGCCCACGCAAAGCCTGGGCATAGCAACCGCGCGCTCGGAACGCCACGGAGGGCGTTCCCTACAGCCAGGTTCACTAGAACGCGTTGCCGGGAATTGGGAATCCGTCGTTGGACAACAAGAGCTTGTCCCACACGCCCAACTTCTCGGCGGAGGGGGTCGCGGGGGTGGTTATCGCGGCACCCTGGTTCGATGGCCCCAACTCGATCGAGTCGGGAATGAAATGGACGCTGCCATCGGCGAAGCAGACGTTCACGCCGCCAGGATGCATGGAGCGGGCTGTCTGTTGCGTGAGATTTCCCGCCGTACACGCCATCCCGATTGCAATCAGCTTCGTCGCGCCGCCGACGGCCGTTTGCACGGAGGTGCAGCTTGGAATCGTATCGCCGCCGGTCAGCGTCGAATTGGGACCGTTGTCGTTGCCGACGGAACCTTCACCCCACAGAGCGCTCGAGCTGCCGCCCATTGCCCACACGCCGCGCGGATCGAACGACGTCACCCCGCTGCGAATTTCGGCCACCAGGATCGTGTTGCTCGCGCCATCGCGGATGTCGTCGATCCGGGACGACGTATTGGCTCCCATGATCCCACGGACCCAGCGGTTGCCCCAACTGGCTGGACTCGCGGCCGGGACCGCTCCCGATGTGGCGGTCATGGTGCCGTTCGGCGCCGCGTTGGCCGCATAATTGCCCCGCGCCCAGCCTTGGCCCGCCTGGTTCATTTGGCTCTCGGAGGAATCGGTGGTGCCGTCGAACTGCACGCGGTTAAACGAATCGGAAGGGCAAAGCAGGCTCTGCAATGTCGTCGCTCGGGCCTGCGCGGTGTTCTGCGCCACATTGTCACTGCCGATGGTTGTACCGGTGGCCGCGCTTCCAATCGGCTGGGTGATATTGCCGAATTGGTCGCTGACGAACAGGCGGCGGAGGTTCAAGGCGTCGATCTGCGGGAGAATCAGCATCACCCAGTTTTCGTAGCGAGTTGGCGTGTTGCCCGATTGGGTTTCTATTTGCGAAGGATCGAGGTTCGGCGGGGTAGTAGTGCCCCCGTACCGCCAAACGGAACTGGGCGGAAAGATCTTGTAGGCCACTTGATAGGCCACGCATGCCAGCCCCAATTGCTTGCAATTGTTCTGGCATTGGAGTCGATGGGCCGACTCGCGCGCGGCATTGACGGCCGGCAGCAGCAGCGAGACCAAGATCCCGATGATCGTGATCACGACCAGCAGTTCGACGAGCGTAAACCCGGCCCGTCGCGTCGCCCTTGATCGCATTGCAACTTGATTCGTCACGGTCCTGTTCATCGAACGATGAATACCAGACATGGTCATTCTTCTCCGGTTTCCCCCCGACAGCACGCATCCTACCATGCTTCGGGGAGAAATGGAACGAGAAAAGAGGGAAGAAACCAACGACTTCGCAATTAGTGCAGTGTCCGCGAAATAGCGTTTCTTGTTAGGCCCGCTTCGCCGGCTTTTTTTCTAACCACCGAGTCACAGAGAACGCCGAGAAGACAAAACCGAATTGAAGGGCCATGTGCTCCTCCGGATGTGTCTGGTCGGTTCGGAATCTTCCCCTGTTCTCGGTGTTCTCTGTGGCTCTGTGGTTAGCCCTTTGCGATCCTCAGTTCGTCGGAACCAAGGCGACGCGGAAGCCATGGCGGCGGTTGCGGGTGTCGGGCGGGAGGCCGATGCGGGTGGCGCTGCGGTTGTCGCGGGCCATTTGCGCATGAAGACTTTGACGACCAAGAGCGTCCGCACGGACAATCGCGAAAGCAACCGTTTCACTTCGTCGTGGCAAGAACCGCGGATTCCCTTGGCGATTTTCTTGTTGTCCGCGTTGGGCCAATCTAAGATGGCCCTGGATGCACTCGATCTCCGGATGCAGTCGATCCACGATCCCCCATAGGAGCAAGCCATGCCGATCACCCAGATGCCAAATGCTTTTGATATTAGGCCGGAACATGTGTTTGGTTTCCTTGCTTTGACTTTCTTGTTCCTCTTGATCTCGTGGCTCGTCGATCATTGGGCACGCCCGCTGGGGACAAGTCTCATCTTTTGGGGCGTGCTGGTCGTGATCCTGTCGTGCGGTTACGCGATGATCGGCGTTCCACCGATGATGATGCTCACGCCCGCCATGACGAAAATCGGTTTTCTGCTCGTGCTGGGTGGCGTTGCTTGGAGCCTGCTTGCCTCTTGTCCCAAGCCGCCGACGAACAAGGAGGCCGATCATGTCTGACAAGAAACGCTGCATTGCGGTCCTGATTCTGGCACTGCTGGCTTATTTCGTCGCGTACCCAGAAGATGCCCAAGCCATCACCGCGCCGATGGCGACATTCCTGGGCCTGACGACGGCGATTTCCCCGTGGCTTTATGGCGTCGCGGCGGTTGGCATATTCGCTATCGCGGTGGTCAAAACCTGGGGAAGTCGAGAGAGGACTCAATAAAATCGTTGACAGCGTCGTAGCCGTGGTTAGAATCACGCCTAAATGGGGGAGTTGCCTCCATTGACCATCAATCGCGTGCGAAGACCGCTAATGCATCAATGAATTGAAATTCGCCTCACCCCGCAGGCGACCGATTCCATTCGAGGAGTCCGCTAATGGCCAGATTCTCAGTTCGGCTTGGCTTGAGTTGCGGCGCCACGATCACCGTGGCAATTCTAATTCTCATGGCGCGGCCGGCTGTGGCCGACGATGCCTCGGTCGGGCCCAATGGAATCAACGCCCTCGCCACGGGTCTCAGCGGCAACGGCGTCGGCATTGGTCAGATCGAATTGGGGCGGCCTGGCCAAGGTTTTGTCGATGGTCAAGGCTTCGTGAACAACAGTGTCCTTCCATTTCAGGTTTACAATGGCACCGGCGCCGCGACGGCCAACGAGCCCCTCGGCACGGTCGTCGGCGTGACCACGCAGTTCAGCCAAATCTACACGATTACCGGCGCTACCACCGGGCCGGGGCCCGATACCTTCGAGGTGATTACCGACAGTCTGGGTGCGATTCCCGCCGGAACCACGATCAATAGCGCGACCAACACAAAGATCACCATGTCGGCCGCGGCCACGGCGTCGACGCCGGGTGCGCAAAATGATTCGCTGACTTATTCCGGCATCGACAATCATGCCGAGGGAGTGGCCGGCGTAATGGTCTCGAAGGATCAAGTGGGTACGGGCGGATCGGCCGGCGTGGCTCCCACCGCGTTTCTCTTCTCCGCCATGTTCGGCAGCGGTCAGTCCAACGCCGCGCTGGCCGACCAGAACGTGATCCAGCAGGCGGCCGCCGTCCAGCATCCAATCATGGCCACGAATTTCAGCTTCGGTTCGAGCCAAGGCGCGGGTTATGCCTATGACGGCTCCGCACTGCTGACGGAATATGTCGATTGGTCGGCCCGAGTGAATAACGTGCTGTATGTTGTTTCCGGCAATGAAACGCCGCCCGGCTTTGCCGTTCCGACCGACAACTATAACGGAATCACCGTTTCCTTCACGCAGAAGAACGGCAATGTGTTCAATCAGATCAATCCCGGCAACGTCTTCACGGAAGCTCCGGCGAACGGTCGCAGCGTCGTGGCCCTGACAGCGCCGGGAACCAATATCAACTTGACCGGCGTCAACAGCAGCTATTACACCGCCAGCGGCACCAGCTTTGCCGCTCCCCAAGTGACGGCCGGCGACGCGCTGGTCGTCAACTACGACAACAATCAAATCGCGGCTGGCAATCTCACGTACGAAGACGCCGAACAAGTCCCGGTCGAAAAAGCGATCCTGCTGAACTCGGCCGACAAAATCCAGGACAACACCGGCAACGGCTACCTGCTGGGAATGAACAAGACGATCACCACCACGAACGGTCAGAATTATTTCAACACCCCTGCCTACACCAATGTCAACCACGCCGTCCCCCTCGATCCCCAGATGGGCTCAGGACAGCTTGACGTCGCACGGGCCATCACCCAGGCTGCCGGCGGGGAAGCGCATTCGCTGGCCTCGGTCTCTGCCCCCTTGATCGGCTGGGACTACAGCTTCACCGTCGGCGGCGGCGGCGACCAGAATAAGTACATCTTCAATAGCCCGTTGTCGGGCGGCAGCTTCATTTCCGCCACGCTGAACTGGGATCGGATGGTGACGCTCAACAACAACACCGGCAATCCCGCCCTCGACGATACATACGCCGCCGGCGACACGTTTAACGCCGTCGGCCTGACGGACTTGCATTTGCTGTTGGAGACCGTCGGCACCAACACGATCGTTGCGTCCTCCATCAGCGACATCGACAGCACTCAGCAGATTTTCTTCCAGATTCCCGCGACGGGCAACTACCAGTTGGTCGTGCAACAGGTCGGCGCCATCGCGGGCGGTGGATTAGACCAACAATATGGCGTGGCCTGGTGGGCCGTGCCGGAACCGAGCAGTGTGTTGCTGACGCTCTTGGGCGTCGTGCCCTTGGGATATCGCGCCTACCGGCGGCGCCGCGGTTCGCGGGTAGTCTAATCCTCCCGATACGGCACATGAAACGCCCGCAACTGTCGCCAGTTATCTCCTGTTTGATCGTCGGCTTCTCTGTGAGCGTTGCTCGGGCCGACGATTCCGCCGAGGATTGGGCGAAAATGAAGCCCATCCAGCCCAAGGGTTACGTCTGCTCATGGGCCAAACAACCGCCGCGGATCGACGGGCGCCTGGACGACGCGTGCTGGAAGAATGCACCCTGGACCGACGCCTTCGTCGATATCGAAGGCGCTGCCAAGCCGCGGCCCAGGTTCCGCACTCGGGCCAAGCTGCTCTGGGACAAACAGTGCTTGTACATCGGCGCCGAGTTGGAAGAGCCGCACGTCTGGGGCACGGTCACCAGGCACGACGCGGTTATCTTTCAGGACAACGATTTCGAGCTGTTCATCGATCCCGACGGCGACAATCATGAATACTACGAATTGGAGGTCAACGCTCTCAATACGACCTGGGATCTCCTGCTGGACAAGCCGTACAAGGATGGTGGCAAGGCCGACAATAGTTGGGAATTCGAGGGGATGAAAACGGCCGTCCACGTCGATGGAACGCTCAACGATCCCAGCGACGTCGACCGAGGTTGGTCGGTCGAGATCGCCATCCCTTGGGCGGCGCTGGCGAAGCATGCCCATCGCCCGACGCCTCCCGCCGACGGCGATCAATGGCGGATGGATTTCTCGCGGGTGGAGTGGCAAACGCAGATTGCCGAGGGCCGCTATCGCAAACGTCCGCATGTCGCCGAGAACAATTGGGTCTGGTCGCCGCCGGGAATCATCGACATGCACCGGCCCGAGCGCTGGGGATATATCCAGTTTTCGACGGCTCCACCGGGCGAGGCGAAGTTCCAACCCGATCCGACTTTGCCGGCCCGCGATCTGCTGATGGAAATCTATCACCGCCAGAAATCCTATCAGGTCCGTGAATTGAAATGGTCGGACAGTCTCGAGCGATTGGGGATGAAGGCTGATGCTTGGAGATCGTTTGCGGCGCCGCCAAAGTTACGCTTGACCGACGACGGCTTCGAAGCCACGCTGGAAGCGCCCGCGGCGAACGGCAATAAGCAATTGTTGCACGTCCGACAGGACTCGCGCTTGTGGACGACCCCAAAGTAATTCACGGCGCGGCAAGGCCCAAGTTGGAGTTCAGCCTTCAGGCTGCCGGCAGCAGGCTCGAATGCTGAATTCTGGCGAATCCAGCTACCGCGCGGGGGCGAATCCGTAGCTGAATTCGCCAGAATTCAGAGCGAGCGCGCGACGAGTACCTGCGGAAAAACCGAGGTTATTTCTCGTGCCGTCCTAAAGCCTGCACTCCAACAGAATCGTGAACATCACGTTGGCCGACCGAATGCCACCTTTTTTCAAAGAGTGCTCCATGATAGTTCGTCTGCAACGGCTGGGAATGCTCCCGCTGATATTACTCGCTTGTTCGCCGACACGGTTGGCCGCCGCGGAAACATCGCAAGCGCTTGAGGCGGCCTTGAAGCGGGCCGGCGCGAATCGCGCCCAGATCGAACAGGCCTTGCAGGAATCGTCGCCGGAGCAGCAAGAAGGAATGCAGTTCCTCGTCTTGAACATGCCCGACCGAGATTTACAGAACTTGTCGTCCGAGTTTCTTCGCGAGAACGTGGCATTGGCCTATCGGGCCTGGCACGAGGCGCCATGGAAAAATCGCGTCTCGAAAGAATTGTTTCTCAACGAGGTGCTTCCCTACGCCAGCGTCAACGAGCATCGCGACAAGTGGCGGAAAGAATTTTACGAGCGCTGCCAGCCGCTGGTCAAAGACGCCGACGCGCCTGGCAAAGCCGCGGTCATCTTGAACCAAAAGATTTTTGAGTTGTTCAAAGTTCATTATTCGACGAAGCGTAAAAAGGCGGATCAAGGCCCGCACGATTCGATCCGTACCGGCCTGGCCAGTTGCACGGGTCTGTCGGTGTTGCTCGTCGATGCTTGCCGCGCGGTCGGAGTGCCTGCCCGGTTTGTCGGCGTTCCCCTCTGGTCCGACGACAGCGGCAATCATTCTTGGGTTGAAGTTTGGGACGATGGCTGGCATTTCACCGGAGCTTCGGAACCGGCCGGCGAAAAGCTCGACCAGGCATGGTTCACGGGCAAGGCCTCCACCGCCCAGCGCGACAACCCGTCGCGCGCCATCTACGCCACCAGCTTCAAGCGCACGCCGCTATCGTTTCCAATGGTCTGGGCGCCCGAGATCAACGACGTGTTCGCGGTCAATGTGACGAATCGCTACACGCAACATCCCGCGAAGCTGCCGGAGGGTTTCGTGCAAGTCATGTTCCGCGTGGTCCAGCGGTCGGGAGGGGATCGTGTCACGGCGAAACTGAAGGTCATCCGAGCGAGTGGCGAAGTCGTCTTCGACGGCACCACGAACGACGAGCGATTCGACGCCAACGACCATTTGACCGCGGTCGTCAAGGCGAATGAGAAATACAAAGTCGAAGCCCGCTATGAGGGACGAACCGCCACGGCCACGCTGGACAAATCGGCGTCAAATCACCTGCTGACGATTCCCATGGAAACCGCCACCGACACTCGATAGAGAGCATCGAATCGCGGCGCGAAAAAGGCGAAGCCGGCAAACGCAACGTGGTTATGGCCCATGCGCCAATCATCAGGGCACGGTGATCGACGCGACCGACGCCGGGCACAATACGATCGTGGTTGTCACGAAGAACGTCTCGCGATTCACGGTCTGGCTGCATCCAAAGATGGTCGACGTGAACAAGCCGGTAACGATTGTCGTCGACGGCACGGCTCGCTTCCGAGGAATGGAAAAGCCATTGCTTGCAACCGCGTTGGAATCGTACCGCCGGCGGTACGACTGGGAGTTGGTTTATCCGATCAAGGTTACGCTGGATGTCGAATGATTTGCCGCGGACGATCGGCCAGCGTCGGCGCAGTATTGCAATAGGTCGCACGACTCGCCGGATTTCTTGTCCTTGTCGTTGGCGACCAGTGTCGCATTGAGGATCGTCGGCTTCGTTTCGCCGGTGAGTTTTGCCCAGAAGCGGAGATTCTTGAAGCCGGAAATATCGGTCCCGCTATCGTTCGGCCATCATCCGAACCAATTCCATCCGCAGCCCATGTATTCTTTTCCCTCGGCATGAAATTCGACGGCTTTCTTGCCGGTTGTGCGCACTTCCTTGTCCTATGCGGCGACGGTGGCTTTCCCCTGTGGCGCGCTCGTCCATCCCTCGGCGGTGTCGCTCATCTTGTCGCCGTCGAAGACGACGATTTTTTTTGGCGTCGGCGGATTCCTTGGTTGGTTCGTCGGCCAAGAGCGCCCCGCGACCGACAAACAACGCCACCGCCGCCATGAGCAAGAATCGCTCCTTCATCGCTTTTTCCTTTGAAAATGTACGACCCGTGAGATGGTCCCACAAGGACATGTGAAGCGTCGGCCGACCGCAATTCGGGCCAACGTAAGTCCAAGTTTTGGCAGGCTTTGCGCGATGAAGTCTGCTAGATGCCAAATGTCTAGGAAAAAAATGGCGTGACGCACCCGCAATGTGTTGGGTATCCGCCGGCCGTCCGCCATAGCACTTAAGCTGGAGATCGAATAATGATTCGGGCCGCATATCTGATTCGCGTTGGTTTGGCGTTGTGAGTTGTCGGCGTCCTTGCCAAACCCGGCTTGGCCGCGAATGGCGCTGACACTTGGAGCACCTTGGGCGTCTGGCAATGGCGTCTTGGAACGCGTCGCGGGGCCAAGCGGCTCGGTGAGCGGCGAGCGGCAGGCCTGTCGATTGCGGCGGTTTGCGATCCGTCGCGCCGGCGGCTATACTTCCGCTTGACGCCAACCCGCGATGCGGTAGAGAAGGCTGGCGATCATTCGAGTGCGGTCCAGGGAGCGACGGGCACCGAGCCGCGGACGCAACATCAAACTGGGCGGGCCAGTTACTCCGCGAAATATCGCCACGTAGTGGCCGGGATTATTAATAATGGGGTCAGGAACATTTCGTCACGGTCTCCAACGTCGAATTCTTAGCAACTTTTGGCCATACTGCTCTTCTCTGCAATTCATACTTTGCGCGTCGGCGGCGGTGCTATCCTCCAGCCTTACAGCCCATGCCGACACCCAAGAGTCAATTTGGCAAGGTGGGTCCGTCGGGAACCCGACGAATTGGAGCGCCACGTCCAACTGGCTCCCGGCGGTCATACCCTCGTCGTCGATTAGCGCCGAATTCGATTCTGCCTTCCCCAACCAACCCACTCTCTCTGCCTCTACAACGACCGAAGGGATATGGGTCACTGGTGCAACAAAGACGACCGGCAATGGCGGCCTTACCTCGATTAGCGGAGCGTCGACACTGACGATTTCTGGCTTCGCGACCCTCGATAACGTCAGCAACGCCGGGATATTGCTTGACGATGCGGGAAACAACGGCCTGACTATCAGTTCGGCGACCGCGCTCGCTCTCACCTCCAGCGCAAGCTTTCTTGTCAACAACGCCGCAAGTTTGAATGACGCGGGCCCATTGAGCATTGGAGCCGGCCAGACGTTGACGCTCGGTTCGACCGTTGCGGCCGGGACTGGGACCATCGTAGTGAGCGGCAACATCGCCGCTACGACAGGTTCTCTGGCGATCGCCGACACCGCCGGTAGCACAGCGATCATTCTAAGCGGCGCCAATGGCTATTTCGGCGGCACAACGATCACTGGCGCTTCGGTTCAACTTGCTGGTAGCGGCACACTCGGGAGCACATCAGGCGCTTTGACGATCGCTGGCGGGGTTCTTGATCTCGATGGCACAAATCAAAGCGTTGGTGCGTTAAGCGGCACTGGCGGCACGATTCTAAACAATGCTTCCGGAATCAATGCCACATTCACGGTGAGTGGCTCCGTCAACACGACACCGACGTACTCCGGGGCGATCGCCGACCATTCCAAGGGCACGGGCACTTTGGCCTTGGTCAAAACTGGCAGCGGCGTGGAAATCCTCAGCGGAAGTGACACGTACACGGGCGGGACCACCGTCTCCGGCGGAACCTTGGAATACACCGGCACGAGTGCCACGCCGTTTGGAACAGGGCCGGTGGCGTTGGGCGGCGGAAGCAACCTTTTTTTGTCGGTCGCCAGCAGTAACACTACGCTTGGGGCCGCGAATGCCACGCCTTCGACCAACGTCACTTATTCCGGCGGCGCGCAATTGCAGTTTGCCTCCAGTCTACAAACCGACACCCTCGTGCTTGGCAATGCGGGAGCCGCCCTCAATTCGGTTCTCACGCGAGTCGGGAATGGAACGCTGATTATTGGGGCAAGCTTCGGCACGATTGTGGTAAATGGGGGCGTGCCTACCGTGAACGGAATCGTCAGCCCGTCAATTGTGGGTGGAGGCCAAACCGGTGCATTCTTTCTAACGTACTCGAATGCGGCTGGTTTCAATTCTGCGACGTCTTCGGACACGAACTTTGCGGTCCCAAGCAAGACGAGCATCGAGACTGTTAACGTCAATCAACTCGGCTTGCCATCGACATCCGTGTTTGGCATGCAACTCTCGTCGAACATCCTTTTGGGCAGCGGCGCTACGCTGACATTGGGCAATCCCGGCGCCGGGCCCGGCCAATCCAATCAGACGGGACTTCTTCTCAATCCTGGCGCCGGCATTTCTGGCGGCGCGGCGATCTCGTTCGGCGACGCGGAGGGGATCATTTACAGTAACCCCAGCGGCGTTGCGATCTCGACGCCGATCAGCGGCAGCAATGGCATTACCACTTTTGGTCCAGGCTCGCTCACACTGGCAGGATCGAATACGTACACCGGCGTTACGACGATCAATGGAAACGTGTTTAATGCCACTTCACTGGCGATCGAGGGAAGCGGCGGCGTACCCAGCAGCCTTGGGCAGGCGGGGAATTCGCCAGCGAACCTTGTCATCAATGGCGGAACGCTTGTCTACACCGGCGCGACCGCCGGGATCACCGACCGCTCGTTTACGATCGGCAGCGGCGGGGCGACATTGTCGACATCCGTCAACGCCGGACCTTTCACGATTAATGGCTCAGCCCCTCCGATCGCATTTTCAAGCGTCGGCCCCGCCACCCTGACCCTTTCCACCAACTATTCACCCAGCACCTTCGGCGCGGTGCTGGGGGATAGCGGCAATGGTTCGAACACCACTGCACTGATGTTGAACACCTACGCGGTATGGAACCTAACCGCCGCCAACACGTATAGCGGCGGAACGACGGTTTTGGACGGCACGCTCGGCGTCTCGTCGGACGCAAATCTGGGCAGCGACCCAGCCAGTCCGTCGCCGGGCAACATCGTCATCAATAATGGCACGCTCGACCTGAGTGGGGGGAATGCGTGGGCGCTGAATTCCAACCGGGGCATCGCGATGGGGCCGACGACTGGCACTGGTTTCGCGATAATCGATGTAAGCTCGGGGACAACAGTCACGTATGGCGGCGCCATTGCCAACAACGGCGAGGGAACTGACAGCCTCTACAAACGCAATTCGGGCACGCTGATTCTTTCGGCCCAGAGCACCTACAGCGGCACTACTGGGCTGATCGGTGGCACCCTGGAATTGAACGGCAATGGTGGGAGCTTGAACCCCAATTCCCCACTCCAATTTTCTTACAGTGTTGGCACGTTCGACTATCAGGGTCGATCGACGGGAAGCAGCCAGACGCTTGGCGCATTAACTTTTTCACAGAGCGACGGCACTGTTCAGTCCACGTATGGCGGCAGCGGGACGACCTCGCTGGTGTTCTCGTCGCTGACAACTCCCGCGACGATCGGCGCCACGGGAACCTTCGTCGTCTCCGGAGGGAGCAATGGCGTGAACAACAAAATCGTCCTCACCGGCGTCGGCGCGAATTCATTCATCGGACCAAGCATGTATTTCGGCACTGGCGGTGCTGACAATTACGCTTGGTACGATGCCGGCGGTTTCGTTCGGGCGATCACGTACGGCAGTGATTCCGGCTCCGTAACGACCTCCGGTGGAACGAGTGTCACTGGCGCCTACGTGCAAACGACTGGGGCGATTACGAGCGAGCCGACCAAATCGATTACCACGCTCAACGTCAATGCAAGCACGGCGGCAGGGGGCGCGTTCACATTGGCCAGCGGCGCCACGCTCACCGTCAATGGGATTCTCAAAACCGGGGGAGGAGGAAACGGCAATGCAGCCCTGATCAGCGGCGGCGCCGCCATCGAGGCCGCCAGCGGCGATACGATCGGCTTGGTCGTCCGAACCGACCAGCCGACCGACTTCCTGCAGATCAACACGCCGATCGTGGCAGGTGGTGGAAATGCGCTTACGGTCAGCGGGCCAGGAGTATTGGTGTTAGGTGGCTCGAATAGTTACGGCACCACGTACGTGAACGGCACTTTGCGGTTGACTGGCGCCGGCACGCTCGGCGGGGCTACGGCAAGCGCGATCCTGAACGCAGGCGCCCTGCTGGACCTGGGTGGCACGAGCCAAAGCGTTGGCCAACTCAGTATTAGTGGCACGGTTGCCAATAACGCTTCGGGCACCGTCGCGACGTTGACGGTTGGAAGCGGCAATGCCAACGGCGGCGTGTCTGGCGCCGGCGTGATTGCCGACAACACGGCAGGCACGGGAACGCTGTCTTTGATCAAAACCGGCACCGGCTCGTTCGACCTGGAAGGATTGAGTACGTACAGCGGTGGCACGCAAATCCTTGGCGGTACAATTTTTCTTGGTCCAAGTTTCGGAAACGTCAGCGGCCCATTTGGACTTCCTTCTGCCCCCGTCTTGATCGGAAATGTGTCCGGGTCGAATTCCGTATCATTGGAGATCGACGGACCTTTCATTGTTCAAAACAACATCACCGTCCAAAGCGGTTCGAGCGGCGCCGTTTCGTTCGTAGGCATTGCAGACGGCATTTCGACATACTCCGGCAACCTTGTCTTGAATAAGGGAGTGACGCTCAGCCAAGCGGCCGGCGGCACGACTGTTTTTAGCGGCTCCATCGCCGGCGTCAACACACCGCTGAATGTCGTTGGGCCAGGAACCACGGTCCTCAGCGGACCGAACACATTCACAGGCGGAGTCATCATCAGCGGTAACCCGACATTGAATATCAATTCCGACGCCGCACTCGGCACTCCGCCTTCCGCTCCGGCAACGAATATCACATTCAACTCCTCCGCGACCCTCCAATTCGCGGGATCGTTCACGTTGAACAGCAATCGATCGTTCGTCATCGGTTCCGGCAATACGCTGACATTGGATACGGGAAACAACAACGACGTTTTCGGCGGTGCAATTTCCGGCTCCGGCGCTGCGGTAGTAGCGAAGGTCGGTGCGGGCATGCTGACTCTTAGCGGGATTGATTCGAACGGCGGTGGTGTGACCATCAGCAATGGAACGCTGAACATCAACAGCGATGCCGCCCTTGGCGCTTCCGGTGTTCCCCTTACGTTTGGAATCAACGGCCAATCGGGAGGCGGCGGCAGCTTGCAGTTCTCCACGAACGTTTCGCTGCCAACAAACCGGTCTCTTGAAATCAATACAGAGGCAACCGCAACGATCGACGTCAACGGCTACACGGTCAACTTGAACGGCGGCATCGGCACCGGCGTATCTATAAACGGCCTGAGCGTCGCGTCGACGGTGCCCGGAGGCAAATTGATATTTTCCGGGAGCGACACCAATCAGGGCCCCACGACGATCAACGCCGGTGCGACCTTGCAATTGAGTGGCGCGGGCAGATTGCGCGGGAGTGCCGACCCGCTCATCGTAAATGGATCCTTTGATCTCGGCGGAACAAGTCAAAGCGTGAGCAGTTTAAATGGTTCCGGAGTCATCACTAACTCGGGAACGACAAATAGCACGTTGACCCTCGGCGGTCAAAGCATTTTCTCGGGAACCTTCCAGGATGGAAACACGAATTCGATTGCTGCAAATCTTTCGAACTTCTCGGCCGTATTCAGCGGCTCCAGCACCTACAGCGGTGGCACGACCGTCGCTAGTGGCACCCTGGACGTGAACAATTCCAGCGGCTCCGCCACCGGTTCGGGGAGTGTCGTGGTCAGTGCATTTGGAGTCCTTTCGGGCGGCGGAACAATCATTCCTGGCGGCGGCAACTCCGTATCGATTCAAAGCAACGGCGAGATTTCAGGTGCCAGCGGCGGCACTTTGACAATTGGGGGAGCAAATGGAACTCTCAACCTGTTAAATGGCTCGATCCTCGAATTTACACCCGGCAATCCCACGATCGACAGCCCGCTAATTAGCGCCACGACGCTTGCCGCGGTCGCGACGGTGACAGTCAATGTCAGCAACGCCAGCAGCCTAGCTTTGGGAACGTATGAATTGGTGGGCTACGCGAATGGCCCTGCTGCTTCCTCGCCCGCAGCGAACTTCTCTCTTGCCAGCGGCTCCACGTTCGCCAGTGGCGAGACGGGGCGGCTGGACTTGCAGAATCCGGCCGGCGGCAGCGGCCCGCAAGTGGACCTCATCATTTCCGCCACAAGCGGCGCATCAAACTCGAACAATCCCTTGCAATTTGGCCCCGCCAGTTTTTGGTCGGTGGTCGCAGGTGGCAGTTATGCCAACGATCAATCGTCGGTCAATGGCATCGCCGCGGGTTCGCCCGGCGGCGGCGCGTCCGTATTAGGATCGACGGCAACGATTCTCACCGGCAGCAATTCTGGTGCATACGTCAACGGCGGGATGACGAACGTCAGCATGGCGTGGCGTGTTCGAACACTCCAAGAATCCAGCAACGCTGTGTCGCCACCGCTTCCCAATCGTAGCTCGCCGCTGGTCAGCGACGTCCTGAATCTCACTGGCATGGGAAACGGCGCCGGCGAGCCGGTTCAGACCGATCCATTTGCGTTGCAAATGACGTATGACGCGGCTTTGCTGTCCAATGAATCGGCGCAGGCCGCCTCCGGCGCACTCTCTCTAGCATGGTTCGATCCCAACACCGGCTTCTGGGAGAACGCAATTACCGGCGACATTTTCGGCGCCGACGACACAAACAACGCCGCGTTAACCGAACAGAATTTTCACGGATCATTCGCAGCATTTCAGGCCGAATTCGGCACAAATCTGACGAGCTACATCGGCGCTTGGGGCGTGGATACGACGCAACATGACGTTTGGGCCGTAATCGATCACAACAGCCAATTCGCCGTCGTGCCTGAACCTTCGACGCTCGTGCTATTTGGACTCGGCGCCATTGGTCTCGCCGGCTTCAGCCTACAGCGAACAAGGAGTTGCCGTCGTATTTCTTCCAAGCGATCCAATTGACGTTTTGCGGCTCCCGACCGACGTCCCACTCCGCGTGGTCGCGACGAGCACCTACGACGCCGCTTGGCGGCTGTCGCGGGAGGAACACGATCTGGCGGTGCGGATGGGGTGCCGGTGCATTCGCCAACAGTTGCCGCAGCCAAGCCTTATGGCTCCGGTTTCGCCATGGACGCCTCCGTCGTCGTCGATCTTGTTGCCAACTGGCGATTCGCCGATGACGCAAACCGACAGCGGCCAGCTTGCCGCCGCTTCTGGTTCGACCATTCCTGGCGGCAGCGCAATCGCGGCGTTTGCTCCTGTCGCGGGACTCGACGCCAGCCCAACCGCGGTGCCCGAACCCTCGGCGACTCTATTGGCTGCGCTCGGCGCAATCGGCTTCGCGGTCGCCGCGCGCCGGAGTGCCATTCACCAGTAATGCCAGCACTACAATCGCTCGCTATTTCGCGGTCAGACCCACGCTCCTTGTTCGGCAAGGATGTAGTCGATTGTCTGCTCGCTCATGATGTGGCGGCCTTGCGGGGCGGCGATGGCGGTGATGCGATTGAAGCCGGTCGCCCAGATCGAGGCTTGCAGCGACGACAGGCCGGCGAGCGTGCCGGTGGCTTGGAACGTGTCGTTGCCGGTGGAGGTGGTGAAGGTCGCGTTGTTCACCGCGCCGTTCTCGGCGAATGCTTGGACGGTCTTGAATTGGTTAACGGTCGTGGTGTATTGGCCGTTCACCAGCGAACTGGTCGAGACGCCGGCGGTGAACGTGTTCGTGCCGGCCCCGCCATACAATCGGGCGACGTCGCTCGTGCCGTTGGAATTCGCGGCGACGCTCTGAAATCCGCGGGCCGTGTTGTGGTAGCCGGGGCCCTGGAGCGATGCGGAACCGGGGGTTTCGAGGAATATGTTCGCGCCGGCCGAATCGTAAAATGTCGCTTGATTGTTCGCGCCGGCGGCCACGACGATGATATTCGCGGCTTGGATCGAGAACGTCGCGTTGCCGGCGGGCATCGCGGTTGTCATTGTCAGCGAGCCTGGATGGAAGATGGCCGCGCTGCCGCTGCTGGTCGCAGTGACGGTGACATTGTCGCTGCTGGAGCGGCCTGTGAAGTTCACGGCATTCACCGCACCCACGGCGAACTGATACGAAATTCCGTTGATCGACAATTGCAGGCCGGCGCCGACGGCGATCTGTACCATGTCGGCCGCGAGGCTGCCGCGGACATTCAGCGTTCCGCCGGCCAGCGATACCAGATTTGCCAGCGCGATGCTGACGTTGCTGTTCGTGCCGATGATTTGCAGATCGTATGTCTGTCCGGCAACGACATTGGCGTCCAATCGTTGGCCACCAGCGACGGACGAACTGCTGGCGATCATCGCGCCGCCGCTGCGGGTGAGTTGCAATTGGAGATTACCGGCCGACGCTGAGAATTGAGCGAGCGCTGTCAACGTGCCGGTTTGCGAAGCCGCGAAAGAGTAGGCCTTGGTGCCCGACACCTGGTCGGTCCATTGCTTGTAATCGAGTGCGCCGAGATCGAGGACGTCCGTGGCGGTCAGCGAACTTCTGATCGTATAACTGCCAAGCCCGGCGGCGGTTGATAGATCGACGGTGTACGCCTGGCCGGCGACGATGTTCAACATGAGCACATTGCCGGGGACCGCGTGGACCGAGCCGTTCGGCCCGACGACACCCCATTGGGCCGCGAGATTGCCGTTGGTCGCGGCTGTTAGCTGCAGAACGCCCGTCGCGCCGGCGGTGAACGAAAAATAATCCGAGTCGGCCAGATGGCTGATCGTTCCGGAAAAGCTCATGCTGCTCGCCGGATTGAGGGTGCCGAGCGAATGAGCCGCGCTGGCCGAAGCTTCCAAGTCGGGCTGCATGACGCTGTTGATGGCCGCTTCGAGATTCAGCCGGAGATAGTTGCTCTGCGTGATCGGATCGTACACGGTGTCGGCCGTCGCACGCATGATGTCGTAGATTGTCGTTTCGCTGATGTTCGCGTCGCCGGCGAATTCCATCGCTTGGCGCAGTAACACGCTCGCGCCGGCGATGTAGGGAGCGGCAAAGCTGGTGCCGGAGAACGCGTCGGAATTGTTGTCGGGCCCGTTGGGGTTCGTGCCGTCGTAAATCGGCACGGTGGTCAAAATGCTTTCGCCGGGAGCGGCGATGGCGTCGGTCGCCCGTTGGGTGAAGGAACTGAGTTGACCGCTGGCGCCGACCGACATCGCCGGCACGACATACGGGCTGGCGGCCGGATAGCTCAAGCCCGGCGTGTCGTAGGCGGCGAAGCTATTGCCGGCAGCGACGGAGATGAAAATGCCGACGCTTTCGAGTTGCTTGAAATCGGTTTCTAGCGTGGCCCATTGCGGCACCGTCACCGAGTTCCAATTCGTGCCGAGCGAAAGGTTCACCGTCGTGATCGGAGCCGCGAAGGCATCGCGGTTTTTGTAAACCCACCCGAGAGCTTCGTCGACCCAGGTGAAGTTGCAGGCGCCGGTGCTATCGAACACCTTGAGGCCGACCAGATCGACGCCTGGCGCAACGCCCGGATCAGCCGAGCCGCTGCTGCCGATCACGCCGGCGACGGCCGTGCCATGTCCGCCGACGGGGCCGGCGTCGTAAAAATTGCCGTTGTTGGCGGCGAAGTTCCAACCGCCGACGACGCGATCGCCGGCTCCCTCACCGCCACCTAGGTCGACGTTGTTGTAGTCGATGCCGCTGTCGATGACAGCGACGGTTTGCCCGGCGCCGGTGAAACCATATTGCGATTCGACCTGGCTCAGGCCGGTGTAGCTGAACGCCGACGAATTGACCGCCAACCCTGCCTTGGCGATCGCGGCAACGGGCGAACTGATCGCCGGGGCGGCGGCGGCGAGCGCGGAAATCGCTGGCGGCGACGACGCGGTTTGCACGGTCGGCTGGGCGGAGAAGAGGAGCCTCGCTTCGAAATTCTCGAATCGCGGACGACGCCACTTGCCGCGGTGCGTTTCGCTGGCGCGCATGGAAAGATCCTTGTAGCGTAGACCGCGACTCCGTCGCGGCAGATCCGCCACGGAGTGGCGGGCTACGGACGGAAAACAGGCAGGCCAAATCGCGGCGTGCGGAACATCGGCAAAATGCCGCAATGCTGCCGCCGTGCAAAAGAAAGCCCGACGCATCAGCAGCGACGAATCGACGATAAGCCGTGGCACGAGATGCGTCGTCCTTAACGCGGGGTGGGCCCTCTTGACGGCCGAAGTGAAATGCGAGGCGAGGGGAACCCTTGTGCGCGCCCGGATTCAACCAAAAAAGGGCCGCCGCACCAAGATCAGTTTCGCGGCGGAATTCGCGGCAGTTCTGTGCTTTTTCGAGCGGATTCCAAGCTCTCACAAGTTCGGCTACGTACTTTGCACCGGTTCCCGAACCACAGCCATGTGCTACTTTTAGGGGTGGACGTTGCCGTCATATCCGGCGACTGCTACAAATTCGGCAACGCGCCACTCGATCGTGTTTTGCAACAGATTTCCGCAACGCTTCCAAGAGCAGGAAAACATGCGCAACGTTTTGGTGACCGGCGGGGCAGGCTTCATCGGTTCGCACATCGTCGAGGCATTGGTCAATCGCGGCGATCGGGTCCGCGTGCTCGACAATCTTTGCACCGGCAAGCTCTCGAATCTGGCTCCCGTCCGCGACCAGATCGAAATCATCGAGGCCGACCTGAATGACGCGGCCGCCGTCGGTCGCGGGGTGGCAGGCGTCGATTGCATCTTCCACGAAGCGGCGCTGGCGTCGGTTCCGCGCAGCGTTGAAAAGCCGTTGGAAACCAATGCCGCCTGCGTCACCGGCACTCTGTCGCTTTTGGATGCCGCCAGTCGAGCCGGCGTGCGGCGGTTGGTCTACGCAGGATCGAGCAGCGCCTACGGCGATCAGCCGTCGACCTCGAAGCGCGAAACCGATCTGCCGTTGCCGATTTCACCCTATGGAGCCGCCAAAATCGCCGCCGAGCTCTATCTCCATGCCTACGCGGCGATGCGAAAGATCGAGACCGTCACGCTGCGATATTTCAACGTCTTCGGACCCCGGCAGGATCCGAACAGCGAATACTCGGCCGTCATACCGAAGTTCATCACGCTGCTGCTCTCGGGCAAGCAGCCGACGGTTTTCGGCGACGGACTGCAATCGCGCGATTTCACGTTTGTCGGGGATGTCGTGGCGGGAAACCTGCTGGCGGCCGACGCTCCAAACGTCTCGGGCCGAGTGATGAATCTGGCTGCTGGCCGCAGCATCACGCTGCTGGAATTGCTCGACGTGCTTTCGCGGCTGTTGAACACGCCTGCCAAGGCGCAATTCGCTCCGCCCCGCGCGGGCGACGTGCGCGAAAGCCTCGCCGATATCACGCTAGCGCGGCAGTTGCTCCATTACGAGGCGCGGGTCAGCTTCGAAGAAGGCCTGCGCCGCTCGATCGACTACTATAAGAGCGAATTCCACAAGGCACAGAAATAGGGACGAGGGGCGAGGAGGTCGGTGGCTAGTGGTCGGTGGCTAGTGGTCGGTGGCTAGTGGTCAGTGGCTAGTGGTTAGGGGCGAGGGGTTAGGGGCGAGGGGCGAGGGAACGAAGAGCGTCTTCGTAATTCTCCCTCTTCTTCGTATCC
>Ga0182024_10009031_pt1 | contig 20770 bp, 14 predicted proteins | sample P32metaG_FD_120480 | JGI IMG/M metagenome (GOLD analysis project Ga0182024, IMG submission 120480) | Permafrost microbial communities from Stordalen Mire, Sweden - P3-2 metaG (Illumina Assembly) | ecosystem: Environmental > Terrestrial > Soil > Wetlands > Permafrost | place: Sweden: Stordalen...
GGTTCGACGAGGGCGAGGAGGAAGAAAGAGCTGCCTCGACCAAGGCCGGTCCTGAAGCGTTCGCGCCAGCGCTGGCCGCCAATAATTCGAACCAAAGCCCGGAAGCGGCAGCCAAGACAGCCGCGTTCTTTGACAAACAGATCGAAGTCTTGGAGGTCCAGAGGAAGCACCTCGAAGCCGAGCACGAGTACTTCGAAGCCGAGTGGTGTTCGCGCCTACTGGGGAAGACCGTGCTGTTGCACGGCGCACCGCAAGGCTTCACTACAAGCCAACACACTGGCCCTGTTCGCTCCCGGCGATGCGCCGTCTGGCCGATAGTGATTCTAGTCCTGCTGCCAGCTTAGAAGCGTCGCTCGAGCATGCTCGAGCGACGCGAACTCGCTGACGTTCTAGCATTCATCGCGCAGCCGTCCGTTGATAAACTCAATAACTCCGTTTCAGTCCGTTTGCCAGGGCGGATGAAGTCCAGCTTCACGTCGTGCTGATGGCACCACTCGTCGAGGCACTGTGGAGGTAGATTCCGTTCGGTGATCGACAGTTATGACGGCAGTTCGCGCGTCATAGCCACTTCCTGTATTGCCTCAACTACGCTGTTCCCCGTCAGCGCGAAGTCCGCCTGCAGCGCGACGCACTTCCGTCCGTTTGCCAGCTGATCATGCATGAAGTCGATCGCTCAGTATTGCCCGCAACGCGCGGCGATCGGCACCGGCCCGCGGTACAAACTGATGCGCTTTCTCCGTCGCACTCTCATACGAACCTGGAGGCCGTCCAGCTTGTACAGCCGGTTAACCCGGTTGCGAAATTCGGCGGCGACGAAGCCGCAGATAAGTAAACCCGCTGTCTGCACACACCGACATTTGCAATTCAAATTTTATCACGTTTAACTACATCCTAAGTTAAGGGCAAACCCGTCGTGAGGCGGGGACGCAAAGCTTCCGGTCTCGAGAGCCAATTCGGCTTGTGAAGACAGCGGAGTTGCCGGCAGCGCCGCACGTGGTGGCGTGTCGTCATCTCCGGTCACATCCGTGCACTCTCGATAATCGCGCTCTGCGGCACGCAGGCTGTCATCGAATTCGATGTTTATCAAATCTTTACGCGCCGAACTACGGATCAATCACCTTGCGTGGTGCGCCGTAGTCGCAGTTGCGCTCGCCGGATGCGGCGGCGACGGAACAGGCAGCGCTACCGCACAATCAGTCGCGAGTGCAGCGGACGTCTCAGGCACCCCGCCTCCCGTCATCAACGGCACGCCACCGACTTCGATACAGGTCAGCGCAAAGTATCAATACATTCCCTCGGCTACCGACCCTGACGCGCGGGTGTTGTCCTACGAGATTACCAACAAGCCGGATTGGGCCACATTTTTCTCGACGACCGGCGAGCTCTCAGGAACCCCAGATGCGAGCGACGTGGGCATCACCGGGGAAATAGAGATCGGCGTGTCCGACGGCACGAGCCGCGCCATCATCGGCCCCTTCCGTATCAGGGTGATCCCTCTGCCGCCACTGAAGGGCGGACCGCCAGTCCAGCCTCCCGCGCCGCCCACGATCTCCGGTACGCCCGCCGCGGCGGTGACCGCCGGCGAAGCCTACACCTTCACACCTGCCGTCACCGATCCCGGTCACGACCGCTTGACCTTCTCGATCGTCAATCGACCGGCGTGGACGACATTCAGCACGGCCACCGGACAGTTGTCCGGAGCGCCGACTACCGCAAACGTAGGGGCCTTCGCCAATATTCTGATCAGTATGAGCAACGGCAGCCTCACACTCTCGCTGCCGGTGTTCTCGATTCACGTGCAGCCGCCCACCGACAGCGCCCCAACGATCGCAGGTACGCCTGCGACCACGGTCGTCGCCGGAAGCAGTTATTCCTTCACTCCCGCTGCGGGTGATCCTGACGGTTATTCCCTGACATTCAGCATTCTGAATAAGCCCTCGTGGGCGAGCTTCAGCGCGCGCACCGGTCAGCTCTCGGGCACCCCCGTGACCGCCGACGTCGGCAGTTTCCCCAACATCGTAATCACCGTAAACGACGGCACGCGCACCGCCTCGCTGCCCACCTTCTCAATCCTGGTGCAAGCGCCTGCGAACGATACGCCGACAATTTCCGGCAGCCCGGCGACCACTGTCATCGCAGGTAGCGCCTATTCCTTCAAGCCGACCGCTACAGATCCTGCCGGCAGAGCCCTGACCTTCTCCATTCAAGGCATACCCTCGTGGGCGAGCTTCAGCAGCACCACCGGGCAGCTCTCGGGAACTCCCGCGACAGCCAACATTGGTACGTATTCCAACATCGTGATCACCGCAAGCGATGGCACGACGAGCGCCTCGCTGCCCGCCTTCGCGATTAGCGTTTCCGCGGCCGCCAACTCGCCACCGACGATCAGCGGCACGCCCAGCACTTCAGTGAACGCGGGAACGGCCTATAGCTTCTCGCCGACCGCCTCTGATTCGAACGGCAGCCCGCTGACGTTCAGCATCGAGAACATGCCATCGTGGGCTACATTCAACAAGGCGACCGGTTTATTGTCGGGTAGACCAAGCACGGCCGAAGTCAACAGCTATTCAAACATCATTATCAGTGTCAACAACGGTAGCGCGACGGCCGCGCTGGCCGCGTTCTCAATCAGCGTTACGCATATTGCACCCTTAAACGGCGCGTGCGGCTCTTCCAATGGCATTGCAGTCAGTGCAGCGCCGACAACTGATCTTTGCCGCATCGGTACGGCATCTTCTGTCGGCGGTACCGGTCCGTGGTCGTGGAGTTGCGCTGGTAGCCATGGCGGCAGCACAGCGCAGTGTTCGGCTCCCAAGCACACTGGACCCGTTGGTACCGTCACAAACCTCCACTATGCCCCCAATGGTAATTTCGCCTCGAATGGCAGCTATCTGCCCGGCGCAGACGGTTTTAACCTGGCAGACGTCAGCGATGTCGGCACGCTCAACTCCCTGCCGACTGGCGTCATGGGACTTGTGTGGGTCGGCCTGTGCAATGGGGTTGATTCCACTTTTACCGCAACTATCCAGCCGTTTATCGGCAATTCTAACGTCCCGTTCATCCTCAATCCGAAATTGTTTGGCTTCTATCTCATGGACGAGCCGGACCCAACCGGCCAATACGCGCCACTCTGTACGGCAGCCAATTTAATGGCTGAATCAAACTGGATACATGCCCATTTACCCGGCGCCAAGACATTCATTGTCATGATGAACCTGGGAACGCCGACGAAGCCCACTTACGCCAACACCTATAATCCGGCCAACACGGACATCGACCTCTTCGGGCTCGATCCTTACCCTGTGCGGCCCCAGTTCACCGGAGGTGTCGACTATAGTGTGATTGATGCCGGTGTGAGTGCCGCCAAGGCCGAAGGCATACCGGTCAGCAAGATCGTCCCCGTCTATCAAGCCTTTGGCGGAGGAGGGTATTCTAGTTACACTCTTCCGACCCCCGCTCAAGAGCAGCAGACTCTGTCAACATGGGGTTCGGTTGTGCCGAACGCCGCGTTCGATTATGCCTACAGCTGGGGTGCGCAGGATGGGGATCAGTCGCTTTCGACGACGCACGATTTGCAGCCGATCATGCTGCAGCATAATACCAATAAATAGTTTGTTGCCCCTGCGTTTGCCTTCAGATTGTTAAACAGCCGATACGCGGCCTACGTGCTCGCCCAGTCGCCACAGGCTTCGTTGAGCGGTGGGACCGCAGAGTTGGCCAATTGTTGTGCGGTCTTGAGGAACCCGAGGAATGCGAAGCCACGTACCTCAGGACGAGCGGCTGGCGCTTGTCTGCGAGATCATTCGGCGGCCGAACGACTTGCCTCCAGAAGTGACAGTCGGTGCAAGTTGGCGGGCCGCGGAAACGGCTGCGCGAACCGTGGCTTGAGAAAGTGCTGGCGAATATGGCCGTTTGGCTTGTTTGTCCACAAGAGGAAATTGGTAGCGCAGAGTAGCGATGCCGAGTGCCGCAAGATCATTGGCCACGGCAAGCGTAAATGGATGGCGCATACCGGCCGCCGCGCCGTGCCCAAGCACGAAGCGCCATTTAGAGGATTTCGCATCGCACATCACCTTGTGGATCGGGCCCGCGGGCGTGGCTCGAACCGAGAAACAGGCGCGGTCAGGCATAACACGATGGCGAACCATAGAATCGGTTGGCGTACGATATTCCCGGTCATCATGAACATCGCTGCGCCGGCTATCAAAGCCACGAGCCCCGCCGATCGCGCCCGGAAGGCGCGCGCCGTCGCTCGCAGCAGAAGCCAGACGAAGCTCACAACGGCCAGCAATCCCCCCTGCGTGAACAGATCGAGTATCGTGTTGTGCGCCTCGAAATTTGCTGTGCCGTTCTGGATCGGATGCCCAATATTCACGGGCTCGGCGCCCGTGCTCACACGGCCCGCCACGATCGACGGCGGGATCTGCAAATGCGGCCCAGGACCAAGACCCAGCATCCCCGATTCGAGGCCGCGGTCGATCGCCTGACGCCAGAGCGTCATCCGCAAATTCGCCTCGTCCGCCGCTTCGGCGCCGTTGTGCTTGGCAAACCCAATCAACAACGCGCGGGCATCCTCGACCTTGGACAGGGCCAACGGGGCTAGGCACAGCAACAGTACCGGTGCCGCTATCAAAGCTAACCGCGCGATCGAGGCGCGCAGCGAAAACTCGAGCTGTTCGCCGCGTTGCCAGACGATCAGCTTGACGGCGAACCACACGGGCAGTGCGGCGGTCAACGCGAGCATGAAGGTGTCGCTCTGCGACATCCGACCGACAACGAGTGGCGGGATCATAAATAGAATGGCGGCGAGCCGGGTACTGCGGCTGGTAGCCGTGTCGGCCAGATGCAAAGCCACCAGCACGACTATCACGCACAGGATGGAGAGCTGATTCGGGTTATCGGACCAGCCGCGAAACCTATCCCAGAACCATGGATCGATCCCGGGAATGCGGATGAGTCCGATCCCGTTGGCATATTGTAACGACAACGACGCCGCGCCGCTGATCACCAGGAACCAGCCGACACGACGTAAGCGCGACGGGTTGACGGCGCAAAGACAACTCACCACCGCGATGAGCGCGTAGGCGACCACATCGTGCAGCATCAGATCCGGCTCGAACGCCTCTGCGGTAGCCAATGCCGTGATCATGCCGACGCTTAGGGCCAGCGCAAAAGCCACCCAGAAGGCTACGAGCACGGATACAGCGCGCGAACGAGACGACGCGCCAAACATGGGGGTTTTAAAAACTATTCCAGCGATCCAAACGACCAGCCCCAGTTCTCCGGGTCCGACCGGAATGCCGGGCAGACGAAACTGCGAAGCCGTTGTGAGCAGCAGCCCGAGCGCCAGAATCCCGTCCATCATGGGACCCCTCGATGGCACCGGCCATGGACAGCGTCTTTCACCACGCGCGCGCGCCGCTGCCGAGGCTCGCGACCTGGAAGTCGAGCGTCGTGGTTTGACGCCCTCGATGCGGTCCATGCCCGCACCGGACTATCTTGCCCGTCCGCGTGATTGTCAATGGATTGTCAGCCGAAGCGAGAACGACCGTGCCCGTGATGGTCGGGGCTCTGGTTGGAGATAAATCTGACATTTTCCGCGAAGGTGCTAAGCGCTTACGACATGAAGGTGCTTTCGCGTCTTACCCGCCTATGCGCGAGCCCGCCCCGCCACCAGTCCACGGTGCGCGCCAGGCCTTGCTTCAGAGTCGATCGCGGCCGCCATCCAGAGTCACCGAACAATCGGCGGCTATCCGCTTGCAACGCTCTGACCTCGGAGTTTCCGGGCCGCATCCGTTCCTGCTCGCGAAACACGGGCTTGGGCGACCCAATGACTTTCGCGAGCAGTTCAATCAAATCGGCCACCGAAATTTTCTTCCCAGAGCCGGCATTATAAGGGCGCCCGAATTCGACGTTCATGCCATCGCCGGCCGCCATGAAGGCCGCCGCGGTGTCGGTGACGAATGTGAAATCTCGCACTGTCGTGGTATCGCCCACCTTCAAAACCTGGCAGTTCGGATCAAGGAATTGCCGAATTAATGTTGGGATGATGGCGCGTTCGCTCTGACGTGGCCCGTATGTATTGAACGGACGCAGGATTACCACCGGCAGATCGAAAGATCGTACAAACGATTCGGCCATCATATCGGCGCCGATTTTCGAAGCGGAATACGGCGATTGCCCCTGCAATGGATGCTGTTCTGAGATTGGCAGCGTCAGAGCACTGCCGTAAACCTCACTGGTCGACGTATGCACGACGCGGCGGACACGATTTTCACGTGCCGCTTCCAGCACATTGAGCGTCCCCAGGACATTGGTTTCGACATAGGACTGGGGTGCAGCATAGGAATGCGGGATCGCGATCAACGCTGCCAGGTGAAAGACGACCTCCTGCCCATCCACAATCCGACGCATGAATGCCGCGTCGCGTACATCGCCGCGGATCCGCGTGACCGACGCCAGCGTCTCCTCCGTCAGGTCGTCTAGCCAGCCATGAGAATCGAACGAGTTATACAAGGACAGCGCCGTGACTCGCGCTCCGTCCGCGACCAGAGCTTCGACGAGATGCGAGCCAATGAACCCATCAGCGCCCGTCACGAGTACGCTGCGTCCTCGGTAGCCAGAACTCTGGGATGTGCTTTCTACGTGGTCCATGATCAGGTCTGATATGCCTGTTACGAAAATGTCGGATCTTCAGGATAACAAGAGGGTGAAGCCTGATTTCTTTTGGATCAATGCTTGGGCAATGCGCACCTAAGATCCTTAAGGCGGAAGTCCTCGGGTCGCGCAGTCCGCAGGCACGGCGTTGCAGAATGCGGATTTTGTTGTTCAACCGCTCGACGAAGCCGAGGGAGACCTTGTTCTAAACCCACTCGGTTACCGCGAGACCCAAAATGTGTTATTCCCCACCGATCGCACCGGCCGGCTCGGGCGCGCTCGCGTTGCGTACGTGGGTGACGGGCGTCCTAAGATCGGTTCCGCACACGGCGAGAACGCCGCGCAACGCCCACTTGATATCGCCGAAAATGGTCCGCGACGGATAGTACGCCAGATCCAGTGCGGCCTTGGCAGGAAACAAGACCTCGCGATAGAAGTCCAGGGGATCTTGATCCGGAGGATAAAACGTGCCTTCTGCGAGGAATGCCATTTGGCTCGGACCGAAAATACCGGGACGGTAATCCAGGACACGGTGAAACCGATCCGCGAAGCATGCCTCGAAATTAGGTACCTCCGGCCGTGGACCGACGATAGCCATGTCGCCCCGGACCACATTCCAGAGTTGCGGCAGCTCGTCGAGCTTTGTCTTCTCCAGAAATTTTCCAACGCGTGTGAAGCGGGAATCATTGGCCAACGTCAGCGGCCGTGTGTTCGGCCCCACCTTCGACGGGAATTTTCGGAATTTCAGCATCCAAAATCGTCGCCCGTGCAGGCCGAGACGCTCCTGCACAAAGAAGACGGGGAAGCCAGAGTCGATTACGATAACGATAGCGACTACGATCGCCAGCGGCATCATGAGAAAGAGCGTCACGAGCGCCACGAAGCGATCGAGCACCGCCAAACAGTCCGCCTCCTGTGGCGGGGTCCGTGCCTGTGAATTTGTCATTTCTCCTCGCTCATTGGACGATAGTGCGCCGCAAGGCTCGCGTGACACTCTCGACCTGCGAATCTTCCATTTTCGGATGCAGGGGAAGAGTCAACTCGCGCGAAGAGAACATCTCGGTCACCGGTAGCCGTACGTCCGGATCGCGGTCGCGATACCACGAGAGCTGATGGATCGGCGGATAATGGAACGATGTTTGAATGCCTTCTTCGCGCAAGGCCGCGATGACGTGCACCCGGTCGGCGGATTCAGGCAGCAGAACCGGGAAAATATGATGGGTGGACGGGCTCTGCGTCGCGAAGGGCGCACCGATGCCGCTGCCGTTCAACAACCGCTTGTATTGCCCGGACAAAGCTTTCCTGCGCGCGTTCCACCCCGCCAATTTCCCGAGTTGCACCAAGCCAAGCGCGGCGTTCAGTTCGGTCATCCGGTAGTTGAAGCCGAGCATGGTCACATCATAAACGCCCCGCCCGTTCAGACGCTGCACCGTACTGGTCGTCATCCCATGCCCGCGGCCGAGCCGAATCTGGGCCATCAGTACTTCGTCCGCGCCGAGAATCATGCCGCCCTCGGCGGTGGTCATGTTCTTGTTGCCAAAGAAGCTGAAAACGGCAAGGTCGCCGAAGATCCGCGAGCGCGCCGCGCCGACGGCGTGCGCCGAATCCTCGATCAGAAAAATCCCACGTTTGTCGGCGAACTCGCGCCACGCATCAGCATCGGCGAGATAGCCAGCATAGTGCATGACGATCACCGCCTTCGTCCGATTCGTGCAGCGGGCGGCGGCGTCCTCAACAGACATCAGCGGAACATCCAGCGAGTCGATGTCGACAAACACCGGCGTTGCACCGCAATAGATCACCGCGTTCGCCGTCGCGACAAAACTCAACGACGGCACCAGCACCTCATCGCCCGGGCCGATACCCAGAGCCGCGAGCGCGAGATGCAAGCCGGCCGTGCAGGAATTGACGGCCACGCCGTCCCTCATTCCATGCTCCGCCGCGAACGCCTTTTCAAAAGCCTCGACTCGCGAGCCCATGGTGATCCAATTGCTGTCGATCACCGCGCAGAGGGCGGCTTTTTCATCTTCTCCCAGGACGGGTTCTGAAACGAGCAACATGGCGATCGCAGCTGAAATTCAGGACGAAAATACCAAGGCGGCGTTACTCAACCGCAATCTCGTGAAGCGCGGCCGGCCCCCCCATTCAAGGCCGGCCCCCCATTCAAGGCCGGCGCCCCATTCAAGGCCGACGCCCCATTTAAGGCCGACGCCCCATTTAAGGCCGGCGCCCCATTTAAGGCCGGCGCCCCATTTAAGGCCGGCGCCACATCAAAGGCCGGCGCCACATCAAAGGCCGGCGCCACATCAAAGGCCGGCGCGTCATCGGTCCACTCAATGTCCTGAGCTTTTTGAAAATCCTCGGGCCGGCCGACATCGAGCCAGAACCCGTTGTGTAGGAATGCACTGACCGGCGCGTTGCCGTCCAGCATCCGGAACACCAGATCGTCAAAGCCGAAGGGAATGCCGCACGGAATGTGGCGCAGTATATCCGGCTCCATACAGTAGATACCCATACTCACGAGATGATTGAGATGCGGCTTCTCCCGGAAGTGAACAATCTTGCCCTTTTCGGCTTCGATAACGCCAAAATCCATCCGGATCGACCGTTGCATCGTCGCGACGGAAAGTGTCGCGCCCGAAGCGCGGTGCGAGCGTACAAACGCGCCAATATTGAGATCGGTCAGCACGTCCCCATTGATGACCAGGAACGGCTCATCAAGCTCCTCTCGCAGCAAACTCAGGGCGCCGATCGTGCCAAGTGGCTCACGTTCCTCGGAATAGGTGATCCGCAAATCCCACTGATGTCCGTTACCGCAAAAGGCGCGGATCAGGTGTCCGAGATATCCGGTCGTGATATAGACATCCCGGCTTCCATTGCGGCGCACCCAGCGCAGCAAGAGTTCGAGGACCGGTTTGGAACCGACCGGTAACAGCGGCTTGGGCAAAATAGTCGTGTAGGGCCTGAGGCGCGTTCCCTTGCCGCCAGCCTGGATCACGACTTTCATTTTTCTTCCTCAATAGCCGGCGCCCATTCTAAAGGCGTCCAGCGCGTTTTTAGCCCGATGAACCTTGTCACGATCATCGTCGTGCACGGCATTTTATTCATTTCAAATAACGCCGTGAGCGATCTCTCGGCGCAACATTTCCAACCTATCGACAAACCGCGTTCTGTCATACCGACCATATGGTCTACCCCCTCAGCCCTTGGATTTAGATCCTTCATATGAATCGGTTTTCACCCCTATGATAGAAGTATTGATACTCATGCGTGGTGCGGCTCAATGAAAGAGGAAACCCCGAGAAGAGGGTGGTTGCATCGTAAGATTCGCTGGTTGGCGGTAGCTTTCGGACCGAACGAGGCAAGCGGGGTGCGGCAGCGCCAGCGAGCCCGATGGAGTGTCCGCCATGGCCTGGTGCTGACGCCGCTTCTGCTCGCGGGCTGCGCGCCAGGCGCTTTCTTGTCGGAAAGCGGACCCACGCGTGGTGCCATCGTTCGTGGCGCCAGCCAGGTCGTGCGCGAGACCGGCCCCGATTCGCGCGTGAAATACGCGATCGTGCAGGTAAATGATGGGGTCCTCAGGCACATGGCTCAGACCGAAGTGCCGGCACTGATCGAACTCGGCGAACACGCGGATTACAAAGGCGAAGTCGGCGTCGGCGATATCATCGGTCTGACGATTTTTGAATCCGCCAGCGGTGGGCTGTTTCTGCCGCGGGACCCCGGTTCGCGCGCCGGCAACTATATTACCCTTCCCAACCAACAGGTCGATCGCGACGGCGACATCACCGTGCCTTACGCGGGAAAGGTCAGGGCATTCGGGCTGCTGCCCGCCGAACTGGGGACAAGAATAGAGGCGCGGCTGTCCGGGCGCGCATTGGAACCTCAGGTCCTTGTGACGATCATCGATCGCCGCGCCGGCCCAGTCAGTGTTTTGGGCGAGGTCGGAAAAGCCACCAGCTTCACCCTGGATCCCCCCGGGGTTTCGCTCCTGTACGCAGTCGCCAAGGCGGAAGGGCCAAAATATCCAGCCTATGAGTCCGTGGTGACCTTGCAGCGCGATGGCCGGGTGTGGCGGATCCGGCTCAGCGATATCGCGGGAAACCCTGGGTTGAATATGCAGCTTAGGCCCGGGGACACGGTATACGTGTCGCACGAACAGCAATACTTCGTGGCGATGGGTGCCATCGGCCAGAGTGGGAGCCTGGGTCCCGTCGACCGGCGACTCCCCTTCCAGGACCGTGATCTGACACTCATGGACGCTTTGGGGCGCGCAGGAGGTCTGAATGACAGCCTCGCGAATTCGCGCGCGATCTTCATCTATCGCCTGGAACCGCGAACCGCTATCAACCTCGCGGCATCAGGTAGCGTCGCGGCGCCAGAACTGGCCGCTGCAGTGCCGACGGTTTATCTCGTCGACCTGAACGATCCGGCGGGCTTCTTTTATGCGAGTCGGTTTCCAGTGCATGGCGAGGATGTGCTGTATGTCGCGAACGCGCCGGCCAGCGATCTGCAGAAATTCCTGACGCTCATGATCGGCGCGACCGCTTCCAGCGCGGCGGTGCGCGAGACGGCGCAGCCCTACCCGACGCCGTAGAGTCGGGCGGGTCATCCCGTTTGCGTGGCGGCATCTTCTCGGAAACACCCATTCCGCGTCAGCGCGATCGCGACAAGGCGCAGCACCACCGCTCCATCCCGTCTCTTCGCCGCCATTGCCCGAAACGCCGCCGCACTGGGATCATCCGCGCGAGCTCGATCCGCTGGCCCGTGCCGTCTTCGCCCTTCGTTCGTTTCCGGACGCAAAGAATCACGAGGGCGCGTCGCATTGCGCCGGTTGATCGTAGCTCTTCCGATCTATACCTCCCGCCGTCCGCAGATGGCGGTGCCGCCGCCGGGCGTTCTGTTCTCGCGAGCGACCATGGTACGGTGTTCGTGGCGCGCGATAACATCAGGCCGCAAACAAAGAACATCAACAAAATGCATTCCACGAGGCAGTGTATGTCGCGGCACTCCGATGCGTCGGAGCTCTTGGTCAGAGGGACGCTCTGCAGGGCTGCCGCATGGCTGCAGTCTGGCGAGATGACAGCCGTACCCGACCGCCCGCATTTGCTGTTGGTGGGAGGGGAGGATCACCACCTCCGCATCCCATTTCTGCTTGCGCTTCGTCGCGATGGATTGCGAATCACGGCGACGGGTTCCGGAGACCCGGCGCCTTTCGTTCGCGCCGGACTGGATTATCGGCCGATTCATTTCAACCGGTTCATCAGTCCCGCCACGGATCGCGTCACGATCCGCCAGCTTCAGGATGTGTTTCGGAAGGTGCGGCCACACATTGTTCAAAGCTTCGACACCAAACCCAACGTTCTCGTTCCTTGCGCGGCGCGTGATTTTCCCGCCATTCGCGTCGTGCGAACCATCAATGGCATGGGCTGGGTCTACTCGTCGCGCTCACCGCTGGCTCTGATGCTGCGTCCGGTGCAACGGGTTCTGCACCGCCGCGCGGCGCGGTGGAGCGATACGACCATTTTTCAGAATCGCCAGGACAAAGAATATTTCGAGGAAAATGGACTGGTCGCGCGGGACTGCTCCGTTCTGATCCCTGGCTCAGGCATCGATCTCGATGGTTTCGATCGTGCGATCGCGGAGGGAGAAACCCCGGCGCGACTGCGTCAGGCGCTAGGCCTCGGTGACGCCGAGGTTGTCATCACGGTCACCCGGCTGACTCGGCAAAAGGGCATTCCCGCCCTGCTGGAAGCCGCCTCGCTGGTGCGCAAGGTGCGGCCGGGCGTGCGCTTCGTCCTCGTCGGCCCCCGTCAGAGCGAAGGATCCCTCGCGGTGAGCAGCGCCGAGATTCGGCGTCATGCGCCATACGTCGTGGCGACCGGGCCGCGGACCGATGTTCCGGCCCTTTTGCGCATGGCAGATGTTTTCGCTTTTCCGACAGAATACCGCGAAGGCGTGCCGCGCGCCTTGCTCGAGGCGGCCCTCGCCGGACTTCCGCTGGTCGCGACGACCATGCCCGGCTGCGACGACGTTGTGCGAGATGGATGGAGCGGTCGGCTGGTGAGACCACGCGCGCCGCGGGAACTGGCGGCAGCGATTATCGACTTACTCTCCGATCGCGCGGCCGGCCGCGCGATGGGCGCGCGCGCAGCGGAAACTGTGCGCGACCAGTTTGGGCTCGCCTTAACAACCAAACGTTATCGCGAAGTTTACGGGCGCCTGCTCGCCCCCGGTCCGGCGCTTTTCTCGTCCTCCGCCGGGTCCACGCGCGACGGTGTAACTGGTTTGTTATCCGCATGAGCGCGATTACACCAATCGATCATTTCATGTCCCATCCTTTGCGCCGGAGTTAAGACAATGTGCGGAATCGCGGGGATCTTCCTTTCGCCTGCCATGTCGAGTCCGTCGGGTCTCGATGTTTTGCCGGCGATGCTGGACACGCTTCGGCATCGCGGGCCGGATGGCGATGGTGTTTGGCTCGACCGCGCCGCAGGCATCGCTCTGGGGCATCGCCGTCTCGCAATCATTGATCTGTCCGACGCGGGGCGGCAGCCGATGCACGCACGCGACGGCGGTCTCGTCGCGACCTACAACGGTGAAATCTACAATTTCCTCGAGCTGCGCGCCGAACTTGAAGCTCGGGGCGCAAGTTTTCGCGGCACCGGGGACACGGAGGTGATGCTCGCGGCGTTCGCGCGGCTCGGGATTGAGCCGGCATTACGTCGATTCGCGGGCATGTTTGCGATTGCGCTATGGGATCATGCTAAGCGCGAACTGCATCTGGTGCGCGATCGTCTCGGCAAGAAGCCGCTCTATGTCGCGATGGTCAAAGGCGCACTGATATTCGCCTCGGAACTGCGGGCGCTGCGCGCTTTTCCAGGGTTCAACGCCCAGATCGATCCCGCCGCGCTCACCACGCTGCTGCGATTCGGCTGGATCCCGGATCACATGTGCATCTGGGAAGGGGTGTTCAAACTGCCGCCGGGAACCCGGCTCACCGTGTCGGCGGACGATCTGGCCGCTAACAGCGCCGAGCATCTCAGGTCGCTGGTAAAACCCTGGTGGTCACTCGAAGAGATGGCGAAGGCCGGTCAGGCGGATCCGCTGCCGGATGGCGACTTTGAACTCGTCGGGCAACTGGATAATTTGCTGCGCACGGCGGTCGGGCAGCGCATGATCGCCGACGTGCCGTTGGGGGCGTTCCTGTCCGGCGGCATTGACAGCACGACCGTGGTGGCGCTGATGCAGGCGCAATCGGCGGGTCCGGTGCGCACCTTCACGATCGGCTTCGAGGAAGCTGGCTATGATGAGGCCGGTCACGCGGAACGCGTGGCACGGCATCTTGGCACTGACCACACCACCTTGCGCCTGTCGCCCGCCGAAGCCCGCGCCATCATCCCGGACCTGCCGTCGATTTGGGACGAACCGTTCGCCGATGAATCGCAAATCCCGACCTTCCTGGTGGCCCGGCTCGCGCGGCGGTATGTCAAGGTGGCGCTGTCGGGCGATGGCGGCGACGAAAGTTTCGGCGGCTATCGCAGGCATGTCATGGCCTCGCGCCTTGGCGCGATATTTGGACTGCCACGCCCGCTGCGTATGGCCGGCGCCGCGGCGCTGCGGCTGTTGCACCCCGGCTCTGGCGGGCGATTGCTGCGCGCGATGCCGATTCCGGCCTCGGTCCGGCGGTCTTTGGCGGGCCGCGACCTCGAGAAACTCGCGGCGCTGGTGTCGGCACGCGACGAGGCGTCGCTTTACGAAGACCTGTTGTCCCTGACCGACCAACCCGCAGTCGTGGCCGGTCGGCCGGCATTCGAGCGGACGGATGCCTTCGCAGCCGATTTGGCGGGCCGCCTGATGTACCGTGACTTGTCCGGGTATCTACCGGGCAACGTGCTGGTGAAAGTTGACCGCGCGAGCATGGCGGTGGCCCTGGAGGCGCGCTGCCCGCTTCTCGATCACCGCGTCGTCGAATTCGCCTTGCGCCTGCCGGTGAACACGAAAGTGCGTGGCCCCGTTTCGAAATGGCTGCTTCGCCAGGTGCTGCGCCGCTATGTGCCGGACGCGTTGTTCGAACGTCCGAAGGCCGGTTTCAACGTCCCCATCGGCGCCTGGCTCGCCGGCCCGCTCCGGCCCTGGGCGGAAGATGTCTTCGCGACGGCGCGCCGCGTGAATGACGGCGCACTGGACCAGCAACGCGTCGCCGAGATCTGGCGCGAGCATCTCGCGGGACGGCGCGACCGCGGCAATGAACTTTGGGCGATCCTCATGTTTCAGGCGTGGAGGGCGGCCCAGAATGGCGCCCCCACCGTCGTCCCGACCCTCGTCGCGCGGGCTGCGTGAATGAAGCCCGACTAGGAGCGTGCTCGACATGAATGATCAAAGGGCCGTAGTGACCTCGGCGCGATTCAACTACGCCGATGCGCCTTTCGTTTTGGAAACGGAGCGGTTCGGGGACCAGGACGGCGAGGCGCGGTTCAGGCAGTTCTTCGAGATAATGCGCCGGCGTTTACGTCTGATCGCATCGATCGCGATCTGCGGCACGCTCGCAGTCGGGGGCCTGGCGTTGTTCCTACCGGCGCGATACACGGCCAAAGCCCAGATTGTCATCGAGGAATCGAAGGCCCCGCGCATCGATGAACGCTTCGCGATCCAGGAGGCGGGCCCTGATCAGGCGACGATCGAGACCCACGTGACCGCCCTGACGTCGCACGATCTGCTGGCGAACGTGATCGCTCAGTTGACCGCCGATCCCACATTTCGCGCCAGCCAGCGCAGCCGTCTCGGGTCGGATCCCGATCTATCCGTGGCGGGCAAGAACCTGTTGACCATGAAGGAGGTCGAGCGGCATCTGAACGTATTCCAGGAGGCCGGCTCCCACGTGGTCTCCGTCGCCTATACCTCCAAAGTCCCCGCGGAGGCCGCTGTCATCGCCAACAAAATCATGGATTTCTATCTCGCTGCGGGCGAGGGTCAGTCCCGCCTGGCGCTGGACCAGGCAGTCGCCGTCCTCACGGGAAAATTCGCCGACCTTCGTGCGCAATCAGAATCGCTCGACGCCGCGGTCGCCGCGTATCAGGCCGCGCATGGCGTGATAGATGCTGCCAAGACCAACGTCATCGATCAGAAGCTTGGCGATCTCAACCATCAGCTCTCGACGGCGCAATCCGAGCTGGTCGCGCGCAGGACCCAGCACGCGCAATTGTTGGCGTCGCGTGGGCCGACCGGCGAGTGGGATCCGCTTCTGACGGGGCTCGACGCGTCGGGGCTGGTGGATCTGCACAGCCAGGTGCTGGCGGTGCTTGCGGGGCGCCAGGATAATATCGCCGTGATCCCACACTCCGGTGAGGCGAGTCCTGAAGGCGAGCCCACGCAATCGTTGCGCGATAAAGTCAGACAAGAACTCGATCAGGCGCTACTGAAACTGTCCCACGAAAAAAACGTCGCCACCGCGCAGGTGGCCGCGATCGAGCAGCGGCTCAGCGCAGTGCAAAGCGCGAGCGACGATGTGAGACTGCACGATCTTGTCGCCGCCGCCGCGTCGGCCCGCCATCGATATGAACGCGTGGTGCAACGGCGCGACGAGTTGTTGGAACAGCGGGACGATGTGCCCGCTCGGGCGCGCCTGCTGTCGCGGGCGGCGGTGCCTGATCGTCCGAGTTCGCTGAACCCGCTTCTGTTCCTGGCGCCAGGGGGCGTCGTGTTTCTGGTGATCGGGTGCCTGGTGGCCCTGCTGCGAGATCGTCTAGACCAGGGCATTTATAGCGAAAACGATGTCGCGTCCGTGCTTGGCCTGCGCTGCGCCGGGTTCGTTCCCCTGTCGAGGCACATCATTCCGGCCGAGGGGACAGCAAAGGTTGCCGGCGCCGCGGCGGCGCCTTTCACGGAGGCACTGCGGGGCATCATGGTGTCCCTCGGGTTGGTTGGGCCGCACGCGCGGCGGCCGCAAGTCGTTCTGGTCACCTCCAGTGTGCCCGGCGAAGGCAAGACAACGCTGGCCGTCAACCTCGCGGCGTGCGCCGCACGGATGGGTGCGAAGGTGTTGTTGCTGGACCTGGATGCCCGCGCGGAAGTCGGCATCTCGCCGGCGCCGGGCCATTCGCGGCGCGACGAGACCGCTATAGATATGGTCTTTAATATGTTGGAGCGCGATCGTGCGCCGACCGACGTGATCCCGACCGGCCCGGGCCTGCGGCTGGATTACCTGTCGGTCGGGCGCGAGCCGGAGGCGGACCCGTCACCGCTGTTCTCCGGCGACCATATGTCGAAACTTTTGCGACGCCAGCGCTCCAGTTACGACCTCATCTTCATCGACAGCGCACCGGTTCTCGCGAAAGCCGAGGTGCGGCTGCTGGCCGCCGTCGCCGACCAGGTCATCTTCGCCGTGCGCTGGGGTAAGACGCGGCGTGACGATGCGCGTGCGGCGCTCGCACTGTTGCGCGGCGGCGGCCCGAACGGCGCCCATAAGACCCCCGCGATCTCCGCCGCCATTACTCAGGTGGACCTGGGACGTCACACGCGTGGCGTCCAGGCCGGGGCGCTGGCGAAATACGGCCAATATTCTGCCAGCTGACGAGGCAATTATCGTGATTGAAGGTCGCATTGGCGGGGCGCTCGCCGGGAACTCATCCGGCTTCGAGACGAGTGGCATCTTGCGCGCCCCGGCGCCCGAGCCCGGTGTTCTGAGCGTGTACGCCCGACTAATCGACGGTTTCGCGCGCGCGCGTGTCGCCTGGTGCTATTGGAAGAGCGGCAGACGCGCGGCGGCGGCGCTCGCCGGTGAAACGGATCTTGACATTTTGGTCGCGCCCGCGAGCCAGCATGCGGCGCGGCGCGTGCTCTTGGAATGCGGCTTTCGGTTGTTCGCACCCGTCGCGGAGCGTGCCGATCCGTCCATCGAATGCTATCTAAACCTTGACGAGGCAAGCGGGCAGATTGCCCACGTGGATCTTCATGCGCGCCTCACGCTCGGCGGCGCCTTACTTAAAACCCACCGGTTGCCATGGGAGGACTCTCTGATCCGCCGTGCCGCGCCAAGGGGGGGCCTGAAGCTGCCATTGCTGGATCCGGCGAGCGAAGCGGTCCTGTTGGTGGTTCGTGCGTGCCTGGAACTGCGCCGCTCCGACCCGATCGTCGCGTGGAATTGGGCTTTGACGACAAAGAAGTTCGCGCTCGACCGGGCACTTCTGGCGACACGCGTGGACCGGAAGGCGGTGCGTGCGCGGGCGGCTGAACTGCTGGATGACAAGATCGCGGCGCCACTCGCCGAGGCCCTCTTCGATCCGCGGCCGTTGCAGGAGCAGCGCGATCTGCGCCGCCGCGTGCGGCGGGCCCTGGCGCGCTTTCGCACGTACGGCAGTCTCGAAGGCTTCGTGCGGGGCGCGTGGCGCGGCTGCCGCGCGGCGGCGGGCGCACTCAATCAGCGCGCACTCCACTGGCCGCGTCCCTGGAATCGGTGTGTGCCTAACGGCGGGATCGTCGTCGCCGTGCTGGCCGTCGATGGCGGCGGCAAATCGACGCTGGTCCGTGGCCTACGCGGGTGGCTCGGCCGGGAAGTCGACGTGCTGACACTCTATTTTGGCACGGGCGACGGCAGGCCGTCGTGGTTCCTGCTGCCACTGAAACTATTGGTTCCCATAGTCTCGCTACTGTGGCGGCGTAAACCCAAAGGGTCGTCTCACGGTGTGGTGACGCACTCCGCGCCCGGCCTTGCGTACAGCCTGCTGCTCGCGGTCTGGGCCACCGTACTCGCGGTCGAGAAGCGGATGAAACTTCGCGCCGCCCATCGGGCCGCCAGCCGCGGCATGGTGGTGATCACGGACCGGTTTCCGCAGGACCAATTTCTTGACTTCAACGACGGGCCTTTGTTGCCGCGGCTCGCGCATGTGCCGGGATGGCTACGCGCATTCGAAGCGTCGGCCTATGCTCTAGCGCGCGAGTTGCGACCGGACCTCGTGATCAAACTGGTGGCGTCGCCGGAACTGATCGCATCGCGGGAACCAACGATGGATCCCGCCGTGATTCACGCCCGCACTGCGGCGGTTGGTCAGTTGAAGTTCGATGGTGCGTCCGTCACGGCCATTCCCGCCTCGCAATCCGCGGCGGCGGTCCTGCGCGCCGCGAAAATCGAAATCTGGCGTGCGCTTTAGATCCGGTGCCAGGAGCGGCGGGGCATGATCATCGAGCTTTTCGGGCCGCCGGGAGCGGGTAAAACAACGTTCGCCCGAAACCTGGCCGCGCACTTAAAGGAAGCCGGCCGGCCTGTCGAACTGATTCTCAGCTACCGTCCGGCGGAAACGATTGAACGCGTTGGCGATGGCCCGCCCTCATCGCCGCCCTTGGCCGCATTGCGGCGTTTCACGCGGCCAACGATCGAGTTCCTGGCCACCTTGGGCCACATGAGCCAGGGGTCGCGGGAAGCCAGCATCGCTTCGGACCTGCTCGATTTGCTGCCGCCACGGAGTTCTGTGTGGTCCGTCAGGTTGCGCCAATATATTACGCGGCTGGAGCGCTCCTGGCGCCTCGCCGCGCGCTCGGACGCCACCGTGATCATCGATCAGGGCTTCGTGCAGGCCGTATGTTCGCTCGTGCTGCTCGGCCGCGCACCCACTGCGAGCGGCATCGAGAAGGCACTGGTCTTGATACCGAAAGCGGATCAATGGATCCACATCGACGCGCCCGAGCACGTGTTGCGGGCTCGACTCGAAGCACGACGGCGCCGCATCAGCTGGATCGAACGGCAATTCGAACTCGATACGGAGACCAGCCTCCGCTCAATCGAAATCGTCAACATGCTGAATTCGATATTGCAGCCGCGTGAGCCGCGCATCGCGCATATCGGCCCAGGAGAGAGCTGGCTACCGCGAGATTTGCCCAACCCGCCCGAACTGCGTGGCGTTGTGACGCCAGGCGACACGGTGGGAACGCGCTTGGTCACAAATGTCGCGACCCTGAAGCCGCCGCCCAGCCGAAGAGCGATCATGGGCCGGCTCGCTCGTGGCAGCGTGTTGGCGTTCGGGACCTATATCGCGGGAGCGGCGCTGACTTATCTCTCGCAACTTGTAATCGCGCGGCTGGTGGGCGCGACGTCGTATGGCTTGTACGCCTATGTCCTCGCCTGGATGACGATTTTGGCATACGTCGCCACGCTTGGGTTCGATGTGTCGCTGCTGCGGTTGATTCCCTCGTACCGCGCCGCGGGGAAATGGGACCTCGTGTGCGGCGTCCTCCGTTACGCGGAGCGTCGCGGCGCCGCCGCCAGTTGCGCCATCGTTCTCGCCGGAGGTCTCATTCTTTGGTTCTTTGGCCACCTACTTCCCGCCGAGCAAGTCCTTACCTTTGTTTTTGGCCTCGCGTTGGTTCCGATCTGGTCCATGCTGTGGGTGTCATCTTCGGCCGTGCGCGCATTTGGCGGTGTGGTCGCGGCGCTGGCACCTGACCGCATCGTGAGGGATGGCGGGTTGGTTGTCGTTCTGGGATTGCTGACGCTTTGGTCCGGTACGAAGTTCGACGCGAGCACGGTAATGTTATTCACAGTGACGTGTTCACTGGTCGGATTAATCATCGTGCGGGTCGCCTTGCGTTATTGGCGCCCAAAGGCGATCGCCAAGGCGGTGCCCCGGTACGCGGCGGCCGCCTGGCGAGCGACCGTGTTCCCGCTGGCGTTGATTTCGGTCGCCGAAACACTGTTGAACCGGACGGGGGTGGTACTTCTTGGCTGGTCCGGCCAAACCATGGCGGCGGGCGTCTATGCGCTGGCGTTTAACTTGTCGATGACCGTGACGTTGCCCCGAACCGCCGTGAACGCGTTGTTCGCACCGCTGGTTTCCGAGTTGTCGGTGCGCGGTGACCGCGCGGCGCTGCAATTCGTGGTGACCCGAACCGCGCTTTGGACCCTGGTCAGCGGATTGTGTATCGCGCTACCTTTGATGCTGCTGGCCGAGCCCTTGCTGTCATGGTTCGGTCCTGACTTCACGCGCGCTGCGCCAGCTATGCGCATACTTCTTGTAAGTCAGATCGTGGCGGCTGGTTTCGGGCCACAGATGTTTCTGATGACGATGACCGGGAACGAACGCATCGCCGCAGTCTTGCTGATCGCCAGCGCGATTCTGAA
>Ga0182024_10009032_pt1 | contig 20770 bp, 23 predicted proteins | sample P32metaG_FD_120480 | JGI IMG/M metagenome (GOLD analysis project Ga0182024, IMG submission 120480) | Permafrost microbial communities from Stordalen Mire, Sweden - P3-2 metaG (Illumina Assembly) | ecosystem: Environmental > Terrestrial > Soil > Wetlands > Permafrost | place: Sweden: Stordalen...
CAGAGAGGAGGCGCCGCTAACCTCTGCGTTCGAGGAACCCGGAATCAGCTCAACGCGACTTTCGTTGATCGCCGAGCGCGAGATTCACTGATTGCAGATCGCGGGGTTCGGTGAGAGCGCACACCAATAGCGCGGCGCAGCGCCAGGCGGACCGATTCGTTGGCGGGGTTTCGCGACGCATCGATGAGGTGTTGCTGGAAATCCCACAGATCGCACGAGATGGCTCTGGTGTCGGGCCGATAGCGATCACCAGATTTGACGATCACGTCTGATTGTGAGAACCCGTTGGGATCACGGAGCCGAGGCCGGAGATTCCCAAGCGCAAGCCAGAATCGTTTGGACACAAGGCCCGGTTCGGTCTCGGGCCAGAGCGCCTCGACCGCTGCCTCGGCAGTCGCCCCTCGTGGCCGGGACAGATACCAAGCCAGCAGCTCCTTTGCCGTGGAACGAAGTCCCCTCGTGATCTCCTCGCGGTTGACGAAGATCCGATACGGCCCCAGGATCTTGATCTCGATGGGCCGGGGAAGGTCGTCCCCCGCCGGGACCTTGAACTCCGCTGTCTCGGTGTTCGCGTTCGTCGTTCTGGGGTGCGCCGAGGGACGTTGAACGGGTTCATTGCTGGACCCATCTTCGGGCTCCGGCTCTTCTGTCGAATGGATGACGGCGGCCAGGAGTTCGCTGGCCTCCACGCCGGTGAGCCCGTGGAACTGGGTATAAACGCTCGGCTCACCACTTTCCCCGGCTGTCTCCGTGCCCGTTCGTTCAGCGTCGACGCTGATTCGGACCGCGGTGTGAATATCAGAGCCGAGGATTAGCACGCCGATGTCCAGCTCGTTGAAAGTTGGGAGCGTCGCGGCGAAGCGCTCCGTGTGGCCTCTGTCAAGCGTCTCGATGACGACGATGAGGGACGCGACCGGGTCTTCCGCGTGAGCCTCACGGTAGGAAGGGATGTCAGGCTCGCCGGACTCGAAGAGGCGGCGCCGACGCGAAATGACCTCCGTCTCGACGCAGCGCAATAGGGCATCTGGCCCCTCAGCGAGGCGAATCGCAGTGGACAAGTGCAGCCCAGGGAAGAGGCTGCCGCTGGTCGTGGCTGTCGAGAGCAGTTCGAAGCGACCGAGACCTGCCTGTACGAGGGCGGCTGAGCACCAGGCCCTGACCACCTCGTGAGCGCCGGGCCCGTCGACGGAGATGCCTGACGGCGTCATGAGGTCGAGAAAAACCGGGTCACCCTGCCGTGTCCCGATCTCGATGAGTCCGGGTGCATTGGAGCTCTGGGCTGTGGCTGCCTCGTTGTTCTCGGCGTTCAGATCATCAACCGTGTCGGGTTCGGCATCGCGGCGGTTGGAGCGAGCGCTTGCCAGCGCTTGGAGGGTCTTGGCCAACGGCGGCGGTGCCGTGTTTTGGATAGGCGCCGGTGACTCCGGCTGGTAGGAGTGCCGGCGACGGCGCCGGCCAACGGCCACGGCCGACAGCACTCCGGCGGCGAAGGAGGCGGCCACGACGGAGCCTGAGGGAAGTGCGATCGGCGCCGGACCAGCCGTACGGGCGGCGCGATGGGGAACGCCGTTGGCGGCGCCTGGCGTTGGTGCGGCGTGATCAGCGTTCTGGGTGCGTGTCGACGTCTCAGGAGAATGGGCAGCTCGTGGCTCAACGCTGGGCAGCGGAGTCGTCGGTATCGGAGTCTCCGGCGTGCCGGGTGTCGGAGAGCTCGTGGCCGGCACGCCCGGTGTTGGCGAAGAGGTGCCAGGGAGGATGAGTACCCATCCGGGGTAGATCCAGTGAGGATCGGTCAGCGTCTGACCGTCGGTCTGGGGACGGCCCTCGTTCAGGACGAAGATCTCCTTCCACCGAAGCGCGTTGGCCAGCTTTGCCTGGGCGATCGACCACAGGGTGTCGTGGCGCACGACGGTATATGTCGTCGTGGGTGGGGAAGCGGGAGTTCCTGGAGCCGACGTTTCGGTCGCCTGTGCTGGTGCGGTAGCCCGGGATCCATTGGTCGAAGGCGTCGTCTTGATCATTTGGGACCCGAGGACAATGGATGCGGGCACGAGCTGGCTGGCCAGCGACTGGCGAGAAGGCACTGGGGATGTCGGCTGGGGACGTGAGAAGGACAAGACGGCCAACAGCACGGCGGCCACGAGGCGGCCGGCGACGGGCTGGAAGACTGCGGCCACACTGATGCGTCGAGAGGCGCGGCCCCGGGCCACGGCGACCACCTCGGCGGCCACGGAGCTCGTGGCACTGGCCCACGCCAGCCAGGCAACGCAGGCGAGGAGGTCGAGCAACACCCGATCGGACAGTCCACGGGTGGTGAGGGCGGTGTGCACAGCCGAGGCACTGAGCAGGTGGTGGGGGAGAGGCCAGCCGACGACCAGCACCAGACCCATGGGCACGCCCACGACCAGGGCAGCCAGGGCTACGAACGCCGCCGCCCCTCGGACCACGGGACGACTGCGGGCGAGCTGGCGCTTTGCGGTCATTGGCCGGCCGCCGTGATGCCCCGCACGGCCGTGGCTCTGGCCGTGCCGCTGACGGTGAGGGTGTGGAGGCCGACGATGCCGAGGATCTGGGTGGGCTGAACGACCTGAACAGTCACGGTGATGACGTCGCCGGCCACCACCACCTGACCGCTGTCACCAGTAGTGGCCAGGTAGTTATCCGCCGCCTGGGTGGCCGCCGTCGGGTCCAAGGTGACGGACCCGCTTTGGCGATAGGCGGCCAGGTCGATGGCCTGGGCCCCGGCACGGGCGGCCGACTGCGCTTCGTCGGTAGCCCGGACCTCGGCGGCCAGGCCTAGCCCCCCGTCGATGACCAGCCCCGCCACGAGCATGAGAGCGCCGACCAAGACGACGATGAAGGCGGTCACCTGGCCGCGCTCGTCGGATCTCGTGAACGAGCGGTGCGCTTCGCCGCCCTGCTGTACCCCTTGCTCGATAGTGGGCGTGGTCATGGTCCGACGCTGCGGTACTCATCGACGGGGCTCACGGCGCTGCCCCGTAGGGTCTCCGATCCCGGCAGGTGCAGCAGCGAGAGGCCGGCCATCGAGACGGTGCACGTCACCGCCACCCGGACCACGCCCCCGGGCACGAAGTCAGAGGTATCGGTGGCCACGGTCAGCGTCGAACACGTGACCCCGTCGGTGGCCAGTCCGGCCGTGGCCGACTGCCGGGCCACCAAGGAGGCGCTGCCGGCGTCGCCCGCCGTTGTGGCCGCCCGGGCGGCCTGGGCGGCGGCGTCGTCGACTTGGAGGCGGCCCTCGGCCAGTCGACCGAGCATGACGACGAACACCAGCAACAGCAGCAGCAGCGGGGTCACCAGCGCCAGTTCGGCGGAGACGCTGCCCCGATGATCGCGGCGTCCACGTGAAACGTTCATGGGCCGCCCACAAAACGTTCGACCGGTCCCGACGAGGTGGCGTGGACGGGTAGGTGGAGGAAGGGGAGAAGGCCTTCAGTAGTGCCGGTCACCGTGACCGTGGCCACCGTGGCCGTGCGGGTGACGGAGACAGCCGGGTTGAGAAGCACGCCCCGCCCCACGGCGTGGAGGATCACCTGGGCCTCGGCTTGTCCCGAGGACGAAGTGGCACCGTCAGTGCGGGTTGAGGCCAGGGCTTCGGCGGCGGCAGTCTGAGCCACCTGGCTGGCGTGCTCGAAGAGGGCGAACTGGATCACGACCAGGATGAGCAGAAGAAGCAGGGGAGTGGCCACCACCAACTCAGCACTGCCGCGTTCGTCGAACCGGCGGCGCCCGACCGCTCGGCTGACAGCGACACGCTGACGGCGGCCAGCGTCGTTCACTGCGTATTGATGTTGTTGGCGGCGCCCAGCACCTTGGCGGCGATGATGGCCATGGCGGTGAGGGCCAGAGTGACGAGTAGGGCGGTCACCACCACTGCTTCGGTCGAATAACCGGCTTCAGGCTCAGAGCGGGCCTCGACCAGGCGACCAACCAGCACGCGGGCCACTGCCCGCAGCATCTCGAACTCGTAGATCACGGCGTCTCCTTCGTGGGTGAGTGGTGTTCTCGGTCACTTGCGGGGCGTTGGAATTTGGGTTGGCGGTGATCAGAAACCGGTCACGACGTGGGCCAGCGCCGGGTAGCCCACGAAGAGGAGGAAGCCGGCGAACAGCACCACCACGGGAAGGCTCATCCGTTCGCTCATGGCCTCGGCCGCCGCCTGGGCGTCAGCCAAGCTGTGGGCTCTGATCGACCCGGCCTTGGCCGAGAGCGTGGCCCTGACCTTGGCCCCCTCCGACCCGGCCAGGCCGACGCTGGCCGCCAGTTCGCACAGGTCCTCGACCCCAAGGTCCTCACCCAGGCGGCCGAGCGGTCCCCAAGGAGCCACTCGGGTGAGACGGGCCTCCTCCAAGGCTTGGCGCAGTTGCCCGAAAGCCCACCCCTGCCCGACACCGGCCGCTTCGGCCAGAGCGCCTTCGACACCAGCCCCACCGGCCAGGGCGATGACGACCAGATCGAGAAACGACCCGAGGGCATGGCGAAAGTCGGATCGGCGCTTCGATGCTTCCGCATGGACGCCGAGGTCGGGCAGCACGAAGCCACCGGCTCCAAGGACGATGGCTATCCACAGCGGCACCTCCCAGGGCACGGCCACGCCACCGAGCGCCAGCACGGCCACGACAGCGGGGACGAGGAGGAATCCGAAGAGACACAGCGTCACCTTCTCGGCCAGGTGACGCTCGGGCGTGCGTCCGATGACGGTGAGGTCGGCCCGTGTCCGGCCCGGGAGCAGCGGCAAACCCTGGAGACGACGGGCCAGGGGTCGACCGATCACCGAGGTGAAGCCCTCGTCGTCGGCCGGGCGCACCGCCGATCGGGGGATGGTCGCCCGAGCGGCGCTCGATCGAGCAGTGCCGTGCAGGCGATCAAGGGCGACAGCCAGGGGCACCCGGGTGGGGACGAGACCGCGCACGATGAGCAGGAGGCCGAAGCCAATGCCGCCGCCGCACACGAGAGCCGCCGTCATGGCGCCACCGGCGTCTGGGCGGCCAAGAACCGTTCGGGCACCGTCGGGCGCCCCAGGCGGGCCAACCACACGAAGGCTCCGGCGAAGAGAAGCCCGATGATGCCCAGCATGAACTGGCCGACTGGTGTGCCGAAAGGAGACAGGAAGGAGCGGTTCAAGATGATCAGCCCACCGGCGAAGGTGAGCGTCGCCCCCACCACCACCCGGGAGGAGGTCCGGATCCGGGCTCGGCCCGCCTCGACCCGTAGCTCCATGGCGGCCTGGTCCCGGGCGGCGGCGGCCAAACTGGTGAGCAACTCGGCCAGGCGACGGGCCTCGTTGCCCGAGGCCAGCACCAGGGCGGCCACCACCAGGTCGCCGGTGGGGTCGGCCAACTCGGTGGCGAACTGACGTAGCGCTGGGATGAGACGTTCGCTCCCCAGGCGTTCGGCCAGGGCCAAGACCTCGATACGGATGGGGGCGGGCGCCACCGGAGCGGTGGCCAGGATGGCCTGCTCCAGGCCGGCTGCCGCCGACAGGGTGTCGCGCAGCATCTCGGCCCAGCCGGCGATCGCCTCCGTACGGGCCACCTGGCGGGTGCGCTCGCCCCTCCCGGCCAGGAGCGGGGGCAGGGCGTAGCCGCCGGCTGCGGCCAACACGGCGGCCACCGGCCAGCCCGTGAGGGCGCCAATCACCACGCCGGCTCCGGCGGCCAGGCCCAGGCGCCTGACCAGGCGGTCCCGGCGCAGTCGCGAGAGCAGCTGGCGGCGCCGAGGTGGCACCGACGCGGTGGGCCGCAGACCGGCCATCACGAGCACCAGCCCCAGCCCGACCCCGGCGCCCAGGAGGGCCATGAGGGCGGTCACCGGTCCGACCGGCCTCGGATGGCCATGGCCGACTCGAAGACTCCCTGCTCGAGCACGTCAGGGTCGAAGCCGTCGGCCATGAGGGCGTCAAGGGTCTCGGATCGCAGCGGCACGCCGGGACCGGCCCGCCCCAGACCGTCGGGCCGGAAGATCTCGTTGGTGATGACCTGGGGGCCATCGGCGTCGATGACCTCGCGCACCGAGGCCACCACCCGGTGGCCTCGGGCGTCGAGAGCGAGTGGACGACGAAGTCCACGGCGCTGGCCACCATGAGGTTGGTGGCCTCCAAGGGCAGGCGCTCAGGCGCCTGGATGGCGTAGGTGGCCAGTCGGGAGAAGGCACCCTTGGACGAGCTGGCATGGAGGGTGGCCATGGACCCGTCGTTGCCCTGGGTCATGGCGTTGCACATGGGGATGACCTCGGCCCCCCGTATCTCGCCCACCAGCACCCGGTCGGGGCTCATGCGCAGGGCCCAGCGCACCAGCTCGGCCTGGGTGATCTCCCCCTCGCCCTCCACGTTCGCTTCCCGGGCCTGCATGGCCACCACGTCGGGGTGGGCGTGGCGGTCTTGGTCGAGGCCGAGCTCCAGGGAGTCCTCGATGGTCACCAGACGCTCGGCCGGGGAGATCTCGGCGCACAGGGCCCGGAGCATGGTGGTCTTGCCGGCGGCCGTCCCCCCCGTCACGAGCAGGTTCCTGCGGGTCACCACGCAGGCACCGAGGAGCGATCGAAGCCCGGCGTCGAGGGTGCCCATGCCCACCAGGTCATCCAGGGTGAGCTTGGGGAACCGGTGGCGGCGGATCGAGACGCAGGGTCGGCCGGTGACGGCCATGACCGCGAACAGTCGGCTCCCGTCGGGCAGCTGCAGGTTGAGCCTCGGCGAGGCCAGGTCGAAGCGGCGTTCTGACATCCCCACCCGGGCGGCCAGGGTGCGCACCAACTCCACCAGTTCCTTGTCCGAGGCGGCCACCGGGTCCACTTGCTCGCGGGTCCCGTCGGCGTAGCGGACAAAGACCTCGTCGGCCCCGTTGGCGTTGATGTTCTCGATGGAGGCGTCGTCGAGGTAACGCTGGAAGCCAGCCATGGCGAAGAGAGCGGCGAAGACCTCAGCGGCAATGGCGTCCTCGGTGCCGGCGTCGAGCACCGGGCGCCCAGCACCAAGGGCGGCCGCCTCCTCCTCTTGCAGGGCCTCGGCGATGAGCGCCCGGCCGAGGGCGCTGCGATCGGGGTCGGTGAGCGCGTCCTCGTCGCCATTACCCGCCGTCCGGGCATGATCGGCCAGCCGAGAGGCCACCTGCGTCTGGATCCGTTCGGCCAGGGGGTTCATGACGGCAGTCCGGACGTCTCGATGACCACGGCGTCTCGGTCGGTCCCCTGGTCTGGGCGCCCGACGCCGCCGTCGCCTCCGGGGGGTTCGCACGGCGGAGCCAGCCAGGCGTCCACATCGTGGGTCAGGTCCCGCGCCGTCCGGCCCAGGGCGGATCGGGTCCAGGTGCGGGCTCCCGCTTCCCACAGAGCTTCCGTTCCACTCGGGTCGGCGGGGAGGTGCCCGAGTACCGTCACACCCAACGTGGCCGCCACCTCGTCGGACGGGTAGGGCCCGGCACCACTGAGCACGATGGAGACAGTGGGGCCGCCGCGCCCGTGCTCCACGGCAGCCGACAGGTGGGCCAGGTCGCCCAGCTGGGGCCGGCAGACCCAGATGAGAGCGTCTGCCCCCTTGGCCAACGGCCGGGCCGGCGAGGAATGATCCAGGCGCCCCACGTCGAGGAGCACATCGACCTCGAAGGCAAGGGGAGAACCGGGAAGGGCTGCCAACAGCGACACCGACGCCTCGCTCTGGCGGGCACCGGCCGGAGCGGGCACCACCGGGATCCCGAGGGCGCTCTCCTGGGTGTACTGCTCGAGCACATCGGCCTGGGAGTGGCGCCGCAGGGCAGCGGCCAGGCCGACCAGACCCGGATCCTCGGGGAGTCCCAGCCGCACGGCCAGATCGCCCCCGGCCGGGTCGGCCTCGAGCACAACAACCGGCCGTGGCCACCACGAGGCCAGGGCCACAGCCACGGTGGTGGCTCCCGGCGATCCTTTGACCGAGGCCAAGGCCACGACGCTCACGAGGTCGACCCGGGAGACACGAGAACCAAAGCGATGTCGCCGGCACTGGCGGCGGTGGCCACGGCGGCGCCGTCGCCCTCGGCCAGTTGGACCTCCACCACGGCGCTGTCCGAGGTGGTCTGCGAAGCCGACTCCACGCCTACGACGGTGGCGGGGACCGGGGGCACGACCACGGTGGTTCCCGAGGTGGTGGCAGCGACGGCGGCCGCGTCGGCCGTACTGCTCGGGTTGGTGACGACCAGGACCCGGTCTCCGGCTGTCACCTCCGGCGGGTACTGACCCGGTTTCAGGGCCAGGCCCACCACGGCCTGACCGCTTGGGGGATCGGCGCCGGGCCCGAGGTCGCTCTCGGTGAGGAGCGTCCCGGCGGCCAGGGGCAGGGCCACGGCCCGGCCCACCACGGCGGACTCCTCCGAGGCGGGGACGGGGGAGAGGCCGCTACTCACCGACAACTGGGCCGTGTGCAGGTCCGCCGGAGTCAGGACCTGCCCGGCCGAAATGGCGCTGGAGACGACGAGCACCTGTTGACGTCCGCCGGCCCGGAGCCAGGCCGAGGAGAAGCCGATAGCGCAGCCGATAACCAGGAGGACGCCCACGGCCGCCAGGGGGATGTTGCGGTTCGTCGACCTCGGTCGCGGGCGAGCGCTCGACGTGGGGCCGGTCCCGTTGGTGGAGTGTCGGGGAGGCACCGTGGTCGGTGCGAGGCGGGCCAACGTCTGCTCCTTAGATGGATGTGGTGTTGAGAGACTCGATGGCCGCCACCCGCATCGTCGTGGTGGCGGTGGTTTCGAGGTCCGGGACCGTCCCCGTCTTTCCTCCGCCGGCCCAGGTCACCGACCAGGAGATGGTGGCGGTGACGGTGAAGGCGTCGTGCGGTTGGCCGGCCGACGACGTCGTGAAGGTGTGGCCGCAGGTGGGCGAGCCTTCGTCGGGTGTGTCGGCCGCCCCGTAGGGCGTGCCGGGTCCGTCGCACACGAGCGTGGTGCCGTCTCCGAGGTTCCACGTCACCGTTGTGGGTGTGGCGGTGGCTGTCACCGACTCGCCCGGCACCGCCGCCGTGGCCGTCGTGGGCTGCCAGTCGGCGCCGGCCAGCCACAGCCAGGAGGGCAGCCCCACCAGTTGGTCAGCAGCGGGTGACGGAGAGGCATCGATGGCGAAATCCGGGAGCGTCAATTGCTGGACGGCCTGCTGGGCCAGAGTGGCCGGGGTGGGCGCCGCCGCTGGCCCCGGTGCGGTCCCGGTCTGCAACCAGACGATGCCGCCTGCGGTGCCGGTGGTGTCGGCGGTACAGGTGACGAGGTAGAACCCGCCCGTCTCTCCTGGTGGCGGCTCGTCGGCCGTGTCGCCGGGAGGAGGCACGAATCCGGGATCGGCGTTGTAGTAGCAGCCGTCGGAGCCGAGCCAGCCGAAGGCCGGCAATGTACAGGGGACCGTCTGTCCGGGATCAGTGGGGGAGGGACATTCGTTGCTCCCCGGCGCGGTGGCAGTCACCGGTTGCACTGGCGGCGCCACCGACGCCCCCGGTGACTGTCCCGGCGTGGACGCCGACAGCGTGCACGAGCTGCCACCGGGATTGCCGCACTGGACGCTCGTGGAACCACCGTCGCCGAAGGCAGGAGCAACGGCGCACAGGAGCCCGACTGTGAGGGTGATGATGCCGAGGAGCGAACGGCTCAGCAGGTACCGGCGGCCTGGACCACCAGCGAGCTGACCTTCCATACGCCGGTGATGTCCTGCACGACGGCCGTGGTGGCGTGATGGCCGCCAGGCGTCGAGTTCACAAGACCGTCTTCGGTCTTGTACTCCAACCAATGGGTGTCGTCGAAGCAGTCGGTGATCGTGACCTGTGTCGGATTGGTGGCTGGTGAAAGTGACGTCACCTGGGGATGAAGCACCGGATGGCCCTTGGTGACGATGCCATCGACGGAGTTCACGTAGAGACCGTGCACGAGAAGAGAGAGAGAGCCTCTCCCGAGGCGTGCTCTGGAAGCAAGGGTGACTGGTCGTTCGACGTTTGTGAGGCGATGACCATGTTCGCCCACATGTCCTTGTAGGCAGTGAGTGCTGCCGCTGTGGGCCCTGTCGGTGCTGCGGAGGTGGAGGTGGTAGGCACTGCCGATGTTGCCACCGGTGAGACGGAGCCGCAGGCGGCCAATGACAGCACCATTGCGCAGGCCGCGAGGGCGACGACCACCGTGAGCCCGCGGTTCGCCCGTCGTCGTGTCTCTCGTCGTCTTCGCCCACATCGCTTGGCCATCGTGCGTGGGCACACATTGTTCGAGGCCTTATTCCCTTGTCAGTGACCTCTATCGGACTCTTGTCGGACCAGAATCGGACAGATATCGGACCCTGGTGGGAATCACTCACCGCGCCGTAGCAAGCGGCGCAATCCGTCGCTGTTGGTGATGGTGATGCCCTTCACCCCAACATCGACCAAGCCAGCCTCGGTCAGAGAGCTAGTGGCACGACTGACGACTTCGCGGACCGATCCCACGGCGGCTGCCAGTTCGGCTTGATGCACGAGATGTCCGCCGGGCTCACATTCGGCCAGGGCCAGAAGGTGATAAGCCACGCGAGCTCGAACGGGTTGGAAGGCCACCCGAGCCGTCTCTGCCAAGGCGCAGTCCAGAAGGACAGCGATCTCTTCTGCCGCTCTCCATCCCGCTTGTGGGCCCCGCTGGCGCAGCTCTTCGATCTGAGTAAGGCGCAGCCGCACAATGCGGCTGGCGGTGACGGCCTGGAAAGCGACGGGGAATTCTTGGCCAGCTGCGAGAGCGATGCCGAGGCTCTGAGGACGTCGCATGTAGGACACGGTGAGATGGCGTCCGGCACCGTCATCAACGAAGGCCCTCAAGGTTCCCTCGATGATGATCGAAATCTGGGGGTCGTAGATCAGCTTGCCTGCCGGTATGGCCATCGGGCGAGCCGATAGTCGCAGTGCCTGTAGCTCGCGTTCGGGAAGATCGCCCAGGAAACTCTCGGCCATCACCTTCCGGATGTCGTCGTCGTCGAACATTGATCCGTGCACCGGGCGGGTGGACTCGGACCATCTCGTACCCGCTGACCGGGTCACGTTGGTCCCCTAGCCGAGGGTTTGTCAGCGGGGTCTGACGAGCGGCACACTGGTGCGCCATGGGGCTGTCCTACTACGAAGGCGACGAGGTGCTCGTCACCAGTGGACCTCTGGCGGGAAAAGTCGGCAAGGTGGTGAAGGTCGACGAGACGACCAACATGGTGACGCTGGTGATCGTCATCTTCGACAGAGAGACCCTTGTCGACGTCGACTTCACGAGGTTGGCCGATCCTGACGCTCTGGATACCGTCGTGGCCGAGTTGTAGCTTGGTCGACCGCGCTGTTCTCAGACCTGGGAAATGCCCATCACACGTCCGGCTAAGCGCGCTGTCGACCGGCGGGGTGTCAGCGTCCGTCGGCATGAGCGGGACCATGTGCCGAGCGCATCGGACCACATTCCTGCCGTGAAGAAAAGCCGATCGTGTCGGTTGAAGGGTTGCACCGACGCCTGACGAGATGACTCGGTTGAAAGACGTGATGTGCCTCTTCCGCATGCTGGGGGAGGACACGTCGGGTTTCGGCGGCGGCCGACTGTTGCGTCGCCCTGTCCAAGCCAGGCCCCACGCGGGGGTCCGTTATAACCATCGACCACTCCGACCTGGACCTTGAGGGAGCCGGTGCTCATCGAACGCCCCCGGGGAAATAGAGGCCAGAGACGCCGCTTACAGTGCGGTGGGGTACGCCCCACGGCGGCGTGCGCTTGGAGCGTCAGGAGAGCCGGCGCCTTGTCGTCCAAGGAGCTTCTTGCCCCTTCGGTCGTAGGGCCACGCCGGCATTCAACAGAGCGCTCCTGACCGAGCCCAGACCCACCCCGAGGAGCATGCTCATTTGCAGAATGGGCAGTCCAACTCCCGCGTACAGCTCTGACACGAGCGCGGTCGGTAGGGGCAGCGGAGCGAGTGACTCGAATGGGCCCGCCGGGCTCCATTCCTCGGGGCACGACGACGCCGAAGCGCGCCAGGACCTTGATGACCTTAGGATCTCCGTAGAGGTCGTCAAGGAGTGTGCGCCCTTCATCACTTGGAGAACCAAATCCGCCACGGCGTACCTGAACCCCGGACTGATGGAGGGCCACTCTGACAGTCCCGACGCTCACTCCCAACTCCAGTCCGACGGACCTCATGGTCATCCCGTCTTCGTAGAGATCCGACGCCCGCTCCCGTAGCTCGGCAGGATCCCACGGTCCGTGCGGTGTGAAAGTCCCTGGTCGTTTGGTGAGTCCGGCCTCGTGCAGTCGTTTGCTCACGTACTCAGTGCTGACCTTGAGAATGGCCGCCGTCTCGACCACGTTGTGCTTCTGTCGTACGTAGAGGTCCACCAGGCGCTTGTCGGTCACTTTCGCCCTGTTTCCTCGCGGACGACGGAGGGTGTGGGAACGGATGGGAATGCCAGCAACCACGAGCTCGCGTGTAACGCGAGCGTGACTGACTCGGAGCTTCTTGGCGACCTCGTCGATGGTGAGGGCGTGCTCGATATAAAGCTTCTCGAGCCGACGGTGGTCGATACTTGGGTCGGGAAGGAGAAGTCCGGCATCAGCCAGCCACCGAGCCACCGTGGCGTCCGAGACGCCGAAACGGCGAGCCAGGCTGGCTACTGTCGTTTCGGGGGTACTAAGCGCCTTTCGAAGCTCAGCAGACGAAGCGGGGCAGATCCGCTGCGATGTTCGCCGCCCGATGCCCGCCCTTGCCATGGCCTCGGCCACACGCGGCCGGCTGACCTTGAGGAGTTGTGCGATCGCACGCTCCGTCCGGCATTCGTCGATGTAGAGCCTTCGGAGAGTCTTTTCATCCAGATCGTCGCCGCGACTCCACGTAGCCACTGGCCGCGTCTGGCGGCTCCGATCGCTTGTCATCATTGCGCCTCGCTATTCTCGGCCAAAATTCAGGTGCCGATCATTTGCATCCAACGATTCCATTGGTGGCGTCTGATCAGCGAGTTCGTACCTGTAGAGGAAGCCTCCGAGCCGATGTCGCTAGCAGTTGTCGCAAATGACCGGGTCAGGGGAATTTCTGTTGACTAACCGAGCTCGGGATCAGTCATTGGCTCAGGCAGCACCGGTCCCAGTTCCAGCCGAGAGCTCGGGATCGTCGGTAGTAGGCGTCGGCGGCCTGACGATATTCGTAACCGTCCTGCTGGCGACCGAAGTGTCGTCCGATGCAGAGAGCGGCGACGGATTCTGCTCCGGAATCCTTCAGGGCGGCCGCAACACTCTGTGCGCGCGAGCCCGTTGTAAAGGTGTCGTCGATGATCAACACCGAATTCCCCGAACCGCCTCCATCGATGACCTCGAATCGGTCAGCACGAATCCCTCGATCCCCGGTGTCGCCCGGGCGCGGACGAAGGAGGGTACGGAACCGCTCGGCCGTCGGTTGGACCATGGTGCCCACGACATGATCGAGGGGGTGATGTTCCCTCCCGCTTGTGCTCGGGACCGTGGTCACGACTTGGAAGTCATCGGTCCTTGCCTCGGTAGCGAGACAGCGTTCGTGGGCCTCTATCCAGCGCCAGAGAACTGCGGCGAGGCCGAGCCGAGGGCGCGTCCGGGCTAGTAGTGACTGTGAGTTCTTGTAGACAGATAGGTCTCGAGCGAGCTGCTCTCCTTTGACGGCGAGGGCGACAAAGCCCAGAGCATCAGCCGTCGACGGTAGCAATTGGATTGCCTGACTGCACTGATAACAGCGCGGCCAGTCTCCGGAGACAAAGGTATGGCACACGGGGCACACGCCATCACCGGCCGGCAACACGGGCAGGAGATGGTTTTCGTAGGGAGCGCTGAGCTCGAGAACAGTTGCCACGGTGCCGCTTTACGCCCAGCTCAGCTCATCGCCTCGCAAGGCAGTCGAGTCCAGCTGCCCGACGACGTCATCGACGGTATCAATGACCGATGCGCCTGGACGCTTGGCATACTCTCGGGCCCAGTCGTGCTCGAGAAGTGACCGCAAGAGAAAGACCTGGCGACCATGTTCAAGAGCGAGTCGGGCCTGCATGCGAGCGCCACTCTTCCACGCCGCCTCGATCACGACGGTAGCGGCGGAGTAACCGCTCATGACCGCATTCCTCATCGGAAATGACTGTTTGGTTGGGGGGGCATCGGGCAGGAACTGAGAGAGCAACATTCCCTCGTTGGCAATGCGATTCTGAAGGTCGGCATTCTGAGCTGGATACGAGCGCCGTAGACCAGTTCCGATGACGGCCACCGTCCGCCCGCCCGCCTCGAGTGCTCCTAGGTGAGCGGCAGTATCAATTCCCGCGGCTAGGCCGCTGATTACGGTCACACCACGTTCAGCAAGTTCCGCTGCGAGGCTCCTAGCCCGAGCCACGCCGTCGGCACTGGCCTGTCGAGTCCCCACGATGGCAACTCCCTGGGAATCGTCGGGTGACTGTGTGCCGCGCCACATGACAAAAGGGGGTCTCTGATGGATCGTGAGGAGCTGGAAGGGGTAGTCGTCGTCGAGAAGGGTTTCGAAGTGCATCCCGTCGTGTTCCCATGCGGCGACGAGCGCTTCGGCTTCCTCGATCCGAGACCCATCGTGCTCACCGTCGCCGAAGAGGGACTGCTGACCTGGGACACAGCCTGAAATCAGGGCCATGGCACTCCCAAGGTCCTCGACGTGCTCGGCGACGACGGCCCAGCGCCTGGGGGAGCCCTGCAAGAGGGCGAGAAAGGCGGCCTTCTCGGTCATAACGAGCACCTCAGTTTAGTCGGACTACGAACATATGTTCGTAGTCTAGTCCACGGGGCCGGGCGGGCTCGTGGACTCGGATCCTGCCGAATTCTCCCCATACCTTCAGCTTGGCATCCCTGGAGGGTGACCGGTTGACCAGCACTCTTCCAAGACACGAGCAGTAACGGTAGGGATTGCCCGTACCGAGCTTCGTAGCGAGCCCCGTTTGAGTCCGTCTGGACAACAGTCCAACCGGGCCGACCCGTGTCCTCCATTGACGCCCTGTGCGGGTCGACCTGAAGCAGATCACTCTCACCCTGATCTCCTCGGCGTGATACCGGCAGGCTGCGAGCGTTGTGTCTATCCGAAGGTATGGCACCAGCTATTCAGTCAGGACGCGAATGCCGGACAAGGTCCCACTGCTCTCGAAGTGCTGCCGTCAGATCGAGAGTCCCCACATAGCCCGAAAGATCATCTTTGCATTTCGGATCTCCGAGACCCGGCTCACTAAAGCGTGGCTGATCGAACCAATTGACATGGCAGTCGTCATAGAACCACTCAATCTCAAAGCCCCAGCTCGAGCACATCGTCTCGAGTAGTGTCCTGGCTCCACGGCGCCGCGGCACATTCGGGTAAACAATACAGAGTTGATAGGAATCGAACGTCTCCGTTTCGATGGACCCCGTCCTGAAGATCGCGTCAAAGTAACTCCACAATTGAATCGCGTGCCCTCTCGCGTATTCGCGGATCCGCCTTACCTGTACAGTGTCCCAATTGGTTGCCTTGATCTCAACGATGACAGCGTGACGACTCATTCTCGTCCCTTGTAATGGATCTAAGATCGGAATGTCGAGACGGATCAGTAGGTCCGCTTGCCCGCGATTTCCGGAACCCTTTCCTCGAACCAGGTGAACCTTGTGTTCGACCTTGGCTTCCGATCGTTCTAGCCAACGCGCATAGACCTCTTCCTCGAATTCTTTGCCACGCTTAAGCTGACCTGGTTCCATGCTGGGCGAGGATACTCCGTCGTTTAACAGATAATTGGGGGCTCGAAATGGCGACCTACCTGTCCCGTGGGATCCGTTCTGTAGCAACGTCCCGCATCTCTGGATAGAGTCACTATTCCGGACCTGTCTTCTTCGATAGAACTGCCTTGGGTCCATCTACGAAAGATGAGGATCATGCGCCTTATTGTGAATCGGAGCCAACAAGCACAGAAAGGGATGCTGGGCGGGAATAAGGGTGTGGCATTCACCCTCGCCTACCGCCTTCGTCTCACCGATGAAGAACGTCAGCTTGTCGACTCGTACAAGCTGAGAGAGTACCCAGTAACTTATCGGACAGTCCAGGGGACGCGAATGCCCGATGACACGATTGGTAACATGATGGATGGCCGTAGCCAGACACTCAACGACGTAACGACGCTGGTCCGGAACGAAGAGATCGTGAAAGACGCCTGCGACTCGCTCGTCATGCTGTTTCAGATTGTTCGCACCTTTGGCGGCGAAGAGGTCATTGATTACCCTCGTGCCTGATAATTCTTCGAGAACCTTGTCCACAGGGTACCTAACTGGCGTGTTCAGACAGCCGAGAAAGAACGCTGTGTTCGAACTCCGTCGTATCTGACGATGATCCCGGCCGTCGAGAGCCTGAGCGAGCGCGCACAAGACTCTTACTGGTGTCGCAGTGTGGCAGCCGTGGACGCGGGATCAGCATTCAGTGAGGCTCTCGCGCATGCCACACTGCGGAGGGATCACTGTGCCTGGCCAGATTCCCTCTTGCGCAATTGTCGAAGTAGCCCCTCAATGGCGCGCAAGAGTGCCTCCCCAGCAGCAATTGGCCGAGCGTCAGGACGGCCGGCAGCGTAGTCGGCTCGTGCCTCCCTGAGCAGGCGATCAGCACCACCAAGATCACCGTCGGCAGCGGCAAGCACTGCGAGCGTGGCAGCGAGATTCCCGGAACCGGGGAAGTCATCAGCATTTCGATAGGTGTTACGGAGGGATGTGACTTCCAGGCGAAGTTCGGGCGGAGACTTACGGCCGGCGAGTAGCGATCGGTAGGACGCGAGCAACAGTCGGTGCTGACGAATGAGTCCGCGCCGGTTGCCGTTGGCGGCAAGCCGCTCTCCGGGTCTGCCGAAAAGGCTCGCGGTCCGGCATAGGGGCGCCAAGGCAGGCCAGAGGCTGGTCGGTAGCATTCCCGCCGTGTGCTCAATGACTCGCAATGCGGTGTGTTGCAGCGCCCGATAGGCATCGGCAGCAGCCTCTGATTCCCTTCTTCCCGCACGCGTAGCGAGGAGGACGGCCACGGGCTGTCCGAAGGCGCGAGCAAGGAGTGGCACGATTTCCCGGCCACCACGAATGGCTCGCCCGCGAGCAATGTCAGCCGTTCGCAAGCGACACATCAAGCGAGTACCGATGTCTACGTCTCGATCAGCCGCGAGGCGTAGATAGAGCAATTCGGCGCGGTCGCGGTCATCGCTTCTGGCGCGCGTATACAAAACCTCGGCGTGTCGCAGAATCGTGCCAGGGTGGGCGGATTCTCGGGCAGCCAATGCAGTGAGCATGGAATCCGCGGTGTCAAGGTCCCCCCCATCTGCAAGTAGCCAAGCCCAGGCGACGGCTATCTCGTCTGGGGAATGGCGATAGCGAAAGTCGTCCTCCCACTGCTCAAAGCGGCTCCGATAGCCTGGGCCATAAAGAGGCACATCCGGCCAGCTCGGGATCGTGCCAAAATTGAGGAGTTCCCGCAGAGCGGTAACGGCAAGCCCGGACGGCGCCCCGGTCGAGAGGTCGATACCTCGCAATTGCAAGTCCTTTGGTACTGGGGAGTCTTGGGGGAGCGAGTAGCACCGCCATGACGAAGACGAGGCGGAGGCAACCTCGATCAGCGGTCCATAGACGTCCGGGTCGGCGCCGGAATAACCCGTAATAAGCAGACGACGAACCGAGCCCAGCCGGTCGACAGCGGCACGGCGCGACCGCGTCAATTGGCCGATCTCATCGATGTCCAGGGCAACGACATCCACGAGCTGCCTCTGATCCCTACTGAGGCTTCCATGAATTTTGAGCAAAGCAGGATCCTGGCCAGATTCCATCCAACGGTCGAATTCTGCATGACTGGCCACGACCCGGAGGCTTGGAGTATCGCTCGGTACGAGCGCTTGCCAGTCAGGTACAGCGGATCGGTAACCATCGGGCGCACAAGAGGGCACCCCGCTATCGCCCGTCAGGAGGCTATACGCCAGCTCGATTCCAATATCGAAGTTCAAGGTGACATGGATTCCGCCGAGGGCTAGGTGCAACGCGGCAAGCATGTGCGCTTCATTTGGCACTTCGACCTGAAGAGCCAGCAAGCACTCGGCGGCGTGGATCCCGGCTGTCCCCGATAGTCGAGCCAGGACCACTTCTAGCTTGCGTGTCGACGCCACGAGTTCGGTCAACTGCTCATCGGTTACGAGGGAGCCAAGACTCTCCTTGGCCAGCGTGTGCATCAGTTGAAGGAGGTCATCTCTCAGCCCAAACCCTCGTGGCAGCGAAGCCGGCGCCTCACCGCTAATGCCTGCGCCTGAGAAGACTGCCGAGTCCGATGGTAACTGCACAAGCGCAACCTATCGCCTGTACCACAACCCGAGACAGCCAGTAATATCGTTGTGATTTCGTCAATCCGTTTCAGAGCGTGAGGACGCCCGGAATCCAGGTCCTGTGAGTGGCTCGCCTGACCCAAATTTGATCTCACCTGGAGGTACGGATTCTGCTTGTGAAGTCTGCCAATCGATGACGCAGAACTCGTCCTCGCCGTACGTCTTACACAGTGTTCGATATGTTCCACTGAAGCCATCAGAGGCCCTTATCGACATCTCGATCGTTCCTCGAGTAGCAACCATGAATTCTTGAAGGTCCATGATCGATGGACAAGCAGCGGGAAGATTGACAAAGAACTGAGAGTCCCCACGAACCTCTTCGAGGCAGAGTCGGGGACGTTGAGTTAGCCTGCGTCGTCGCCGCAACACTCGAATCGTTCGTTTCGGCAGTGATTCCCGTCCCAGTACCGGTCGAAATGGCTCGTCAAGTGGTATCTCAATTGCAAGCCATGCTCGGCGACTAGTGCCAGTTGGTCGTTGCCTAAATAGGCGAATTGTCACGTGGACATCTTCTACCCTTCGAAGTCGGGGATTGTTGTACCGCACGCGGTAGATGTCAGGTTCGCCGTCTCGTCTAACTCGTTCGATGGAGTTGTGAAGTTGGAGCCGTGGTCGTAGAAGCTTGGTGAGAAGAAGCCATGACACGATGCCCGCAATGACTCCAAGGAATACGTTAATGAGTGAGCTAGACAATTCCATCCACCTCTTACGAGAAGTTGGAAGCCAACGTATCGAGTCTTCTACACATAGGACAAGTGGTCCACGCGTTCCAGAGCCCGTCATCCAGAGAGGTTGGAGCTGTGGATAGGAAACAACCGGTTGAGCATGTCGAGTTAGGCGTGGCTATCGTGAGAGGGATGTCGTCAATTGCGTCGGATCACGAAGAATCATCACCGGTCCCCGGGGACTGCGGTGGCGGGAATGAGGAAGTCAGGTTATGGTCAGCCAGCAAAGTCCCCGACACTGGCGGGGCCTTCAACTGGCCGGGGACAGTCTCAGGGGATTCACTCGGGGTTGGTCTTCAGCATGCTCGCCACATCTGGTGGGGCTGGAAGGCTCAGCGCTCGAGTCCCAATGTGTAATATCGTGAATGCAATGTCGTTGGTCCACGCTCGGGGACGCATGGTTAGCGAGCAAGGTGCCTTCTATTGCGGGTCTGATGGTAAGTCGAGTTCGAGAAGGCTGTAGGCAACATCAGTCCAGCTTTCGATGCGTAGGGTAATTGCCAGCAGTGATGTGATTGCGTACGCCGTCTCCGGCTGTCGCCTCGAGCGCAGGAAAGAAAAGAGTTCTCTCCGACGGTCTTCGGCCAGCAAGATGGCTACGTACTCGGCGAGCCCCTTGAACGCCCTGTACTGACGGTATCCTTCCTTGTCGCTTTGGACATTGGTTGCCCACCAAGCCAGCGGTTGGTTGTCTCGGATACTTTCCCGCAGGGATTGGCATGCTTGACGGAAGGCTGCAAGGAGCTGGCGAGCATTGTCATCCAGCTCACGTTCCGATGCAATTTTGACGAGGAGCGATTCAAAAGCACCCTCGGCCTTTTCGGCCTCAGTCAACAGCTGCCACTGAACGTCATTTGGCGGGTGCCCACGTTGGTGACGTATGTGGGTGTTCCACAACTTCCAGGTGGTGAAGAACTGCGCGTATGCTGAATAGAATCCATCCCGGGCTGCTAGATCAGACTCTCGCCGGCGCCTGACCTCGTCCCACTGGTATGTCAGTAAGTTGCCGATCAACCCTGCCGAGAGGACGGTAACTAAAGCACCGACGACAATCTTAATCAAGTCGAAGACAAGATTAGAAAAAGCAGTACTCGCAATCATACTTGGCATGTCGGCTCTCCCTTACGCTGCAAGGCTACCTGAATCGAGCGCTCGAGCATGAAGAACTGCGCCGCAGGAACTCAATTATACGCTCCGGTTGGTATGGGAGGTAAAGGGAAGGTTCGCTTACGGAATAGGATATTGTGGACAGAGACCTAATCCATCAGATCGGAGGACCGGGTAGTGACTCTTGTATCGCCCTTCCATACGGATACGGACCCAGAGGATCCCGTTTATCACGACCAAGCCGAATGCCCTTACGGTAAGGAAATCAAGCGAAACGGCAACGACCACCCCGGCACGGCTGGTCGCCGGCGCTGCGATTGGTGCACGGCGAACCGGTGAGATTGAACTGTTGCAGGTTCCTCATCGAATGTAAATATTCCAGAAGTAGCTCGGGACCGAGTCACGTTTCGTGTGGTTGAGGTGGACCTTTGGTGCAAGTAAGGCCTACGGGGCGTACTCGCCGATCCTTATGCAGGCTGATCCAGAGATGCGTCTAGCTGACCTGGGAATTCACGGAAAGAAGCACAGCGAGCCTCCCCGTCTTGAACGATTCCCACGGACTACGATTCGTTCGATGCTCACAGCCCTTTGGGATAACTAGGAATTATCA
>Ga0182024_10009033_pt1 | contig 20768 bp, 15 predicted proteins | sample P32metaG_FD_120480 | JGI IMG/M metagenome (GOLD analysis project Ga0182024, IMG submission 120480) | Permafrost microbial communities from Stordalen Mire, Sweden - P3-2 metaG (Illumina Assembly) | ecosystem: Environmental > Terrestrial > Soil > Wetlands > Permafrost | place: Sweden: Stordalen...
GATCGCCGCTTACCATTAGCGCGTAGGCACTCCGTTTTCGGGTTGCCAATGGATCTTAGCGATCGATTGTGGCCGACTGGTGGCCTAGTTCCGCTGACTTGGCGCAGAGGAGCCAAACGAGCTGGCTGGTTCTCAGATAGCGGATTGTCGAGCCGCCTCGGGTATAAGGCTGGTGGTAGTGATGCGGGCTTTTTAGTGCAATCTCCGAAGACGACTAGCAAGCGTTTTTGCCCCACATGCTCTGAGCAATATGATTGCTTGCCCGGAGCTAGTGTTTGCCCGCAAGACAATACGCCGCTGGTGCCTGTGAAACAGGTGTCCATGCTGGGTGGGGTCATTGCTGAGAAGTATCGAGTTGATGAGTTGATTGGGCAAGGTGGCTGGGCTCTGGTCTACAAAGGAGAACATCTTTCGTTGAAACGCCCGGTTGCAATCAAGATCTTGCAGGAAATTTGTATAACGGATGATGCTGCCCCTCAAGACATGAAGTCTTATCAGAAGGTCGCTTTCGACGCTGAGAAATTTGCCCGGTTTCAGAAGGAAGCAACTGCGGTAGCCGCCCTCTCACATCCTAACCTCTGTCAGGTTTATGACTTTGGCTTGCTGCCGTCACAGGAGCCATACCTGGTGCTTGAGTACATTTCCGGAGAAAGCTTGCAGCAACGGATTGCACGACTCCAGAGGCTGCCCATTGGTGAGGCGTTGTCGATTTTTAGACAGGCAACCGATGCGTTAGCAGTTGCCCATTCTCAAGGCATTGTGCATCGGGATTTAAAGCCAGGCAACATGATGGTTGTCGAAGGTCAAAACGGAGATCTGCTGCTGAAGATTATCGATTTTGGTCTGGTCAAGATCGTAGGCGAGCAGGCTGATGGAATGAGCCTTACGGCGACCGGTGATGCTTTGGGCACTCCCATTTACATGAGTCCCGAGCAATGCATGGGAACTGGACGCCTCGATCAGCGCACAGACATTTATTCGCTTGGATGTGTGATGTATGAGCTTTTGTCTGGAGAGAAGGCCTTTATCGGTGATACCAGCATCGATGTAATGATCAAGAAGCTGAACAAAGAACCGCAGCCAATGTCGAAAGTAGCGCCTGATATCAATATTCCTCCGGCAATTGAAGACATCGTTATGAAATGTCTGAAGAGAAACGCGAAGGATCGACCGCAGTCGATGCAAAAGATTAAGGATGTCATTGAGTCAGTCGATACAATGGCGCTCTCAAGAGGAGTGAACCAGTCGCGCGCATCCGCCAAGCCCAAATGGCAAAGACAGATGGTGCCGTTGTTGCTGGCTGGCGTCGGTATTGCATGCGGTGCATGCTTCCTTTGGCTCAAGTTCTCATCAGACCAAGAAAGGAGTTCGCCAGATCAGACACCTTCGAATAACTTGACGACGCCGTCTGTGATGGCGACGGCACCACCGGCAGTGCCGATCACTCAATCATCGCCTGCAGTCGTTCCGCGTGTGCGCGCGCCCTCAGTGCGCAGTGCAACAATGCAAACAGCGCCGATGCAACCAACGCCGCAGAGCCCGACGTTCAGCAGCCCCAGAATTGCTGTCAATGCGCCGGATCCTGGAATCAACCCGAGGTTGGCTGAGATTTACTTTGGTAAACTATTAGGCGATCTCAGGCGAACCAGTAAAGTGCCAGAGCATGATTCGGTCGATATAGCCTTAGCTGCCAGACAATTGGCACAAGCGAAATTTAAGCTCGGCAAACTGTCGGAAAGCGCAAAGCTCTACGATGTTGCGCTTGCGTATTTGAATTTGCACTTTCCGATTGATAGTTCCTGGCGCATTCAAACATCCGCTATGGCTGCGGTTTGCTATTGGGATGCCGGTGAAAAAAACAAGGCGATCAAACTGCTCTACGATTTGCAGCAGAAGTGCCTCCAGCGGCCGCCGGATGCTCTAGGAGTGATTGTCTTTGACTTTTCTCAGAATTTCTATGCCGACCGTGACCAACTTTCTCTGGCGCTGTCAGCCAACTCTCAATATTTGCGGTTAGTGCGCGCGCTACATGGCGAACGAAGCACCACTTATTACAGCGGCTTGCAGCGGCGAAAGGACTTGCTTGCCAGGCAGGGCAAGGGTCCCGACTGAAAAAGCATCGATATCTTTGTTTTCCCGTTGCTTAATGCTCAATCACAGCCTGCTCCAGCCTTTGCACTGAGGCGGACAGCTTAGTATTGACCAGCTTGACGCGCGCGCGCCCCGATGCGCTAAACGCACCGTTGACGGTGCAACCATCCAGGACCAGTACAGCATCATCGGCAGCCACAACCGGGCAGTTGATCGTGCAGTTGGTCATCTTCAGATAGGCGTTGTGCTGAGAAAGCACGTAACCACCCAGCCCATCGCAGGTCGAGTTGGCTACTTCTGTGTGGCTGTTGTCAAAAGCGTTTAGCTCGCCAAAGATCGAATCCGAGATCTTCACCTGAGATTGTAGGCGAGGGTAAACATTCCAGGCCCTGACCGTGGTGTTTTTGAGCACTAAACGCCTGTCGGTCAACTTAGGAGGCGGAGCGTCCGGATTGTTATCGACGACACCGGCGATAGCAACGGCGCTTCCGGTGACAATTCCAAGCGCAACCAGGTTGCTGTCACTAATTGTAAGATCACATCCAGTTTCAGTCAGCACTGCCCACAGGATCGAACTGGAACGATTGATTGTTACATCCATCTGTGTATTCGCCGGCATGTTCCAGTGATCGATTACCGGTGTCGATGGAAAACTGATGCTGATTGCGTGTCCAGATTTAAATGTGGGCCAGATCAGCACTCCGTCGCAGTCGTTTATTACCAGCTTGGTCCCTGGCTCGATGATGAACTCTCCAGGCAATTTTGCATGGTCGAGAATGATTGTGCCATGAGCGTTTCCCGCGGTAAAACCGCCGCCTGAAAAGTCGGTGCTTCTGATTTCACAGGTTGAATTATCTCCTCCACCGCTACTTGGATAATTGCTGACACAATGGCAGTCATTGAAACGTAGAAGTGATCCGTTCGTCGTCTGGAATGAAATGTCGTGAGAAAATCTGTTTGCAAGATAGATCGTCGAGTGGTCAAAAGTAAGCGTGCCATGGTCAATTGCAATTGATGCCGCCACTTTGACGTTGGCGCAATGAATGGTTAGTTTCCCGCCGTTGCGAATAAGCACCGGCCGAGAGATCGTTCCCGATTTGGCAATATCGTACGTGGTGCCATCAATCAGTTCCGGAACATTGAGATCTGGCGAATCCCCCTGCTGTTGATTGGGTCGCGCCGATGCTGGCGCGTTTGTAGCGAATCCGCTTCTGGGCGCATTTGTGTGCACTATTGTCATGTTGGAAAACATAATCTGGCCTGGCGTTCGGGTCGCAGTGAGAGCAGCCAGATCGGTAAATATGAGCTTGGGTCCCAGTTGTCTTTCATCCAAAGCCGTTTTTTTTACTGGCGAGTCGTCTTTCAATTTAAAGTCGCGTGGCGTCAAATGCACGTGACGCCATGCACTAGCGTTCAGCGGAATCGCTGCATCAAAGCTGGCATTATCAGAGTCAGAGATGATAACAGCTGCAATCGTCCTCTCTTTCGACCAGGCATCGAAATCCAGCGCTTGCATATTTGCAAGAGGTTCCTCTCTGCCAAGAAGATAAAAGGTGCCTGGCTTTCTGGGCACATCCCAGACCAACGACGCTGCAACTCGCCCTGCTCTTGGTTGAATACGGATCTGTCCTGGATTTTTGCTGCCATCCGTGCCGACGGTCACCCAGCCAGTCGTTGTATCGGTGGGCACAATCACATATGAGTTCGGTTTGGCTGTTGCACGAGTCTTTGGTTGTTGTGCGTGAGCAACGGTCCACAGGCAAAGCGCCAGAGACATCAATAGTGCCAGGAAAAGGTGGCGACATTTAAGCATGATTAAGTGTCGTGCCATTCTCCGGTGCTGATGGTGCGTGTCTACCACAGTGTCTGCACCGTGTACATCGCTTTGATACTAGGATCGCTAAGTGACACATCCACCGCCGAGCACTGAGCAGGAACAATACAAGTCTGCAGTTTCGTATTCGGAACTATCATGATCGCTGACCGTTCGCCGGTTTCACTTCGACAGCCAGCTGTCGCAACCTGGCGAGATTACTTCTTTTCGCTTCTGGTGTGTCCCCGAAAGGTCTGAGACGCGACGATCCCCAGAACACGTCTCCTGGAGCAATTTCGGTCGGGAAGTAAACAATAAACTTGCCATTTGCAGTATTGAAGGTTGTTTCTTCCAGCCCGTTGTCATTCTGCCTGGTGATCGAAACTCTGGGCTCACCAGCAGTTTTCGCCCGTGCCATTGCTGCTTCCATCACATTATCCGCACGGCAGCAGAGGCAGCAAAACACAGCTGCAGAAAAGCGAGGAAAGGCGACAATTTTCTAAAACATATCGTCTTCTGATTCCTAGCCACTGTTCAGTCTCACGCAGGTTCGGATATCCTGATCGATAGCGTCCTTCAGTGCCTGGGAATCGGATGACCCATTGTTGATCCGCTGCTGCAAGTTTGTGAACTTGTCGACCAGCGTGGTGCCGGCGTATTGCTTTGCTTGCTGCACACTGCTTTGCGGGGTATTTGGATCAGCTGCGACGTCCTGAACGCACCGGAGCGCCACTTCTAGATAGTGTTTCTCTTTGCTCAGGTCTCCCTGCGCTAGGTGCGGTGCTTCATCGGCAATGCGTGCGTAATCACTGGGCTTCAAAGCAGAGCTGGAGGTAGTATCCGTAATACTGGGATTGGTACCAACTTCAACCGGCAGAGGATCTTGACCAGCTTGCTGCATTTGGTCGGCCATGTCGGTCCCCACCTCCTGCTGGGCCTGATCAGAAAGCTGATTCTGCATCGTTTGACCTAGATTCTGCATGGCTTGCTGCTCAGCGTCGCTTCCATCGTCCGGTGGGGTTGAATCGTCAGGCGGTGGTTGCTGCTGTTGTTGTTGCAGCGCCTGATTGTATGCCTGTTGAGCCTGCATCTGCCCGAGCGCATCGAGAAACTGGTTCATAGCGTCTGTGACATTCTGGGTGGCGTCGGGAGGGGTGTTGTTATTTTGTAGCATCTGAGCTAGCTGCTGAGTCATCCGTCTATTGCGAGCCCTGACAGACTTCATGATCGAATTTCGCAACGCAGAAAGTTGGTTTGGAGGGATCTGCGTCGGTTGATTGCCCGGTTTCATCGGTTGATGGGCTTGCTGCTTAGGTTGATTGGCTTGCATCTTTTGCAGGGCTTGATTGATCGACTGGTTCGTCGATTTCTGCAACTGCGCGGCGTAATTCTTCTCCATCTTTTGCATGGACTGCAGAAGCTGTGCATTTGTAGGATTCGCATTGGTGCCGTTGGTCGGAGGTGATTTCGTCTTGGGAACCATTGCTGTCGGTGTCGTGTTCTTGGTCTTCGGCTTTGCAGTCTTGGTTGTCGGCGTCATCGGTTGATTCGGCGCAGCCGGTTTTCTATTGTTGGCTGTATTGGGAAGACTAACATCCTTGAGTGCTGTCGGCTGGCTATTGTATCCGGATGCAGGATCTATCTCGACCCTTACGTTCCATGCACCCTGTTGCACCCCAGTCACCGTGACCTTGTGACTGTAATCTGCTGCGAAAGCAGGGCATCCGACTGCCACCATCCCTGATACCATAGAGGAAACCACTATCTGAGCATAACTATTTGACTTCATCTCGTTCTCCTTGAACGCGAGTGTTTCTTCTACCTTGAGGGGTTGATGACAAATGACTGTTGGTTGCCGCCAGACAAAGTAACTGTGCCGGGATTCAGGTTGGTGATTCTCATCTTTACCGGACCCTTCATCCCTTGCATGCCTGATACGTTGATGACGATTGTGCTTGACTCACCTTTATCGAGTGTTGTCTTCTGGCATGAGACATTCAGCTCAAGGTTGTTGAACTGCCCTTTGGCAACTGAGTTTCCTTCCTGATACTCGATGGTGCTCCGACCGGTGCAGCCTTGGGGAGTATTAACGACAACCTGTCGAGGCGATTTGGCCAGGGGAATACACGGTTGGCCGCCGATTTTCACCAATCCAGTTTTGGTGTTGCCCGATGTTGATGCCTTAATCCGAACAGGCCGGCCGGCAGTGCCAACTGTAGGCAGCATGACCGTTCCGGGCGAGCATGAACATGGCGGCGGGGTCGGATTAACCGCGATAGGCTGTTTGACGACGATTTTGCCGGTGGGATCCTTCACGACTATAGTGATTCCCTTGCTGTTGGTTGGAATGCCGCAGACAAAACCAGGGTTCTTCGGTGTAGCCTGGATCACTGCTGGTCCCTTATGATGGATCTTCTTCGGTACACAGCTAGTCTTAGTTGGCGGTTTCTTGGCGGGCGTGCAAGACTTTGGCGGCGGTGTCATCTGTTGCGCAGGAGATGTGCATCCGATCGTGGCAGGTGGCGAACAAGTACCCTGTTTTGGAGGTTTGGAACTTTTCTTCGGTGGCTTCGCTTTGTGCTTAATGTGCACATCAGTCGTGCATCCACCCGGCGGCGGCTCGAAACTGGTTTGTGGTGGACCCTCAGTAGTCGGCGGTGTTTGCGGCGGCTCGGCTTGCGCTATTGTCTCTTCCGGCGGCTCTTCAGCCTTTTGGATCTCGACGACGTAGCCGCCAATTTCGTCGGTGTGCTTTTTCTGCACCTCCGGTGTTTCACCGGTTGGTTCTGCTATGACGGTGCCTGAAATTGTGTCCGAGCACGAGAGATCATTGGGCAGATTGACGGTGATGGTTCCTTGAGGCGTGGATATTCTCGTCGCCAGAATGCCGTTGCCATCGTCTGTTGTCTCGGCATTCAGTTGATCTTTGGTGGCGGCAGAAACCTGCAGATGGATGATTGACGCGCACACCACGGGCAGTGCTGCAAGCAAAGCCGCCAATCGTCTGCACGTTCGCGTTTTTTGTGACATCGTTATTCTCTCCAAAAAAATTTCCACTCGGTTGCCAGGTCACCGCTTTCCTCAGCTATCTAACGTATACACGCCGTCAATCCAAAGACTCCATGCCTCAATCCCTGCACGCAAAGGGTGTAATCTATGTCGCCTGTCACCTTAAGTCCCAGCTTGTCGCCGCCCCCAAGCTGCACCACATCTGGTGTCTTGTTCTCAACTGTGACATAAACTGGCTGTGCCAGTCCCTCCGCTCCCCGCACCATCAGTTTGATATCCAGATTTTGCCCGGTCGTTACTGCTTTGGATTGGGCATCGAACGTGAGTTGGACGCTGTTGAAGTGCCAGTGCATTTCTTTCCCCTTTTCAGTCCAGATCGCCTCAGCCGGTCCGGCCAGATCAGGAGGGCAAAGCACGACGAGCTTTCGTGGTGACTTGGCCAATTTCGTCACTTCATTTCCGGCGATACGCATTCGGCTCGATCCGAGCGTTCCGTCGCATGGGCCGGTCATGGCCATTGGCCGCCCCGCCTCCCCGCAAACAGGTCCGACGAATTGACTGCCGGCAGGTCCTGCCGATCTGGTGCCAATCGGTACGTCCTGTGAAGCCATGGCATGTCCGTGATGATCCTTCAGCGTCAGACGCAGGCTCTGAGCATTTTTGGGAAGCGTTAGGAAAAAATCACCTTCGTTGACGCTAGTAATACTCTCGACACCTCCATTTTCGACAGTCACGGTGTGACTGTTCAGTTCGTTGGTGCTTGCATCGACGTCTTTCTGCGACTGCCCCTTCGGGTCGATAAGGATGGTACCGGATATAGTATCGCCGACCGCCAGGTCGTCGGGCAGATTGACTTGAATGCTTCCTCGCGACGTTTGAAACGTAGTTGTGACCAACCCCCATTGTGTCTCTGACATTACCTTCTTAGCTTGAGCCTGTGCTGGACTGGCAGTCAGGGTCAGTAAGCACGGCATACAAAAAAGGGACACGCAGAGGTAGACCAGCGCCGGCTGAGGCAAAGCGAATGTTCTCGATAACTTAACGGCAGCCATAGCGCCTCGGAGGAGAGTAACGCGGCGTACAGCCTGGAGAAGGAGCACTGCCGATATTAGGGCTGTATGCGCCCATGATTACATCGGTAATCGCCAGTCCCGTACTGAGTGCGTTGAGAAAATCGCCAATGTGAATCTCCGGAGCGGGATCGTGGACAACGCCAACAAATTCATCATGGTGCTTGGGGACGAGACGGCTCACATTCTGATTGTTGGCGACAACTATTCCACCGAGGTCACCTTGCTTTTCTCTGGGAACGGCGTAATGCACGCAACCGAACTGAGGGGGAGGCGCTTGCTGTGGACGAATCTTCTCGATTACGGCACCACCAATAGAGTCAGAACGTGGGATGACAATCGGCCCAGGCGGAGGTCCTGCCGGCGGTTCCTTCGAGACATGTCCTTGCAGCATACTATCGGTCGGGGGTGGATTGGATGACTCTTTAACCATGCCGCCGACACTGTCGTTAGCCCAGCTCGGTGCGGCCAGTGCGACAAGTAGGCCAAACACAGTCCGTGTTTTATTCGTGATCTTCATCCCTGTTTTTTCTCGCACATCGACAGAGTACGTTCGGTGGCTCACGCCTTTATTGGTGATTCAAAACAATGTCCGCAAACAGCTGACCTGACGGAAGAGAATTGACAATGGTGATCGCGGCGGCAGCGCGATGCACTGTGCGCCGCCTGGCGCCTGACGAGTGCCCTTTGGCTGTCGAGTGCCCTTTCGCTGTCGAGTGTTTCGCGGGACCACCCTCGAAGAAAAGATCTTTTGCAAGACCTACCTTCTGTTCCTGCTGATCGATGTTCTGCAACTCTTGATCGAGTGGGACGTTTGGATCGTCGACGCTGACCAGATAGTTTTGCGGAGGCGGAACACTAGCTTGCTGTGGCGTGTTTTGAACTATTTGGATAGGAGCCTGTTGATGCGGTGGCGCGTTGTCAGCCATCTGCGTATTCACTGAAGTGTCATTTTTTAAGAGCGTTTGAGCGTTGACCAACTGTCTTGACAGTGTCAGGCGCACTGTTTCCTTTCCCGGATGTGCATCGAATACCACATTGCCGGTTGAAGGTATTAGATAGGTCTTGCCATGCACTACGCGATTATTTTGCGCTTGACCTGGAGCAGGAAAGAGAACAGCCTGTTTGCCGGTGCTCCCCTGCAGCATCACCATGTATGCGTAGCCATCGATATTTGGAACAGCGTGGATTCTGATTTTATCGCCCGACTTGAAAGCGGTAGTGCTGTTTACGCGCTTGACACTTCCCTTTCGATTGAGTTCGATCCAATATGTCAACCCGGTGTTCAATTTTTCAGCCGGTTTATTCAGCTGCTCTACAAATAGATCCTTTGCCGAACCTTGGTTAGCCGCCAAACCGGCTGTTGCGCAAAACACTGCAGAGATTCCGATAGTGACTGCGACCGATCTGCAAAGATGCATCCGATTTCCTCCCCCAAAAAAGCTCCGAGCGAACTCTACTTTTACCATTTCTACAATTCCGGAGCGCGCCAATTTTGTTAGCTATCAACAGTTCTCTCACCAGCAATCGATTGTGAAAACGGAAAACACTGTTCGGGCATGCAGTTGCGACGACAGGACGATCTCCTGGCAGCAAATTCCCAGCTTCTTTGCAGGCGGTGTGCGACAATACCTCTGGGTGTCATGTTCGTTGTATACGGAACTATTTGCGGACAGTCTCATAGTTTTTTTGCCTGGCAGTTTTTTCATCGTATTTTATCTTTTTCGATTCGACTTTCTCACTGTTCCGATTTCGATTTCTGTTCCAATTTTGTCTCGCTTTCATTGGCAAGGAATATCAAAGTTATGTTGCGGCTAAAGTATGTGTTCACGGCAACAGCTCTACTAATCTCCATGCTTGGTGCCAGCGCCGCTGCCCAGAGTGCCGCAGACTTTATCAAGCAAGGCAATTCCGATTACGATGCGAAAAACTATCAGGCCGCGGTCGACGATTACAGTAAGGCGATTGCGGCAGATCCCAACAACTCCCTCGGCTTTCGCAACCGTCACGTTGCTTACTTTGCATTGCGCAAGTATGACAAAAGTTTGGCGGATCAAAACGAAGCCATCAGACTTAAGCCTGCTGATCCGAAGTATTTTTTTGAGAGAGCCAAGATCTTCTGTGTGTTAAATCAGTTGGAACGCGGCATGGAAGACGTCACAGTCGCAATTCAACTTAAACCTGACTTTTATGCTGCATACCGTTGGCGAGCATTGGGCTTCAGATCCAGGAGCGAGTTTGACCGCGCCCTTGAAGATATTAATGCTGCGATGAAGTTGACTCCCGGCAAGGCAGAGGACTATGACTTGCGCTGCGAGCTGAATCGCGGACTGTATAGAAACGATCTTGCTATTGCAGATGCAAATGAAGCACTGAGAATACAACCAAACTATGCTCATGCGTACTTCAATCGGGGCATCACATATATGCAAATGGGAAAATACGGGAAAGCACTGGCCGATGAAAACGCAGCGCTCAAATGCGATCCAAAAATGAGTGAGGCGTTCGACGGTCTTAGCGCATGTGACGGGCGGATTGGCCAGTACGATCGCTGCGCCGCAGAATCTGGTTCGGCAGCTGAGCTCAGTCCTAAGAGCGCAGATTTCCATGCTCACCATGGAATAATGCTCGTCCGCTTAGGCGATCTCACGGGAGGAGAGCGATCGTTGCGCAAGGCGTCCAAGCTGCAACCGAACAACCCTAACGTCCTTTTTGGCCTGGTATTGTTGCAAATTAAACAGCATGATCTCGCCAGTGCTAACGAAAATCTCGGAGAGCTTCGCTTATGGGCTGATCGTTATGATGGTTTGGGCAGGCATAGGCCACATGAGGCTGAACTGCTGTTGGAGATGAATCGGCCCAATGATGCGCTTGCCGCCCTCGATAAGATCAGCATGAAGACTCCAGGCACGCTGACTGGGGAGAAGCTGGCAATACAGTCTCGCGCTCACAGGATGCTGGGTAATAGCAAGCTGGCTGATTCGGAACTAGCGCAAGCGAAAGCGATGCTGCCGGAATCGATTTTCGTCGACGAAATTGCAAAAGGCACCGGTTCCTCACTCGGCAATGTTGCGTCGTCGAAGGCAATGGCAAATGGGAATACGGTCAGCAAGCCTGGTTCTGCCAATGCCGGTGCTGTAGCTCGAAGCACAAGCAATGGACGTGTGCGAGACAAATGGGCGCTAGTAATCGGTGTCAGTAAATTTGCTCATCCGGAATACAATTTGCACTTCTCGGCAAAAGATGCTCTCGACTTTTATCATTTTCTAGTCAACGACGCACGTTTTCCAAAGGACCACGTGCTGCTCTTGTTGAATGAGCAGGCGACCCGAGAGAACATAATGAACGCCTTCGGCGATGAGTTCCTACCGTCAGTATCAGAGCCTGACGACATGGTCGTGATTTTCGTCTCAACCCATGGAACCCCATCTAAAAGAGACAAAGGTGGAAGGAACTACATCGTTGCTTACGACACGGATGCAAGCGAGCTGTATGCCACCGGAGTAGACATGGATGAACTCTATCGGCGCATCAAGGAAGGGGTGAAAACAGATCGCGCGCTGATAGTAATGGATGCTTGCTACTCAGGTGCAGGTGTTCCCGGTGCAAAATCTCTTGGCTCAGCCGATAATTTTGATGCAAATGATATTGCTTTGGGTTCCGGACATCTGGTCTTATCGTCCAGCTCGCCGAACGAGCGGTCATGGGAGAGTATGGTGTCCCACAATGGCGTGTTCACGGAGCATTTGATCAACTCGTTGAAGGCGAACAACACAAGAACTGACATTAAGGCGGTATACGATCAAATCAAGAACGAAGTATCGTGGGAGGTGAAAAATGCCTACGGTGAAGCCCAGACGCCTCAACTAGGCGGCGATTGGCAAGGTAAAGAGTTGATCCTATCGGTGCCAGCGTCGGAAAACCGGCAGATATACAATCCCGCGTTGCTTAAATGGATACGCACGTCCGCATCGTCAGCCGATCAACCTGCCGTCACGGGCCCAGCATCTATCAGGAAGACCACGCACAAGTAATCAGTCATTCCACCGACGCGCATGTTTCATGCCACTATTAGCTAATCAGCCGCCGACGCTGCGGCCGCCAGAGAACGATCCGCAAACCCAGTTGCGATGCTGTCCTTAGATGTTTCTCCGAACCTTTAGAATGGGTGGGGAACAGCGGAGGATGGCCGCGCATTGGTCACTGGAGCGGAGATAATCACATCTTTTCCCCGCCATCGCGAATAGTTGATCACTGGGATTTGCGTTTCACCGATCGTGGTTCCTTCCGCCTCGACCTGCTGGGCAGTGCGTCGAAACGACTCCAACAAGCCCCTATTTTGTCGCAAGTTCTCAGTCAGAAATGTTGTGAATAGATTACCCCGGAGCCGAGCATCGGTCCACGATTCCTCGTCTTTCTCGGAAGATGAAACTACTATCTGACCCGCTCCTTGAAGCATCTCGTCCAGTCCTTGATCCAGTTCTTTCGGCATGACATTTGCAGAATAACAAGCATCCAGAATGATCACGACGCGTTGCGAGCGAATCTTGCTTTTGATGATCTCTCCGAGATCTTGCATGCAGATGCAAGTTTCATCTATATTGATGACGGATCCGGTATTGTCGGTCTGCTCCCCGGACAGGTTAAGGTAGTTCTTTCCGTCAGTACAAGTTGATCCATGTGTATTGAAGTAAATGATCACTAGATCATCGGGCTGGGCCATGTTGGCCAGCCAATCGCCGATCAGCACGTCCTGAACATTGTGCTTGTTGGCTTTCTGATCTTCAACTACGCACACATGACTGGGTGAAAAGTGCGCCTCATTGATCAGATAATTCTTGAATATATTCATTGTTCTAACGTTACCGGGACGACTGCGCGTATCAGCGTTGAACCCTGGGAAATATTTGATGCCAATCAGTACGGCCCATTTGTCTGTCAATGGACGGTTGGCTGATACCGGCGGTGGTGCTACCTTTTGCACTGGCATTGCAGGCAGTTTAGGTGGAAATTTCGGCGCCACCGGCCGGGATAGCGGTTCTACAGTGGACGGCTTTTTCAATGGGGGCATCCGCACCGGCTGGGCAAGTGGCTGTGGCTGCACCGGTGGTTGAGAGGCTGTGGTGACACCGTGGTTCAAATACGCAAGCAGGGAAACGGGACTCCGGGGATGCACGTTTATGGCAAACCCCTGGTTCGCGGTTTGCTGGCTGGGTGTGCTTGTGATGATGCTGGCATTTTGCGCACTGAACGACTCCAGGTCGATTGGCTCGCGCGAAGCGACAACTTGAAGCGCCTCCCTTCCTGGTTTATCATCAAATCGAAGCACGCCATTGATTGGCAAAATGTACTCGCGGCCATGCACTATATTGTTCGGCTCCGAGCCGCCAGGAAATAGAACAGCCCTTTTCCCTGACGTTCCAGCGGCAAGGATAATGTATGCATAGCCGTCGAAGTTTGTTTTGACGTGAACGCGCACTCCATCGCCGCTTTGGAAGGCAAAATTCTGATCGACCAGCTGGGATTGATCGTTTCTGCACAGCTCAAGGCAATATGTCAGTCCTGCGTTTATCTCCTTATTTGGATTGCGCAGCTGCAGCAAAAACAACTCCCTGGGTGGCAGCCTGCTGGTCTGGCAGAAAGCACTCTGAGCATGGTAGTTGAACACGAGTATGATCAAGCTCGCTAAGACAAGCGCTGCAATTCTAGTGGCACCTTTTCTGACGATAAGCATGTCGGCGGATACCTATCAATGCTTCTATTCTCGCACGGCCGCGCTGCCAATGATGAGATGATTTAGGGCAGTTCTAGACTCACTTGCCGATGATAATAGCGGTGAACGAATCAGGCACATATTCTCTGTGCCGGTGTTCTGTGGTTTGAGCCGCTGGTGTTTCCTTGGGAGTAGCGGTCACTGTCCAGATTTGCTGTGTTTTTGGATCAAGTGCCATCGTTCTTGCGCCGGTTTGTGTCTGGACATTTTGCAGCACTGCAAATGTCTGAGAATCTTTCTCGTGGATCACAGTTATGGTGCCATCGCCGCCATTGGAGCTAAAGGCATTTTGTGATATCGGATCGAAACCGGCTGCATCAACTCCCTTTCCGATCGGCAGTGTGTTGATCACCTTACCCGTATCGGCGTCAAGAACAACCATCAGTTGGTTGTCACATCCGGCGAACAAGCGCCGATGTTTTACGTCAATCGCCAGACCTGTTGGTCCTTCACCTGGTGTAAGCGGCCAGGTAGAAAGCAATTTTCGTTTATGTGAGTCGATCACCGCTACTTGACTCTTGTCCTCAAGATTGACGTAGACCTTGCCTTTACCGTCAGTGACACCAAATTCGGCTGAGCCTCCGATCTCGATCTGAGCAAGTACCTTTCCTGTAGCCGGGTCAATTGCAGTGGCAGTTGTGCCACCATGATTGAAGGCGAAGACGGTTTTCGAGGCTGGATCGTAGAGACTAGCATCCGGTTTCTTTCCGGTTGCCGCTTGCCCAGTCACCTTCAATGTGGAGAGATCGAAGATGCGGACCAAATCCTCCTTGCCACAGGTGACAAAACCCTTCTTGAGTTCTGGAACGACTGTGACACCATGTACGCCTTTCATGTCACCGATTTCACCGACGATTTTGTCGGCATCGATGTCCACCACCATAATGCGGTCTGACCGTCCGATGTAAAGCCTCCGGGAAGGACCGTCTATAGTCAGATAGTCCCAGGAACCATCACCGCCGAGCTTAACTTTCTTGATTACATGGTAGGCTCCGCTAGCGTCGTTCTTGACCTTATTGGCGTCTGAGTTGGATTTTGCCGCGAACGCCGGGCCGGTCAAGCCAATGCAGATGGTAACCAAAGTGATTCGAAAAAAAATGTTCATCGCCGGCCTCCTGGGACAGAAACGCTAAGTTTAGCGCAATTCACCATGAAGATGCGCAAACCTAACCAGCCATTGGCTCTACGCTATAATTCGATCTCAGTTGTTGTAAATCATCAACGATCGGAATGGTGGTAGTTGCACAGAACCTTGATGATACTCGCTTCATGCGTTTCGATCATCCTGACTGTTCCTGCGGTGGTGGCGGACAGTAAATTTGATGTGCAAATTGAAAAAGTGCGCCAGCTGCGGAGAGATCGCCAGTTTGTGAAGTCCATCGCGTTGCTTGATCAAATGTTGCAGGAACAGCCAAACAATGCCATCGCATATGGTGATCGCGGGCTTGATTATCTGGAGTCTGCACAGTACGAGCGTGCGATCAGGGATCTAACGATGGCTTTGAAGCTCGATCCGACTGACATAGAACCATTAGGGAGGCGTGCATTTTGCTATGCACAGCTGCACAAATACGACGATGCGATTGCTGATTACAATAGGTTGATTCAGCTCGTTCCCAATGACGGCATGTGGTATCTGGACCGGGCTCATGCTTATGAGAAGATGGGCAACAGCCAGATGGCAAAGCTAGACAAACAGCATGCCGCAGAGCGCGGATGTTCGCCCGGTGATCAACAGGCAGTTGATCGAATCAAGCAACTTTACTATGTCGGTAAATTTAAAGCCGCCAACGAGCAATTGTCTGCACTGGAACGTAATGGCTGCCGGTTAATCGATCTCTACTCGGTGCGCGGAAGATGTCGTCTGATGGAGGAAGACTTTGAATATGCTGCTTCAGACTTTACGCGTGGACTGCAAATTCACCCTGCCGATCTGTCCTTGATGGTGCTTCGAGCTCAAGCTTACATGAACCTCGAAAAGTATGATGCAGCATTGGCAGATTGCAACGAGGTGATTAAGAAACAACCGATGACTAGAGTTGTGACACCGTCTGGGAAGCCGCTCAAGATCAACGTGCTTTTCGAAGCATATCGTGAACGCGTCAACGCTTATCGGGCATTGGGGCAGTTTGAAAAAGCATTGGATGATTGCTCGGCAAGTTTGCGCGAATGGCCCGATAAACTCGAGACACTCGAAGTTCGAGCAGGATTGGAGAAACGCCTGAAAAAGCCGCAGTTATCGGCGGCCGATTATTTGCGTGCCACCAGAATGGATCCAAAAAACGCAGATGCCTGGTTCGGGCTGGCGGCTGCATACGCTGACATGAAGCAATATGCGAATGCAGTGAGAACTTGTACGACATATCTCAGCGCATTTCCGAAGGATGACGATGCCTATGTATTGCGCGCGGACTATTATCTGTGTTTGGGCGACTCGAAGAAAGCGATTGATGATTACAGTCATGCGATTGCGCTCTCTCCGGATAACGCCTCGCCGGCACTTCGCAAACGCGCGGCAGCGTATCTCAAATCTGGAGACAAAAGCCGAGCCCAGTCTGATCTGAAGGAGGCGGAACGATTAGAACTCGACCGTCCGATTGCTCCTTCGAATATGCATCAAAAGCCGCCTGCGCACTCTTCTGTCCCATAAGCGCTTGTGGCGATGATTTCTCGTCAGGACTGAACTGATGGTAATAGAGTTTAGCTGCGCACGGTAATCAGCTGTTTCTTTTAGCAGATCACTCTAAGAGGTCTTTCAAAATCCAGGCGAACATCGAGCGCGGTTTCTCACTCCGGGAGAGTACATCCACCACATCCTCTGATGAACCAAGCGGTCTGTGGCGCTCGATATAAGTCAGGTGATCGACATTGTCAAACAACCGGGCCTTCTTTGCATTGCTGTTTGTTCTAACATTGTTGATGCCTTCCTCATCGCGTAGGGGGGACTGTGCGACAAATTCGTTCGAGAGGAGCAAGCTGCTGGAAATTGGGCTGATACCGTCGTTAAGAGGATAGATAATGCTGGAGCTATCCCTTTTCGGTACAGTACCGGCTATAAGCTCATCGATATATCGCAAGGCCGCATGCTCACGTCCGCAGTGCGCCGGCAAAGTCGTCCATAAAAATGTGAAAGGGGAAGCCAGAAACGCGTGCACGGCACCGTGAGGATGGGGAAAGTACTGATTGTGAAGATAACCGGCATAGACAACGAACTTACTATCACTAGGCTGTCTACCGGCAACCAATTGTGTTGGCGCTGCTGAATTTGATGTTGATTCAACGTCGGTTCGTGCGTTAGACGATCTGACTGCCGGCATTTGGCCGTCAGCATTGTCCCATTGATAATCGCGAAGCAGATTCTTGTGGCGGGAAAAGTACAATTTGTAGAGCAGCGAGTGATCGATCCGGTACAGCGGCGACAGGTGCCTTTCTCGTATGGTTTGCTTCATCCAATCCGTACAGAACAAGGGTGAACCCCGGAAAAAGGTTCCCAGCGTGATTACGCGCGAAACGGACTGATCGACTGCCGGGTCTCTCATGGCATCGCGAACAATCGTGCCGGCCAGACTAATCGCTACTATAGTTAAGCCGCCTGTTGGAGCCAGGTCACGGAGTGTCCGATTGAAATCACCCGTTATATCCTTCAAAGATGAACGAGTGTTATATCTAACCAGATAGATTTTGTACCGGTCTTGAAAAGACTGATTCTGGCTTAGATAGTCGGCCAGTTCCTTCCAACGGAAAAGTGGATGAAACTCGCCCACCAAGCCATGTATCAGCAACAACGGTTGGCGGTGCCCCAGTGGGCTGTTGTCGTATTGGTACACTTCCACCGTTGCCGGAATGGACTTCATCTTCCTGTGCGGTGCAACAGCGGAAACCGAGCTTATAGCGCAGCCAGCTGACTGAATCTTTGCGCCGTTGATGACCTGTTGCTGCGCCAGGCAACTTTCACCCGAAGCGTTCCAGGCAAAGACTGTGAATATTAAGGGCAGGGCCGCTCCTGCCAATTTCAAGACATGGTGCATCGCGCTAGTGCTTCGTCGTTGAGTGTTCCAAATTTGTGTCCACTTCAATTCCATCAGTGATCTTCGCTAGAGTCGGTCCGACACGACAATTGGATAAAACGATTTTGGCGATCTCGTATACGCTATCGGTGCGATCGAGATTGTATTTAGTAGGCAGAGGTAGCTTGTCCCTATTGTCAACGTGTGCGAGCGATTCAACTATGCCTACAATATCAGTTGGATGATTAATCGGTTTGGCTAGTCCCACTTCAATGAGTAACTCCGCAGTGCCTGACTCCTGAGGCATTGGTTCGGTAAGCATATCGATTGCCATGGGAAGACGACGAGCCACGGCCTCGAAAGTCGTGAGCCCGCCAGCTTTTGTCACCAACAGATCAGATGCACTCATGGCATCGGACAATGACGGCAACTCTCGAACAACGGCTGTCGGCAAAGCCATCGTGTGAGCCAATTGTTCGATCTTGGCATGTAACCTTTCATTGTTCCCACAAATCACTATCGCCTGCATGGGCTTGCGAACATTTGCCAGCGCCCCATAGATTTTGACAAAATTGCCACCACCAGCCCATCCAGCCGTCAAGCAGATAGTAACCAAATTTGGTTTAAGACCTAGTCCTTCAAGAAATGTCTCTCTGCTTTGTAATGGCGGATGCAAGAAGAGCGGATCGACCGGCATGCCAATTGTGACAATGCGGTCTGACTCAATGCCTAACGAGATCAAGCGCTCTCTGGCAATATTATTCGGCGCGATGATCATATCGGCATCGCGGCATGCCCACCCGGTCCACAATTTGGCATTAGGATCAAGAACTACCTCAATCAGCTTCGGTTGGTTCGGCAGTGTTATTTCATGCAATGCGCGGGCCAGGTAGTGGTTCGACATAGGATGAATCGAAACTACAATCGCAGGATTGAGTGTGCGCAGTAAGTTTTTTACGTATCCAGAGGCCAACCAATATCCAACCTCAGAGTTATCTGGTTTAAAGAACTCGATCAAGTTGTAATAGTATTTCATCCACCCCTGTCGGTAGCGCAGCAAACAGTCATAGAGCGCTACGAACAGCCGATGTATGACATTGCTATTCTCAACTACGTCGGCGATGACGACTTCAAAAGCACTTTCTCCAACCTGACCACTACTCGACAGTTCCTTAATAGCGCTGCGGATTGCATTGGCCGCACTGAGATGACCACCGCCTGTATTCGAAACGCAAAGAAGAATTTTATTGCTCATTTGAGAAACGCCGCTCAATCTTTTGCATGGCGTCCGTTTTTACTTGCCTCTTGCTGTAGTTCATCAGTGATCCTTAGAAAATGCAAACTGGGCGCTCAGATGTTCATGTGAACTGAACGAGCGCGTCGCTGTATTTTTACCTGATCAAGACGACACGGTTTACAGCCGAAAGGTCCCTATTTTCTGTAAAGAAATGGATTCTCAGCGAAACTTTTCGCGATCACGACCGAATCTCCCAGGTCGAACTGGTGCTCGGCAATTGTCAGAATTCATTGGCTGTAAGTTTTGCTAAGCGCTGTCGGCGCTTGCACCGGCACGATCTTTTGAATCCTGGGCAGTCTAAAGCTGAGCAAGCAGGCCAGCAGCATGCAACCAGCTCCCAGCCAATAGGGACTGCTGGCGCCCATGGCGTCAAAGAGATATCCCCCTGCAACAGGTCCGAGAATGCGGCCCATTGTGGACATGGATTGACCGATACCCATCACACCACCTGTGTCGTTTTTAGGAGACAGCTTTGAGAGCAAGCTGCTGATGGAAGGATTGTTGATGCCGGAACCAGTGGCCAGAATGACCAGAGCAACACAAAGAACGACCAAACTGTGAGTGGCTGGAGTCAGCAGCAATCCAACTGTAACCAGTGCAGTACCAACAGATATAAGTGGTGCATCAGGATATTTCTTGGCTAATTGCCGAATCAGACCGCCCTGGATCAGCACCATGATCAGCCCGAGACCTGTGAAGAGGTAGCTGTTCTGGGCCATCGTGAAGTTGTAGTACTGGCTCGTCAGTAATACCAGTGTCGTCTCCATGTTGGCAAAAGCGAACGTCGAGATGAACATGATTAACAAAGACAGCGCGAACTTCTTGTTGGCGAGTGTGCGGAAGTAGAATCCGGCACCAAGGGAGAAGGGGTCGCGAGCGCGAGCATTGTCTTTCCGATTCTCCGGCTCCGGTAAGGCAATCGCTGTAAATATCAAATCAGCGATGCTGAAGAAGGCTGCGATAAATCCCAGAACATTGGGATGGATGCCAAAGTGAGTGGCAATGCCAGCTATGGCAGGCCCGAGCACAAAGCCCAAGCCAAAGGCTGCACCGACCATACCCATGCCCTGGGAGCGGTACTCTTCAGGAGTAACATCAGAAATGTAGGCCTGGGCAACCGCCAGGTTGGCGTTTCCAAACCCTGCGACTATGCGAGACAGAAATAGCATTGCCAGCGAATCGGAAAAGCCCCAGATTGTATAACCAATCGCTGAAGTCGCAAGACTGATCAAAAGAACGGGGCGACGACCGATTTTGTCCGACAAGCGTCCCCACATCGGTGCGAAAAAGAACTGCATCAGCGAGTAGGACATAAGCAGAAGTCCAATTGTTAACCCGCTCGCACCAAACTGTTTTGCATACAGAGGCAACAGCGGAATGATGATGCCAAAACCGATCAAGTCAATAAACACGGTGAGAAACATCAGGCCCAGAGCCATATGCATCTTGTACTTTTCGCTGTTTTTATCCTTTGTGCCGCCCAGCTTCATGCCGACCACCACCAGAAATTGTCTGAATCCATCCATGATTTAACGACATTACCTTGATGCAGACCGGCGTAAGTTCCATAATAAAATGAAGGGTTATCGACGAGCCTTCAGAGCGATGCCGCGGATCGACCTTACAAACTGCACTTTTGACGAGTTTGTCGTGTCCATTTTCGATCACGAATACTCGCCCAACTCCCATTGGTATTGGGACACGGACC
>Ga0182024_10009034_pt1 | contig 20765 bp, 18 predicted proteins | sample P32metaG_FD_120480 | JGI IMG/M metagenome (GOLD analysis project Ga0182024, IMG submission 120480) | Permafrost microbial communities from Stordalen Mire, Sweden - P3-2 metaG (Illumina Assembly) | ecosystem: Environmental > Terrestrial > Soil > Wetlands > Permafrost | place: Sweden: Stordalen...
TAAGGTTATTGCCGGCTCCAGTGGCTTCACTCTCAAGCATTCCAAGCTCTACAATGTCGGCCGGGCCGTACAGGATGACTGGTCCGGCTCCAAGGATATCTATATCGCGGATAACGAGATCAATGGCCGCCACGATCCCGATCACATGATGGGGTGGAACGGTGCGCTGTGGCAGAAATTCCCCAATTATCCCGAGCTTCTGTCGTCGGAATACGCCATCAAGATCTATGGCCAGGGCAATGTGGTGGCCTACAACCACATCACCAACTTCCATGACGGTGTAGACTTCGCCACCTATGGCGCGCCCGACGGCATCAGCCAGGAGGCGCTCGCCACCTCCAAGGAAATCCCCGATCGTTTCCCGGAATCCAACGATTTCTACGGCAACGACATCAGCGAGATGGGCGACAATTGCATCGAGACGGACGGCACCGGCCGCAATATGCGCGTCTTCGGCAATCGTTGCTTCAATCTGGCGTCGGGTGCGCTGAGCGTTGAGCCCGGCTATGGCGGGCCGACTTACTGGATCCGCAATATTGTCTATGTTTCCTTCGGCGGCGCCCTCAAATATGTTGAGAATTCCTCAGGCATCATGACCTACAACAACACCATTATCGCTGCGGCACGGCCGTCTTCGGCGACAAATGAGCATTTCCGCAACAATCTGTTCGTGTCGATGCGCGATGTCGACCCGGTGTTCGCCCTTACTTCGCCGGCCAACAACAATGACGCCGATTATGACGGCTTCCGGCCGACACCCGGCAAGGAGGACGCGTTCGAGTGGAACACGCCCGACTTTGCCACCCGCATCGATTACACGCATCCGCCGGTCAAGCGCGTGTTCAAGTCGCTGGCGGATTTCCAGGCGGGGGTCGGGCAGGAAAAACACGGCATCCTGGTGGACTATGACAGCTTCGTCCATGTCGTGCCGCCAAACATTGACGATCCCCAGCATGTCTATGATTCATACGATTACGACTTCCGTCTGAAGCCGACATCACCGGCTGTGGATGCGGGCGTGGAGTTGCCGAATATAACGGACGGCTTTGCCGGCAAGGCGCCCGACTTAGGCGCCATCGAACTGGGTCAGCCCATGCCGCATTACGGGCCACGCTCCTAGTCGTTGTTCCAAATGGTCGCTGTCATGGCGATGTGTTAGCATCGAGTGCGAAAGACCATGCTCCGTATGCCGCCACTCGATAGCCGAACTCTGGCGAGCCGGACAACGATTGTCGCGGCCCTGCGAATGATCGTGCCGGACGGGGTAATCGACGATGGCGAGGCCCTTCGCGCATATGAGTGCGATGGCCTGACCGCCTATCGCCAATCGCCAATGGTGGCGGTGCTGCCGCAAACAACCGCGCAAGTCTCTGCGATTCTAAGCCGGTGCCACAAGGAGGGCGTCAAGGTGGTACCGCGCGGCTCGGGCACTTCGCTGTCTGGGGGGGCCCTGCCACTAGGGGATGCAGTGTTGCTAGGCATGGCTCGGTTCAACCGGGTGCTGGAGATCTCATTTGCAGATCGGCTTGCCGTGGTGCAGCCGGGCGTCACCAACCTTGCGGTGACCAAAGCGGTGGAGAACCGGGGTTTCTATTATGCTCCTGATCCGTCGAGCCAGATCGCATGCTCGATTGGGGGCAATGTGGCCGAGAACTCCGGCGGGGTGCATTGCCTCAAATATGGTTTGACAACCCACAACGTACTCGGTGTCGAAGTGGTGCTAATGAGTGGCGAGGTGGTGCGTCTAGGCGGGCGAGTGCCAGACCCGGCCGGATTGGACTTGCTGGGCCTAATGGTCGGCTCAGAAGGTCTGCTTGGCGTAGTCACCGAGGTAATCGTGCGTATCCTCCCCAAACCGGAGACTGCCACGGCGATGCTGATCGGTTTCCCAAGCGTAGAGCAAGCAGGTCAATGTGTAGCCGACGTAATTGCCGCCGGGATCATACCGGCTGGTATGGAAATGATGGACAAGCCCGCCATTCACGCGGCGGAAGCGTTCGTTGGCGCGGGTTACCCGCTGGATGCGGAGGCCCTTCTGATCATCGAAGTTGATGGGCCAGAAGCTGAGTGCGTGCACCTGACGCATGAGCTGCGCGCTATCGCCAAACGCAATGGCTCTCGGACATGCCGCACCTCAACCAGCGATGCTGATCGGCTCGCATTCTGGGCGGGGCGGAAGGCGGCGTTTCCCGCAGTGGGCCGTATCTCGCCAGACTACTACTGCATGGATGGCACTATACCGCGACGGAGATTGCCCGAGGTGCTGCAACGGATGGAGGTTCTGTCGATTAAGTACGGGCTGAAGGTCGCCAACGTTTTCCACGCCGGCGACGGCAACCTTCACCCCCTGATCCTCTACGACGCCAACCGGCCTGACGAACTAAAACGAGCTGAGGCCTTTGGTGCTGACATCCTGAGGCTATGCGTCGAAGTTGGTGGGGTATTGACCGGCGAGCACGGCGTCGGGGTGGAAAAACGCGACCTAATGCCGGTGATGTTCACGGAAACGGACTTAGCCCACCATCAGCGCATCAAGTGTGCCTTCGATCCTGATTTGCTGCTTAATCCTGGTAAGGTGTTTCCCGTTCTTCACCGCTGCGCCGAGCTTGGCCGCATGCACGTGCATCGTGGCGAGACCGCCTTCCCAGAGCTGCCGCGATTCTGATGCGACCCACCACGATTGAAAATCTGGAAAAGATCGTTGCCGACGCCGCTGCATCGGGCGCCAAGCTTGAGCTTCGCGGCGGGGGCACCAAAGCGGACATTGGTGCGCCACGCGAAGCCTACACCTTGGACATGACCGGATTCGCGGGGATTCTTGACTATGATCCTGCCGAACTAGTGCTGACGGCTGGAGCCGGCACCCCGCTTTCTGAGATCGAGGCGGCAATTGCCGAACGCGGTCAGATGCTGGCGTTCGAACCGTATGGCGAAGGTGCCACCATCGGTGGAATCGTTGTGGCGGGTGTCTCCGGCTCGCGACGACTGTCGCGCGGCCCAGTACGCGATCATCTCTTGGGCTTCAAGGCAGTATCGGGACGAGGCGAAGCTTTTGTCGGTGGCGCCAAGGTATTCAAGAATGTGACCGGCTATGACCTGCCCAAGCTTATCGCAGGAAGCTGGGGGCGCTTGGCAGCCCTGACCGAAGTGACCCTTAAGGTTCTACCACGGCCACCCATGACCTTGACACTTGTCGTCGATAATCTGCAACCGACAGACGCCACGGAATTTATGTCGACGGCAATGGGTTCGGACGCCGACGTGGCAGCGGCCGCTCATGAGCCTGGCATGACTGCGATCCGGCTAGAAGGATTTGGACCGTCGGTTGAGGAGCGGCGGCGAAAATTGGAGAGAATGGCTTTCATGCGGGCAGTGGCAGAGGACCAAGCCCGCGCGCTCTGGGCAAGGCTGCGCAGTCCTCTCCCGCATGAGGAAATCTTGTGGCGGATTAACATTCCTCCCAGCCGCGCCGCCGATTTCGTCGCGGGCCAAAGGGGTTCGTGGCTGATGGATTGGGCTGGTGGACTGATCTGGCTAACTTCCGACAATGCCACCGCAGTGCGCCAAGCGGCGGAAGCGATGGGTGGTCACGCTTTCTTGGCGCGGGCACCCGAAGCATTCCGACGAGCTGTCCCAACCTTACATCCACAACCCAAGGGGGTAGCGGCGCTAGAGCAGCGTGTGCGCGACGCCTTCGATCCGATGGGTGTATTCGAGACGGGGCGCTTCTGATGCAGACTAATTTCACCAACTTACTCGCCGATCCAGACATGGTTGCCTCGGAGGCGGTGATCCGTAAATGCGTACACTGCGGATTCTGCAATGCGACTTGCCCCACTTACATCTTGCTCGGCGACGAACTCGACAGCCCCCGGGGACGTATCTACTTGATGAAGAACATGCTGGAGACCGAACGTGATCCGACGGCAGAGGTCGTTAAGCACGTCGATCGCTGCCTCTCGTGCTTGTCGTGCATGACCACCTGCCCATCCGGCGTGAACTACATGCATTTGGTCGACCACGCCCGCGCCTATATCGAGGACCGCTACACTCGCCCGTGGCATGAGCGGGCTTTGCGTGCATTGCTCGCTTGGGTCCTTCCCTATCCGGGACGCTTCCGAGTGGCGTTGGCCCTTGCGCGGCTTGCCAAGCCCGCGCGACGCCTGTTCGGACAAACCTCGCTTGGCGCGATGCTGGCCCTCGCCCCCGATCGTGCGGCATCGAAGCCGTCGATGGCAGCGGCCGCCTTGTCAAAACCAAAAGGGCGCGTCGCCCTGTTGCAGGGCTGCGCAGAGCCAGTCCTGCGGCCCGAAATACGCGAGGCTACGGTGCGCCTCCTGACTCGCATCGGCTATCAGGTAATATTTACCAAAGGTGAAGGCTGCTGCGGCGCCCTAGTCCATCATATGGGTCGCAAGGATGACGGACTGGATGCCGCCCGCCGCAACATTGATGCATGGACCCAGGAGATCGAGGCCAACGGGCTGGACGCCATAGTCATCACAGCTTCCGGTTGTGGAGTAACAGTCAAGGACTACGGGTTCATGTTGCGCAATGACTCTACCTATGCGGACAAGGCATCACGGGTCTCGGGGTTGGCCAAGGACGTCAGCGAACTACTGGCGGTGACGGATCTGCCTCCGATGAGGCCGCCGCGCGCCTTGACGGTGGCTTATCATTCTGCTTGCGCCCTCCAACATGGGCAGAAAGTCACCGAAGCGCCTGTGCGTCTGCTGTTGGCGGCCGGGTTTACGGTTCACACGCCGACGGACGCGCATCTATGCTGCGGCTCAGCCGGGACTTACAATATATTACAACCTGAGATTGCCAGTCAGCTCGGGGATCGTAAGGTGGCGAACCTGGAACAGCTGAAACCGGACGCAATCGCAACCGGTAACATTGGCTGCGTGATTCAAATCGCGACTCGCACTTCGTTACCTGTGATTCATACCGTCGAGCTCCTCGACTGGGCATCAGGAGGACCCAGCCCGCCGCTCCTCATACCTAGACTTCTGACTCCAGACGCTTAACGACAAGTCAAATCTCTATCATCATGGCGCTGGCCTAAGCGAACCGATGCTGTCGAATGGAGCTCTATTGATATCGGCGCACTTTATAGCGCTTACTTTCATGGTTCATCGTGAGATTGAAGCTTCCCACAGCGCCCTCGCTAATTGAGGCGATATATTGCGGTGCTGGGCGATCCCAGTGTGCCAATTGGCCGCCATCTATTTGCTTCCACACTTGTCCGTTGGCCAAGGTTAGAGTGAACCACCCCTGCGAATCGAAACGATAAGAAGCAAGTGGCATGTCGGTGATGAGCGCGTTGCCACCGATCAAATAGGAGACAAAGCCCTCGCGCGGCTTCGGTTGATTTGTGGGCGCAATGCCCGTTCCCGCAATACGCGAGGTCATGGCTGATGTGGCCGGCACCAGATTGGTCTGCGATGCCGGCGCCGGCGACAATCCCAACTGGTTACGCACGGGTTGGACGGCACCATAAACACAATTGAGCCAAGTGCGCTCATCCGCCAATGCGCCGCAGCGCCCGATCCCCGCCAGAGCATCATCGCGGGGAGCTGCCCAAGCCGTGCCCCACAGACCCAACAAGGTTGTTACCACCATTACCGCTTGTCTCATCGGATTATCCCCTAGGCGGCGCTCCTCACAGCGATCGCGCGAGTTGCTATTTACGATTCTTGTGGGAAAGCAATTGATTGGCTTCTTCGTCACTGATGTCAGTGATGTCGGCGATCTTACAGATCTCGCCGGGCATGGCCCGCACTTTCAGGGAATAGGCCGTGCACAGTTCGTTGTAGGAATCCTGAGTATAGCTGAAGCCTCCCCAACGAAGGTCAGGGCAGGGCGCGGCGAGATCGATGCGCTTATAATTGACCTTGCCTGCCTTCATCTTGACCAGGATCGTGCGGTCATCGATGACCGGTGTGTCACCCATCGACATCAGATTGATGCACTTTATGTCCCGGCCGTCAGACCCGGTGCTGGCCACGGCGGGCGGCAATGCTGCCGCCACCGCGCCGATAACAAGCAATGCGAGTGTGGACAATAAAAGCGACCGATTCATCGCGGATTCTCCTGCTTGGCGGTTCGAGACTGGCTCTTTGCTGCAAACTGGCTATATGGATATTGCCGCATCTATGGAACCTTATCCTTGAGAAGTAGCGGAGTCCACGATGAAGCCGCGGGGCGATGCTCCGCTTTGCCATGTCCGATACATCCTGTCATAGGCGACCTCTAGGGTTCTACAAAACAATTTCGTATCGAACAGCGGTATGTTCAGCCTGCTTTGGAGCAGCTGCTGCCTGATTTGGGTCAGCGTGCCTGCATCTTTCGCCAGCTGAATTGCGAGCGATTCATAATCCTCCATCGACTCCGTCACCAGTTGAGGAAGGTGTGCCGCCGTAAGCAGACTGGCCGCTACGCGGCCGGGAAACGTCGTGCCACGACAAGTGAGAAGCGGAAGGCCCGCCCAAAGCGCATCGCTGGCAGTTGTGTGCGCGTTGCAGGGCAGCGTGTCCAAGAACAGGTCCGCTCGGTTCAGCCGCGCTAAGTGCTGGTCAAGCGGAAGTGGTGGCGCAAAGATGAGCCGTTCGGGCTCAATACCATAGTGATCCGCTGCGCGCTTCAGATTTGTCTCGGACGGTCCTCTATTGCTCAACAACCACAGCACGCTACCCTCTACCGAGCCCAGAATCCGCATCCAGCTAACGAAGGTCGTGGGGGTGATTTTATAGCTTTGGTTGAAATTACAGAACACAAAGTCATCCTTTGGCAACCGTAGCTCGGCGCGATCGGGCACCTGTTCGGAAATTGCACGCTTGCGATCGTTTGCCTGATAGCTGTGGGGCATCCAAACTACTTGTTCGTCATAGTAGTCTCGCTCAGCTTCCGGAATCACGATCCGGTCCGCGAGAATATAGTCCATATAAGACGCGCCCAAAGTACCGGGAAAGCCCAGATAGTTGACCTGGATCGGCGCGGCACGACGCGCGAAGACCCCTACACGGGGGGAACCGAAATAGCCGTTGAGATTCACTAATATGTCTATCTCCTCGGCGCGAACCCGCTGCATTGCTTCCTCGTCCGACATCGTTACGATTGAGACAATCTTGTCGAAGGCGGACTCCAGCCGGCGACGCATGGGACTCCCGTCGCTGCCACCATTGTCAATAGCGATAATCTCGAATTTTCTACGGTCATGGAGTTCGTAAAGACCGGCCATCAGATGGGCCGTGGCTTGTTCCCGGAACTCTCCCGAAAAATAGCCCACACGGATCCGCTCGTGAATGGGATGATTTGGCAATGGGGGGAGCACGGGCGGAGCCAGACTGGCGGCAAAAATGCGTGAACAGGCCTGTAGCGCGGCGGGCGAATGTGAAAGCGCCTGATATACGAATGGGCGTACGATGCGCCGACCTTCGGGGACCATATCGTCAAGGCGGGCCTTCTGTGAGTCGAAATCCTCCCAATCGGCGGAATGCATTTTCAGATGGATCAGCTCACCAAGAGCAAAGGGTTGATCCGGCTGAAGCGCCAGAGCGGCGTTCAGGTCCGCTACCGCGCCCGCCAAATCATCGTTCTGTGTCCAGCGCAACTGAGCGCGATTGGTCAGGGCATCGACCAGCTCCGGATCAAGCGCAAGCGCCTTGCCGAAATTTTCGAGGGCTTCGGAATCACGCCTCAGCGCATGAAGCGTCGCTCCTCGACCGTTCCAGGCTCGGGCGTTTTGAGGATTAGTACTGGTCGCGCGGTCATAATCCGCTAGCGCCTTATTTAGATCGCCCGACTCCTGCAATAGTAAAGCGCGGTTTAACAGGCTTGCGGTATGGTCGGGCTCCAGCGCCAACGCTTGGTTATAGCTGGCCAGCGATTGCGCATGCCGCTTGAGATGCCACAGCGCAACGCCACGATTGTTCAGAAAGTCCACATTGTTAGGGCGCAAAGCGATGGCCTGGTCGAAACCCTCCAGCGCTTCGGCGTACCGTTCGAGCCGAAGCAGCGAGAGGCCGCGATTGAATAGAGCCTCAACAAATTGCGGCTGAAGTGCGCGTGCTCTGTCGTAGCTCGCCACCGCTTCAATATCGCGCCGCAGATCCGACAGCGCAACGGCGCGATTGTAGTGAATACGAAAACTACCGGGCGACAGAGCCAGCGCCTTATCATAACTTTCGAGCGCCTGATCGAGGCGCCCCTTTTCCCGCAACACGTTGCCCCGATTGTCGAACGCTTCCGCTTTGCGCGGATTGGCAGCGAGCGCTCGGTCATAGCTCTCCAGCGCATCATCCAACCTCCCCAGGGCGGCCAGAGCCGTCCCCCGATTGTAAAGACAGTTCGCGTTTTCAGGCTGCAATTTGAGTGCCTCGTCGAAGCTGTTCGCCGCCTCCGCGAAACGGTTCAACTGAGCGAATGCTGTGCCCCTGTTGTAGAGCGCTTCAAAAAAGTCCGGCTTGATCTTCACTGCCCGGTCGAAGGCTGCAAGGGCCTCTTGCTGACGTCCGCTACTCGCCAGTGCTTGGCCATAATTAGCTAAAACCCTGAAGTCGTTGGGCTGCAGCGTGAGTGCTGCTTCAAGAAGCCGAAGTGCCTCAGCCTGACGGCCCTGTTGCCCGCGCACAGTGCCCAAAAGGTGCAGCGCAATGAAATTTTCCGGCTCGTGCTGCAAAACTTGATCATACAAGATTGCAGACTGGTCCAGCTGCCCTTGCTGATGAAGGCCGAAGGCGCGCTGAAGCAGAGGCCGTGAATCCATGAACGGCTAACGATAACGATTAGGGCTTAAAACGTGGATGTCGAACGTCATGCGATCCTGGAATTCAATACACGTTCCTTCGGTCTATTTTAAGGATAGAAGGCTCAGGGGTCTATAGCACGGTCGCTAGAAGGGCTGTAGTGCGCCAACTGTTAACAAGGCATTCGCCGACAGTGACGTATGAAGCTCGATGGACCGTCACTTCGTAGCATCGGCTCGGCATGATTTCGTTCTACGGTACGGAAAACCCATCATTGAGCTCCCCAAGAATTCCTGTTTCAATAATGGCAAAGTCGAACGGCTTCGCGCCCTAGTTCAAGACGATCACTGATCATCGAGGCACTGCAGCAGGACTTAGTTGCGATGTTTATACGATTGTCACCCTTCATACACATGCTTCCAGTAGGGGCCGACCGCGTCTTGGTTGTGGACGCGATCAGTCAGGTGCGACTGACTGTGGACGGGCGCCTTGCGAACATAATTAGCGGATTCGCAAAAGGCAGAGAGGTGGATGAAGGAGAAGCAGCGCAAGGCATTTTAGCAGCTTTGATCGAGCGGGGGATTCTAACGGAAAGGTCGCCAGAAGCCGAGCTCCAACATGTTGCGGGTGTCCTAAGTCCCTATCATGGCCGCGATCCGGCAGAAATGCTTGATCGCTTCAGGCGAGAGGCGCGGGAAGGGGTTGACCCATATTTCGCCGTCGGAGCAGCTCTTTCTGCAAAGGATTTTACTGAACCGAGACTGCGACGCGACTTATTGCTCTTTGGTGATTGTGACGTACAAATGGAGGCCGACTTCTTACGGCGGGCGGCAATCGGGCATGGTATCGACTTAAGAATCGCCGCAAGTTTTCCCTACGATCTTCGTTTGGCCAGCGAACACAAGCATGATGCGATCATTGTCGGAGCGCTGAGGGGTCGCTACGCTCTTCCAAAGAGTCAAGAACGTCCCCCACACTTATCATTTATGTCGGCGATCAAGAAAGTATTGGATGGTCTCAGGAGCCGCAGCTCGGAGCCCATTCTCATTGATAATTTACCTGAACCAACTGTCCAACCGTTAGGGTTGGCAGAGTCGGGTGTTCGTGGGCATCGAAACAGATTTCGAATGGCAAATGCTGCACTGGCAGAGTTGGTTGAATATTACTCCGACGTTTATGTCGTAGATATCGCAGCGGCAATAAATGCTGTCGGCGCGAACCGCCTCGTTGATGACGGTTTGGTAGAATTTTCGCATCTTGGATCTCCAGGGTGGATGCTGCAGCGCGAGGAAAGCGAGAAGCGCGCTGTGCACGGCCTTTTCCCAGATCTTGGGCCATTGGCTCAATCGCTGGACAACAATCCTTATCTTCGAGAGCCCATAACTGCGCAAGCACACTTGGACGCGCTGATAACTGTCCTCGGGTTGGATCAAAAAAAATGTGTCATAGTTGATCTCGACGGTGTGCTGTGGCCGGGCGTGTTAGCTGAAACCGGAGCGCCATTTGCTTGGCACGAGGACGTTAGCGGGCCTTATTCTTATGTCGGTCTGTATTTCGGATTACATCAAGCCCTTGCGACGCTCAAGCGCCGAGGAGTCCTTCTTGCCTGTGTGAGTAAGAATGATGAGCAGAGGGTAAGGGACCTCTGGACGTATGAATCACACTACGCCTCCTTAGAACTATTGAGACCAGATGACTTTGTGACTTGGCGTGTAAACTGGAATGATAAAGTAACTAACGTCCAGTCCATTGCGGACGAGCTGCGCTTCGGGCTACAGACTTTCATATTCATAGATGACGATCCTGTTGAGCGAGAACAAGTGACCCGATGTTTACCTGACGTGGAGGTCTGGGGAGATAATCTCTTCGAGCTTCGCAGGAGATTACTCAACGATCCGCGCCTCCAAGTGGCCAAAGTCACTAAAGAGTCCGCAGCGCGAACCGAGTCAATACAATCCGCTCCGAAGTCTCCGTAGTGATTCGGCCGATAATTGGAGCGTCGCGGTTTCATGAAAATCGATCAGAAAACTGCCCGGCATCCCTCGATGGCGCGGCCATCTGCGACTCTGGCTCGATCCAAACTTGGCGCGAACTTTAGCGGCGTAGGCCAAGACACTTGGAGCACCCGTCAATGGGTTGCAATCGATGTCGACGTAGTTGCGACACCGACCTGAAGCACGCCGCTCACTCCCGATTCGAGGAAATGTCGCATGCGGCGCCAGGCTGTCGCAGGAAACCGACGCAGGCCCAAGATACCTCCGCGGGTTGGCCGGTGTTGCATCACATGAGGCCTATCGCGGAATTTCCGCCTTTAATTCTGTGCCATTAAGCAGAGTTTTTAAAATTGGGAATGGCGCATGCGCATGAACAGCTACCATTCCCTATATGGAAGACCATGTCGCGCTGCGACATCCTTTTCGACTGGACATTGGGCGCGAATGGAGCGTCGTTCGGGGCATGCGCCATGCCTCGAAGAATACCGTCCAGTCAGTCTCGGCAGCGGAGATCACTGCTGAGATAGGCCGCCTTTCTGGGTTATCCCTAAAAGACCTCCGCACTGCCTGGGCCGCCGAATTTCGCCGCAATCCCCCAAAGGGGCTGTGGCGCGATCTGCTGCTGAGGTCGTTGGCTTGGCGGTTACAGGAACGGGCCTTTGGCGGCCACGACAAGGCGACGCTCAAGCTTCTTGAAGTCCAGGGGCAGAAGCGGGCAGGGGATCAGCGCTGTCGGCGGCTCAAGGCCGGTACTGTGTTGATCCGGGATTTCGGGGGCACCCGCCACACCGTCACCATCGTGCCGGAAGGGTTTCTTTGGCAGGAGAAGAGCTATTCCAGTCTGTCAGCCATTGCCCGGATCATCACGGGTACTAACTGGAACGGGCCCCGGTTCTTCGGCCTTCGTGAGGGCGAAAGCAGCAAGGATGGCAAGCAGCAAGGGAAGGCCGCGTGACGCCCAAACCCATCCGCTGTGCCATCTACACCCGCAAATCCACCGAACATAACTTGGATCTGGAGTTCAACTCCCTCCATGCCCAGAGGGAGTCCTGTGAGGCCTACATCAAGAGCCAGATGCACGAGGGTTGGGTTTTGGTGCCTGACCCCTATGACGATGGTGGCATCTCCGGGGCCTCTTTGGACCGACCCGATCTCCAGCGCCTGCTAGCCGATATTGCCGCCGGCAAAGTGGACACTGTGGTGGTCTACAAGGTCGACCGGTTGACCCGGTCGTTGACGGATTTCGCGAAGCTGGTGGACCTGTTCGACCGGCATGGCGTGTCCTTTGTTTCGGTCACTCAGGCCTTCAACACCACCTCCAGCATGGGCAGGCTTACCCTCAATGTCCTTCTCTCCTTTGCCCAGTTCGAGCGCGAGGTGATCGGTGAACGGGTGAGGGACAAGATTGCCGCTTCCAAGAAGAAGGGCCTCTTCATGGGCGGCAACATCCCTCTGGGCTACACCAACAAGGACAAAAAGCTGGTCATAGCCCCAGAGGAAGCCGAACGGGTCCGGTGGATATTCCGGCGCTACTTGGAGCTAGGCTCCCTGGGCCGTCTGTTGGAGGAGATGAACGGGCTGGGCCTCCGGACCAAGACGCTGATCCTCGTGAATGGCAAGAGACGGGGCGGGGTGCCATTTGGCAAGGGCGCCTTGGCCTATCTCCTCAAGAACCGCTGCTATGTCGGCGAGATTTCCCACAAGGGCCAGATCCACATCGCCGACCATAAGCCCATCATCGCCAGAGAGACTTTTGACGCTGTCCAAACGACCTTCGCGGCCAACGCTGTTGCCAGGAAGGCCAAATCTAAGGCCACACCCTTCCTCTTGGCAGGCTATTTGTTCGACAGCGCCGGCAATCGGATGACGCCCTCTCACAGCCGCAAGAAGGGCGTCCGTTACCGCTATTATGTCTCCCAGGCCGTGCTCCAGTCCCGCAAAGCGGAGACCGGGCAGGTATGTCGGGCGCCGGCACCTGACATTGAGGCCTTGATCGAGCGGTTTCTCAGGGACCGCGGTCGAGACCAACACACGGATATACGGGCCTTGGTCGACGCCCAGATTGCTCGGATCACTATCGAGGTGGCATCTATAAGTGTTGAGTTGGCCGGTCCCGGCGGCAGCCCGCAGTCTTCGCCTGCACAAATCGTCAGCCTGCCCTGGTTGAAAAAGCCCTTCCGGGTTGCCAAAGGTGTAGTGACTGAGCCGGCAACCCCTGCGATCCCAGCGGATTTTGACTTCAAGGGCAGAGAGGCAGTCTTGGCTGCCATCAACCGCGCGAGGCGATGGGTGGATCAACTGATGGCTGGCGCCGGCTTGCCCGAAATCGCGACACAAGAAGGGAAAAGCCCGCGGCACATCCGACTGCTCACCTCACTGGCTTTTGTATCGCCACGCTTAATTAGCGAGATTACTAATGGCGAGAAGCCGTGCACCGCCACGGATCTCGCTGGCCACGTGCCGCTGGTCTGGTGATCAGGATCAGCCATCCCCGCGATGACCGCTTCTGACCTAAAGCTGACGCTCTACGGATGCGGCGTGACGGAGATGATTTTATCGACAACGGTTGCGAGAGTATCGCATCTACAGGACTGAAATTTATCTCTAGAAGTCGCTTTGACTGACGCCACGATGGTCAACTTATCTGATGTGACTCTCGCGAGGGTCTGAAGCTGCGTGGCCTCGAACAGCCAGATCGACCTTATCGACAAGCCGTCGAGTAGGACACATAGCACGACGCCGCACCCCTCGCGAGCAAACGTTTTTAACCGGATGTCAAACTGAACAGTCTGCGCTCGCTCGTCGTCAACTTTCGTCCGGCATTTGATCTGTACAGGCGTTGACCTCTTCAAGACCTTGTCGAAGAGCAAAAGATCCAGCCCATCATCATCTGCGAACGGCTTAAAAGGTGAAAGTCGCCCCTTGGAAGCGATTGTAAGACCCGCGGCGATGAGAGCCTCTCCGACCGCGCCAATCTGAGTGGTTGTAAGGGACGTCGGATGGTAGGGAGGCCCCGTTTCCATAACGGCAGCAATGCGTGGCACCCGTCACAAGTCAAGCAGAATGTGACTCATCGTCTGTAGAACAATAGGCTGCGCCGTTCTCCCCTGGGCATGGATATTCGCATGCAGCTTGGTCTGAATGCCCAACGGCTAAGGCGCGAAAAGGGCTGGTCTCAAGAGGACCTAGCGTTTGAAAGCGGGCTGCACCGGACGTACGTCAGCGGGATCGAGCGTGGGGTGCGTAACCCAACGGTCACAGTTGTTGCCAAGCTGGCGAGAACTTTTGGAGTGCCAACCGGGCAATTGGTCGATCCGCCTAAAAGGCACCGTTGAGCGAAACTCTCTCATTGGCGCGTGGCATTGCAGGCTGCGAACAGCATGGAGGAGCGACCGAGCAGCCTCAGGACCTGGCTGTCAGGTGCTGGGAGTTATGCCGCCTTGGCGGGAGCAAGCACTAGGAAAATTCCCGGTTTGTCGCTCTTTTTGCCAACCTTTTTCATCTTCATGAGGAGCGTGAAGGCGTTTGTGTCGCCCTGGATAGCGGCGTTGGAAAGCTGCATCACGATAACTTCCAGCATCGTGAGACGCTGCGGCTTCCGCGCTATTGTCACCGGTACTTTACGGAACAGTTCCTGATCGATCAGTTCTCTGAGCCCTACCACTTTCGTACGGTTCGCTCCTTCGAGTGCTTTTCTGTTGGCCTCCATCTCGGCGAGCATCGCCGGGATGTGCTCTTCGCCAACAGGTGACAAATTCTCCATATCCATTTCGATAACCATGGGATTCATGGAAGGCTCGCGGTCGGAGAATTCACGCAGCTTTATGAGCCTGGTGATAGAACGCCTATTCCCTTTCGCCGCATCCTCAACGACTCTCCTTATCGCTAAGTGCCTGCGGGTCAGAGTCAGGGTTTCTGATCCGGCCCCCACTTGCACATAGTCGTTGAGGGCCGCATCCAGAGCGCTCGCCAACAGCGCATCGAACTCTTTCTTCTTGGGTCGACCCTTTGGGTTCCCCGATTCACCTTTCCTGAAGCAACCTTCACGCGGCGGCTTGCCATAACCGATTTCGTATGGGTCGTTGTTTTTGTCTTGATCCATTTTAGCTCTCCTGAGCCATGAATTGTTATACGCTCTGTTGTCGACCGGCTGGTCGGATAGAAACCACACTCTAATAAGACACAGCCGGCATAGGGCCTGGATTCAGTTTCACTCGAGGCCGCTCCTACGCCAACCGGAAACATCCTTGAAGGTCTCGTTGCTTCCAGCGAGACAAGCTTCGATCTTCAGCGCTTCCGATACCCGGCGAACGATTGTATCGACATAATAGGGATCGATTTCGATGGCACGCCCCCGACGCCCGGTTTGCTCCGCAGCGAGCAGCGTCGTGCCGCTGCCGCCAAAGGCGTCAAGGATGATGTCATTTCGGTTGGAGGCATCGAGGATCGCGTCGGCAACGAGGGCGACTGGCTTGACAGTCGGGTGTAGGGCCAGCTCGGTGTCCCGATCGGCACTAAAGGTGTTTACGCCGGGATAGGTCCAGACGTTGGTACGGTTGCGACCATACTTGCCGAGCTCGACATTATTGATATGGGGTTTGTCGCCATTCTTGAATACGAAGATCAGCTCGTGTTGAGAACGGTAAAGACTCCCCATCCCGCCATTGGTTTTGTTCCAGATGCAGAGGTTCTTCAACTCTTGGTAGGGCTTGGCGGCTGCGAGGAGCTCACCCATATGGCGCCAATCCATACATATATAATGAAGCGATCCGTCCAGGCTGAATTCCAGCAGATTCCTGAACACAGACAGCAGAAAGTTCGTGAATTCCGTACCGGACATCTCCCCGGATGCCATTTGGAACTCCCCGTGCTGCGCCTTACCCAGCCCACTCACATTTCCCGCTATGCGAACGTTGTACGGCGGATCAGTGAAGACCATGCGGGCGCGCTCGTTGCCCAAGAGCCGGCTATAGCATTCCGCATTGGTCGCATCCCCACACAGGACGAGGTGATTACCGATCCGCCAAATATCCCCCGCCCGTGAGACTGCGGGCTTGGATCGGTCGCTCTGCGGAAGCGTGTCTGCGTCGTTTGAGGCATTGGGATCTGATGCGAGTAGAATGTCGATCTCTGCTGTTTCGAAGCCGGTAAGAGTGACATCGAAGTCGAGATTGAAGGAAAGTTCTCTCAGCTCCAGCGTAAGGAGTGTCTGATCCCAGCCGGCGTTTTCTGCGAGTTTATTGTCGGCGATGACGTAGGCCCTGATTTGCGCGGGACTCAAGTGGCCGACAGAAACCGTCGGTATGGTTTGAAGCCCCAAGCGCTTTGCTGCCTCCACGCGGCCGTGTCCAGCGATGATCCGGTCGCTGTCATCGATGAGCACCGCATTGTTGAAGCCGAACTCTTTTATGCTGCGGGCAATTTGCCCTATCTGCTTATTTGAATGGGTGCGGGGATTGCCGGGGCTCGGCTTCAGGTCCCCCGGATTCCGATAGACTATCTCAAGTTCAGACATGTGTTTCTCCCTATACCACGAGCGATCCCGCTGGCTTTGTGAGCAATGCTTTCTGATAGAGAGACGGACTAGCGACGAGAGACACAAAGGCGCGCGATCTGATCGGCAACCTTTCTGACGTCGTCTATGTGGCCAGTCTTTGCGAATACTCTCACGCGTTCACGAAGCGCGGTTTGTCCGTCAGATTCCTGACGCTTCGCCATCCTGTCTTTGCGGGCATCCGCCATGCGCCTGAGCCGGTCGAGCTCGTACCAGGGATCTTTTGCCTTACCGATCCGCTGAAGTTCTCGCAGACGCGAACCGTGTTGCCCGAGATTCTGCATTGCCCATTCGGTCCACTTGACGTTAGGGCCCGCGCTGCCGGCCTCGATGTGACACCGGAGCTTCCATAGCAGCCTTGCCGAAAAGACGCGGATATCATCGGCACCCTCCGCACCGAGACCGATTGCCTCTTTGAGCTGCGGAATTGTCAGCCCATCGCTCGCAGCTTTGGCAGCATCTTCCACCTTCTTGCGCTGCGAACGTTGCGGAGGAGACTGCCGTTCAGGAACGGCGGTCTGAGTAATGGTGGCTATGAGATCTGAGACACTGAAGGAATTGAAATTGATATTCATGGGAGCGCCCTCTGAGCTTCGAGGACGCCTATTATTCACATGGCAAGACCCTTGAATACCAACGTTTGCAGCGCGCGCCATAATTCAACAGAATCAATGACTTGGCATGGAGCTGGGGTTGAATTGCCGCTATACATGCGTATTTTCGTCGCCCAATCCGGCAAACGTCTCAATATGCCAATGCCGGTCGGGTGGCACAGGTACCGCTGGCTAGCATCAGGCGGCGTTCTCTGTCGTGCCTGCATCTCACCTAGCGAAATACTCTTCCAGATCAGCATGTTCTCGCGTCGGTTGCACCGAGCCCTGCTTCCCGCTTGGATGATGGCGGCCGGGAGGACGAGTCCATGTTGCTGGACCCAAACGCACGTTTCCTTGTTCGTCATGAGTTGAAGTTTCGATCATATCGCGAGCGTGGGAAGCCGTTGTCCTTCGCAACGCTTGGCACAAAGGTCGATGCTGCGAACATTATTGAAAACGCAATTGCCGATAGTCTGGCGGTATTGCCATTGGAAAACAACGACGCCATCTCAATTACCGCGTTGGACGTTAGAGACAAGGATCATTTAGCCATCCTTCTATTTCGCCGCAGCGACCCAGACGCGTCCACCCCGGTTTTTGAACATATGAAAACGAAAAAAATTCGGCTGGCTGACAAACGGGTTGATGAGGCGGAAGCCATTTCGGCGCATTTGTTCATTGATTTGCGCGAATACGAAACTCCAAATCCGACGAACCGCGCGATCTTGGAGGAAATGCCTGGTCTGGGTCGCTCGTTTGTTGAAGCCCTCATGCGCGCTCTGATGAGAGAACATAAGTATAATTTCCGTGACGAGCACGGTGAAACAAAGGAAACATACACCATACCTTACATGCACGGCGTGCCGTCCGAAACCCTTGGCGGGGCACTCAGCGGCGGTGGCATCAAATATGTGGAGTTGGTTCGACCACCAAAGATAAAGGGCCTCGACGTTGCTGGGTTAATTCCCCATCCGGAGCGCATGCGTATTGGGGTTAAAGCAACATCGCGCAAAGGGATGTTGGACTCGATAGCGCGTGTGCGCGATTGGGCGTATCATCACGATTGGAAGAATTTGCGTGTGCAGGTTGAGACTGAAGACAAGCGTTTTCGCGTTGTAGATATCGCACGGAATACCGATGCGGCGGATGTTCTGTTCGTGCATTCCGAGCCAATCACATTGGAGAACCGCGTTAATCAATGTACCGATACGATTAACGAGGAGCTCGTGGAACACGCGAAGGCAATTTTTGCAAAGAAGTGGAAGTAAAATATACATGTGGCGTTTGTTTTATCCGTTGCGATATTTCTGGCTGATAAACAGCGAGAAGCGGCAACTCGACATTTTGCCGACATTCATACTCGCAGCCGTCATCGCTGCGCCGTATGTGTTGCTACCTGATGCTCCGTTTTTCCGCAGCGGTGGATTCTTGGACAAGCTGCTACTTCTGACTTCCGCGCTTACCGGGTTCTACGTTGCCGCGCTCGTCGCTGCTGCTACCTTTGCTCATGACCATTTGGATAAAGTAATTACGCTTGGTGCGATCAAAATGCATGTGCGACTTGATGGCAAAAAGACGACGATCTCACTAACGCGAAGACAGTTCACTTGTATGCTTTTTGGTTATCTGGCGTTCTCTGCTCTGACGCTCTCTATTTTCTCTGCGATCTTCATTTCTATTAGTGGTGTGAATCACGAGCCGCTGGAATCTATCAGGTGGATTGGGTTTATATTTTCACCAGCTAATTTCCATATTGTTCGCGATATTTTTATATGCCTATTTTCACTCAGCGTTGCTCATCTCGCCGTCGCGACGTCTCTTGGTCTTTATTATTTGATGGATCGTCTTTATAGGCACGAGCCGACGATTGTTACCGAGAAGAAGGACCGCCACGCAGCCTAACGGACCTCCGGCGGAGGATTCGCCGCGTCCCTCATGGCGAGCAGACAAAGCGCGTAGCGCGGGCCGTCACGTGGTTTCAGTGGTTACTGGCAATGCCACATAAAGGACTAGCTGGCCTTCTTCTCGCGGCCTTCGTGGTCCGCCTCGATTGCGTCAATAGTCCGGTATACCGCGTCCACCCTGTCGGAGATTTCTTGGTCGCTCAAGAGTGAGATTCCCCTGTCAAAATGAGCAACAACGCTTCGTTCCTTGCCCTTCAGAGTGTTGAATTCAAATATAACAAGACCGAGGCTTCCATACCGCGCGGGGTCCTGTTTCCGGATTCGAGTATCAGTCACGGAGAATATAAAACGTCGCGCATCGGCCGAAATCCCGCCGCTTCGCGGAATGAAATGCGGAATGTATCGGTTGCCATCAATTTGAAGAATGTAGGGTGCCCAAAATGCGCGCTTCCCAGCTTGCCCGAGAGGAACGGGATCGAAATTAAATTCGATGCCCGTCACGCGGTGATCTTTCGCGTATTTACTAAGCGCAAGCACGATAGCTTGGTTGCCCGGCACTTCACCCTTGCGACCCTTCCGGCACTTTCGCGCGATGGTTCGCTTCAATGTTTCATCTGTAGGGATCAGGGGCAGGGACGCCACACTAAGGATCGTGACATACAGAGATTTCGCGCTTCGATAAAATGGGTATGGCCGTCCTGAGATTGCTTTAAAAATGTAATCACGCTGCGCCTCGCCATCCAACATGGCGGCGGCGGCTAAATCGGGATCAGACAAGCGGTGCATCTTCTCTAGGTTCTCCGTATCGTGGCGTTCCCCCAACGCTCACTTTGTGAAACCGAAATCGCTCTGTAATTATATTATCAGAAATCCGCATTCCTAGGACAGTTTTCGTTTTAGATTTATCCACAACGTACGCCCACGGAGCATTTTTGGCGTGAGACACTTCTACTAATCGCCCCGGTGTGAGCGGACCGTAGGTATTAACAATTCGGCGAATGCGTGCGACTGCCCCAGCGTCGGCACATTCTGGCAATAGAAGAGTCTTGTTCGTAAATGGATCGGAGATTGAAGCCCGGAATGAGATTGGATTGCCTCCTGCCATCTTAAAGGCGTGATAGGCGGTCGGGTGGACTGGACCGTAAGTCCAAGCCTCGAAAAACCCCGAAACTAGCGGTTTTTTGGTCTCAATCAGGAATAGTCCATGGGCAAAATAGAGAAGTTTTTGGAGCGCCAAATTGGTGACGGGACGCCCTATTTTCTCTGCCTCGTTCAGGATTCGATTGCAGACGCTTCGTGGATCGTACGGGGCGGTTGGCCCAATTTCCGAGAAAGGCATGGCACGACGGTCCCCGATTGTGCATAATTCCAGCACGAATCAGGGGTTCCGCCCATGACAGCCGGGCCACACTCCTATTGATTCGCTCGGCTCCTACCCCGTGCGAATCACTTTCTCTATCGAATCAGCGAATCACCACCCCTTCAAGGGGGCAGGGCCGGGGCAGTCGACAGCCGCCAAACGCATCGCCCTTCGTCCGCCTCACGCTTTCGACCTTGCCGCGCGCTGTCCCGCTTCCGAGGGGTCTGGACAACCCGCAGCGGCTATGATCGGTGCGATAGCCGCTCATAGTGCGCGATGGTACCGGAGATTTGATCTCTCTTCCGCCGAAGCGCCAAAACTGCAATCGGTTCGCTCATGCACAATAGATAGCGAAGCCACGCTAGTTTCCACCGGGGTTTGCGCCGTAATACTGCAGGGTAACCGGCCGCGGATCGGGCCTTGGAGAAAGCGAGCGAAAATCGCGAAACGATAGGGAATGAATTCGCTGTTCTCGTTTTTGAATCCCCTGTTATCCGCAAAAAATTCACTGCTATTTTTGGGGCAATTCAAGAGTCTGGCCTGCAACTTTCGCGGCAATCCGCGAACTAATGCGGCTGATTGGAGTCGGATCGCTCCCAAAATCGCAGAA
>Ga0182024_10009035_pt1 | contig 20765 bp, 23 predicted proteins | sample P32metaG_FD_120480 | JGI IMG/M metagenome (GOLD analysis project Ga0182024, IMG submission 120480) | Permafrost microbial communities from Stordalen Mire, Sweden - P3-2 metaG (Illumina Assembly) | ecosystem: Environmental > Terrestrial > Soil > Wetlands > Permafrost | place: Sweden: Stordalen...
CCCTTGCTCGCCCAGTCGTCGTAGTCCTCGCGTTGTCCGCGAATGTACAACAGCCCATTAATCGAACTGGAGCCGCCGACGATCCGCCCGCGCGGCCAAGTGATCGAACGCCCGGCGGTGCCTTCTCCCGGCTCGGTCGCAAAGAGCCGGGAGAAACGCTCGTCGTAAATGGTCTTGAAGTAGCCGACGGGCAGGCGCAGCCAAAGATTGCGATCCCATCCGCCGGCTTCCAGCACTGCAATCCGCACGCCCGCATCCGCCGACAGCCGGTTGGCGAGCACGCACCCGGCGGAGCCGGCTCCCACGATGACGTAATCGAATTCCATGTGGGTCGGGAATTCCGGCATCATGCCTTGACGGCTGCGAGGTAGAGCGAGGGATCGAAATATGTCGCAGCCGGCACTGGATTTTCGATCTTCGCGAAGGCGGTGAAGAAATCGGTCACCTGCTGCAGCCACTTCGTCACCGTGCCGTCGGCGTATTTCTGGCGCCACTCGGCGGAAGTGAAGACCTTTTCGGCCTTAAACTGATCTTTCAGATCGGGCAGCGGAACGTTCTGGTAATGGCTCTTTTGCAGGATCGCCACGGCGTCGTCCGATTTTGTAACCAGATAATCGTTAGCCTTAACCCAGGCGTTGATGATCCGGGTCAGGACGTCCTTGTTCTTGTCGAAGTAATCGTTGCCGGCGACCCAGCCGTCCACGATCGCAGACTTCGGGTAAAACGCAGAGGCGTCCACCAGCATTTTGGCGTCGGGCGACTTCTGCTTCACGGCTTCATTGAAGGGCACCCAGAGCGCTACAGCGGGCACGGCACGGGAAATGAAAGCCGTCACCGCGTCCGGCATGCGCTGGTTCACATGGTTACGCTTTTTGGATCGACGCCGTTGGCGCGCAGTGCGGTGTCGAGGAAAACGTGCGCCGTGGTACCGAGCGTTGTCGCAATCTCCTTGCCCTTCAGATCGGCGAACGTTTTGACCCCCATGTCGGGGTGGACCCAAAGCTGGGCGGTGGCGAATTCGACGTCGTTGATCAGGAACACTTTGCCCTGACCGCGCGCCGGAAAATTCGACAGAACCGCGCCGGTCGACAATACGTCGATGCTGCCGCCGGTCATCGCCTGAAAGACTTCGAGGCCGGTCTGGAACTGGATAAATTGCATATCGAGCCCGTTGTCCTTCCAAAGGCCCTGCGAGTCGGCGAGCCACATCTGACCGTCCACCGCCAGTGTATGAAGGTAGCCGACCCTCACTTTGGCCGACGGCGCCGCAATGGCGGGCGCTGGAAACAGCGCGCGGGTCGCGCCCGGCAAAACGGCGGTAGCACTTGCCAGTTTGATCAGTTGTCGACGGTTCATCTTGGTCCTCCCGTTGGCCGTCTTATGCGGCCGGTTTGCGTTGAGCTTCCTGTACTGCGTATTCGGCCATGACGAGGCCGTGGATTCGGGCCCGCAGCGCGCCGAAGTCACTTGTCTCCTGCAACGCGTGGTGCCGCGGATACGGAAACGGAATGTCGATCAGTTCGCGGAGCCGCGCCGGCCGCGCCGATATCACGGCGACCTTGGTCGAGAGATAAACCGCCTCTTCCACCGAATGAGTGATCAGCATAACCGTCTTGCCTTCGGTGTGCAGGGCATCCAGCAGCAAGTCATGCATGGCGCTCCGCGTTTGCGCGTCCAGCGCTCCGAACGGCTCATCCATCAGCAAGAACTCCGGATTTACCGCATAGGCGCGCGCCAGCGCCACGCGCTGCCGCATGCCGCCCGACAAAGTCTTGGGATAGGCCTTGCGAAAATCGAGAAGCCCCATCAGTCGAAGGTAGCGCTCAACAACCGCCTCACGCTCCGCCGGCGACTTGCGATTGGCTGCGAGTTTCAGTCCGAAGGCGACGTTGTCCTCGACCGGTAGCCATGGGAAAACTCCGTAATCTTGAAACATGACCCCGCGATCCGGCCCCGGCGCGTCGATCATTTTCCCGTCCAGCGTGACCCGGCCCTGGGTCGGCCGCAAAAAGCCGGCCGCCATGTTCATCATCGTCGTCTTGCCGCACCCGGACGGCCCAACCAGCGAAACGAATTCACCTTGCCGAATGGACAGCGAAATATCCGCGACGACCTCGAGCGGACCCGTCGGCGTTGCGTACTGCATCGAGATGCCGTCGAAGCGGATGCGTTCTGTTGCGGGGGGGCTCGTCATAGTCAGTGTCCGAGCTTGTCCTGCCAGGCAACAAGCCGGGCCGAGAGACGGCGTAAGGTCATGTCCATCAGCAGCGCCAGCGTGCCGATGCAGATGATGCCGAGATAAATGGTGTTCAGATCGAAGAACGACGAAGCGTTCTGGATCATTGCGCCGAGACCCTGTTGGGCCGCGACCAGTTCTGCCGCGACCAGCGTCGCCCAACACACACCGAGCGCGACCCGTAGGGCGACCAGCATGTGTGGCACGGTGAGCGGCAACATGACCCGCCAGAAGATTTCAAAGTCAGTCGCTCCCAGCGTACGGGCGACGCGAATATAGATTGGGCTGATCGCCGCCATTCCTTCGTACATCACAATCACCGCGGCGAAGAACGAGGCGTAAAACAGGATGGCGATTTTTGCGATCTCGCCGATGCCGAGATAGACGATCACCAGAGGAATGAGCGCAATCGGCGGCAATGCGCGGAAGAAATTGATCAGCGGATCGATCAGCTGTCGTACCGGCTGGTACCAGCCGATCAGGAACCCGACCGGCACTGCAGCCGCCGTCCCGAGCAGCAAGCCTGCCAGCACGCGCTCCACCGACATCAAAATGTTGATGCCGAGATCGCCGTACACCAGATCAGTCCAAAAATGCGCTAGGACGACGAAGGGCGACGGCAGCAGTCGCGGATTGATGATTCCAACAGTCCGCAATAGCCACCACACCAGCACGAGCGCCGCGAACGGCAGCGCGGTGAGTGCGGCACTAGCGATCAGACGCGTGGGCTTTGCGTCGTCCATGGCCGTTGCCTTCCCGAACCCTGCCTGGCGCAGGGATGATTTTTGTTTTGTCGTTTTTCGCCGCGCGGCTGTAACGGCGCATGAGATCGATCTCGATTTCGATCAGCCGCGCCGGGTAGCGGATATGTGCGTAATAGACGATGCGGCCGAGAGAATCGGTCAGTGCCCGGCATACGTCCGCGATTGGATCGCCGACGCCGATATCGAGCAAAGCCGCCGTATCCGCGTCGGAAACCGCGATACGCACCACCTGCTTGGCTCGGGTTATTGCGAGGCCCGGCAGGCTTGCAAGGCGGGTGAGCACCGGCGCCTTGATGAAGGCTTTTGGATCGCGCGCGAAAATGCTGCGCTCCAGCCAGATGTCGATCAAACAGTAGGCCAAATCCTGCCGGTAATGAACACGGCGAAGATACCGATATGAATCCGCCCGCTCGCCGTCGATGAAGTCCACGTCCGGCAGCGCCAGCCCGACTGCCCCGCTGATCGGCAGAAGTTTCACTCTCAGGTCGGCGACCGAGGCCACCATGTCATCCCAGTCGGTCGGCAGCTTGAACCAGCGTTCGGTGGAAAGGTCCTTGGTGACGAACGTGCCGGCGCCGCGCGAGCGGCGGATCACGCCTTCGTTCTCGAGTTGCGCCAGCGCCTCGCGCAGGGTCGAACGGGCCGCGCCGTAGGTGGCCATCAGTTGCTCGAGCGTGGGGATACACTGGCCGACCTGCCACTCGCCGTGCTCGATCTTCTGCCGCAACAGGCTGGCGATCTGCAGATAAATTGGCGTTCGGCTGCGCCGGAACAGGGCGGGGTCCAAAGTCATATAGTTACTATATACGGACTTTTAGGTGGGCCGCAAGGCGGCAGAATCGCGCAGCACACTGATGATGCGGGGCATTGTTTGCATAGCCGTGGTCAGTAGCGATTCATGAATTTGCTGCCAGATGGCCCTCGCAAGAGCGGATACTTGATCGTTATAAGTGCCGAGCTCGGCGCGAGCCTCATCTGGCTAGGCGCCCAAGCGCGACCTTGCGGGGGGATCCTCAAACCGGTCCAGCAGTCTCAACGCAGTAGACATCAGCATCCGGTAAGGCGCAGCAGCGCTCGCGGTTGCCCGAGGTTCGCACCAGGGGCGGTTGCTATTTGGAGCGGTAATATTCATCAATTGACAAGACCCTTCGCGTCACTAATGCGAGGTAGTGACACGTCTGGATCACGGACAAACCGGCAGTGGCACATAGCGCGCTGCGGCGGCGGGAGTTTCCCCGGCATTGGCCGGCTCGTATTAGGCCATCACTGAACGAACAAACCTCTGTGACTGACGAGCCGCGCTAGGACGACGATGGCAAGCGCGGCGATCAATCCAGGCGCGGCCGCGGTCAGAAACAGCTGCCGGTTATCCCAGTTCATACCGATGAGAATGCCACCCATGACTGGCCCAACGATCGAGCCGATGCGCCCAATGCCAAGGCCCCAGCCGAGACCTGAAGCGCGAATCGACGTCGGATAGAGGTGGGTGGTCAGCGCGTTGGCGCCGCCTTGTGCGCCGATCGCGCAAATCCCGCCGAGTACAATTGCCAGCGACAGTATCGTTGACGGTACGGGCAGGACGCCGACGGCCGCGACGCACAGCGCCGCGACCAGATACGCGGCGCCGAGCACGCGGAACTCGCCGTAGCGGTCGATCAATGTGCCCTGGAGTAGGCAACCGGCCACGCCGCCAAGATTAAAAAGTACGGTGGCGTAAATGGCCGCGGCAATCGGCAGCCCCGCCTTGGTCATCAGCAGGGGTAGCCAACTGTACATGAAAAACAGCAGCAGCAGGCCCGTGAAGTACGGAACCCACAGTAGCAACGTCATCGCCGCGCGGCCGTTCTTGAACAGTTCGACCACCGGCATACCTTTGGGGCTGATCTCACCGGTAACGAACTTTTCGCTGCCGTCGGGTGCATGGCTGGGATCAATCAGCGTCAAAAATCTGGCGACCCGCGATTCGGCTCCGCCTTTAAAAACCAGAAAGCGAATCGACTCCGGAAGCTGCACGAGCAACCAAACGGTAAGTAGAAGAGGCAGTATGCCGGCGCCCATAAAAATCACTTGCCAGCCGTAGACCGGAACTAATTTTGCGCTCAGCGCTCCGCCGATCATGGCGCCCAGAGGAAAGGCCGCGGCACTGCCGGCAACCAGTGTCGCCTTGAGCCGAAATGGCGCGTATTCGGAAATGATCGCAAAGACATTCGGCATCGCCGCGCCCAGCCCGAGGCCGGTGACGAATCGTAGCGCTGTCAATTGAGAGAAGCTGTCGACCCAGACCGTCAGTAGCGAGAACACGCCGAAGACGGCGACCGCGCAAATCACCATGCTCTTGCGGCCGATGCGATCGGCGAAAGGCCCGACGAGGAGCACGCCGATCATCTGTCCAATCTGGGCGGCACCGAAGATCGGGCCGAAGGCCGCGAGCTTGACGCCAATATGCGGGGCAAGCAGCGGCGCAGCGAATGAAATCGATTGTGTGTCAAAACCATCGAGCAGAACCACCAGACTGCACAGCGTGACTACCAGCATTTGGAAGGCGCTGATCGGAGCGCGGTTAATAAAGTCGGCGACGTTCACAACGCTCGGCTTCCTCGGATCCAATACTTCGCTCACGTCACTTCCCTCCCGATTCTTGATCGTTGCTAGCGGAATCCTTACTCGCCCGCCGCGGCGCGTTCCGGCTGGCCGTGCTTTTTGCGTAACTCGGTCTTCAGCACCTTGCCGTAATTGTTCTTAGGCAAGGCAGCAAGAAACACGTAGGCGCGCGGGCGCTTGAAGCGAGCCATTGCGGAGAGGCAGAGCATATCCAGGTCGCGATCCGATGCGGTCTCACCGGCGCGCAATACCACGCAGGCGACGACTTCCTCGCCCCACTCCGGATGCTGCCGACCGATCACTGACACTTCACGCACCGCAGGATGGCGCAGCAGCACCTCTTCGACTTCGCGCGGATAGATGTTGCTGCCGCCGCTGATGATCACGTCCTTGGAGCGATCTTTGAGCGTCAGAAAACCTTCCGCATCGAAGCAGCCGATATCGCCGCTGTGTAGCCAGCCGCCGCGCAGGGTCGCGGCGGTTGCCTGTGGATCGCGCCAATAGCCGGACATCACCACATCGCCGCGGCACACGACTTCGCCGGTTTCGCCGGTCGGAAGCTCGCGATCTTCGGGATCGAACACCCGCACGTCGACGTCGGTGCGTGGCAACCCTACCGAGGACATGATCTCGCGCCAGCGTGGCCGCGTGTGCTCGGCATGCAGCGCCTTCGACAGCGCGGTGATTGTCATCGGCGCTTCGCCTTGGCCGTAGATCTGCGCAAAGCGTGGCCCGAGCAGCTCCATCGCGCGCAGTAGGTCTTCCAAGTGCATCGGGCCACCGCCGTACACGATGGTCTTGAGATTGCGATAATCCGCGCCGGCAAATTCGTTATCGTTGACGAGACGCATGACCATCGTGGGCGCGGCGAAGAAACTGACGCGAGGCCAGTGCTTCAGCAGTTCAACGATTTCGGCCGGATCGAAGGAATGGCGTTCGGGTATGAGGTTGTTGGCGGCTTGCGCGATAAAGGGCAGAGCATAGATGCCCGATCCGTGAGACAGCGGCGCCGCGTGCAGGATCGCATCGCCGGAACCGACCGCCTCGACGTCGGCATAATAGCTCAGCGCCGCCATCAGTAAATTTCGGTGCGTGAGTACTGCGCCCTTCGGGCGCCCCGTTGTGCCGCTGGTGTAGAACAGCCATGCGGGATCTTCCGGCCTGCGCGCCGTGACAGCCATGGCATCGTTTGCAGCAAGCCGGCGCCATTCAGGGGTATCGATCACCAACAGACGCGGATGAAATGCGACGGACTCAACGACGTCCGGCGTCGCAATCACGAGCGAGGCCTCGGCGTGATCGACGATGTAGTGGAATTCGTCGCCGTGCAGCTTGGCGTTCATCGGCACCGCAACAAGCCCGGCATGCCAAATTGCGACCAGCGCCTCCAGATAGGAGGGATGATTGGTCATGGCGAGCGCAACGCGCTCGCCGGTCCGGCATAGCTTGCATAGGCCTGTCGCGAGGGTTCCCGACCGTGCCGCCCATTCCCCGTAGCTAAGATGGACGCGGGCGCCGACCGAAATCGCGGGGCGCTCGGCGGCGTCACGTCCGTGTTTTTGCACCCACCCCGCGAGATTCACCGGACATCTCCGCGTCGCGCCGCCGATTCAACTCACGGCGCATGCTTGGCGTCGATCAGCACCGCTGCCAAAAGGCAAGGCGCGCCGCTGCGGTTGACCCAAGCGTGATTGGTGCCGCGCTGCACAACGCAATCGCCTGCGTGCAATTCCACCTCGCCGTCTTCCATGACCATGGTCATCGAGCCTGAGATCACGACCAAATAGTCAATCGAATCGGTCTTGTGCATGGTCGGATGCTTGGCCGAGTCCTCGCTGCTCGGCTTGTGCGTACTGCCAAGCTGGCCGAACGTGCTGGCGGCGTCGATCTTGGTGCCGGCGCTTTCGGGCGGAATTTCCACGACGCGAAAGATCGTGCCCGACGGCGTGGGATCGTGCCGCAAGGGGCGCAGCGATCGGTCGGCGGAGCCGGAATTGTCGATTGGCATCTCGCCAGTGACCCAAATCTCGGTGACGCCGGCGCCTGGCCAGCCTTTGAGAGGCGTTATGTTGGGCGCGTGGTCATTGAAAAGAATGGTGGCGCGGTTGGCGGCGTTATGCCCGGTGACGATCCGATGGATCTTCTGCAGCATGCCTGATACTCCTCATGAGTCTATTGCGGGCTATTCGTTCGGGCGCAGCACGCGGTTGCGCAAAACGCCGATTTTTTCGACTTCCAGTTCGACTACGTCGCCGGAATTGAGAAATCGTCCGATTTCCAGGCCCGACCCGTTGCCAACCGTGCCGGAACACAAGATTTCGCCGGGATGCAGCGTCTCGTCGCGCGACACATGGGCGATGCAATCCTCGAATTTCCAGTGCATTTCCGACGAGCTGCCGCGGCCGCGCTCTTCGCCGTTGACTCGCACGATCATCGTCAGCGCGTACGGGTCGGGTATTTCGTCGGCGGTAACGATGCAGGGACCAACCGGATTGGAATTGTCGAAATCCTTGCCCTTGCCCGGGCCGAGCTGACCCGGCATTTCGATAACTTGCTCGTCGCGAGCGCTGAAATCGTTGAAGATCGTGTAGCCAAAAATATGATTGCGAGCGTCAGCGCGCGAAATGTCGCGCCCCGGCGTGCCGATGACGCAGCAGAACTCCAATTCGTAGTCCATTATTTTTGAGTATCGCGGCCAGACCACATCCTGGTCCGGACCGCTCACCGCGAACCGGCTCGGCTTGTAAAAAATCGGACGCCGGTACCAGATTTCAGGGACGGCGAGGATACCCTTGGCCTCCATCTCGCGCATCGCGGCCTCGGGATCGGGGGAGGCGGCCGCGCGTACGCGACGCGCTTGGCCGAAGGCTTGAATCAGATGTTTCTCGAAGCAAAGGAAATCGCGAAGCTGAGGCGGCACCGGCAAAGGCGCGAGCAGTTGGACTGACTTGGACGCAACAACACCTGCGCCGTCCTGTTGCGCGGACTGTATGGCAAGCCTTGCCCGCTGCAGTCCCGGCTTCCCTGCCGCGATCAGTGCATGCATCGAGGCGAGCGTCGCTTCGCCGCCGGACGCCCCTTGCAAATCGACGATCTGCGCATCGCCTGCCACGAGCGCACCGAGGCGCTCTTGGCCATCGTGGCGGAACGTGACGAGCCGCATCCCTTGAGCCCTCCCTGAGGCCGGTTTTCGATCCGGCTGGTTCTTTATCATTCGTTGAATTAATCCTATTAAAGTGTTGCGCAGAAGCTGTGTCAATATGAAAGTTAATCGGGCCATGCGAGAAACGTGGTATGAGGCCACGAGTCGTGCGAACACATTCAGCAGCAACGAAAACGAGGATTCGGTGGCCCAACGAACCGCAGTCGCTATCGGCACGTCTGCCGGCAATCGGAACAAGCGATCGGCGGCCAGGAAAGCTGGGCCGATGCGTGCCGGCGCCAGGCGCGGCGACGCTACCCGCCAAGTTATCCTCGATGCGGCGGAGCAATGTCTGGCGGCCGGGGATTTCGATGGCGTTAGCCTGCGCACCATCAGCGAGGCCGCTGGCGTCGACATCGCGCTGGTGAACTATCATTTCGGTTCAAAGGAGAGCCTCGTCGAGGAGGTCACCGAGCGGCGTGCACGCGATGTCCACGATGCGCGCGTCCTCGCCTTAGAAGAGGCGCGCCATAGAGCGGGTACCGCTCCCCCGGACGTCGACGCAGTTGTCACAGCGTTTCTGGAGCCGTGGCTCAAAAGAATTTCCAGCGGCGACGTTGGCTGGCAAAACTACAATCGGTTGCTTTGCCGACTGACGATGATGCCCAAATACCTGCCGCTTGTGAGCAAGCTGCTCGATCCAACGGCCCTGCATTTCATCAACGCGCTGCGCGCCGCTTTGCCGAAAGCCAGCCAGGAGTCGATCTATTGGGGGTATATGTTTCTGCTCGGCGCAGTCGTGCAGATAATGGCCGGCACCGGACGCATTGAGCAATTATCGCGCGGGCTTTGTACCACTGACGACATCAACGCTGCGATGCGGGAGATTGTCCCCTTCGTCTGCCACGGCTTACGCTCACTCGAACGCACAGACATCGCAGTTTAACGGTGATTAGACGGCATGAGAGTTATTCTCCTTGGAACGGGGTCGCCGATTACCGCGGCCGGCAAATTGTTCAAATCGTCTGATGGCGGCCGAGAGAACGCCACGACGCTCATACAAGCCGGCCGCGAGACCTTGCTTTTCGATGCGGGGCGCGGTGTCGTAAACCGTCTCTCCGCAGCGGGCATCAGCGGCAAACAGATCACGGCGATCTTCCTGACGCATTTTCATTCCGATCACATCGTGGGCCTTCCAGATTTATGGCTCACAAGTCGCCTCCATTTTGCCTGGGGTGGTCGCAAGACACCGCTGGAGATTTGGGGGCCGCCTGGCACGCCGGCCCTGATGACCGCAATCGCACAGGCGTTCGTGCTGGATATGGACGAGCGCCCGCATGACATCCGGCTCCCATTGGTCGGCCATGAATTGGACTCGAACAAAATGGTGTGGCGGCGCAACGGCGTCACTGTGACGGCATTCATCGTTGAACACGGCACGGGAAGTATCCCGGCATACGGCTACCGGATCGATTACGAAGGCCATTCCGTTCTATTATCGGGCGATACGTGCTACCACGATAACGTCATCAAATATGGAAGAGGCGTCGATCTCCTCGTGCACGAAGTGATCGTCGTCCGTCCGCGTCTTTTGAAAGAACGGCCTGACCTGTTGCGGATATTCAACATCCACACGTCCCCGGAACAGGCCGGAGAGATCTTCAGCCTCACCAAGCCGAAGCTTGCTGCCTATACGCATATAATTTTCTTCGGTGGACAGGCGTTTTCATCGCCAGTGCCGGCCCCCACGACGCGGGACCTCGTTCGCCAGACCCGCAAGACCTATAAGGGGCGGCTCGCCGTTGGCGTTGACCTGATGTCTTTTGACATTGCCGAACGCGCGGTCGCCGTTTTGAAGCCGCCCGATCCTTGCCGATCTGGAGCACGGCGGACTACACGCCGCGATCGGTCGTGAACACTCTGCAACTGACTTTTACTACCCGAAGCAACGGTTCAAATTGAATAGAGGTTCCCAAAAAGCTCCACGAGTTGTGCTGCCCAAACCGACCCAAATTGGCAGTCAACGTCGAGCGTGGCCACGCTGACGCCGCTGTGGATCGACAGTTGTAGCAATAACTGATGGTTACGTTTCACCACCGCCCGGTGCGTCAAGGAGCCAACGCGGAGTTTGTTTCGCTCAGTCGGCTTGACTGTTAAGGCTGCCCACAAAGCGATCTCGGATCTCGATCGCACCGAGCGGAATGACGGCGATATTGTCCGGCATGCCGACCTCTGTCCGTATCAGGATCACGGCAGGTCCCTCGTCCGATGCGAGAGCCGCTGCTACTGTCGGCGCGATATCCGCCTGGGCGGCCACCACAGTGACCCGCGAAATTCCCGCCGCCCGCGCTATCTGATCGAGATGCAGATTTTCTGCCGTAAAAGACGGCTGAAAACCCGTCGATCCATTGGCGCCGTTGTCGATTATGATCTGCAGCAGATTTTTAGGCTGTGTATGGCCGATGGTGGCGAACCCGCCGAGGTTCATCGTCACCGAGGCGTCGCCGTCTATGGCTACCACTTTTCCGTTGTGGCACAGAGCGAGACCATGCGCGATGCTGCTTGCAAGTCCCATGGACCCGAGCATGTAGAAATTCTGGGGCCGATCCCGCACGGCGAAAAGTTCTTGCGCCGGATGGCCGAGATTGCACACGACCGGCTCTTCCGTGATGACCTTCATGATTTCCTGAAGGGCTTCGTAGCGTCGCATGACAGACCTCAATTGGCATTCCAAAAGCTGAATGGCAGCAGAATGGCGAGGGAGCGGCGTGCCTGGCGCGCCTGCTCGATTGCCGGCTGGACGAGCGAAACCATCTCGGGCTTGGGAACATTCAGCACCTCGACCCCCAACACTCTGAGAAGATCGGTGACCGCGGCGCCCATCATGCGTTGTGCTTCAATCGGTTCGCCGCTGCTGCCGCGATGGCTGACGATGAACACGACTGGTATGCGGTAGTAGTTCAGCAGCGACAGGATGGCGTTGGCGCAGTTGCCGAAGCCCGAGTTCTGCATGATCAGCGCGGGATTGCGGCCTGCGAGGTGTGCCCCGCATGCCAAGCCGACGCCTTCCTCCTCGCGGGTGACGGGTGTGTAGATCACGTCGGAGTCGGTCTCGACCTTGGCGATCAGATCTGCCAGCAGCTTGCAGGGGACCGAAAGGAAGAAGTTGAGGTCGCCGCTTCGCAGCGCAGAGTACAAACCTTCGGTTGGCGTCATGTTACCCACATCCGCGATTGCGACTTTCTGGTTGTCTGGCAGGCTTCCCCTCGATTTCGATCACCCGTCATGAAGGGAGCCGGCCTAGGGTCGAAGCACTATTTTCGCGGCCGCAGTCGCACCCGCATCGAGATCGCGAAAAGCTTGGGGGCCATCTGTTAGTGGACGCTCCTCCACCCAGTCAAGTGCTCCTAACTGCCCGCTTGCGATTGCGTCAAGAGTTTCGCGGAATTCGAGCGGCGTGTAGCAATAGGTCCCCGCAACAAGAATTTCCTGTAGCGTGATCTTGCGGACGTCAAAACCTTCCGAACCTGGCAGCAGTCCGACGTGTACGATCACACCACCTGGTTTGATCAATTTGCTAGCTGCCGCACGGGTCGCTACCGCACCTACCGCATCGATAACCAGATCAATCGAAGAATCCGGCGGCTCGCCTTGCGGGTTCGACGCATAGCAGTCGAAAGGTCCCGCTCGCGATGCCGTCACCCGGCGCTCCGCATTCGGTTCTCCGATTCGGATTTCTCGAGCGCCCTGCATCGCCAGGACCAGAGCGCAGCCAAGCCCAATGGCGCCGCCGCCGAGGATCAAGCACCGGCTTGCCGAAATCGGGCGCCTGAGGAGCCGGGCACCGAGATTGACCGCGTGATAAGACACGGCAAGCGGTTCGGTGAGCGCTGCCTTCCTCGTTTCTAGATGGTCGGGAATTCTCATGAGGTTTCGTTCCGGTACGCGCACCAGTTCTGCAAACGCTCCCGGGCGCGGCGGCATGGAGATCAGCTCCCGGCTGGGGCACAGATGCGGCTGGCCGGCCAGACATGCGTCGCAACCGCCACAGGTGACCAAGGGATTCACCGCGACGCGCGTGCCGCTATTCGGACCACTAACGATGGATCCGGCCGCTTCATGCCCAAGGACGAGGGGAGGAGGTCTTCGCGAATCGTGCCCGTGATAGGCGTGCATGTCCGAGCCGCAGATGCCGACGGCATCGACGTGGACAAGTACTTCATCATTGCGGGGCGATGGCTCCGCCTCTTCGCGCAGTAACAGAGTATTCGGTTGAGTATAGACCAGGGCTTTCATGGGACCATCACATCAGGGGATTATCACTTGGCTGAGAAACCGCCGTCGACGAAAAGTGTCTGACCGGTCACATAGGTTGAGGCGTCCGAACACAGAAAGACAGCCGCGCCATACAAGTCCGTCATTTCTCCGTTGCGGCCGATTGCCGTTTGTGCCGCGTTCCTGGCGGCAAGCATGGGATCGGCGAACACAGGCGCTGTCAGGTCGGTGGGAAAAAAACCGGGTCCGAGGGCATTGCAAGTGATGCCGTGCTTCGACCAGTGCTCCGCGATCGCGCGCGTGAGCTGCATTATGCCGCCCTTGGCAGCGCCGTATGGTGCCGAATTGGGAAACGCCCGTTGCGACTGCATGGATGCGATGTTGACGATCCGCCCCCAACCGCGTTGCGCCATGGCAGGCGCTAGCAACTGGGTCAGGCGAAAGGGAGCACGCAGGTGAACCGCCATATGACGATCGAAATCGTCGATCGACACCTCCTCGAATGGCTGCCGCAGATTAAATCCGGCGGCGTTTATCAAAATGTCGATCTGAGGTCTGATCGCGAGGGCTGCTTCCGCCGCCCTGTCCGGTCCGTCCGCAACTTCAAGATCGGTAGCGACGGTCGCCGCATCCAACCCATCCTTACCAAGGAGTGCCGCGGCGTGTGCAAGCCTCTCCTGACGCCGTGCAACAAGCAACAGTCTGGAGCCGGCAAGGCCCAATGCGCGGGCTATTGCGAGTCCGATGCCTGAACTGCCGCCTGTGACGAGCGCGGTCCTGCCGCTAAGGTCAAAAAGTTGGCTGAGCTGGAACATCAAGGCTCGATCGGCTGGCCCATGTCGATATTGTGTCCGGGAAAGTATTTCCGCATGCGTTCATCCGCTGTTCGTGCGTGCGCCTCCATGCCTTCGAGGCGCGAGATGCGGGCGGTCGCAGGAGCGAGGGCCTTACTCGCCTCGCGATTGGCACGCTGCCAGGTCAGTGGCTTGAGAAATTTGTGTACGGAAAGGCCCGCCGAATAACGTGCCGCGAGCTTGGTGGGCAGAATGTGATTTGGCCCCGAGGTTTTGTCGCCGAAAGCGACCGTGGTTTCCTCACCAAGAAACAGCGAGCCATAATTTGTGAGTCGACTGAGCCACCAGTCGAGGTCGTCCGCGTGCACTTCGAGGTGTTCGCAGGCATAACGATCGGATATTTGCGCGGCTTCTTCGCGCGACTGGCATACGACAACCTCGCCATAATCGCGCCACGCGGCGCCGGCCGCGCTGCGGGCCGTCGGTGGAAGCAGCTCGATGATCTCGGGAACGCGACGCATCACAATCTCAGCGAGTTCGTTCGAAGTCGTGATAAGCCAGGCGGGACTTTCATGGCCGTGCTCTGCCTGACCTACGAGATCGGTCGCGACCACTTCTGGATCGGCACTGGCGTCGGCGATAATGGCAATTTCAGAAGGTCCGGCAAAAACGTCGATACCGACTTTGCCAAACAGCATTCTCTTGGCCTCGGCAACGAATTTATTGCCCGGTCCGACGATGATATCGGCCGGTTTTCCAGTAAATAGACCGAACGCCATGGCGGCGATCGCCTGAACACCGCCCAGCGTCATGACGATATCTGCCCCGGCGGTCTTCATTGCATAGAGGACGTAGGGATGTATGCCCCGGCCCTTATAGGGTGTGGAGCAGGCAATAACCGTTTCAACACCCGCGGTTTTTGCGGTCGCAATCGACATATAGGCCGAAGCGATGTGCGCGTAGCGGCCGGTCGGTACATAACATCCGGCGACATTGACTGGGACCAGCCGTTGTCCAACCTGTAAGCCCGGCAGCAATTCGACTGAAAAATCGTGGATACTCTTGCGTTGCGCTTCGGCAAATCGGCGCACTTGATTGACGGCAAACTCTATATCGTCTTTGACGTGTTCGGGAACCTCCCCGGCGCGCCCTGCGATGTCTTCCGATGACATCACGATGGGGCCCGTCCATTGGTCGAGTTTTTGCGCATAATCGCGGACGCTCTGCTCGCCGCCGGCTTCGATCGTCGTCAGCATCTCGGCGACGACTGACTGGGCATTGCCACTTTCAGTTTCCGGAGTCTTTGCCGCTTTTTTTAGATAGGCGATCGACATTGATGGATGCTCTTTGAGGAGGAGCGGCAGGAACGTGTTCCCGCCGCCCCGGAGGTATCAATTGGACTTGCTATCGAATTCCGTCGCGAATGCTTTAAGCGTCGGATCCGACGCAACCATCTTCATGTACTCGTCAGTAATGAAAGACTTCACGTCGGGAGCGCTCGGCAGCGTGCCAGTGCTGACCATGAAGTTGCCGATGTTGGAAAACCAATGGTCCACATCGGAAGCGCCGTTGGCGCGATTCATGATCTTGAGTTGCTGATCAAGAAGGAAAACAGGCCGGAGTGCGAATTCCTGGTCAATTGCCTGGTCGGAAATATCGACGCCGCCCTGCGCGTAGAAGGTCTTTATCATTGCATGGGCCAAGCTGCGATGGGCTTTTTCCCAACCCAAGCTGCGCAGATAAACGGCAAGGTACGCCGCGACATTCTTCGGGTTCTGCTTGGCATAGTCGGCTCGGACAACGAGAGCGCCCGGAATGACTGCACCGGCATCGGCGCCGGTGCATAGCGTCTTTGCGCCGGCCTTTTCCTCCAGAGTATAATTATTGGGTGCCCAAACGCCGACGACGTCGCCGTTGTTCGAGGTCATGGCGGAAAGAACCTGCGCCTGACCCATATTGATGAACTGAACATCGCTGAACGCGACGCCGTACTTCTTGAGACAACTGCGAACGGCATAATCGCCGGTCGAATTCGTCGTCAGTAGGATACGCTGGCCCTTGAGGCTTTGCGGATGGGCGCTAAAGTCGGCGTATTTATCGCCGCGCACCATCAGGACATTCGCTTTGGATTCATCGTTGGTAATGCCAATTGTGAGAAGGCCGGAGCGAGCCGCCCCGAGGACCGCCGGGACCGAGCCGGTGCCGCCGACATCCCAGGAGCCCGCCTGGGCCGCAGCCACTTGCGGTGCGCCGGCCGGAAAAACCGAAAAGGACGGCGCGAGACCGATCTCTTTCCACCAGCCTTTCTGGGTCGCAAGATAATAGGGTAGCGCCCAATATACCGCCGGCTGGTAGCTGACATTGATCGGAGTTTGTGCCTGGGCTGCCCATGGCGAGCTGGCCAATATAGCCGCAATTGCTCCGAGTATTCCTGATCGTTTCCACATGACGTCCTCCCTTGTTCGATGTTGTAATTCGGTGATTTTAATTCCGGTCTGCCTTCTCCTCACGAAGCGAGCGCCAAATGTGTGTACGCCAATGAATGAACGACTCGAGATCCATGACGTCTTCAATCCGGTCATGCTTATCCCATTTCTCTGCGAGCCGAACCGGACGGATATCGATGATCTCCTTTATACGACCCGGCCTCCTGGTCATGATAGCGACACGGTCGGCAAGATAGACGGCTTCCTCGACGGAATGGGTCACGAATAATACGGTCCTCGGATTGAGGCGCGCGACACGTACGAGCTCTTCTTGCATCGTTGTTCGGGTCTGCGCATCGAGCGCCCCGAACGGCTCGTCCATGAGCAGCACGTCCGGATCCAGCACATAGGCGCGTGCGATGGCTACGCGCTGTTGCATACCGCCGGAAAGCTGATGTGGGAGGGCTGTTTCGTATCCTTCTAGGCTCATCATCTTGATCGCAGCGGCGACGCGCTTGTTCCGCTCGTCTTTTCCAACGCCCTTGTTCCGCAGGCCAAGCGCGATGTTGTCGAACACGGTCTTCCATGGAAATAGGGCAAATTGCTGGAACACGACCGCGCGGTCCGGGCCCGGTCCGGTGACGCGCCGGGCGTCGACCAGAACGGATCCGGCCGTGGGAAATTCGAAGCCGGCAACGAGACGCAGGCAGGTGGTTTTGCCGCACCCGGAGGGGCCGACGATTGCGATGAACTCTTTGTCCAGTACTGTCAGGCTGACATCTTGCAAAGCAGGAACGCCGACTTTTCCGGCACCGAAAGTCTTATGAACGCCTTCAAGGGTAATCGCGGCCATTGTCGGGAACCTATGAAAGACCCCGGCGCTGAACCGCCGTCTCGATCCAGCGCAATGCGACGTCGAACAACAGGCCGACCAGTCCAATGGCCACCATTGCGCTCATCACGGTCGGTGTTGCCAGATCGAGCTGGGCCTGTGACATCATGAATCCGACGCCCGTCGAGGCGACGATGAGTTCGGCCCCGATCAGGGATTGCCAACCGAGCCCCGCGGAGACCCTCAGCCCGGCGACTATCGAGGCTGTCGAAGCTGGCAGGAGAACTTCAAGAATAATGCGGACGTGCCCCGTGCCGAGCATCTGCGCTGCTTCAATGAGAGGCCGGCTGACGAACCGAGCCCCGCGATATGAATTGATCAGACACGGCGGAAAGGCCCCAGCAAAAATAATCAGGATCGGTCCCCCGATGCCAGTGCCGAACCACAGCGCAGCAAATGGAACCCAGGCGATCGGTGCTATGAAGCGTAAACCTTCGAAGATGGGCGATACGATCTCGTCGAGCATCCGAAACCAGCCCATCAGAAGACCCAACGGAATGCCAATAAACGCGCCGAGGAAAAAACCGTAGCTGAACCGCATGACACTCGAAGCAAGATGTTGCGGGAGAGTGGCTCCGGCAAATTGCACCGATAGCAGTTGAACAAACCGCGAGGCGACATCGTAGGGTGAGGGCAGAAACTGGTGGGGGACGACACCCGACAAAGACAATCCGCTCCAGATACCCAGGAACAGCAAAATACCTATCAAGCCACAGGTCATCGATTGCAATGGGGTTAAGCGCTCGGCTGGGCCCATGGTCATCAATGCGATCTCGCGGTCTGAACCCATGCCAACGAGCGGCTTTCGATGCGGCTGAGGATCAAAGTCATCGCCCAGCCAAAAAAGCCGACGCAAGCCATGCCGACAAAGATCATGCCGGGATAAATGTCTTGCTGTGCAACGTTGAGAATCCGGCCCAACCCGTAGAGTGCGCCCACAAGCTCCGCTGCAACCAATGTGGTCCAGCTTGCTTGCAGCGACAGCCGCAGACCTGTGAAGATCATAGGCGAGGCGGCCGGGATCAGGATTTCCGCAACAAAGCGCCGGCGCGGCGTACCGAGCATGCGCGCTGCTTCGATGACGTAAGGCTCGATCGTGCGTACCCCGGTGAGGGTGTTAATGACGCACGGCACGAACGCGGCAAACCAGATCACCAAGATTTTTGCGGCGTCGCCGATCCCCAGCCACAGAATCGCCAGGGGAATCCATGCGAGCGGGGGTATCGGCCTGATGAAGAGAAAAACAGGATTGATAAGAGCTTCGGCTTTCCGATTCCATCCCATGAGCAGACCGAGCGGAACACCTGTGGCGACCGCCACGGCGAAGCCCAGAACGACAAGTTGCAGACTATGCAGGACGTGCTGGTAGAGGAGGCCGTTGGCGTAGCCGACGAATGCGACTTGCCGAAAGGAGATCCAAACATCGAGTGGCGAGGGAAAGCGGCCGGGAGATATTAAGCGAAGCGGTACGGTCGCCAAACACCAAATCGCAAACAGGGCACCAATAGTGGCGAGACCGATGACAGATCGCCTACTCATTTCAGGGTATCCCGGAATTCGGAAGTGTTGCGCAGTAGTGGCGTCTAAGCCGTCATCATCGCCGGATGAGAGACAACCGCTAGCACGAATGCAATCGTCTGTCTGGCGTTGCCCTAAGCTTACACGCGCTTGACAAAGGGGAAAAGCGCTCGATAGCGTCATTCTCCCTCCAGTCGCTGGCGCAGGAAGCGTCAAGGGATCGTTGAAACAAATCTTTCCGGAAGAGGTCGAACTCGTTAAGTTCGACCAAGCTGATCGTCATTAAAGCCGATCAGCGGGATCGTTGACCATGACGAACCAGGCATACACCGACCGTGTGGCTGCCGTTACCGGCGGCGGAGGCAGTCTAGGCCACGCGATCGCGAGGAACTTGGCGAAATCCGGAGTTGCGGTGGCAATAGTTGATCGTGATTACGCGTTGGCGCGTGCCGTAGAAGCCGAGATCGGTAACCCCGGCGTCCACGCTTTGGCGATCGAAGCGGATGTCACCCAGCCGGAAACCTTGGATCGCATGCTAGGGCTGATTATTGAGCGTTTTGGTCACTGCGACTATCTCGTCAACAACGCCGGCGTTCTTGGTCCCATCAAGCCGCTTTGGGAGACTGATGATCGTGAGGTTGCGACAGTCTACGATGTCAACGTAGGAGCAGTGTTCAAATGTACGCGGATCGTCGCGCGGCATATGATGAGCAGGCGGCGAGGAGCAATCGTAACGATTGCGTCAGTCGCCGGGAAGGACGGCCCAAAGGATTTGTCCATCTATTCATCTTCCAAGGCGGCAGTGATCGGTGTCACAAAATCCTGGGCCAAAGAACTGGCTCCATTCAACATCCGGGTAAATTGCGTCTCGCCCTCTTTGATCGAAGCGACGGGCATGGAAAGTCAGATGCCCGCGTCGTTCAGCCGCGACTCCATTTCGCGCATCCCAATGGGCCGTGCCGCGCATGCCGACGAAGTCGCCAACGTCGTCGGCTTTTTACTTTCGGACGACGCAAGCTTCGTGACCGGCGCGTGCTACGACGTCAGCGGCGGCCGTGCAACCTACTGAGGGCGGCTGTGGTGGAACGCAGAATCTCCGTATCGACTGCCTGGAGCAGCTGTTTCGACCGAACTCGCCGTCACACCAGCAGTCGCCGCAATCGTGGAACACATCACACGCCTCTTCAGATTTTCCGAAGAACCATTTTGTTACGACAGTGCGCCTTCACCTCACCTAAAAAGTCGCAATTCACGCGTTGTTCAATTTAGAAAATTGGTCGAGGGCGACCGTCGTTCTGCGCGATGCTTCCAGGACCAATTCGATTAATCGCGTTTGATCCATGAGCTTATAATGAAGCTTGGAGACGATCAGGGTCAGGCTGCCCAGAATGCGCTCGTCTTCTGCAAAGACAGGTGCGGCAATGCCGATAACATATTGGTCCAGTTCGCCTTGTCCAATCACGAAGCCGTCACGACGTATGGCAGCCAGAGCTAACCGGAATTCCTTCCAAGTTGAGCCTAACCCTGCGCGGCGGCACTCGCCCGCCTGTTGCTCATAAATGCGTTTGAGCTGGACCCTTGGCATGAAGGCGATGACGGCTTTCGCTGTCGAGCCGCGGAACAGGGGCAGTGGACGACCACGGTCATAGCTGATCGAGGCTGGTGTGGGGCCATATTCACGATGAACGTTCATTACGTGGTCGCCGTACACGTTTGCGAGCAAGACATCACCGCCCGACTGCTCGACTACGTCACGCATAATGGGATGCGCAACCTGCAGCAGCGGATCACGGCTACGGATCAGAAGGTCCAATTCCAAAATTCGTGGTCCGACGACGTAGAGCCCGCCCGTCAAGCGCAGAATGAGCCCAGCATCGCATAGTTCGCGAACGTAACGATATCCGGTTGGCCGCGAGAGGCTCAATTCGTCGCAAATTTCTTCAACTGTCCACGCTGGCCGTGCCTCCGAAAACTCCTTTCGCGCCCCGCGTGAACAGAGGACACACTCAAAGAGGACACACTCAAAAAGGGTTGTCGGGGTCCCGGGCGCTTTGCAATTAGCGCCCAGTCAACCCGGACGGTGCTCATTTACCGGCTCCTTGTCCAGGCTATGTCCG
>Ga0182024_10009036_pt1 | contig 20764 bp, 16 predicted proteins | sample P32metaG_FD_120480 | JGI IMG/M metagenome (GOLD analysis project Ga0182024, IMG submission 120480) | Permafrost microbial communities from Stordalen Mire, Sweden - P3-2 metaG (Illumina Assembly) | ecosystem: Environmental > Terrestrial > Soil > Wetlands > Permafrost | place: Sweden: Stordalen...
AAAACCTCTCGCGCAAATCGAGAGGCACTCTTACAGTGAAGTGGGCTGGATCTCGAGACAAAATCTTCTCGCCCTCCGGCCGAGGGAGAACTTTTTTCTTGACATCCCTTTTTATAGAACTCAATGACTCGAAATTAAACTCAATGACTCGAACGGGTGGCATTCCCTAATTGTTACGGTTACTCAAAGGCAGAAATGCGCGTCTATGTGTCTTTCATCGTGAAGCCAGATGTTTACGGTTGGGACCAGGGTACAGCGCGCGCCATAGTGATGGACTCGCTCGCAGTTGAATATATTATTGCCAGACCTTACTCTTATCCACAGCCCCTCTGTGACATCTGACCTTGCGTTCCACAGGTAAATTAGCGGATCATGGTCACGGAGAAGCGAGCGTAAGACGAAGGCCGCAGGAAGCGGCTTAAGTCTCGCGTTTTCAAGATTTTGACCTCTAACTCTTTTGCCTTCCGGATTTTGCAGACGCTTTTTGCAAAACCCGCGCCAGTCGTGCCTTTCCCGGGGGTGGGGGGAGGGGGGATACCACGTGCGACTCCCGATTCCCAAAACGAATCCGTCTAACGCGTCACACGCAACGCCGCCCTTCAAACTATTTTTTCGCGAGATATCCACAACTCATCCCTGAGCCGAACCCATGAATTACGACGCTATTCTCGTTGTCTCTTTCGGCGGCCCTGAGTCGCCGGAAGATGTCATTCCTTTTCTTGAAAATGTTCTGCGAGGTAGGAATGTTCCGCGCGAGCGCATGCTGGCGGTCGCAGAACACTATTATCACTTTGAAGGAAAGAGTCCGATCAATCAGCAGACACGCGAACTGATCGCGGCTCTCAAGACCGAACTGGAGCAGCACGGCCCAAAGCTTCCGGTTTATTGGGGAAATCGCAACTGGCATCCCATGCTGGCCGAGACCTTGCAGCGGATGCGGCAAGATGGCATTCGCCGGGCTCTTGCCTTTGTGACTTCCGCCTACAGTTCCTATTCCGGATGTCGCCAGTATCGCGAAGACATTGCTCGCGCACAAAAAGAAATAGGTTCGGGCGCTCCCGAAATCGATAAGTTGCGCCCATTCTTCAATCATCCCGGCTTCATTGAAGCAAGCGAAGATCGCGTGCGCGATGCGTTGCAGCAGGTTCCCGCGGACGCGCAACAAAATATTCAGGTCATCTACGTTGCGCACAGCATCCCGCTATCCATGGCCAAAACCAGCGATTACGTCCGCCAACTGGAAGAAGTGAGGAAGCTGGTCTCGTCACGACTCGGAGTCGGAAACGATGCATTGGTATATCAAAGCCGCAGCGGCGCGCCAGGACAACCCTGGCTGGAGCCGGATATTCTCGACTACCTGCGCGAAGTGAAAAGCCGCAATCTGGCCAGCGCGGTCGTCCTGGCTCCGATCAGTTTCATCTCCGATCACATGGAAGTTCTCTACGACCTCGATATTGAGGCGCGGCAACTCTGCGATTCGCTCGCTTTACCAATGGTCCGGGCGAAGACGGTAGGCGTGCATCCCAAGTTCATCGCGATGATTCGCGAGCTGATCGTTGAGCGCACGAATCCGAGTACTGAGCGGCGTGCGCTGGGATCACTGGGGCCACGGCAAGACGTTTGCGCTGAAAATTGTTGCCCCGCACCACAGCATCCAGCGCGGCCGCAGGCTGCGCAAGAAACGCGCGTTGTTCCCTAGACGCGAGATTAACGTCCGCGAAAATTAGGGTACGCAAGAAGTATCGTACGCAGAATTATCGCAGGCTCGAATTTTCGGCGGGTGCAGTCAGGTTTTGAGGCTCGTAGTCTGTGGCTTTCGGTCGGCCTTCAACCAGCCGCATGGTGTCTAGAATGGTCTGGACAACTGATTCGTTGCCCACGGCAGTGTTGAGCATCACGTGATAGAGAGAGCGCGTGGGCCAGTCGGCGTTGAAGTAGTGCTTCACATAAGCGATACGCTCGCGATCGATCGAATCAACCAGTTCGATGGCTTCTGCTTCACTGTGGCCATCGGCAACGATGCGGCGTATCTTTTCCGATCTTGGCGCGTACAGAAAAACGTGGAACGCCGCAGGATGCTCGCGCAGGAAAAATGGAGCGCCGCGCCCAACAATGACCGCATTTCCTTCGCGCCCAATTCGATCCATCGTCTCCTGCATCATCGCCATCATGCGGTCCGTATCGAACATTTGATTGCTCAGTTGAGCGCTGCGTTCGTAACTGCCGCGCCAGAAAGTCTTGGCGAAGCGGTGAAAGCGGCTGTCCATGCGCTCGTCGCAGCGCTTTACGGCCGATGGATCCACGTGGGCAAGGCGAGCAATCTCTTCGGTAAGAAAACGGTCCCAAAGCTTCCAGCCAAGCAGATCGGCTAGTTGCGCGGAAATAGCCGCAGCGCCGGAGCCGTACTCACGCTCGATAGTGATGAGGCGGAACATAGCTGTATTTAGTGTACCGCCATCCCGCCCGGCTTCGTCTTTCTCATCAGAAAAACCATGGGAATCATCGCCATGATAGCCACTCCGAGAAACCAGAAGCAATCAATATAAGCAAGCATCGTAGCCTGCCGCAGGACCGTTCCTTGGATGAGCGCATAGGCTTGCCGTGTTGCCCCGGAAGCGCTGGCGCCGTGCGTCTGCATGGCGCGTGAAGCCCCCTGGATCATGGACTGCAAGGCGGAATTGGATGAACTCAGATGGCTGGAGAAATCGGTCATATGCACCTGGGTGCGCCGTTCCAGCATGGTGGCGACCACGGAAATCCCCACGCTGCCGCCGATGTTGCGCGCCAGATTCATTAGACCGGAAGCTGCATTGTTCTTCTCGCGCGGCAAGAACGCATACGCGGCAGTGTTGATCGGAACAAACAGAAAAGCCATCCCCACCGCTTGAAAGATGCGGGCAACCACGGCAGTGCGAAAGTCAATCTGAAGATCGAAATTCGTCATGTGAAACAGAGAGAACGACAGAACCGACAGACCGAAGACCAGCAGCCAGCGCGGACTGTAGCGCGACAAGAGAAATCCCACCAGGGGCAGCAGCAGCATGATCGCGAATCCGCCGGGCATCAGCGCCATTCCCGCTTGCTGTGCCGTATATCCGAGCAGCGTCTGCATGAAAAGCGGTAAAAGAACGGTGCTCCCGAGCAGGGCGAATACGAGCATGAACATCAATAGATTTGAAATACCGAATGTGCGATCCCGGAATAAGTGCAGATCGATAATCGGATCTTTGTGTCGCCATTCCCAGAAGATGACGAAGACCAGCGAAGTAACTGAAACCAGCGTTAGAAACAGGATGAAGTGAGACTCGAACCAGTCATCGCGTTGCCCTTTGTCGAGCACGACCTGCAGAGTGCCTAAGCCAAGAGCGACAAAGCCGAGGCCAATATAGTCAATTTTGGTTTCGCTGAGTTTTCGGCGGTGAAAGTAAGGCGGATCCTGAATCAATTTCGTCGTAAGGAGAATGGAAATGATTCCGACCGGGATGTTAATGAAAAAAATCCAGCGCCAGGTAAAATTGTCGGTAATCCAACCACCCAACGTCGGACCGATGGCTGGCGCTGTGACAACTGCTACTCCATATACGGCGAAAGCCATGCCGCGTTTCGCAGGGGGAAACGTATCGGCCAGAATGGCTTGCTCGCTAGGCTGCAATCCTCCGCCACCGGCGCCCTGCAGAACCCGGCAGATGATCAGCGTTGTCAGATTCGGCGCGAGCCCACACAGAAACGAACTGATGGTGAACAGAGCCACGCAGCCCATGTAGAAATTCTTGCGGCCGACAATGGACGATAGCCATCCGCTCAGAGGAAGGACGATCGCATTCGAAACCAGGTAGGAAGTGAGAACCCAGGTGCTTTCGTCCTGGCCGGCCGAAAGACTTCCCGCAATGTGCGGCAACGCGACGTTAGCGATGGAAGTGTCGAGTACTTCCATGAAAGTCGCCAGCGTAACCGCCATGGCAATGACCCACGGATTGTATGCGGGACGCCACGCATCGGCGTGCTCGCCCCCGCGATCCATGGTTACGGTAGCAGCACCCATTAACGAATCCAGACCTTCGGGTTTACAGACTCGCCGGGACGCAATTCGTGATCTTTGTTCGAATCACGATCGAGAACAATCTTGACCGGGATGCGCTGTACGACTTTTACGTAATTGCCAGTGGCATTTTCCGGAGGTAACAAGCTGAAGCGTGCGCCACTGGCTCCGGCAACGCTGTTTACTGTTCCGTAGTAGGTTCTGCCGTTGGCGTCCACTTCAATCGTGACCCGTTGCCCAACCTTCATTCGCCGCAGCTGCGTTTCTTTGAAGTTCGCCGTAATCCAAACATCGTCAAGATTAATAATCTTCATCAATTCCTGACCGGGAGACACATTCTGTCCGACTTCCACGGTGCGGTCACTGACGACTCCGTTTACCGGCGCCACGATCTTCGTGTATTGCAGATTCAACACAGCTTGGTCCAGATCAGCTTTCTTCTGCTGCGCTTCGGCCAGCGCAGAAGAAGCGCGTGCGCGAATAATCTGCATTTGTCGAGGCGCAGTATTCGCGTAGCGAGAGTTAGCTTCGGCCTGAACAAGTTTTCCCTGCGCTTGCGTTACCTGTTGTTGGGCTGCGTCAGCGCTGGCCCTCGCGCCTTCCACCGCTGCGGCGCTGGCTTGGGCCGCCGCTGTAGCCTGATCGTATTGCTGCTGGGAAATTTCCTGTTTTTCGACCAACTGCTTGTAGCGGCCGAGGTCATTCTGCGCTTTCACATTATTGGCTTCAGCCTCTTGCAGTTGTGCCTTGGCTGCTTCGAACTGTTGCTTCGCAGCCTGAATGCCAGCCCGGGCATTGCTGACGTCAGCTTCGGTCGCGGAAATCTGGCTGCTGGTATTCACTCCGGTGATCGGCACGTTCACGCCCGCTGCGAGTGCCGCTGCCTGAGCGTTTTCGTATTCGGCCTTGGCCCGGTCATAGGCGACCTGGTAATCGGTTGGGTCGATCTCCACCAGCACGGTTCCTGCCTGCACATATTGATTGTCGTCGACGTTCAGTTTTACGACGTGCCCTGAGATGCGTGCGCTGATGGGATTGATATGGCCATCGACCTCGGCATCGTCAGTCGATTCGTAACTGGTGAAATAGCGATAAGCGAAGAAACCGGCGATAAGAAGGACGATGATTGCAATCCCCACCCCGATTCGAAAGCCGGAACTTTGCGTGCGCGATCGTCCGCTGCGAAAATCTTCCTCGGTGGCCGGTAACGGCTTGGTCGTGTTCGCCGGCTTTTCGGCTTCGGTTTTTTCGTCTCTGGTGGGCGGACTCTGTGTGGTTTGTTCCATACGCTATTGAACGCCTTTCAAATATTGTTTGACGCCCCGCTCCGCATCGCCGATGGCATATGCCAGTTCCACCTTGGCGAGATTGTGAGCATAAAGACTCTCAATATAACTCTCGTGAGCGCTGGCCACCGCTTCTTGCGCCTGCACTACTTCGAGGTTGTCGGTAACGCCTGCGGTGAAACGATCTTGCGATTGCTTGAGTGCCTGTTCGGCCAAGTCGACGGAACTGCGCGCCACGGCCACCTGGTCGGCCGCAGCATTCAAGTCCAGAAGGGCGATTCGAACCTCATAATCAATGCGGCCGCGGAGATCCCCCAGCTGCGAGCGCGCCTGCTTTAACTGTGCGTCCGCCTCGAGCACATCGCTATGCGTGCGATTACCGGCAAAGATAGGAATATTAATGCCACCATCCACCTGCCATGTGCCATTCGAATGAGATGGAGTCACGCCGATATCGCCGATATTCGCATCGATGCCGATGGTGGGATAATGTCCCGCCGAAGCCGCTTTTCGCGAGAGTTCTGCCGCCCGCACCTGCGCTATTGCGGCTTGATAGTCCGCTCGGGTGGCATAGGCCCGTTGCAAATAGATGTCTAAGGTCAGAGGTGTCAATGCCTGGTAAGGCGCTTTCTCGGTGAGAACGAACTCCTGCCCCGGCGGCAACCCAATAATGCGGGCTACACTCAAGCGCAGCTTGGCCAGATCGTTGCGAGCCACAATCAATTGCTGCTGGCGGGTTTGAAGCTCAACCTGTGAGCGCAACGCGTCGATCGCGGGAGTCAGTCCTGCTTTCTGTTGATCGGACGCTTTGTCGAAAAGCGCCTGCGCGCTCTTCACCTGCGCTTCGGAGGTTTCCACTCGCGCCCCCGCGGCAATCGCCTGCAAATATGAATTGCCCACGGCAAGCACGACCATTTCCCGCGCATCTTTATAGCTGAATTGGGAGGCCTTCAGGCTCTCGACCGCGGAACGCTCTCGTTCCAGATTCCTGAAATTGAAGATCGACTGGCTGAGAGAAGCTCGGGCGTCAAAGTAATTGAACGCAGGTATTACCGCCGGGAACTTCTTGCCGCCTGGAGAAGCAAAAAAAGACCCGAGCTTGTCGAATCCCAGCGCCGCAAGGCTCTCAGTCTGGGCACTCTCTATGATGTGCGCGCTCACGTTCGGAAGTAATTCGCTGAGCTCCTTCCATCGTTCTCCGCGCGCGGTCTGGGTTTGGTCCGAAGCGAGCAACAGCCCCAGATTGTTGCGCAACCCCCGCTCAATCGCGTCCTTGAAGTCAATCTGCAGGACTTCTCCCGTGGGGTTGCCTTCGGGGGCGCTTCCCAGGAATGGATTTTGCTGTCCCGGCAAGGAAACATTAGGGGCAGAAGTACTGTCGTTCGTGGTTTGAGCGAGTGAGCTCGCGGCGGCAAACGCCGCTAAAAAAGCGAGACCTGCCATTCGAGAAACTTTCCAAGAAACTGTCAATGAGCAACGCATTCTTTAGATTTTGGGAACGTTCGGTAGCTCGGAAAAACCGTTACGCCCTTCCTCGTATCTAGCATAACTCGTCCGATTTGATTCGTTTGCAGACCTTTGAGATGCAAAGGATTCGCTTCAGTAGACCAGGTTTATAAAAACGCAGTCAGAGAAACGCGAAAACCTCCGAACTGCTCAACACGGTAGATACCACAAGTCTGTGACTTAGGTCATCTTGAAGGAAGGTAACCGACGGTTCAAGCTGTACGGAAGCAAACACCATAGTAATGAAAGAGCGTGTTGATGAGTGCAGCAACAGGAACTGACTGGACCCGGATACTATCTGATCCGGACCTTGTGCGGCACGTCGGAACGCTCTTGCAGGCCTACCGCGAAGCCCCGGCTGGAAAGCGCGAAGAAGCGCTGCTCACGGCTATGCGCCAGATAAAGGCCGGCGCCTCGCACGAAAAGTCCACAACACAATCAGCGCCCGCGCCTCAGCCGCTTCCGACGCCAATCTCCGACCCTCCTCCGTTTGCACCGGATCTATTCACTCCGAACTGGGGTAGCGACCGGCGGCGGAATCAACGAATCAAGTGCTTCGTTGCGGTCGAGCTTCGCGTGGATGAAACCCCGAATCCCATCTGGGGCAATCTTTCGAATACCAGTGTGGGCGGATGCCTGGTGGAAACCGCACATCCGATCGATCCTGGCGCGAAAGTGGAGATCGGATTATGGGTTCCTAATGGAAAAATCTGGGTGAAGGGGTTTGCGCTAAGTGGCATAGTCACTCGTGGCGGCCCCGCCAACGGAGTTCGCATTCGTTTCGGTGGAATGGCGCCGACGGAGCGCGAAAGCCTGCGCCAATTCGTCAAGTTCGTGCAGGAAGCAACTCAGGTTTCCCAAAGCGAAAGCACATACCTAAGCCTTCTGAAGTAAAGTAAAACCCCGATCCATTCCAGTTTTTCACCGTAGCGCAATCCACATACCATAAGAACTTGATACACTTTCTGCTGGTTGAACCCTTTCCTGGTTGAACCCTTTCTATGAGCGGAAACTCTAATTAGTTGTTAGGTTGATCTCTCCGGCGGGAATCTCCCCATTAAGGAGCGCGTTCGCATGGTCGCCAGTGAACAAGTATTGGTAACAGGACAGCAACTGGATACGCTTTGCATCAACACGATTCGAACCCTGGCGATTGACGCGGTACAGCAAGCGAACTCAGGCCATCCCGGCGCTCCCATGGGACTGGCGCCGGTGACTTATTGCTTGTGGCAGGAATTTCTGCGCTACGATCCTGCGGACCCCACCTGGCTGAATCGCGATCGCTTCGTGCTCTCCAACGGGCACGCCTCCATGTTGCTCTACGCCATGCTCAATCTCACAGAGGTGCGGCGGCTGGACAAGAACGGGAAGGTGTTGAAGGAACTCGCGGTTCCCATGGAGGACATCAAGCGCTTCCGGCAGTTGGGAAGCTTGACTCCGGGTCATCCTGAGTCGCATGTCACTTCCGGAGTTGAGACCACGACCGGCCCGCTAGGGCAAGGGGTGGGCAACAGCCTGGGGATGGCGATTGCCAGCAAATGGCTGGCTGCGAATTTCAATCGCCCGGATTTCAAAATCTTTGACTTCAAGGTCTACGCCATGTGTTCGGACGGCGATTTGATGGAGGGCATTGGAGGCGAAGCTGCCTCGCTCGCCGGGCATTTAAAACTTTCGAATCTCTGCTGGATTTACGACCACAATCACATCACTTTGGATGGTCCGGCCAATTGGTCGTTCAGTGAAGATGTGGCGACTCGTTTTGTAGGATATCAATGGAATGTGACCCGCGTGGCGGATGCCAACGATCTGACAATGTTGGCGCGGGCCTTTGAAACTTTCCACAAAACAGAAGACCGGCCGACGCTCATCATCGTCGACAGTCACATTGGTTACGGTTCCCCGCACAAGCAGGACACCAACGCCGCCCACGGCGAGCCCTTGGGCGAAGAAGAGGTGCGGCTGGTCAAGAAGTTCTACGGCTGGCCGGAAGATGCGAAGTTCTTGGTTCCGGATGGTGTGCGGGAACATTTTCGCGAGGGAATCGGGAGACGCGGGCGCGACTTGCGCGCGGAGTGGTCCGCTCTTTTCGATCAATATTCTCAGAAGTATCCAGAACTGGCGGAGCGACTGCATCACATGCAGCATCATGAATTGCCAGAGGGCTGGGATAAGAACCTTCCCACATTTCCAGCCGACGCCAAAGGCGTGGCGACCCGCGAAAGCTCCGGCAAAGTTTTGAACGTCATCGCGCAGAACATTCCCTGGGTCATCGGCGGATCGGCGGACCTGGCGACTTCGAACAAGACCACACTGAAATTTGAAGGGGCCGGGGATTTTCAGGCGGCCACGCCGGCTGGCCGCAATCTCCACTTCGGAGTGCGTGAGCACGTAATGGGCGCGAGCGTGAATGGAATGACTGTCTCCGGCATTCGCGCGTTCGGCGCAACGTTCTTCAACTTCAGCGATTACATGCGGGCGAGCATCCGGCTGGCCGCGCTGATGCAGTGTCCGTCGATTTTTATTTTCACTCACGATTCCATTGGCGTGGGCGAGGATGGCCCGACTCACCAGCCGATTGAGCAATTAGCGTCGCTGCGGGCAATGCCGAATTTGATTGTGCTCCGTCCCGGCGATGCCAACGAAGTTACGGAAGCGTGGAAGATCATTGTGCAATTACAGAGCTCGCCGGTTGCACTGGTTTTAACGCGACAAAATCTACCGACTCTCGATCGCACGAAATACGCCTCGGCGTCCGGCGTGGCGAAGGGCGCGTACGTGCTGGCAGATGCCGGAGGCAAACCGGATGTGATTCTATTAGCGACCGGCAGCGAAGTATCGCTGTGCGTAGAAGCATACGAGAAGTTGAAGGCTGAGGGCGTTAAGGCGCGGGTCGTCAGCATGCCTTCATGGGAAATTTTTGAAAAACAGGATGCGGCTTATAAACAGAGCGTTCTTCCACCGGACGTGACGGCGCGTGTCTCTGTGGAGATGGCGGCGACTTTTGGCTGGGAGCGCTATACCGGCCTCAAGGGACGCAACGTCGGTATGCATCGATTCGGAGCTTCCGCGCCATTGAAGGATCTTTTGAAGTATTTCGGATTCACCGTAGACGCCGTGGTAAAGGAAGCGCACGCGGCGATGGAGCAGAACTAGCTTTGCAGATACGCAGAATTTTGCGTCTCAAGCTTTCCTGCAAACACGAGGCGTAGCCGACCACGCCTCCAATAAAATCGTAGGAGAATATTTATGCAGCCAACTGGAGTTTTGGAAAATTCGAAAGCTACTAAAAATCCGCTCAAGCAATTGCTCGATTACGGACAGTCGATGTGGCTCGACTACATCCGGCGCGACCTTTTCACCACGGGCAAACTTACCAAACTGATTACCGAAGACGGTTTGCGGGGAATGACTTCGAATCCTTCTATCTTTGAAAAGGCGATTGGCGATAGCTCTCTGTATGACGACATGGTGCATTCGCTTGCCGCTCGGGGCGATCTTGATGCCACTGGAATTTACGAGCAGGTCGCCATTCGTGATATCCAGGATGCGGCAGACGCGCTTCGCTCCGTATATGAGGAGTCCCATTTCCGCGATGGATATGTGAGTCTGGAAGTCTCGCCATTACTGGCTCTGAAGACGGACGAAACGATTGCCGAAGCGCGGCGCCTGTGGAAGGCGGTTAAGCGCGAGAATGTCATGATTAAAGTCCCAGGCACGGCGCAGGGCATTCCGGCGATTCGTCAATTAATTGGCGAAGGCATAAATATCAACGTCACATTATTGTTCGCGCAGGAAGTCTATGAGAAAGTTGCCGAGGCCTATATCGCGGGACTCGAAGACCTGGCCGGCCGCGGTGGCAATCTGAAAAAAATGGCGAGCGTTGCCAGCTTTTTCATCAGCCGCATCGATACTCTGGTCGACTCCAAGTTGGAAGAAAAGATCAAAGCAACTTCCGACCCGAAGCAACAAACTTTACTCAAGAGCCTGCTCGGGAAAGTTGCCATCGCCAACGGCAAGCTCACCTATCAGCGCTACCAGAAAATCTTCAGCGGACCGCGCTGGCAGGCTCTGGCCGCCAAGGGCGCGCAAACCCAGCGCGTGCTATGGGCCAGCACCAGCACAAAAAATCCCAACTACCGTGACGTCATTTACGTGGAGGAACTAATCGGGCCCGACACGGTGAACACCATGCCTCCCGCCACAGTCGACGCTTTCCGCGATCACGGGAAACTGCGAAACAGCCTTACCGAAGATGTGCCGGCAGCCGCCAAAGTCATGGAAGATTTAGGTCGCGCAGGAATTTCCATCAAAGAAGTGACCGATAAACTGACCACGGACGGCGTCAAGCTGTTCGCCGATGCTTTTGAAAAACTCCTGGCCGCAGTCAAAAAGAACACGCAGCAAAAAGCCGCGCAACAAAAAGGATAGACCGTGAGCCGACTGAAAACCTCACTGCCGGAACCGCTGGCTGCGACGGTAAAAAGCACGATTGCGGAGTGGCAATCGCGCGGCAACATGCAGCGTTTGTGGCAACGCGACGCTACCCTGTGGACAGGCAGCGACGAAGATAAGTGGCTGGGGTGGCTCGATATCGTCGAAGAACAGACTGCCCAGCACGATCAACTCCAGAAGATTGCGAAAGAGGTTCAAAATCGCGGCTTCCAGCACGTATTGCTGCTGGGCATGGGCGGGTCCAGTCTTTGTCCTGAAGTGCTGCGCATGACCTTCGGCAGGATTCCTCACTTTCCTACCCTCCACGTGCTCGACTCCACCGATCCTGCTCAGGTGAAATCGTTCGAGCATCAGATCGACATTCCGACGACACTTTTTATTGTCTCCAGCAAATCCGGCAGCACGCTGGAACCGAACATTTTCAAACAATATTTTTTCGAGCGCACGAAGCAGGCAGTGGGCGCGGTAAAGGTCGGCAGTCACTTCGTAGCCATCACCGACCCGGGATCGAAGATGCAGCAGGTGGCAGAAGCGGATCATTTTCTGCATGTATTCTTCGGGCGTCCTTTGATCGGTGGACGTTATTCCGCGCTTTCGAATTTCGGGATGGTTCCGGCGGCGGTAATCGGGATCGACACAAAGAAATTTCTGGCGCGGGCAGCGGAGATGGTGCGAGCTTGCGGGCCGGGCGTGAAGGTCGAAGAAAATTCCGGCGCCGTGCTGGGCATCATTCTGGGAACGGCGTCTAATGCCGGGCGCGATAAAGTTACGCTCATCACTTCTCCCGGAATTTCAGATCTGGGAGCGTGGCTGGAACAATTGCTTGCCGAGTCGACTGGCAAAGTCGGCAAAGGAATTATTCCCGTCGACCGTGAGGGTCTGACTAACGCGGATGTTTATAGCAACGATCGCGTGTTCGTCTATGTTCGGCTGGACTCTGGCCCCGACGCGGATCAGGATGCGAAAGTGGCAGCGATTGAGAAGGCTGGGCATCCGGTCGTGCGCATCAGCATGGCAGACATTTATGACTTGGGCGCGGAATTTTTTCGGTGGGAAATCGCGACTGCCGTTGCAGGCTCGATTATCGGCATCAATGCTTTCAATCAGCCCGATGTCGAGGCCAGCAAAATCGAGACTCGCAAGCTGACTACTGAATACGAAAAGAACGGATCTTTGCCGCCGGAAAAACCCATCCTTGAAGACAGCGGCATCAAATTATTTACCGACGAAATAAATTCCGCGGAACTGGCGAAGGCCGCTGGCGGCGAGAAGTCGTTGGCGGGATATCTCAAGGCTCATCTAGCGCGCATAAAGACTGGCGATTACTTCGCTGTCCTCGGCTACATTCAGATGAATGCGGAGCACGAAGCCAGCCTTCAGGCTCTACGCTACTTGGTACGCGATAAAAAGCGCGTGGCCACCTGTTTGGGCTTCGGACCGCGATTTCTGCATTCAACCGGCCAGGCGTACAAGGGTGGTCCGAATTCAGGGGTGTTTCTGCAAATCACTTGCGATGACGCCGTGGAACTGCCGGTTCCGGGGCAAAAATATACTTTCGGAATAGTCAAGGCGGCACAGGCGCGGGGGGATTTTCAGGTACTGGCCGATCGTGGGCGGCGCGCGCTGCGGGTTCATCTGGGGAGCAATCTGAAGGCGGGTTTAGCGGCTTTGCAGGCGGCCGTTCAGAAAGCACTCTAAGAATTACTGGCAATCGATTTTGGCAGTCACTGCGATGGCAATCAGTGCGACGGCTCGACGCCCTCGCAAGTGCCGGCGAAACGCCGGCAACACATTAGGAGCGAAGCATGCAATTGGGAATGGTGGGTTTGGGCAAGATGGGCGCGAACATGACGCGGCGCCTAATGCACGGCGGACATCAGCTGGTCGTTTCTGACTTGAGCGCTGACTCGGTAAAAAAACTGGCGGGTGAGGGCGCAACTGGATCGACTTCACTCGACGATCTGATCGGCAAGCTCACGCCCCCGCGGGCCGTGTGGATCATGGTTCCGGCGGGTGCCGCGACAGAGGCGACTGTGCAGAAACTTGCTGGGCACCTGCAGGCGGGCGATGCCATTATCGACGGCGGCAACTCTTACTACAAAGATGATGTTCGGCGCGCGGGTGAACTGAAGAGTAAGGGCATTCAATATATCGATGTCGGAACCAGCGGCGGTGTGTGGGGCATCGAGCGCGGTTACTGCATGATGATTGGCGGTCCGAAAGAGGCGGTGCAGCGGCTCGATCCTATTTTCAAGACGCTGGCTCCAGGTAAAGGCGACATTCCGCGCACGCCCGGAAGAGAGAAACTCGGCGGCACCGCAGAGAATGGCTACATTCATTGCGGCCCATCGGGCGCGGGCCATTTCGTGAAGATGGTGCACAACGGCATCGAGTACGGCATCATGCAGGCATATGCCGAGGGTTTCGACATTTTCAAAAACGCCACCAGCAAAGATTTGCCGGCAGACATGCGCTACGATTTGAATCTGCCGGACATTGCGGAAGTCTGGAGGCGCGGCAGCGTGATCAGTTCCTGGTTGCTTGATTTGACCGCGATGGCTCTGACGGAGAATCCCACGCTCTCGGAATACGAAGGATACGTGGAAGATTCCGGCGAAGGCCGATGGACGATCCAGGCGGCGATCGAAGAAGCGGTGCCGGTGGACGTGTTATCCGCAGCGCTGTTCGTGCGCTTCCGTTCGCGGCAGCAGCACACCTTTGCCGAGAAGATGCTCTCCGCCATGCGGCAGAAATTTGGTGGACACATCGAGCAGGGCGCTGACAAAGTAAAGAAGTCCGCATAGTCCGCAGCTTCGTTTTCCAGCGGATCTTTTTCTAGCGGGTCTTTTATCGGAACTTCGCTGGCGGAATTCTCCATCGGATGCAGAGGACTTACTCATGGCTGAACTAGCGGAACATCCGGCGGCAGCACCACCACGCATCGGCAAGCAAGGTGATCCTTGCGTCATGGTGATCTTTGGCGCGGCCGGCGACTTGACCGGACGCATGCTGATTCCGGCCCTGTTCAACCTGGCGCGAGCCAGTTTGCTTTCACGCGAGTTTGCCGTGGTAGGTGTGGCGCGCGCGCAACTGTCGAATGATGAATTCCGAAAAAGAGTCCACGACGACGTCAAGGCGTACTGCGGGGAGTGCGTGGATGACGATCTCTGGGAATGGTTCGCGCGCCGTTTCTACTACTTCACCGGAGATTTCAACGACGACAAACTGTATCCGCAACTCAAAGACTTCCTGACCAAGGTGAATCAGGAACACTCGACGCACGAGAATTTCTTTTATTACCTGGCCACAGCGCCGAGTTTTTTTGGACCCATCGTAGAAAAGCTTGCGACTGCCGGACTGATGGAGCAGAGTAATAACCACTGGCGCCGAGTAGTCATCGAGAAGCCCTTCGGGCATGATCTGGAATCGGCCAAGACTCTCAATCAGCAACTGCTCAAGGTTGCCGACGAAAAACAGATTTATCGCATCGATCACTATTTGGGCAAAGAGACGGTACAGAACATTATGGCGTTCCGTTTCGCCAACGGAATTTTTGAGCCCGTCTGGAATCGCCGCTACATCGACCATGTGCAGATTTCGGTGGCTGAGACCGTAGGAGTGGAAGGGCGCGGAAGTTATTTCGATCATGCCGGTTCCTTGCGCGACATGGTGCCCAATCACATCATGCAACTGATCAGCCTGACTGCGATGGAACCGCCCATCTCCTTCGACGCGAATGCGGTGCGCGATGAGCAGGCCAAGATCCTGCACGCGATTCAGCCCATGAGCGATGAAGAAGTTCTCAGCCGCAGCGTGCGCGGCCAATACGGCGATGGAACCGAAGATGGAAAACGAGTCACCGCTTATCGCAGCGAGCCCGATGTTCCCCCCGACTCTCGAACTGAAACTTTTGTCGCCATGAAGCTGCTGATCGACAACTGGCGCTGGGCGGACGTTCCTTTTTACCTGCGCACCGGCAAGCGAATGCCGGTCCGCAATACTCATATCGTGATACAGTTCCGGCGGGCGCCATTCGTGCTGTTCCGCGACACTCCCGTGGAACATCTGATGCCAAATCAACTAGTCCTGCACATTCAACCCGAAGAAGGAATCTCGTTGCAATTCGCGGCCAAGGTGCCGGGGCCGGTCATGCGACTGGGCACGGTCGACATGAACTTCGAATATCAGGAGTATTTCGGCAAGCAGCCCAGCACCGGCTATGAACGCTTGCTGCATGATTGCATGATCGGCGATCAGACCCTGTTTCAGCGCGCTGACATGGTGGAAGCGGGGTGGTCGGTAGTGAATCCTGTGCTGGATCTTTGGAAGGCGCTTCCGCCTCGCAATTTCCCCAACTACGCATCCGGCACCTGGGGACCGAAAGACGCCGACGAACTGCTGGAACGCGATGGCCGCCGCTGGAGGAACTTCGAGAAATGATTCTGGCCGGCGATATTGGTGGCACCAATGCTCGGCTGGCTTATTTTCAATCCCAGAACGGGCATCTTCGCCTGATGACGGAGCGCGTCTTTCCTAGCCGCGAGCATCGTGAACTGGCCGAGATCGTCACTAAGTTTTTACAGGAGTCCGGCACACGTCCCGATGCAGCCTGCTTTGGGATTGCAGGTCCGGTGCGCAATGGGCGGGTCGAAACCTCCAACCTGCCCTGGGTGATTGAACAGTCCCAACTGGCGGAAGATATCCGCGTTCCATCCACCTTGTTGATTAATGATCTTGAAGCCAGCGCGTGGGGTATTGGCGAACTGGCCGCAGGGGATCTGGTCCCCTTGAATCGCGTGAACGGGTCCGCCGTCGGCAATCAGGCGGTGATCGCGCCGGGCACGGGATTAGGGGAAGCTGGGCTTTTCTGGGATGGACGCCAGCACCATATTTTCGCGTGCGAGGGCGGCCACACCGACTTTGGTCCACAGGGCGATTTACAGATTGAGTTGGTGCGGTTTTTGACAGAGCGCTTTGGGCACGTGAGCTATGAACGCATTCTTTCCGGTCCCGGACTGGTTAATGTTTACGAGTTCCTGCGCGACAAGGGATGCGGCAAGGAATCTGCAGAGTTCGCCGCGGCGTTAAGAAAGGGCGATGCCGCCGCCACGATTTCGCGGGCGGCGCTTGCTGGAACCGACAAACTCGCAGAGCAGGCGCTTGATCTTTTTATGGCGGTCTATGGCCAGGAAGCCGCAAATCTGGCTCTAAAAGTGATGGCCACCGGTGGCCTCTTTCTGGCCGGGGGCATCTCTCCTAAGATTCTTGCCAAGCTGAGCGGTCCCATATTCATGCAGGCTTTCGTGGAAAAGGGGCGGCTGCGGCCGCTGGTGGAATCGATTCCGGTTCAGGTTATTACCAATGATAAAGCCGGATTGCTGGGGGCGGCGCGCTGCGCCGCCGTCCGTGGCAGAGAACTGCTGGGCTCAGCAGTGACCAGTGGCGTGAGCGAGATAGCGTGAGTTCTGCTGTCGAAATTCGAACGTTTACGACTCCTCAGGAGATATCTGCGGCCGCGGCGGAAGAGGTTGTACGCGCCGCCAATGAAGCGGTAAACCGTGACGGACGCTTCACCCTCGCGCTGTCAGGCGGATCGACGCCCAAGAATCTCTACAATTTACTGGCCACGAATGCTCGCACGGCTTTGCCCTGGGATCGAATGTTTTTTTTCTGGGGCGATGAGCGCCACGTTCCTCCCACCGACCCAGAAAGCAACTACCGCATGGCCGACGAGACCATGCTGGCGAAGATTCCGGTAGCTGCCAGCAATGTATTTCGGATCAAAACCGAGAATCCCGATGCCGCCGCCGTGGCCGAAGCGTATGAACAGACTCTGCGAAAGTTTTTCCAAGTGCAGCCCGGACAGGTTCCTAATTTTGATTTGATCCTTCTTGGCATGGGACCGGATGGACATACTGCATCGCTTTTTCCGGGAACGGCCGCACTGAAGGAGAAATCTCATCTCGTCGTAGCCAACTGGGTGGAAAAGATGCAGACCCACCGCATCACCCTGACGCTGCCGGTTCTCAACGCCGCCCGTTGCGTGACTTTCCTGGTGAGCGGGACCGACAAAGCCTCCGCGCTTCACGCCGTGCTGGAAGAAAATGTTCCCGCGGAGCAGTATCCCTCCAAGCTCATCAAACCAAGCGACGGGAAACTGATCTGGATGATCGATCGCGCCGCCGCCAGCCAACTCAAGGCGCACTGAGCGTCGCATGTCAAACAGCGGGCCGTTTCGTTCGCTGTCCATGTAGCATTGACATCTCCTCACGATTCCACTAAGAATTCCCCTCCATCGAAAAGGAGAACGAAACATGCGTCGATTCCTGCCCTGCCTTTTGCTGGTCGCCTTCGGGACTTTGGCATTCTCGCAAGATCGGAGCAATGCGCGTTCCATGGTGATCTCCGCCTATGGCATTGTGGCCAGCAGCCAGGTGCAAGCCTCGCAGGCGGGAGCGGAGATTCTGTCTCACGGCGGTTCGGCAGTGGACGCGGCAATCGCCACCAATGCCGTTCTCGGTGTGATGGAACCGGATATGAATGGCATGGGCGGAGACTTGTTCGCGATCTACTGGGATGCGAAGAGCGGAAAACTTTACGGCCTGAACGCCAGCGGATGGGCCCCTAAAGGGCTCACCATCGATTACTTGAAATCGAAGGGCGTCACGCAAATGCCTGACAGCGGAATTGACACGGTCACCGTGCCCGGCGCGGTAGAGGGATGGAATAAGTTGCATGAACGCTTCGGTCGCATGGCCTGGAAAGAGCTTTTTACGCCTGCGATCTTCTACGCGCAAAACGGCTTTGCGGTTCAGGAGATGATCGGCATGGACTGGAAAGATGCCGCTCGCGCGAAACTAAAAAATGATCCGGAGACCCGGCGCGTCTTCCTGGTTCATGACGAAGCGCCTCAAATGGGTGAAGTATTCAAAAATCCTGACCTTGCCAAAGCGCTCGGTCTGCTCGCAGCAGACGGTCCACAAGCCTTCTATAGAGGCGAAATCGCCAAAGCCATTCTTGCCACTTCGCGTGAACTTGGCGGCACCATGACCGCGGAAGATCTGCAGGATTTTTCGGCGGAGTGGGTCGAACCAATCTCCACTACATACCGTGGATGGAAAGTTTATGAATTGCCGCCCAACGGTCAGGGCATGGCTGCGCTCGAGATGTTGAACATCCTCGAGCAGTTCTCTCCCGCGAAAGCTGGTCCGCTCAGTGCGGAAGAGCTGCACAAGAGAATCGAAGCAATGAAATTGGCCTATGCCGATCTGGCGCGCTACAACGCCGACCCTCGCTTCGCCAAAGTTCCGGTCGTGGGCTTGCTTTCGAAGGAATACGCGAAACAGCGCGCACAACTAATTGATCCGGGAAAAGCGAACTGTAGTACGGAAGCAGGACGTCCGCCTGGGGGTGACACAACTTATCTCACGGTTGTCGACAAAGAGGGTAATATCGTTTCCCTCATCCAGAGTAATTTCTCAAGTTTCGGCTCGGGAATCACCGTGCGCGGCATGGGATTTCCGCTGCAGAATCGCGGAGCGTTGTTCATGCTGGATCCCGCGAAACCGGACGCGCTCGCCGGCCATAAGCGCCCCTTCCACACCATTATTCCGGCGTTCATGGAGCGAGGAGATGATCACATCGGCTTTGGCATCATGGGCGGCGCCAACCAGCCGCTGGCGCACGCTCAGTTCGTTTCGAATGTGGTCGATTACGGCATGAATCTTCAAGCCGCCATGGAGACGGCTCGTTTCACGGTGCGCAGTAATTTCAATATCGGCTGCAAGATTCTCATCGAAGATCGCGTGCCTGCCGAAGTCCGCCAGCAGCTTACGAATATGGGCCACCAACTCGATGTCCGCGGGGACTTCTCGCTCTATATGGGACGCGGCCAGGCGATCGACCACAACACGAAAACCGGCCTAAACTTCGCCGCCTCCGACGCCCGGACCGACGGCTCGGCAGAACCGGAATTTCCACCGGGACTCCATCTCGCGGACGAACCAGTGATGGGGCAACCAGTGATGGAGCAAGAGAAACGTTAGCTTTTGGTGAGATGAACCCTAGCCACGCCAGTCGCAGATTTCCTTCAATCCCTGGCCGCGGGCGTGCTCGAAAAGGCGGACCAAGTGGCGGGAGTGCTCGAATTCGTGGATATCAGCCCAGACCTCGGCCTGCCAATTCTTTTCATGCGCGGCAGATTCGCCGCAGGTTGCGCAGCGGGTATGAAGAGTGACAGGAATGGCATCCACGCCGATTGGAGTCGCTCCTTCCAACTCGACGAAGATACATCGCACTTCCTGAACCTCTTCGCCCTCGCCGAGGATATGCTCGTAGCGCAGCAGGTAGCCGAAGCCCAGCTTCTTGGCCTCAATTTCGGCTTCGGCTCGGGTGTGAAATGGGCCATACTCCGCCCGCAGTTGCTCGGTGGAGTTGCACGTCATCCAGAAGAATTCCTTGTAAGCCATCACAGATCTCGCCCCGGGTAGCGAAGCCGGTTCGCGGCTGCTGAGCCGCGCACGCGGAAGTTCGAACTCTCTGCTGCAATTCACAGGCCGCACTTTTCTATCTCGTAAACTATTGTCTGCCATCGATTTACGCCCGGAACATGAAGCCGACGCTACCGCGAGCGTGAAAGGTTTTGCAGAAGTAAGACCTCAGCAAAGGGCGAATCGAACTGAACAAAGAAGCTCGCCATCGCCGGCACCGATCGAAAGCTATGTGAGTTTGTATCGGGCACCCGACACTGCATGGCTTAGCAAGGTTCTTATCGCCGGCTACGCTGGCCCTCTGCATGAATCGGCTTCCGAGGAACTATAAGCGGAGTCGGCGCTCGCGATCTCGGAAGGCCAATCCTTTCCCCCGTGGCTGGCAATGTACATCGCCAATTCCAGCCGGCTCCAGACTCCAAGTTTGTCAAACGCACTGCGCAAATGGTTCTTGATCACTTGCTCGCTGGTGCCGATGATTTTTCCGATTTCGCGATTAGTTAAACCTTGCCACACCAGAATTGAGATCTGAATTTCTTTCGAAGTAAGTCGCTCGCGCGGGATCATGACTGTCCTTCTTTCCTGGCGAACATGGCAATCGCCAATTTCACCCGTTTACGACCCTCGCGGATTCCAGCCCGCAGGAACAGAGTGCGTAAATGCTGCTTCACTGTGCGGGGACTGATGCGGAGTTGTCCTGCGATCTCTTTGTTGCTGCAGCCTTGAACCAGCAAGTTTAGGACTTGCTGATCACGGGGTGTCACTTTGACCTGATCAAGATTGACCACGTTGCTTTCCTCCTGCCGATTGGCGATCACACCCAGCTTCCATAGCACGACCTTCGCCAATTGTTCGCAGCCCGCTTCGATTTTTGCTAAGCACCTTAGAGCACTATTACTTGGGGGCGAGAACCACGGTTTAACCTGGCCGCTACAAGGGCGGATTCCATTCGCTGAATTCCAAATCGGTCCTATGCTATCGACCGCGCCGCA
>Ga0182024_10009037_pt1 | contig 20764 bp, 14 predicted proteins | sample P32metaG_FD_120480 | JGI IMG/M metagenome (GOLD analysis project Ga0182024, IMG submission 120480) | Permafrost microbial communities from Stordalen Mire, Sweden - P3-2 metaG (Illumina Assembly) | ecosystem: Environmental > Terrestrial > Soil > Wetlands > Permafrost | place: Sweden: Stordalen...
CGCCGGCCTCGGCTGGGTCCACTGGGGCCGCGACCCCAAACGCCTCACGCCGGAAACCGTCGCCTTCGAGATGTGGCCCGACATGAGCGAGTACGGCGACAAGGAGCGCTTCGCCCCCCCCGGCTTCACCGACGCCGACGGCAAGCAGGCGTACCTGTTCAGCTCGGACAATGCCGCGACCGTCCTGCGTCACTTCCAGTGGATGCGCGACTACGACATCGACGGGGCCTGGCTGCAACACTTCCTGGTGGACCTCAAGGGCGGGCCGTCGCGGGAGCGTTACTCCTCCCGCATGGCCGTCCTGGGCCACGTCCGCCAGGCGGCAAAGAAGACCGGCCGCGTCTGGGCGCTCTCCTACGACATCTCCGGCATGCCGGCCGACCGCATTTTCGACGTGCTGACCGCCGACTGGAAGAAGCTGGTCGATGACAAGACGACGGACGACCCGCGTTACCTGCACGACGGCGGCCGGCCGGTCGTGCAGGTCTGGGGCTTCTACCGCGACCGGAAGGCCACGCCCATGACGCCCGAACTGGCCAACAAGCTGATCGACTTCTTCCACGCGCCGGGTAGCTATTCGGCTTACGTCGTCGGCGGGGGCGACTGGGACTGGCGGCGCGACCCCGACCGCGATTGGCGGGCGGCGCTGCACCGGCTAGACGCTTACGCCCCCTGGAACGTCGGCAACTATGTCAAGGACAAGGCCGGCGAGTCCCACGCCGCCACGGCCTCCTGGGCCGACGACCTGCGCGAGTGCCGGCGCCACGGGGTGCGGTGGCTGCCCGTTGTCTACCCGGGGTTCGGTTGGGACAACCTGAAACGGAAGCCGCCGGGCGCTTCCACGATCCCGCGTCGCGGCGGGCGCTTCCTCTGGGAGCAGTTCCATGAGCTGGCGACGATGAAGGTCGATACCGCGTATGTCGCCATGTTCGACGAGGTGGACGAGGGGACGGCGGTCTTCAAGGTGACCAATTCGCCGCCCACGCAGGGCCGCTTCGTCGGCTACGAGGGTCTGCCCGGCGACTGGTACCTGCGGCTGGTCGGCGAAGGGGCGCGGATGCTGCGCGGGGAGAGACCGATGGCCGCCGACGTCCCGATCAAGCCCTGAGACGTTCGGGGGGAAGGGGACGGCCGGCGCCGAGGGGGACGGCCCGCGTCAACCGGCCTTCGCGGCGGACCACGGGCCGGTTCGGGCGCCGTCCGCTTTTGGCGCGGATTCGATACCCTTCCGGGCCGCCGCGGGATAGTCTACATACACCCGCCCGCACCCTCCCGCCGAAAGGAGACTCCCGCATGGCCCTGGAAACCCGCCGCTCGTTCAACCGCAAGCTGCTCGGCTCGCTGATGGCCTACGGCCTGATCGAGACCGTGTTCAGCCGCGGCCTCTTCGCCGACGCCGTCAAGCCGGTGGTACAGAAATGGCTGATCGACCTGGCCGCACTGAGCAAGGACCTCAAGGACCAGAAGATCAAGGACGTCGACTTCCAGGCCAAGCTGGAAGACCTCTACAAGCGCGTGGACCTCGCGGAACTGATCGCCTTCATGGACCTCGACAAGGCGATAAAGGACGTAAAGTTCCCCGACAAGGGCGCGGCCAGCCTGGGCGTTGACCTGAGCAAGGTGGAGGGGCTGCCGGAACATCTGGTGTTCGGCAAGCAGATCTTCGCCATGCGCAAGGGCCGGTCGGTCGTGCCGCACGGCCACGACAACATGTGTACCGGCTTCATCGTGCTGCGCGGCGACTTCAACGGCAAGCACTACGAGCGCGTCGCCGACGAGAAGGACCACTACCTCATCCGGCCGACGATCGACCGGGCGTTCAAGGCGGGCGAGTGCTCGACGATCTCCGACCACAAGGACAACGTCCACTGGTTCAAGGCGGAGTCGGAGACGGGCTTCATCTTCAACGTCCACATCCTCGGCTACAACCCGGACAATGCCAACGCCCCCGCCCGCGTCTACGTGGACCCGGTGGGCGAGAAGACGCGGGACGGCCTGATCGTGGCCCGGAAGATTTCCAGCGAGGAGTGCCACAAGAAGTACGGGTGAGCGGCCCGCGGACCGCGTGTGCGACGCTTCGCGGAAGCGTCGCACACGCGATCCGCTTTTCCTATTTCGGATCGCGAAGGTACTTGTCGAGCCATTCCGGGTTGCGGTTCGTGCAATCCGGGGAGCGGCCGCGCTTTTTAGGATCTGCCTTGCCGTCGGGGGCGGCGGACGCGATGATAACGGGGTGTCACTACCCGCAATCGCCCACGTCACCCCTTGATGGAGAGAAGAGATGCTGTTCGGCGTCCGATGGATGAGTGCCCTCACCGGCCTGCTTCTGCTGGGCCTCGCCCAGGCGACGGCCGCTCCGTGCCCGGCGCCGGGGTGTCAGCCGTGCTACTGTCCGCGTCCCATCAACCTGTCGCCCCTGCCGGCCTGTACGCCGCCGGCCATCAACCTGTCGCCCCTGCCGGCCTGTACGCCGCCGGCCATCAACCTGTCGCCCCTGCCGGCCTGTACGCCGCCGGCCATCAACCTGTCGCCGCTGCCTGCTTGCACGCCGCCGACCATCAACCTGTCGCCGCTGCCTGCTTGCACGCCGCCGGCCATCAACCTGTCGCCGCTGCCTGCTTGCACGCCGCCGGCCATCAACCTGTCGCCGCTGCCGGACTGCTGCGCCGCTCCGGCGGCGGATGCCGGCGCCGCCAAGCCGGATTCGCCGGGAAAGTAGAGCGCCGGAGGACGTAACCGATTGATCCTGAGGGCGGTGCGCTCCGGCCGCCGCCCTCAGGATCAATCGCAAAAAGCCACATTTATTTCTCGACGCAAATCGTTTGTCCCGTTCGTGCCGCGCCTTGAATGCCGAAAAAAGCGGATGTGCCGCTGTGATGACGTCGTTCGCCTTCATCCTGGGGGTGGCGCCGCGCGATAAGGGCGCTCCCGTTCAATGGTTCCTGCTACCCGACGCCGTTCGCGGGGTTCCCCAGGAAGGGGTGAGGCGCCGGTCGCCTTGGCCGGCCTCGGTAAAGGAATCAAAGGGAGCGACCATGAAAGCCGCGAATCCGATGACCGCCGTGCTTGTGGGCGGCGTGATGCTGCTCGGCGCAAACTGCGTCCGCGCGGGCGACTGGCCGCAGTGGCGCGGGCCTAATCGGGACAACAAGGTGACAGGATTCACCGAACCCAAGTCTTGGCCCAAGGAGCTGACGCGGAAGTGGAAAGTTAGCGTCGGACTCGGCGACGCGTCGCCCGTCTTGGTGGGCGACAAAGTCTATGTCTTTACACGGCAAGGCGAGGATGAGGTCACCCTCTGCCTGGACGCGGGTAAAGGCACGGAACTCTGGCGCGACAAGTACGCGGCGCGGGAAGTGACCGGGGCCGGCCGCGGGCACCCGGGGCCTCGTTGCTCGCCCGCGGCGGCCGAGGGCAAGATCTGCACGCTGGGCGTCGCCGGAGTCCTCTCCTGCCTGGATGCGGACAAAGGCACGGTCGTGTGGCGGAAGGACTCCAAGGCCTGGCCCCGCTTCTTCACGGCGTCCTCGCCGATGATCGTCGACGGGATGTGCATCGCGCAGCTCGGCACGGACGGCAAAGGAGACCTCGTCGCGTATGACCTGGCCGGCGGCGACGAGAAGTGGAAGTGGTCCGGCGCCGGCCCGGGGTACGCCTCTCCCGTTCTCATGACCGTCGGGGGTACGAAACAGATTGTGGCGCTGACGAGTCAATCCGTCGTGGGCGTCGGCGCGGCCGACGGTAAGCTCCTGTGGCAAGTCCCGTTCAAGGCCCGGTATAACAGCGTCACGCCGATTGTCGATGGGCAGACGGTGTTCTACGCGGGGGAGGGTTCGGGCACGACGGCCGTCAAGGTTGAGAAAACGGGAGACGATTTCGCCGCCAAGGAACTGTGGACCAACAAGGGCGGCCCGGGGAAGTACAACACGCCCGTGCTGAAGGACGGCCTGCTCTTCGGCCTTAGCGGCGGCCGCACCTTCTACTGCATGAAGGCCGAGACCGGCGAGGTGCTCTGGACCGACGGTACCCGACGCGGGGAGTGCGGGGCCGTCCTCGACGCCGGCGACGTTCTCTTGGCCCTGACGAGCGACTCCCAGCTGGTCGCGTTCAAGCCCGGCGACAAGGAATACGCGGAGACGGCCAAGTACAAGGTCGCCGACTCCGCGACCTGGGCCTACCCGATCATCTCGGGGAACCGGGTGTTCGTGAAGGACAAGGATTCGTTGACGCTTTGGACCATGGAATGAGCGTCGGGCGTAGGTAAAGAGGATCGGGCGCGGCTTAGGAAAAGGAATCGTCACGATAGGCGATGCTCAGGGAACGTCGCCTTGCTCGATCGCCGCCCATGAGGCGGGCGACAAACGAAGCGGCGCGGCCGGACGCCGTGTCCGGCCCGCGCCGCCGGGGCGGTTTTCTATTCAAGTTTTGGGTCGTGCCTGCGCCGGGAACTGAGCGCGCCCTTCATGCGATCCCGCGGCGCCGCTACTCCACCTCATGCACGTCGTCCAGGACGCCGCGGGGCACGCAGACGGTGAGGACGGTCAGGTCCCCCTTCGCCTTGTGCCTGACGCCCCGCGGCACGTAAACGACGACCCCGGGGTGCAGTTCGATCTCCTCCCCGTCGAGCGCCATCGTCCCCCGACCGGCGATCACGTAGTAGAACTCGTCGGTGCGCTCGTGGTAGTGCAGCTTGGCGTCCCGGATCTCGACGTGGTGGACCTCGCCGGCGGCCCCGTCCCTCTCCTCGATGAGGCAGCGGATTTGTCCGCAGGTTTCCGCCCAGGGTTGCACTTCGGACGGGTCCCGACGTAGGAACCGGCTCGTCGTAGTCATGCCGTCTCCTTGCAATGTCAGAGCAGGAAGTCCGCCTCGCCCTCACTTAGCGGCCGTCCCGCGGGACGAGGATTGGCCAGCCGACATCGTACCCGCCGGCCGGCCGGAATCAACTTGATGTCCGAGCGTTGGTACTGAGCGGGGACGACACGGCCCTTCCTTCCTCCGATTATCATGACGTCCACGGCCCAGTACTCATCCTTCTCGAAGGCTTATAAGACGAGTGAGACAAGTACGTCGATGCCCGTTTCCGCACGATGCCCGTCGCCATCGCCCGCACCGCCGGATTGCAAGAGGCCAAGGATTCCTGACGGCGGGATCGCTTCATTCTCTTCGCGCGCCACGCGGGATTCCGTAAGATTACCCGCGATTCCCACAGCCGCCACGGGATTGACAAGGAGTTTTACATGCCCCGCACGCCGTCCGCCGTCGCCGCCGCGGCCGTCCTCTCCGCCCTGGTTTTTCTCGCGCCGCTCCGCGCGGACGACCTCCCGTCCGCCGAGGCCAACCGCGTCACGGAGATCGTTTTCACGGCCGCGAAGAAGCACGACGACCCGTTCAACACGGTCGAGCTGGACGTGACGTTCACCGCCCCGGACGGCGCGACCGTCCGCGTCCCCGCCTTTTGGGCCGGCGGCGACGTCTGGAAGGTGCGCTACGCCTCGCCGCAGGTCGGCGCCCACTCCTACCGTACCCACTGTTCCGACGCCGACGACGCGGGGCTGAACGGCCGCGTCGGCGAGTTCAAGATTAAGCCTTATGAGGGCGACAATCCCCTGTATAAGCACGGCCCGATCCGCGTCGCGGCCGACCATCGCCATTTCGAGTACGCCGACGGCACGCCGTTCTTCTGGCTGGGCGATACGTGGTGGATGGGCCTGTGCGAGCGGCTGAAGTGGCCCGACGAGTTCAAGACGCTGGCCGCCGACCGGCGCGAGAAGGGGTTCAACGTCGTGCAGATCGTGGCCGGCCTCTACCCGGACATGCCCGCCTTCGACGAGCGCGGCCGCAACGAGGCCGGTTTCCCCTGGGAAAAGGATTACAGCCGTATCCGACCCGAATACTTCGACAAGGCGGACGAGCGGCTGTTTTACCTCGCCGACCAGGGGTTCGTCCCCTGCGTCGTCGGCGCCTGGGGCTACCACATGCCCTGGCTGGGCGTCGAGAAGATGAAGAAGCATTGGCGCTATTTGGTAGCGCGATACGGCGCCTTGCCGGTGGTCTGGTGCGTGGCGGGCGAGGTCAACCTGCCCTACTACCTGGACAAAGGCTTTCCCCTGGGCGGCGAGAAGCAGACGGCGGAATGGGAGAACGTGATCCGTTATCTCCGCAAGATCAACGGCTTCGGCCGCCTTGTCACCGTGCATCCGACCGGCATCCCGCCGCTGAGCGGCCGCGCCCTCTTCAAGGACCAGGAGCTTCTCGACTTCGACATGCTCCAGACCGGCCACGGCGGCAAGGAAACCGTGGCGCCGACGGTTCGCGCCGTCCGGGCGTCGTATGCGGCGAAGCCGACGATGCCGGTGGTGGACGGCGAGGTCTGTTACGAGGCGTTGGGCGGCGGCATCCCCGCGGCGGTCCCGCGGCTGATGTTCTGGGCGTGCATGACGTCCGGGGCGGCCGGCCACACCTACGGCGCCAACGGCATCTGGCAGCTCAATCGCAAGGACAAACCGTATGGCAAATCTCCGCACGGCGGCGACTACGGCCACATCCCCTGGGACGAGGCGATGAAGCTGCCGGGGTCGGGCCAGCTGGGGCTGGCGAAACGGCTGCTGGAGAAGTACCCGTGGCAGCGGTTCGCGCCGCACCCCGAATGGGCGGCGTGGCAGGCCGACGCCGGCGGCTTCACCTGGGGCGATTGGATTTGGTATCCCGAGGGCGACCCGGCGAAGGACGCGCCCGTGGCGGCGCGCTACTTCCGCCGGACGTTCGAGCTTCCCGAAGGCAAGGCGGTCGTTCGCGCCGCGCTGCACCTGACGGTCGATGACAAGTTCACGGCGTACCTCAACGGCGAGCTGCTCGGCTCGCACGCCGACTGGATGACGGGGAAGGAATTTACCGACATCGCCAAGCTGCTGCGGCCGGGCAAGAACGTCCTGGCGGTGCGCGGCGAGAACGCGCCCGGCCCCAAGGACGCCAACCCGGCCGGTTTGGCCTGCGACCTGGAAGTCACGCTGGCGGGGGACGCGAAGGCGACGGCTCGTTCCGACGACGCCTGGCGTTGTTCGCGCGACGAGGCGGACGGCTGGCAAAAGGTGGATTTTGACGACAGTAAATGGGAGAAGGCCCGCGTGGTGGCGAAGTTCGGCGAAGGGCCGTGGGGCCGTCAGGTGAAGTCCGGCGGGCGCGACGAGTTCATGGTCCCTTATGCGGCCGGCGTGCCGGGAGAGGTGCGCGTGGTCTACCTGCCGCGCGCGCTGCCCGTTACGGTGCGGAAATTGGAGGCGGACGCGCACTGGGCGGCGGCCGCCTTCGACCCGGTGAGCGGCCGGCGCGAGGAGGTCGGGGCGGTGAAGCCCGACGCGGACGGTTCGTGGACGGCGTCGCCGCCGGTCGGGTGGGAGGGGGATTGGGTGTTGCTGTTGGAGGCGAAGAGCAACTAACTTTTTTTGGCGAGCGGGGGGCGTCAGCCCCCTGATTCTTCACCTGTTCCGCGGCGCTACGCTAAATCAGGGGACTAACGCCCCCCGCTCGCCTCGGAGATTGACCCGGAGCCGTCCGATGCAGCCGCACCCGTTAAAGACATATCTCATCGAACTACTCTCCATTCACCGCACCGGGGCCAACTCCCCCGAAACTTCCTTCTACGGACCCCTGGCCAACCTCCTCAACGCCGTCGGCCAGACGCTCAAGCCGCGCGTCCGCTGCGTCATGGGCCTCAAAAATCAGGGCGCCGGGATGCCCGACGGCGGCCTCTACACCCCCGACCAGTTCCAGAAAGGGGCCGACGAACCCCTCGCCGGTCAGCCGCCGGGCCGCGGCGTCATCGAGTGCAAAAAGGTCAAGGACGACGCCCGAACCACGGCCGAATCCGCCCAGGTCGCCGGCTACCTCAACAAGTACCAGCAGGTTTTCGTCACCAACTACCGCGACTTCCTTCTCGTCCTCCCGGACGACGCCGGCCGGGCCGTCCAGGGCGAACCGTATCACCTCGCCGCCTCGGACAAGGAATTCTGGGAAGCCGCCGGCCGTCCCGACGCGCTGGTGCAAGCCCACGGCGAACGCTTCCTGGATTACCTCCAGCGCGTCATGCTCCACGCCGCCAAATTGACCGACCCCAAAGACGTGGCCTGGTTCCTCGCCAGCTACGCCCGAGACGCCCGGGCGCGCATGGACGCCGTCGGCCCGGAGGACCTGGCCTCCGACCGGCAAGCGCTCGAACAGGGCCTGGGCCTCCGCTTTGAAGGCCCCAAGGGGGAACACTTCTTCCGCTCGACGCTCGTGCAGACGCTCTTTTACGGCGTCTTCTCCGCCTGGGTGTTGTGGCAACGCGACCCGTCGAGGTCGGGCAAGGATTTCGACTGGGAGAAGGCGCAAAACTATTTGCACGTCCCCATCCTCCACAAACTCTTTCGCTCCTTGGCGGATCGCAAGCAGCTGAAAAAGTGGAAGTTGGCCGAGGTGCTCGACTGGACCGGCGGCGTCCTCAACCGCGTCAGCACCGGCGTCTTCTTTGAAAAGTTCAAGGACGCCGAGGCGGTGCAGTATTTCTACGAGCCGTTCCTGGAAGCCTTCGACCCCGAGCTGCGCAAGCAACTCGGCGTCTGGTACACGCCGCCGGAGATCGTGCGCTACATGGTCGCGCGCGTGGACGCGGTGCTGCGTCAAGAGCTGGGCCGGCCCGACGGCCTCGCCGACCCCGGCGTCTACGTCCTCGACCCCTGTTGCGGCACCGGCGCCTACGTCGTCGAGGTGCTGCGGACCGTCGCCGCCACGCTGCGCGACAAGGGCGAGGAAGGCCTGTTCGGCGACAAGCTGAAGGCCGCCGCGACCCGGCGCGTGTTCGGCTTCGAGATCCTGCCGGCGCCGTTCGTGGTGGCGCACCTGCAATTGGGGCTGTTCCTGCAAGCCGAGGGCGCGCCGCTGGCGGAGGGCGAGACGGAGCGCGCCGGCGTCTACCTGACCAACGCCTTGACCGGCTGGGAGCCGCCCACGGGCGAGAAACAAGAGTTTCTTTACCCGGAAATGAAGGAAGAACACGATAAGGCCGGCAACGTGAAGCGGAGCACGGAGATCCTGGTGGTGCTGGGCAACCCGCCGTACAACGGTTTCGCCGGCGTCGCCGTCAAGGAGGAGCGCGACCTGAGCGACGCCTACCGGGCCGGCGCCGGCGGCCTCAAGCCGCAGGGCCAGGGGCTGAACGACCTCTACGTCCGCTTCTTCCGCATGGCGGAGCGGTGCATCGCCGAGAAGACGCGGCACGGCGTCGTCTGCTTCATCTCCAACTATTCCTGGCTGGACGGGCTGTCGTTCCCGGTGATGCGCGAGCACTACCTCAAGGCGTTCGATCAGGTCTGGATCGACTGCCTCAACGGCGACAAGTACAAGACGGGCAAACAGACGCCGGACGGCAAGCCGGACCCGAGCGTCTTCTCCACCGAACACAACCGCGAAGGCATCCAGGTGGGCACGGCCGTCGCCCTGCTGGTGCGGAAGGCCGAGCACGAGGAGCCGGCCGCGGTGCATTTCCGCCACCTGTGGGGGCAAACGAAGCGGGCGGACCTGCTGGCGAGCGTGGAGGGGATCGGGCCGGGGCAGTACGAGACGGTGACGCCGGCGCGGGCGCTGGGGCTGCCGTTCCGGCCAATTGGGGCGAGTACAGGCTACCTCGGATGGCCGCTGCTGCCGGATCTCTGTCCGACAAGCTTTCCAGGCGTTATCACGGCGCGAGATGAAGCGGTCGTGGACATCGAGAAAGAGCAACTACGAAGCAGAATGACGCAGTATTTCGACCCGGAGGTGTCCCACGAAGAGATGAAAGCAATCTCACCGCAAGCGATGAAAGATGCGTCACGCTTTGAAGCAATACCCACACGCGACATCCTCATCAAGCGGGGATTTCTTCCGGAGAACATCCTCCGATACGCTTACCGCCCATTTGACCTCCGATGGCTCTATTGGGAGCGCGAAACCAAATTGGTGCATGAGAAACGCAGCGAATACCTGCCTCATGTTTTTCCCGGCAATTGCTGGCTGAGCGCGTCGAAGCAGAACCGCAAGGAGTTCGATCCCCCATTCATATCGCATGTTCTGTGCTCCTTTCACGTCAGCGAACAGAAGTCAAACTTCTTTCCGATGCTCCTTCGCAAGTCAACCGGCGCTTCTCTCCTTGATGAGGACGCGCATTCGAGAAACAGGGGAGTGGGCGACTGCTACGTCAACCTCTCCGACGCCGCCTTGTCCTACCTCAATAGCCTCGGTTCCGTGGATGACGCGCCGCACCTGTTTCATCATGCGGCCGCCGTCCTGCACGCCCCGGCCTACGCGGAAGAGAACGCCGGCGGTTTGGTGCAGGACTGGCCCCGCATCCCCCTCCCCGCCAGCCTCGACGCCCTTCTGGCGTCCGCCGCCCTGGGCCGTCAGGTCGCCGCCCTGCTCGACACGGAAACCCCCGTGGACCGCGTAACCGCCGGCAAGCCGCGTCCGGAATTGAAGGTGCTCGGCGTCGTGGCCCGGGTCGGCGGCGGCAGTCTGACGGCGGCGGAGCTGGAGGTGACGGCCCACTGGGGCGTGGCCGGCAAGGGCGGCGTCTGTATGCCCGGCAAGGGCAAGCTGAACGCCCGCGCCTACACCGAGGACGAGTACACGGCCCTCCGCGAAGGGGCGGCGGCGTTGGGGCTGGACGAGGCCGCGGCCCTGGCCCGCCTGGGCGAAACGACGTTCGACGTGTACCTTAACGACGCGGCCTACTGGCGGAACGTGCCGGCTCGGGTGTGGTCGTACACGCTGGGCGGCTATCAGGTGGTGAAGAAATGGCTGTCGTACCGCGAGAAGGCGCTTTTGGGCCGCGGCCTGACGGGACGGGAAGCGACGGAAGTGATGGAAATGGTCCGCCGCATCGCCGCCCTGCTCCTGCTGCACCCGGCCCTCGACGCCAACTACCGGGCGGTGAAGGCGGAGCCGTATGCGTGGCCGGGGACGGCGGCGCCTTGAGGCGTTCCGCCGCTCAAGCAAAGATTTCTTGTTGGGTGCCATGCTTTCGCGGCTGGCGTCCGAACCGTCTTGCCGTCGGGACCACCGCGAAAGCATGTTTGGGCTTCACCCGGCGGGAGTGGAGTCCAAACATGCTTTCGCGGTGTCTGGGAGGGTTTGCTCATGCGGACGAGGGCCGCGAAAGCATGGCACCCGGCGTCCGAACCGTCTTGCCGTCAGCGTTACCGTGAAAGCATGGCGCCCGGCGTTGCGAAAACACGATTAACAGATAAACATACTACAGTTAACGCCGCTGCGGTATTAGAGAAGATGCTGGAAACGGCCGATGATGCCGCCTACGAGATGGTAGAATTTCTTGAGCATCTCAAAAACGGACTCAGCGGGACCAACCGTCGGTTCGTTGACCGCCACATCGGGGGGGAACTCTGGCTGCGTGTGCATGTCCGGGTGTTCGGCAAATCGGGGAACCCGATGGATTTCTGCGCCGTCTTCCACAATGGCCAAGCCGCGGGTGGTGGACAGGGGAATGACGGGCAATCGAACGTCGCGGAGGTTCGGATGGTTATGGCGGACAAGGGGCGTGAAGTCCAAGACCATGATCGGGCACAGGCCGCCGACCGCAAGTAGCAGCCGGTGCTTGTCAATGATGTCCAGTTCGTTAAGCCGCCAGAGGTCGTCGTTGCCTCCCTTATATGGTCGGGTGGCGTCGATGAGTTGTACCGCGGCGCAACTCATTCCCTTTACCTTCTTAGCAGTGCGCTTGGCCGTGTATTCTTGGGCATCCTTGCAGACGGGATAAGCCGTTTGCCGGGTGGGGGTTTCTCCGTTTGCCAGAACAAGCTGACAGGCGAGATGGTCAAGGGAAGCGCGCAAGTTGTGGACGATGTCCCCGATTGCGGCGGCGATTTCAAGTGGCACGTCGGCAACCTTGTGCAGCCGGAACACCCTGTCTCCCGTCCTCGGATCGTCCTCAATGACGACCTGGTATGGGTTGGTGTCAAAGAAAGCGGAAAGACGGGTAAAGAGGTCCGCGGCGTGCTGATTGGCCCGTTCGATTTTGACCAGCAGCCTCAGCACCTTGTCTGACATCGGCGCGGCCACAGTATCCCCCTCTCTGCTTCCTGAGAAAGCCAAAAGGCTTCCCTGTTAGTGGAACGCCGAAACACTATGATCGCAGGGCGTGCCGCGACCGAAACGCGCTCGTCCCTGGTTGGTGAGTGTTGCCGACGTGGCAGGAGGATGTTGTGGGGCATACTCGCCTGCGCGCCCGTTCGCCACAATCACTGCATTAGTATACGCCTGAATAGGACCGCCAGACAAGGTGTTAATCAAAAAAAGACCTCCGACGCCCCGAGGGGCGTCAGAGGTATGGCAAGTATGCCCACATGAACATTATAGTCATCGCTTCGGCCGCAAGGTAACCCACCTGATACGATTCGCCGAAGCTGCTACGGGATAGAGGGATTAAGAATCATTCGGTAGCAAAGCCTCCTTGGCCGGTCAGCACCTTCTTATGTGTCCAATTTCCTGAAACGGGCCATTTTCCTGTTTGGGAAAATGGCCCGTTTCAGGAAAATCCCAGCCTCATACCGCGGATGATCTCCTTGGCCCCGGTGATGAGGCAGCTCCTATGCAACACCCGAATCCGCCTCAAAACACCGGCGGCAGCCCCATCGCCCGCCGCCACGCCGACAGCTGGCCATTGTGGCTGGCCTCGTGCGACGTCATCAGGCCGAGGAGCATGGCGCCAACCGTGGGGAAACGCGCCCGCGCCCGTTCGGGCGCCGGCGCGGCCAGCACCTCGGGCGCGGCCTTCGGCACGGCGTCGGCCAGACGGGCGTGGGCGTCCTCCAGCGTCTGGAGCAGTACGGCCTTCGACGGGTAGCGCGAGCGGTCGGCCAGCGGCGTCGCGCCCATGCCGAACAGTTCCTTCCAGCCCTCGGGGCAGCCCGGCGGCAGGCCCACGAAGCCCGCGGCAACGTCCCCGGCGGCCCAGGCCAGGTGGCCCAGCAGGAAGGCCGGGTGGTTCATCACCCGGCCCGCCACCGGCTGGGCGCACATCTGTTCCTCCGCCACGTCCGCGACCAGCTTCTGAGAGTACCATAGGTTCAGGTGGAATGCGGGCAATACGAGATCCATCATAAGTCTTATCTCCCGTGGGGGCGCTCACGCCCCGTGATAATCGATCTCCTTGACCTCCAGCGCGTACTTCTGGATGACCTCCTTGCGCGGGCGGCGAACCCGGCAATCAGCTGGATCCGTCTCTCAAGTTACGAAGTCGCAGCAAAAAGGGCGAGAAACCCTTGGGGCACCGGGCGGCGATCACTTCCAAGTCGGCGCAAGCGCCCACGGCTTCATAGAACTCCGCTTGCGATCTCTCCCACTTGTGCTGGCGCAGGAGCGACCGACAGAATTGCTTGGGATGGCGCGGAGACCCTTTGCCGCCGTCCAAAGTTTCGGGTAAGGGAAGCAAGGAAATCGCGACCCCAAGCACGTCGCCCAGCGCCTTGTGGTCGGCCAGAATCCAGGCGTCGAAGGCCTCAACGGGAATGCCCAGCGCACGCGGCAGCCGCAGTCGATCACTTTGCTGGGCCGTGTCAAATTCCTCGATGCGCTCATGCCGCCTGTCCGCGTCGGTGACGCAAATGAGGGCGTCGAAACCCTTGTCCGTCGCGTATTTGAGGGCTTTCAAGGCGAGCTTGAAGTGCCCGCCGCCTTTTCCAGGAAACGGGTTGCCGCGCGGCAAGTCGTGAACATCGAGCCAGTCATACATTGCGGACCCCGGCAAGACTCGTTGCACGATGGCGCGCAACGCCTGGGGGTTTTCCTCCGCCGGATGCCCCTCGTGCGACCCTTCCGAGATGAGCAGCACTCTCACGTCGATGCCGCCTCTTGGGCCTTGGCGGGCGCGGCCAGGGCTTCATCGCCCTCAGCCGTCCAGATTTCGCCCAGCTGAAAGATGTCCATTTGTTCGCGCACCGATTTGCTGTCCGAGAGCCGATGCGCGGTCACGGCGCCGTCCGTCCCCTTCAGACAGAGGGTGACTTCCTCCGGCTTAAAGAGGTCAACGACGTAGGGCGAGTGGGTGGTGAGTACCACCTGGGTCCGATCTTGTTCAGACACAAGCTCTCTCAAAATACGAAGCACTTCCTGCAAGCGGCGCGGGTGGACGCCGTTTTCCGGCTCCTCAATGAGCAACAGGCTCGGCGGCTTCGGCGAGAAAAGGATCGCCAAATAAGCCAGCACCAACATCATGCCGTCGGACGCCTGAGCGGCGGGAAGGAGATCCCCACTCTCCTGCTCGAAATAGATTCCCAGACCTTTCCCGGAAGTCGAATTAGGAGACACGGTCAGGAATCCTCCCTCGCGGTTCAACCGAATTCGCCGGACAGCGGGAAAGACGCCGAGGAACCGTCGCTCCAGTTCGCCGAACTTCTCATGGTCGTTGGCCAAGATGTCGTTGAGATACATGGCCAAGCCGAAGCCCGACGGCTCCATGCCAAACTGCGTGGCGAAGTCGAAGGCCACCGGAAGAGCGAGAAGAGAGGGAATCCAACGGTAAAATTGCGTGGGCCCGGTGGCCTGCTGAAGCCAGCCCACGGAGGCGTCATACGAGCGAAAAGGCGTAGAAGGGTCGATCGGCGTCACCTCCTGCGCTGGTTGGACGTTGCGGCCACTCGCCGGAAACGGAATCCGGATCAAGTTTTGGATCATGCGACCGCCCCACCGCCCCGCCGCATCAAAAACCACCTTCGCGTCGGTTTGCCGCCACACTAGTTGGCGCCCGGTCCAGCGCCCCTCGAACGGCTCACCTTGACGAGAAGTGATTCGGCAATATGCCCGCAGCGCCTCAAGCACGCTCGTTTTGCCGGAGTCGTTCGGCCCGATCAGGACGTGAAGCGGCGTCAGCTCCAGCGTCACGTCGCGGAGCGCCTTGTAGTTCTGGATATGAAACGTCTTTATCATGGTCGGCCTCCCCGGCGCTCACGCCCCGTGGTAGTCGATCTCCTTGACCTCCAGCGCGTACTTCTGGATGAACTCCTTGCGCGGCTCCACCTTCTCGCCCATCAGCGTCCGGAACAGCTCGTCCGCCTTCTGCACGTCCTCCAGCTGCACGCGCATCAGCGTCCGCGTCTCCGGGTCCAGCGTCGTCTCCCACAGCTCTTCCGGGTTCATTTCGCCCAAACCCTTGAAGCGCGTCACCTCCATGCCGCGCTCGCCCAGCCGGCGGATTTCACCGACCAACTCGCGCAGGTGGGTCAGCTGCCGCCGCTGGTCGCCGCCCTCCAGCACCAGACGCGGCGCCGGCTCCCGGCCCGCCAACCGCAGCGGCGGCAACAGGTCCGTCGGCGCCAGGCCGAAACGCCGCAACTCCTCCAGGCCGCGGTTCACCTCCCGCGCCTTGTGCAATTCCTTCGGATAATAACGCTCCTCGGCGGCACCGTTCGCCTGGCCGTCGGCCTGCCGCGGCTCGTCGCCCACCACCAGATCGTGGCCCAGTTCCGCCGCCTTCCGCCGCACGAACTCGTCGCGCTCCTCCGGCGTGTGGAACCATTCGTCCCGGCCGCGGAACGTCATGCCGTACATCGGCAGGCCGCTCGCGTCCACCTTCGGCAGCCGCTCCGCCAAATTCAACCCCAGCCGCTCCACGATGGTCAGGGCGTCGTCCAGCTTGCCCATGACCTTCACCAGCGTCGCCAGCTCCTCGCCCTGCAACACGCGCGGCGCGCCGCCGTCCGTTCCGGGGGGCGACAGCACCGTCAGCCGGGCGTTCTTCAGGCCGCGCGACATCAGTTCGCCGTTCATCTCCTCGGCCGTGGCCACGAAACGCACGTCCTTCTTCTGCTTCACCCGGTACAGCGGCGGCCGGGCCACGTAAATCCGGCCGTCGGCCACCAGCTTCACCATCTGCCGGTAGAAGAACGTCAACAGCAGCGTCCGGATGTGCTGGCCGTCCACGTCGGCGTCGGTCAGGATCACCACCTTACCGTAGCGCAATTTGACGGTGTCCTCGGTGTTGCCGATGTCCACGCCGATGGCGGAAATCAGGCTCGTAATCTCGGCGTTGTTCAGGAGGTTTTCCAGCCGGGCCTTCTCGACGTTGAGCGGCTTGCCGCGCAGCGGCAGGATGGCTTGAAAGGTGCGGTCGCGGCCGCTCTCGGCCGAGCCGCCGGCCGAGTCGCCCTCCACCAGGAACAGCTCCGCCTCGTCGCGCTCGCGGCTGGTGCAGTCGAACAGCTTGCCCGGCAGGCCGCCGCCCGAAAGGATGCTTTTACGGTCCCGCAACGCCTTCTTCGCCTTGGTGGCCGCCTCGCGGGCCTCGGCCGCCAGCGCCACCTTCTTGGCGATCGTCTGCGCGACCTTGGGGTTCTCCTCCAGGAACTTGCCCAGGTGCTCCGACACGACGCCGGCGACGATGCCCTCGACCTCCAGGTTGTTCAGCCGCTTCTTCTCCTGCGAGTCGAACTGCGGCTCCGGCACCTGCACGCTGATGACGACCGTCAGCCCCTCGCGGAAGTCCTCGCCCACCGGCGATACGTTCTTAAAAAGCTCCGCCTTGGCCCCGTAAGAATTGAGCGTCCGCGTCAACGCCGTGCGGAAGCCGCTCAGGTGCGTGCCGCCGATCGAGTTGAAGGCGTTGTTGGTGTAACAGCGGTTGCGCTCCTCCTCGCCGCGCGTGTACTGCATGGAGATCTCCACCGCCACCTGATCCACGGTCTTCTCGATGTGGATTGGCGGATGAAGCGGATCTTCCGTGCGGTTGATGTACTTGACGAACTCGGCCAGGCCGCCGTCGGCCTTGAACACCTCTTCCTTGCCGGTGCGCTCGTCGTGCAGCGTCAGCGTCAGCCCCTTGTTGAGGAAGGCCAACTCGCGCAGGCGGTCCTCCAGGGTGTCGTAGTCGAAGGTGACTTCGTGGAAGATTTCCGGGTCGGGCTTGAACTTGACCAGCGTGCCGGTGCGCTTGGAGGCGCCGATGTCGCGCACCGTCGTGACGGCCTTGCCGCGCTCGTACTCCTGCATGTAGGTGCGGCCGCCGCGCTGCACCTGGGCCTCGGTCCACTCGCTCAGGGCCGTCACCGCCTTGGCGCCCATGCCGTGCAACCCCGCCGACACCTTGTAGGTGCCCTTGCCGAACTTGGCGCCGGCGCCGACCATCGTCATCACCACCTGGAGCGTCGGCAGCTTCTCCTTGGGGTGCTCGTCCACGGGGATGCCGCGGCCGTCGTCGGCCACGCTCAGGCTGCCATCCACGTTAATGCGGACGTTGATGTGGCGACAGAAGCCGGCCAACGCCTCGTCCACGCTGTTGGCGACCAATTCATACACCAAATGGTGCAATCCCTTCACGCCGGTGTCGCCGATGTACATGCCCGGCCGTTGGCGGATGTGCTCGAAGTCGCGGAGCACGTCCACGCTGCTGGGGTCGTACTGTTCCGAGGCGGCGTGGGCGATCGCCTGTTCTTCCAGCGTCCGTTCGGTGTCGATCGTCGCAATCGGTTCATCGCTCATCGCGGTCTTCTCCGCCCGATCCTACGTTTATGGGATCGGGAATAGCGTTTACGTCGTTTCACCCCACCGGGCCGGCGCGAAAGCGCAGGTCGGTTAGGGGGGTGTTGGGCAGCCGGCCGCGGAGCTGTTCCAGCAGCCGGCGCTTGTGGAAGTGGGCCAGTTCCTGCAACAAGACGGCGTTGCCGACCACTACCTCCAGGACGCCGCGGCGCAGGGCGGCGACGCGCGTCTGGGCGGCGAAGTCGGGGCCGGCCGCCTCGGCCCAGGCCTTTTCCAGGTGGAGGCGGCCCTGGCGACGGCCCCAGCCGCGGGCCGTGAACAGCCGGCTCAGGATCTCGCCCAGGTTCTCCGGGCCGCGGGGGGCCGGGTCGCGGTGAATGGCCATGATCCCTCCAGCCGCCGGGCGAGCGGCGCGGCGTAAGCCCGCCGGTGTAGCATAGCGCCGCGGAACGGATCCTACACCGGCGGGCTTACGCCGCGCCGCTCGCCATTGCTTCACACCGGCCCCGACTTCAGGCTGATCGGCACCACTAAATACGAATAATCCGACCCGCAATGGATCAATACCGGCGTCTCGGCGTCGATCAGGTCCAGCGACAGCTCGGCGTCCGGCGCCACCACCTTGAGCATCTCCACGAGGTATTGCGGGTTGAAGCCCACGTCCATCGGCTTGCCCTCGTAGCCGATCGGCAGCTCCACCTTCGACCGGCCGGTCGTCGCCCCCTGGGCCTCCAGCGTCAGCTTGTTTTTGCCGAAACGGAAGGCCACGCGCTTCGTCTCGTTGTCCACCATGACGGCCGCCTGCTTCACCGCCGACAACAACGGCGCCGCCGTCACCGTCGCCTTCACGGCCGGCTTCTTCGGGAAGATCTGCCGGTAGTCGGGGTAACGCCCCTCGACCAGCCGGCTGTAGAGCACCGCCCGTTCCGTGCGGAACAACACGTCGTTGGGCCGCAGACAAATCTTGACCACCTCCTCGGGGTCGTCCTGAAGGTTGCGCTCCAGCAGGCTCATGGCCTTGGTCGGCACTACCGGCTGCTGACCCTTGGTGGTATGGCCGCCGTGGGACGTGGCCGTGCCCTGCGCCAGCGCCAGCCGGTAGCCGTCGCTGCCGACCAGCCGCGTCGCGTCCCCGTCCATGTCCCAGAGCACGCCGGTCATCGAGTAGCGGCCCGTCTCGTCGGCCACGGCGAACAGCGTGCGCCGGATCATCTCGCGCAGACTGCCGGCGGAGATCTCGTGGTACTTTTCGTCGGTGAAGGTCGGCCACTCCGGGAACTGGGCCGGGTCTTCGCCGGGCATCTCGAACTCCAGGGTCGGCCCGCGCACGATGCAGGCCGTTTGGTCGGCCTCGATGGTCAGCTCCTCGTCCGTGGCCTCGCGGAGGATGGCGATGAGCCGCGCGGCGGGCAGGATGGCCTCGCCCGGTTCCTCAATGGCCAGCCCTTGCACGTCCAGGCGGATGCCGACTTCGAGGTCGGTGCCCATGAGGGTGCAACGGCCGTCGCCGGCCACGGCCTTGAGGTTGCGCAGGATCGGCTTGACCTCCCGCGCCGGCAACGCGGCGCTGGCCAGCTGGCACGCGGACAGCAACCCTTCCCGACGGCAACGCGCTCGCATGTTCGTCCTCCCTGAGTCGAGGGGTGAGCGATGCGCTCACGCCCTGCTTGTTTTCCTCTGGTAATCAATCAGATCCTTCTTTATCCCCAGTAGCACTATTCAGGTGAAGCGGCTTTCCGTTGACGGCGGCGCGGAAAACGTCGCTTCTCGTTTTGCCCCAAGCACCTACGCCGACCCGTGCGCTGTGGAAATCGCGTCGCGCCTTGGCCGCGCCTTTGTCGGCCCGCGTCGCGCATTCCGAGCCGCCGCGAACCGCACTCCGAAAGGCAAAGAATGCGCGGCGCCAGACGACGGCTGTTCGCCGAATGCGCGACGGGTTTTCCACCGGTTGATTCATACCAGGTCCGCCTGGAGTTGCCGCACGGCGCCGGACAGGGCGAGGTCGTCGGCCAAGGCCTGCTCGACCTTGCGACAGGCGTGCAGGACGGTGCTGTGGTCGCGGCCGCCGAAGTAGGCGCCGATCTGTCCCAGCGACAGGTCCGTCAGGCGGCGGGCGAGGTACATGCCGACCTGGCGCGGCAGCAGGGCGTTGCGCGAGCGGTCGCGTCCTTGCAGCCGGCGCGGCTCGACGCGGAAGTAACGGCCGACGCCTTGGGCGATGCGTTCCACGGTCAGCCGATGGGCGTCGGCGTCGGGGCGAAAGGACTCGGTTACGTCGTCCAGTCCGGCCGGCCGGCCGAGCAGCCGCGTCAGCGTTTCCAGACGGCTCACGGCGCCGGCCAGCTCCCGGCCGCTGCCGCCGACGGAGGCGGCCAGCCAGTCGAGGACGGCCGGGTCGGCGAGGAAACCTTTGCGGGCGACGCGGTCCTTGAGGAAGTCCAATCGGCTGGCCGGCCCCAGCGTCTCCAGGCCGACGATCAGCCCGCCCGCCAAGCGGTTAGTGAGGCGGGCGGGCAACCGTTCCAGCCGGGCCGGCCCCACGGCCGCGGTGAACACCAGCTGAATCTGCCGAGCCAGGGCGCGGTCCACCAGCTGAACCACGGCTTCCACGGCCGCGGCGGACAGGCGATGCACGTCCTCGACGGCGACGAGGTCGGCCTGGCGGGCGGCGGCCAGGTCCGCCGTGAGGTCGGCGGGGTCGCGGTCGAAATCGCCGGACGTGAGCACCACGACCGACAGGCCGGGTTGGCGCTCGACGACGCGGGCGGCCAGCCCGGCGACGAGGTGCGTCTTGCCGACGCCGGCGGGGCCGTGCAGGTAGAGCGGGTTGACGGCGCGACGCGGTTGGCGGCCGCAAACGCAGTCGGCGACGCGCTCGACGGCGGCCAGCGCCGAGCGGTTTTCCGGCAGCGCCACCCACAAGGCCCACGTCTGCATGTGTGTACAGGTTCCTTCCGCCGTTGGCCCTTGCGACATGGCTTCATTTTAGCGAAAGACGGCCCCGCCAACAAGCGCAATCGGGGCGACGGAAGGTATTGAAAAGTAAGAAGATAAGTGAGGAAGCGTGCGATCCGAAAGAGGGAGGGTCGGCGTGAAATTATGAGATTGTAGAAATCCGAGGAGTCGGTCCTTGACAAATGGGAAACGAATCTTGACAATCACCCCAACCCTTCAGGGCCGTTTGGCCTTTGCCCAAAGCCGTTCAAGGAGACGCCCATGTCGTCCTCGCCCCCGGAATCCGTCCGCTTCGGTTCCTTCGATC
>Ga0182024_10009038_pt1 | contig 20762 bp, 11 predicted proteins | sample P32metaG_FD_120480 | JGI IMG/M metagenome (GOLD analysis project Ga0182024, IMG submission 120480) | Permafrost microbial communities from Stordalen Mire, Sweden - P3-2 metaG (Illumina Assembly) | ecosystem: Environmental > Terrestrial > Soil > Wetlands > Permafrost | place: Sweden: Stordalen...
AGGCCTGGTTTTCTCGACGGTGAAGCGCCTCGGTTATCTGCCCAACATTCATGCACGCCGCCTGGCTTCGCGCGATACGCGCATGCTGGGAATTATCGTTTCGGATATCGAAAATCCCTTTTTTCCGGAAATCATCAAAAGTTTTCTGGCACGCACGCGGCAACTGGGCTACGAGGCGATTCTAAGCGACACCAACTATGACCCGCGACGCACCCAGGAGGCGGCCAGCCGAATGATGGCGCACAACGTTAGCGGGGTGGCGATCATGACTTCGGAAATCAGCGCGCGATTGATCGACGAACTGGCACGCCGGAAGATTGCGGTGACGTTTCTCGATCTCGCGCCGGCGCGGGGATACGTGAGCACGCTACGAATCGATTACGCCTCTGGAATCGAGCAAATCGTCAAATACCTCTATGAAGCGGGGCACAGGAAAATTGCGTTCGTCGCCGGCAGGAATCTGAAATCCAACGTGGCGCGGCTGGAGGCTTACGAAAAGTATATGTCGGCGCTGGGACTGAAACCCGGGCCGATCTTGCAGGGAGACCTGCGATTTGAAGGAGGACTTGCGGCAGGATTGGCCATCGGACAAATGTCGCCGAGGCCTACCGCGGTGATGGCTATTAACGACCTGACCGCGGTGGGCGTGATGAAAGGGCTGACGTCCGCGGGCTGCCGGATTCCCGAAGATATTTCGGTGACCGGCTTCGACCGGACAAGGCTGGCGGAATACAGCATCCCGTCGCTTACGACCGTGGACATCCATCGAGATTTACTTGGGCAAATGGCAGCCGACGCGTTGCATGAACTTTGCAGTTCCAAGATTCCTCAAGGCAGGGAATACGAGATTCCTGCGGAACTGATCGTGGGACACTCTTCGGGACCGGTGAAGTCCTAGCGCGCGATGCCTCGTTACTTTCTCGACAACTCCAGCTAATTTTGCCCGCCAGCAAGGTTCGCGGGACCTGTTCCCGCTCGGTTTGTATTGCTCGCAATGTGACGCCAAAAGATTTGATTTTTGTGGAAATTTCCGGGAAAAGGCCGGCAAGTTTGGCCAGTTTCATTTGCATGCTAGCATGCAAAACTGGATTGAATTTCCACGGGCACCCGGGAATGGGGCACAAAAAAGAGAAAAAACATAAAATTTCACGGCGAACCTTCCTGGGAGGGGTGCGCTGGGCCCCTTGGTTGTTTCTTCCCGCGCCTCTTCATTCGGCGGAATTCGGCTCGTTTGCGTCGTGGATGTTCGGAGAGCTCGGAGAGCCGTCTTTTCCGTTAGCGGACTACCGATTGACGCCCCACTATCCGGCGAAGTCTCCGCTGGATGACGTTCTTCGTTACGTGGAACCGGGCAGCGATGAATATGTGACGGAAAAATACGCCGCTGAAATCGCGCGGCGCCTGGAAGAATGGGGGCAGGAGCTGCGGTCGAACCCATCTGGCCTGAACGCACTGGCGAAATTTCTGCATGCTTCCCTCAAGGCCGGTGCGCTCACTCCTATGCAAGAGAATTCGGTTCGTTCGGAATATGGGATTAACGCTTTCCGGAGGACGTTTTCGAGTGAGGCGCTGGGCGGCCGCGAGCGCTTCCTGGAGGAAATGCAAGCCTACCTGGCGCCGCTGACTCGCGTGGAAACGGCGGAATTTCAAATCGCGGGAATCGAGCAGACGGCTAGTTCTCCGCCAAAAGTTCGCGCCGGTATTCGCCACGACCTGGTTGGACAGCGCGGAGACGGCGGGCGAGAGGAGCGCATTGGGTATTGGTTGACGGAATGGACGCACGACGACTCCCGTGGATGGCAGGCCTACCGCTGGACGGCAACTGAGGAGACTCTCAGCCGCGCTGCAGGGCCCATCTTCCTGGATGTGACTGCGCAAGCTTTTGGCCAGACGGAGTCATACAAAAACCAGATGCTCCACGGAATGGACTACTGGCGTACGGTTCTGGACGGGGCGTCTGGAATCGACATTTACGGGAATACCGGACTGGCCGCGGGAGACTTCGACAACGACGGACTGGATGATCTGTATATCTGCCAGCCTCCGGGACTTCCCAACCGGCTTTACCACAATCGCGGCGACGGAACATTTGAAGATGTGACCGAAGCAGCGGGCGTCGGCGTGTTGGATGGAACCGCTTGTGCGCTGTTTGCAGATTTCGAAAATAAGGGACTGCAGGACCTGCTGGTAGTGACCGGCAGCGGCCCGTTGCTATTCGTCAATCAGGGAAATGGAAAATTTTCTCTGAAGAGCGATGCGTTCCGGTTTGTGAATGCTCCGGCAGGAACGTTCACACACGCTGCCGTAGCCGACTATGACCGCGATGGGCGGCTCGACGTTTATTTCGGTCTCTACAATTATTATCTCGGGCTAGACCAATACCACTATCCGGTGCCGTATTTTGACGCGCGCAATGGACCGCCAAATTTTCTGTTCCACAATGAGGGAAACGGAGCCTTTCAAGACCGGACCGAAGCTGCGGGCCTGAACGTGGAGAACGATCGCTACACTTTTGCTTGTTCGTGGGGCGACTTCAACGCGGATGGCTGGCCGGACTTATACGTGGTGAATGACTTTGGGCGGAACAATCTCTACCGGAACAATGGCGACGGAACATTCGCCGCGGTATCTGACGGCGCGCAAGTGAATGAGCCTGGAGCCGGCATGAGCGCATGCTGGCTGGATTTCGACAACGATGGAAACCAGGACATTTATGCCGCAGGCATGTGGGTAGCCGCCGGCATGCGAGTTTTTGGACAACCGTCTTTTCAGGACAAAGCGCCGGAATCGATTCGCGAACTCTACCGGCGACACATGAGCGGCAATTCGCTGTATCGGAACCTGGGGAACGGCCAGTTTCAAAATGTGGCCAAGCAAGCAGGGGTGGAAATGGGCCGCTGGTCGTGGTCCACGGATGCATGGGACTTTGACCATGACGGCTACCCGGACCTATACATTGCCAACGGCTATATTTCGGGCCAGGACGATCGCGACGTCTCCAGCTTTTTCTGGCGGCAGGTGGTGGCAAAATCGCCGTCAAGCGCGACGCCCTCGGAGAACTATGAGCGCGGGTGGAACGCGATCAACGAGTTGATCCGTTCGGATGCAACGTGGAATGGGTTCGAGAGAAATGTGTGCTACCTGAATAACCGGGATGGTACCTTCTCCGAGGTTTCGGGTGTAGCCGGGTTGGATTTTCTGGATGACAGCCGGACGTTTGCGCTGGCTGACCTGGATCACGACGGACGGTTGGAAATCATTCTCAAGAACCGGACCGCGCCGCAGATTCGGGTGCTGCACAATGCGATGAACGCGATTGGGACGTCAATCGCGCTGCGCCTGCAAGGAACAAAAAGCAATCGCGACGCGATCGGCGCGGCGGTGACGGTGGACGCGGGCGCCCATCGGCAGACGAAGTATCTGCAGGCAGGTTCGGGCTTTTTGTCACAACACAGCAAGGAACTTTTCTTTGGAGTAGGAACCACGGAAGGTACGGTGCGCGCCAGCATTCGCTGGCCGAGTGGTCTTACGCAAGTCTTCGAGAAATTACCCGTAAACCAGCGCATCGAAGTGCAGGAAGGGGTAGAAGATTTTCGAGCCAAACCGTTTGCGGCTGCACCTGCGTCTTACGCGCGCGAAAGTGAGCCGCAAAAAAGGGAGCGTCTGCCGCTTGCGGTGGAGACGTGGCTGATCCAGCCGCTGCATGCTCCCGACTTTTCTTTGCCGGACCTTGCGGGGGACAGGAAGCAGCTCCAATCGTTTCGCGGGAGCTTTGTTCTTCTGAATTTTTGGGCCATTGCGGCGCCGTCTTGTAGTGGCCAACTGCGCCTTTTGCAGAAGCATCAGGCCAACTGGGCGTCGCCTAATCTTCACGTTCTCGCGCTCAACGTCGATGATCCGCAGGATGCGGGAGCGGTGCGCTCGTTCGCCACTAAAGAAGGGATTTCTCTGCCAATTCTTTTGGCGACGCCGGAATTAGCGGGCGTCTACAACATCATCTACCGTTATCTGTTCGACCGGAGGAGAGATCTCGCGCTGCCAACATCGTTGCTGCTGAACCGGGAGGGCAAGATCGTCAAGGTCTATCAGGGGACGGTGGAACCCGAGCGGCTGATACAGGACGTGCGGTCGGTCCCCTCTAGTGCCGCCGGTTTTCTTAAGAAAGCGCTCCCGTTTAAGGGCACGATGATTCAGGGAAGTTTCCAGCGCAACGATCTCACTGTGGGAGTAGCGCTGTTTCAGCGCGGCTATTTGGAAGAGGCGGCGGAAGAATTCAAACAAGTGATTCTTGTAAAACCTGACGAGCCGATGGCTTATTACAACCTGGGGACACTCTACCTGCGAAGAAATTCGCTGCCCGAGGCGCGCCGGTATCTCGAGCAGGCGGTGAAGTTGCGTCCCAACTATGCGGAGGCGTGGAACAATCTTGGGATGGTGTCTGCGCAACAGGGCCAACAAGATGAGGCGATCCGGAATTTTCAACAGTCGATCCAGCTTAGACCGACGTACGTCACCGCACTGCTGAACCTCGGAAACCTGCTGCGCCGAAAAGGCACGTTCGCTGAGGCGCAAAAACTTCTGGAGCGGGCGCTTGCAGATGCTCCCGAGGATCCCGAGGCGAATTACAGCATGGGAATGCTCTCTGCCGGGCAAAACCAACTTCAGGCGGCATCCGATTATTTGGCGCGGGCGGTGACACTGCGACCGGACTATGCCGACGCGCTGAATAATCTGGGAGTTCTACTGGTGCGTCAGGGACAATATTCCGAAGCAAAGCAGAAATTCGAAACATGCATCCAGGTTGCGCCGAAGTTTGACCAGGCATATTTCAATTTGGCGAAGCTGTACGTTGTTTTGAATGATAAGGAAAAGGCCAGAGAAGTAATGCGGGCGCTGCTTCGCGAGCAACCGGACCACAAGTTGGCTCAGCAGACTCTGGAAATGCTAAATTAATTTTCACGGCTTTCATGCCAGAAGAAGTGCGCACCGAGGAACAGCGTTGATAGACGTTTGCTGTTATGTCCGGCACACCACCGGAAAGAGGAGCTGGCAAGCGGGAGTAAGCGCCACGGCTGCGCTCATCGCGATTTTCTTTTTCGCAGCGCGCGGAATTGCTGGACAACAGACGGCTCCCAACAAACAAGCCAGTCATCCTGCGACCAAAACTCCATCCCCTTTCGCGGATGCAGAAGCGCTACTTCAGCAGGGCCAGCTCGAAGATGCGAGAAGCAAGATTCAAGAAGAGCTGGCGCAGAATCCTTCCAGCGCTGAAGGGTATTCGCTGCTGGGACTGGTGTACACGGAAGAGAAGAATTACACCGAAGCTCTTGCCGCCTACGAACAGGGATTGAAATTCAATGCAAAATCCACCGGGATCCGGAACGACATGGGCAACGTTTACGTTGCTCAGGGGAAAATCGATCTGGCTGAGAAGGAGTTCCGCGGGGCGGTGCGCCTGAATCCGGCGGATCACGACGGCAACTACAATCTGGGACTGGTCCTTTTGGCGAAGAAGCATCCGGCAGAAGCGATTCCCTACCTGCAGCGAATCCGTCCGCAAACGATTGCTTCGCAGCTCAGCCTGGCGCGAGCCGATCTGGAAGCGGGCAGGACGGCGGAAGGGTTGAAGGCTGCCGCGGAACTTTCCGCCCAAAACAAAGACAACGTGCAGGTGCACTTCACGTTGGGGGTATTGCTGGCCAGCGAGAAGCAACACCGCGCCGCACAAGCCGAATTGGAGCAAGCAAATCTGCTGCAGCCCCAGACATTCGAGATCCTCTACAACCTGGGAGAGGTTTATTTGCGGAATGTGGATTACGCGAAAGCGGAACTCTCGCTGAATCGCGCGTTGAAACTCAAGCCCGATTCACCGGAGACGCTGCTTCTGCTGGCGCAGGTTGACTCCGATCAAATGAAGCCGGTTGACGCGCTGGACCTGCTGGTGCGGGCGCACAAACTTGCTCCCGAGAATACGGACGTCATCTATTCGCTGGCTCGGGTGAGCATGTCTCAGAATTATTATGAGGACTCGATTCCGCTGCTGGAATCCGGGTTGAAAATTGCTCCGCAGCGAGCGGACCTGCACGCCGCACTCGGAGAGAGTTACTTCATGTCGGGGAAAGTGGAGAAGGCGACCGAAGAGTTCAAACAGTTGATCGATTTAGATCCTTCGGCGCGATCCTATGCGTTTTTGGGACTCTCGTACCGCCAACTGGGACGTTTCGACGAAGCACGAAAATATTTTCAGGAAGGCCTGAAGAAAGATCCGCGGAATGTTTCGTGCCTGTTCAATATCGGGTACATCGATGCGCGACAGGGAAACATCCAGACGGCCGAGCACCTTTTCCAGGAAACGTTGCGATCGAACCCCGACTATGCCGAAGCATTGCTGGAATTGGCGAATTTGCGTATCGCCAGCAAAAAATACGCAGAGGCGGCTGAGCTATTGCGAAAATTCGTCCGCGTGGCCCGTTCTCCCGCGCCGGGATATTACAAGCTGGCCATGGTCGAGAGGAGCCTTCATCAGACGGAGGCGGCACAGCGGGATTTGAGCGTGTTTCAGACACTTTCCAAGAATGCTTCGACTGGGCCGTATCCCTACCAGCATCTTTTTGATTACCTCAACAACCGCTCAAACCTTTCCGGTGACGAGAAGGCACAACTGGATCTTACTGAGCTCTCTGCGCAGATTCAGAAACAACCTGACCAGCCGGAAAACCTCTATCTGCTCGCCGAAGGATATCTAAAACTTGGGAAGATTGACGAGGCTCGCCAAGCTATCGCGGAGTTGGACCAGTTGAGCGCAGGGGATTACCGGACGCAAACCGGGATAGGAGTGCTGTTGGCGCATCACCATCTGTACGACGACGCGGTGCGGCATTTCCAGGCAGCGTTGAACGTGAATCCCGATTCTGACGATGTAAGATTCGATCTGGCTGATGCTTATTTCCGCAAACGCATGTACCCGCAAGCGCTGGAAGTTGCCCAGCAAGTCTCGAGCAAGGGTCAGCAGGACGACGCATTCCTTTCCCTGCTTGGGGATATCAAGGCGCGTCTGGGGCAGCCGCTCGAAGCTTCGGAGATTTACAGGAACGCGATTCGTCGAAACCCCGACAACGACCAAAGTTATCTCTCGCTGATGCTGTTGCAACTTCGCCAGAGCGATCTGCCCGGTGCGGAACAAACTCTGCACGAAGGCCTTTCGCGGATTCCGGGATCGGGGAAACTCCTGTGGGGTGAGGGACTGGTCTCTGTGTCAGAAGGCAAGACGGCGCAGGCGGCGGAGCAACTGGCGCAGGCTGTCGATGTGATGCCGGAGTGGTTGGGGAGCTATTCCACGCTGGGCGTTTTTTACTACCAAACGGGACAAATCGAAAAGGCCAGGGAAGTGCTGAACCGCTTTGAGGGGAGCAACGCAGGCGGCGGATTGGATGTGAATCGGATCGAGGAGGCTTTGGACAAGGCTCCTGCGATGCCGCTCGTGGTGAACGAGCCGATGCCGATGGCGGCTCGGCAGCAAGTGGTGCAATTCGCGATATCGATTGCTGACCGCACGCTTTGATTCGGTAAAAGGAAATTTCAGATCTAGATCGTGGCGCCCGCGAGACCCGCTGAGAATGAAAAACAAATCTATGACTGATAGAGGATCCCGCCGGAGCCATTTCGTGGCCGCCGTGGCGCTGTGCTTTTTGATCGGCGTGAGCGTGAATCCCTGGACCATCGGCGCACAGAAATCCAAAGCGCAGGACCCGGCGACAAAAGTGCGTTTTACGGACGTGCGCAAAGCGGCGGGAATCACATTTCTTCAGGACGGGACGGGGACCGACGAAAAGTATTATCTGGAAACGATGGGAACCGGAGTCGGTTGGATCGATTACGACCAGGATGGGCTGATGGATCTTTATTTCGTGCAGTCGGCGGCCACCGACATTTACAAACCAGCCCATCCACTGCGCTCGGCGCTGTATCACAATAATGGCGACGGAACATTTACGGACGTTACCGAGAAAGCAGGAGTGGGTGGCGAAGGACATTACGGCCAAGGCGTGGCGGTGGCGGATTTCGACAATGATGGGTATCCCGATATTTATGTGACCGGATATGGCGGCGGCATTCTTTATCACAACAACGGCAACGGCACGTTTACAGACGTGACCGCGAAGGCGGGCGTTGGAGACTTGGGCCAATGGTCAACCAGCGCAGGATGGTTCGATTACGATAAGGACGGTTGGCTGGACCTGGTGGTCGCCAATTACATCGACTGGACGCCCAAAAACAATATTTGGTGTGGCGAACACCGGCCGGGTTACCGATCGTACTGTCATCCGGGCAACTATAAAGGACAACGAATCAAGCTTTATCATAACAATCATGACGGGACGTTCACCGATGTGAGCGATGCGTCGGGCGTTGGCAAACCCGAAGCCAAGGGAATGGGGGTGCTCCTGGCGGATTTTAATAACGACGGATGGATGGACATCGCTATCGCCAACGATTCCTGGCCCAACTTTCTGTTTATGAACAAGCACGACGGAACGTTTCAAGACGCGTCGTTCGTCTCAGGCATCGCAGCCAGCGAGGATGGCCGCTATGAGGCGGGCATGGGAATTGACTCCGCGGACGTGGACGGAGACGGCTGGCAGGATGTGTATATCACCCACCTGGACTTCGAATTGAATCGGCTGTACCACAATAATCACGATGGAACATTTGACGACTACACGTACCGTTCCGGAATCGGGAACAAGGCGATCCTGATGAGCGGCGTCTCCATGAAATTTCTGGATTATGACAACGACGGCTGGCCCGACATCGTGCAGATCAATGGCGCGATGGTGGATAACGTGCAGCTCTATCACAGCGAAGTGACCTACAAAGAACCTCTATTGATGTTCCGCAATTTGGGTAAGGGCCAGTTCGAGAAAGTTTCCGAATCACTGGGCGCCGATTTCATGCGCCCCATCGCGGGGCGTGGAATCGCCACGGCGGATTACGACAACGACGGCGACATGGACATCGTCACCGACAATCGTGACGACTATCCGGAACTACTGCGCAACGATGGAGGAAACTCCAATCATTGGTTGGAAATTTTCTTGATTGGAACGCGCTCGAATCGGGACGGCATCGGCGCTTCGCTGAAGTTGACTTCTGAAGGGATCACCCATGTAGAGCAGTCGAAAGGTGGGATGAGCTATATGTCTGCCAGCGATCCACGGATACATTTTGGGCTGGGGAAACGAAGCAAGATCGATTCTCTTGAGATTACATGGCCGAGCGGCCAAGTGGACCGATTGACGAATGTGCCCATCGATCGAATCATCGCGGTGAAAGAAGGCGCTGGAATTGTGCCGCGTAATTTTCCAAGGATACCGAGCCGATGAAACGAAACAGCAACACACGCGAGAAAAACGAAATCTCTTGCGCGCAAATTTCGGCTGGGGCCAGGCTCAGCCCGGAGTTTCCCGGCCTATGAATCTACCGCGACGGCGTTTTCTCGGTTCTTCCCTCCTTCTGCTTGGCAATGAGCTCGTGGACGCACTGGCGACGCCATTATGGAAATGGAAGCGGCCGATGGTGATCGAAGCCGCCAGCATTCCGAGTCTACCGGTTTCTCCGGTGGCCGCTTCCCCGGCGGCGGTTTCTGCGGTGGTGATTTCTCCGGTAACGTTTGTCGATGTGGGCCGCGAAGCAGGCCTGAACATACCGAATGTGTGGGGCCGCACGGACCACAAGCGTTCCATCATTGAAGCGAAGGGGAGCGGGCTGGCCTTTTTCGATTATGACAATGACGGATGGCCGGATATTTATCTGACGAACGGAACTCAGTTGGATGCGCACTGGGCCCCCGACCAAGCACCGACCTCTCACTTGTACAAGAATAATCGAGACGGAACATTCACGGATGTAACGGAGAAATCGGGGCTGGCGCGGACCGGATGGCAGACCGGAGTGTGCGTAGGCGACTACGACAACGACGGATGGGACGATTTGTTTTGCTGCTTCTGGGGACACAACGTCCTGTTCCACAACAACGGCGACGGAACTTTTACGGACGTGACCCAGAAAGCGGGTCTGCGCGGCGAGCGAGTCCGCTGGGGCGCCGGTTGTACCTGGCTGGACTACGACCGGGACGGGCGTCTGGATCTTTTCGTCTGCAATTACATATTGCTCGATCCCGAGAAAGTTGCGGCGGACACGAACCCAGCGCTCTGCCAGTGGAAAGGAATTCCGGTGATGTGCGGGCCACGAGGCCTGCCGGGTGACACGAATATTTTGTATCACAACAACGGAGACGGAACGTTTACCGACGTCTCGGAGAAGTCCGGCATTCTAAAGCCCGGACCGCGTTATTCGATTACCGCCGTCTCTTATGATTTCGACAACGACGGATGGCCGGATATTTACGTGGCGGTGGACTCCGAACCGAGCATTCTGTTTCATAACAACCATGACGGTACGTTTAGCGACATCGCAGTGATTGCCGGGTGCGCGTACAGCGAAAACGGCCACGAGCAAGCGGGCATGGGCGTTGCGGTGGGCGATTATAACTGTGATGGATGGTTCGATATCTTCAAGACGAACTTCGCGGACGACACTTGCGACCTTTATCGCAACAATGGAGATGGGACTTTTACCGATGTGACGTTTTCCTCGGGCATCGGGATTAACAACGGATACGTTGCGTGGGGTTGCGCGTTCATCGATTACGATAACGACGGATGGGCGGATATTTTTCAGGTGAACGGACACGTGTACCCGGAGATCGGCGGACATGACATCGGCCAGGAATATAAGAACCCACGGCTGGTGTACAAGAATCTGGGCGACGGGCGTTTTAAGGATGTTTCTTCCGAGCTAGGGCCGGGGATCAGCGAACACTTCTCCAGCCGAGGCGCAGCGTTCGGAGATTATGACAACGACGGGGACATCGACGCGCTGATCCTGAACATGAGCGATTTGCCGTCGCTTTTGCGCAACGACGGCGGGAACGCGAAGAACTGGATCAAGATCAAATTGATTGGGACGCAATGCAATCGCACGGCGATTGGCGCCCGGGTGCGGGTGGTTACCGGGACGCACGCGCAGATGGACGAGGTCCACAGCGGGACGAGCGTGATGTCGCAATCAGACCTGCGCCTTCATTTCGGGCTGGGAAAAGCGCAGATCGTGGATCTGATCGAAGTGAAATGGCCAACTACGCAGAAAATCGAACGGTTCACGAAGGTGAAAGTGAATCAGATAATGACGATCCGCGAGGGACACGGGATCGTGATTCCAAATTCAAAGAATAAATAGACGCAATGGTTATGGCGTGAAAATGCGTTTTTAGTGCGGAGCGGAACCTGCCGGCTGATCCTTCAGGACAATCAGGAATTGTTGCACTTCCCGCCGCTGGCGCTCGACTGCGTCAGCCTGAGTTTGCTCCAATTGTGTGTAGAGCTGAATTTCCTGCTCGGCCTTGTCTGTTTCGCCGGTGCGCCGGTAGAGCTGGCTTAGCCGGTAGTGAGGTTCGCTGAGGCTGGCAGTGACTTCGGTTGCTTTCTGGTAGGCGGCGATGGCTCGATCGGGAGTGCCCTGCGCCGCGTACAGAATTCCAAGTTGCAGATACGCTTCGCCCAGTTCGGGATCGATGGCCAGCGATTTATTGAGCAGCGCTTCCGCTTGTTGGGAGTTGGCTGCAGTCTTCGCGTCCCGATCCTGCTTCAGCAGAGCCACTGCGAAGTAATAATTGGCGAGAGCATTTCCGGGCTGATTCTTGAGAAAGCGAGCCAACTTCTGTTCGCCGCACGGGAGCGAGGTGGGGGAAATTTCCTGCATCTTGCCGATAAAAAGATAGGGCGTGGGATCTTCCGGCTGCAAATCGGAGGCATGGCAAATCTGGCGCGCCGCTTCATCGTACGTGCCACGGGAGTAGAGAGCAGTAGAAAGTCCCACCAGCATGCGAACCGAAGTGGGATGCGCCATGGAGCCTTTTTTGAAGACGCTCATCGCCGGCGAGACGGCGCGGTGCAACAGAAGTTCCGTACCCCATGCGAAGTAATTCGGCTCGCTAGGGTCGAGAGTGGCGGCACGTTCGAATTCGCGGACTGCGCCGAGGGGATCGCCGGATCGCTCATCGAGGTCGCCCAGCAGGCGATGCACGTCGGCTGGATGTTCCGCATTGGCCAGAATTTTCGTGGCTAGATCATGGGCTGGCACGAGGTCGCCATTGGCGCTATACGCCAGCGCCAGATCGTAAGAGTTGGAAAAATCTTTGGGATCGATCTGGTAAGCGGCTTTCAAGGGCGGGATGGCCTCGCCGGCTTTTCCTAAGTGGAAATAAAATTCGCCGAGTTGATGATTCGCTGCGAGGCTGCCGGGAGTCTGCGCGACGGTGGCTCGGAGCTCGCTTTCCATCGCCGCCGATTCGCTTCCAGCGGCGCTCCCTGCTGCAGAGCCGTCTGGACCGGCGGATTTGAGCGCCAGCGTCTCGCGGGCAAAGGCCTCGCTGGTTCGCAGGCTGGTATCTGAGCCATGACCACCCGCACCGGACCAATCGGTTACTCCAGCAACGGTGAAATTCGGTTTGTCGTCGAATTCCATCGCCGTCGAAGGAGTCAACGACAGATCGACCTGCTTTTTTTGACCGGCGGACAATGGCAACGGGCCGATGACGCACTTGCCGAATCCTGTTTTTTCCGCGGTGACCGTATATACGCCCTGTTCACGGGCAGTGAAGACGAATTTCCCTTGTCCATCGGTTTTCGCCTGCTGGGGATGATCCTGGCTTTTCTCCTGTAATGACACTGCAGCGTCTTTCACCGGTTCGCCAGCGGCGTTTCGGACAGTGCCCTCCACCGTGATGGAGCCTGACTTTTGTGGTGCCGGGTTCTGTGCCCACGCGGCGGCAGGGATCAAACCGGCCAGAGTAATGGCCAAGCCGAAGAAAAACAGAGAGATTTGATTCGGCCGATTTGTGACGCTGGCCGGAATGGTGCGGAGACGATTCATTTTTGTTGATCCAATTCGTCGGTCCATGAGCGAGGTGATACCTGCATTCTATTATGGATGCTCACATTTCGGAGAACGTCAGACAGCGGATAGCGCGCGACCGATCCGCGAGCAGGAATTACACATCGCACAGATCGACTGCTTGCCTAAGGGATGTAAGCGGATCCCGGGTGGGCACAAATTCATGAGCCACATAACCCTGGAAGTTGGCGGCGACGATGCCGCGCATCACGCCATCCCACTGCACTTCCTGGGTGTTGTCGAGCTCGTGCCTTCCGGGAACGCCTCCAGTATGGAAATGCGCGAGCCACTGGATGTTCTGCTGGATGGTGCGGATCAGGTCGCCCTCCATGATCTGCATGTGGTAAATGTCGTAGAGGAGCTTCACTCGCAGCGAATTCACTTCCTCGACCACGCGAACTCCCCATGCGGTGTGGTCACACATGTAGTCCTTGTGATCCACCTTGCTGTTGAGCAATTCCAGGCAGATAGTGACGCCATGATCTTCGGCAATTTTCTTGACGCGGTTGAGGCCGATGATCGTATTTTTCGCGCCGTCGTCGTCTGACATCCCGCCGCGAAGCCCGGAGAAAGTGATTACGTTGGGCACGCCGGCTTTGGCGGCCAGGGGAATGTATTTGCGAAAGCCTTCTTCAATTCTGGCGTGGTTTTCCACGCGGTTCATCGCGCTGGCGATCTCACCGCCCCCGGCGTAGCCCATGCTGCAAACCAGGCCGTAGCGTGCCGGCACTTCAAATTCGTCAGGATTGAGCAAGTCCACAGCTTTCAAGCCCATCTGCGCGGCGGCGGTACAGAGATCGTCGAGCGGGATGTTCTTGTAGCACCAGCGAGAAACCGATTGCTTGACGCGGCCCTTGCGAGGAACGGAATCGGTATTCGCGGACCACAACGGAGATGAGACGGAAGCCATAGCGGCACCAGAAACAGCGCTCTTCAGGATGTTGCGTCGAGTTACCTTGGTCATAAAATTTTACAGAGTGTAGCGGAGAAAGCTTCCGTCAGTAAATTTATTCCACCCAGGTGCAAGATTTCGTTGAACGCGTGGCGGCGAGCATCATCAGAATTGAATCCAGCGGATCAGCAAACCCGCCAGGGCGCCACCAATGAGTGGACCCGCCACAGGAATCGCCGCGTAACCCCAGTCGGCGTTCCCTTTACCTGCGATCGGCAAAATTGCATGCGCCAGCCGCGGCCCGAAATCCCTCGCTGGATTGATTGCATAGCCGGTGGTCCCGCCGAGCGACAGCCCGATTCCCCAAACCAGCGCGGCAACGAGCGTCGGCGCCAAACCGAGCGCCAGGCCGCCGGTAGTCTTAGAGAGCATCGCGGCAGCCACAAATACGAGAACCAGCGTGGCAATGATTTCGCTGACCAGGTTTGCCGGGGCGCTGCGAATCGCCGGATGGGTGCAAAAGCACGCGCGCTTCAAATCCGGGTCGGGCGTTTCCTTCCAATGGGGAAGAAAATGCACCCATACCAGCGTGGCGCCAACAAATGCACCAAGAATTTGCGCGACGAGATATGGCAAGAACTTTGCGTAGCTCCCGGTGGACACCGCAATTCCGATGGTGAAGGCCGGATTCAAATATGCGTCACGACTTCCGCAGGCAATAGCCGTAAATATGCCGGCCATCACGGCAAACGCCCATCCGGCGGTGATTACGATCCACCCGGAGCCTTCGGCCTTGGAGCGTTTCAGCAGAACGCCGGCGACCACGCCATTCCCCAGCAAAATCATTACCAGAGTGCCCAAAAATTCGCCAAACAGGGGGGATCTCATCGAGTTTCCTTTCGTTCGGGAGCAGCATCGACTGGCCGGACCGGCACGTCGAGTATCACCACGATTACTCCAGCCAATCGGTGGACTTCGCCACGGCGCGCTGCCAGTAGCGATACATTTCTTCGCGCGTTTTCTTTTCCATGTTCGGCTTCCAGGTCTGCTCCACTGCCCAGTTCGATCGCAGCTCGTCCAGGTCGCGGAAGTAATCCACCGCCAGTCCGGCAGCGTATGCCGCGCCAAGCGCGGTAGTTTCCTTCACCGCGGGCCGCACTACCGGCCGATCCAGCATGTCCGCCTGAAACTGCAAGAGCAATTCGTTCTCCACCATTCCTCCGTCACTTGGATTTGGCGGGATGCACGCAAACGACTCACACCCAACCTGCATCGATAACATAACTTTGGCTGGTGATCGCGCTGCTGTCGTCCGCCGCTAGAAATAGCACCAGCCGGGCTACTTCCTCCGGCATGATCATTCGTTTAAGGGCTTGCCCGCTCAGGATTTCTGCCTGGTACGCGTCCGTAAACCACAATTCCTTTTGGCGATCGGTGAGGATCGCGCCAGGCAGAACGCAGTTTACGCGAATGTTGTCCGCTCCAAGTTCGTGAGCCAGCGTGCGTGTGAGCCCGACGATTGCGGCCTTTGCCGTGACGTAAACCGGCAACCCGATGGACGGGATCAGCCAACTGATCGAACTCATGTTTATGATCGACCCGCGGCCCGCCTTCCTCATGGCTGGAATCACCAATTGACTCGCGAAAAATTGGTGCTTCAGATTAACGGCAATCGACCAATCCCAAAACTGCGGCGTAACCTCTTCGACGGAGTGACGAGCATCATTTCCCGCATTGTTGACCAGCACGTCGACCGTTTTGAATTTGGAAACAATGGCGCGAAGGCACTCCCCAAGCGCATCCACGTCGGTGAGATCGCACCGTAGAAAGTAAGGTTCGCTGCCGCCGCCCACGCCAATTTGGGACACCAGCTCCGTGGCCGCTTCTTTCTGGATGTCCAGAAAAACCACCTGCGCGCCCTGTTTGGCGAACTGCTCTACGATCTTTTCCCCGATACCGCTCGCTCCGCCGGTCACCACCACTACGCGGCCACGCAGGCTGGGGTAGGTTCCGTATTCCATTTTTTTTCGCCTTCGGTTGCCTAGTAGGTCGCGCGCCCGCCGCTCAAGTCGAACACCGCGCCGGTGGTAAAGGAATTCTCCTCGGATACCAGCCACGCCACCATCGCGGCAACCTCATCCATCTCGAGGAAACGGCCGCGCGGATCTTGGACAGCATGTAATCGATGCGCTGCTGCGACATCTGATCGAAGATTTTGGTACGCGCCGCCGCGGGTGTAATGCAATTCACCGCAATGTTGCGCTCGGCCAGTTCCTTCCCCAACGACTTGGTAAGTGCAATCACACCGGCTTTTGCGGCGCCGTAGGCGGAGGCGTTTGGATTCCCTGGCTTGCCCGCAATCGACGCTACGTTTACGATGCGGCCGTAGTTGTGCTGAATAATGAAAGGTATCACCGCCCGGCAGCATAAAAATATTCCGGTCAGATCGACGTCGATCACTTGCTTCCAGGCGTCCACAGGATATTCCCAGGTTTTCAGGTTTGCACCGGTAATCCCGGCGTTAGCCACCAGAATATCGATCCGGCCGGATATTCCCGCGACCGACCCAGTAGCACGGTGAACGCTCGCGGCATCCGACACATCCAGCGTCACGGCATCGACGCGGCCGGTGCTCTGCAACTTTTTCACCGCGGATGCGAGCCGCTCTCCGTCCCGTTCCCCCAGAGTGACCGAAGCGCCGGAAGATATGCAGCCCTCGGCCACGGAGAATCCTATTCCCTGCGCTCCGCCGGTTACGATCGCGTACCTATTATTCAGATCAATCTTGTTCATTTGCGATTCTTTCCCGGATTGCTCCCGGTCGGGTCCCGGCAAAATCACCTTACTGTCGTTTTCATCGGTCACGTCAGCTCCAAAATCGAAACCCATGGCGCCGAGTTCGACACTACTGTACACCGTAGAATACAGAACATCCTTCACCGCACGGAGAAGCGCGGCCGTTGGCGTGATCGAACTGAGTGTGGCGCGTCGCGAGAAACGTGAACGACGTTATTAAGAAGCTCAGTCCTGCCCAACGTAAGAAAGTCGAGACCCGTGCCGCCGCACTCATCACCGAAGAAATGACCCTGCAAGAACTACGCCGCGCACGCAAGCTGGCTCAAGTTTGCCTGGCCAAAACGCTTGGTATCGCACAGAAACAAATCTCTAACATCGAAACGCGCCGAGATTCATGTGCTCACTGTGGTCACCCGAAATACGAAGCATTTCGTAAGGATCGGCATCACGCTTGTGAATCCCTGGCTTGGTTCGATGACCTAAGGCGTTGTTTGACCCGAGCCGCCTCCCTTCTAAGATCAGCCAGAGTCGAACCACGCGCGACCCTGGTCACTAGTATTTTTCGAGTATTGCGGTTCTCCTCACTAGCATTCAAATTGCTCCCCACTTCTTGGATTTCACAACTGATTGCCAGCAGTTCGGACATCAGAACATTGTTCCGGCGCGCTTGAAGCGCGTCCGAGGGGGGGAGGCGTAATGGGCAGGCGTTTCTGGAGTGTGAGTTTGGCTGTTGTGGTTCTGGCGTTGATGGTGTCGAGCGTCCGCGCGCAGGTGCCCACCAGCACCATAAACGGCATTGTCACCGATCCGAGCGATGCGGTGGTGACCGGAGCTCGCGTGGTGGCCACCGATACCGCCACCGCCGTGGCGCGCGAGACCAAGACCAACGCCGACGGCGTCTACGTTTTCTCCAACTTGCCCGCCGGCTCATACGACCTGCGAATCGAGGCCGCAGGCTTTGCCGCCCATGAGTTTAAGCAAATCGTCACCGAGGCTGGACGGGCCACCACGCTGGATGCCAAACTGCAAATCGCGGCGGTCGGCAACGCCATAACCGTCACCGGCGTAGCCGAGACGGTGGAACTCACCCAGTCCATGATCCAGGGCCAAATCGATTCGACGACCATTCAGAACATCCCTCTCAACGGGCGGAATTTTCTGGAGCTCGCGTATCTGGTACCCGGCAACCGCCCCGCCCCCACCTTCGACCCTACCAAGACCAACACCCTGGAAGTGAGCTCCGCCGGCGGTTTTGGCCGCGGCGGAAACATCACCGTGGATGGCGGCGACAACAACGACGAAGTGGTTGGCGGAACGCTCTCCAATTTTCCGGCGGATTCGATCCAGGAATTCCAGATCGCCACCGGGCGCTTCACCTCGGAAGTGGGTCGCTCCGGCAACAGCATCATTAATATCGTCACCAAGTCCGGCTCGAACTCATATCACGGCTCGCTTTTCGATTACGAACGCAACCGTCACCTGCAGGGCCTCCCGGCAACGTTCGACCGCGATCTTCCCGCGCCGGCCTTTGACCGCCAGCAATTTGGCGGCTCTGTCGGCGGACCGGTCATCCGCGACAAGGCATGGTTTTTCGCTTCCGTCGAATATCGCGACCAAAACGCCGCGCTGCAGACCGGCGCTCGCGATTTCGCTACCGATTCGATCCTGAATACCTCAGCGCCGGCGCCCCTTCGCGATGCGCTGTTCTCCACGCGTTTCGACGATCAACTTTCCACCCGCAACAGCCTGATGGTGCGCTACTCCTTCAATCGCTCCACTGATATAGGTCCAGCTTCGCCCGCGCAGGCGGAACCAGCATTCAGCGCCGCGGAGCGCCAGAATTCGCTCAACCGCTTCAACTCGCTGGTGGCGGGAGTCACCACCACCGTTTCATCCACTCAGGTGAACAGCCTTTCTTTCCATTTCGACCAATTCTTCAACAACATTCCAGTTTTTCCGAACAACACTCCGACCACCGACCCGCCCCTGGGCCTGACCAATGAACTGCTATTCCCCGATCTGGCGGACGGCGAGAACTTCAATCTGCCGCAGGCCACCCACCTGGGCCGCTACCAAGTACGCGACGGTTATTCGTGGTCGATCGGCAAACACGCGCTGCGGATCGGCGGCGAGTTTCAGCAGTACAACGCCCACGGTCTGATCAACCCCTTCGGCACCGGCACCGTAATCCTCACCACCGACTTTGGATTCCAGGACCTGAATGGCGACGGCGTGGTCAACGATCTGGATATTCCCATCGCCGTGGGCATCAAGAGCCAGGCTCCGGTGACTCCGGTGCCCATACCCGACGTCGGTGATAGCTACGTCGCGAGCTATATTCAGGACGACTGGCGCGTGACTCCGAAACTCACCTTGAATCTGGGTTTGCGCTGGGAATACGATTCTGACCTCACCGGAACGGACAGCAATTCGGGTCCATGCTCCAGCCTCACCCAGGAGCCGACTCATCCGTGTGTGTGGGTCGCCAACGTGATCAACCTCAAACATAGCCCGGACAAGAAAGATTTCGGTCCTCGCTTCGGCTTCGCCTACGATCCTTTCGGCAGAGGCAAAACGGTGATTCGCGGCGGCTACGGCATCTACTACGATCGCGTGATTCTGGAAGTGATGGGCGAACAGCGCGTCCAAGATGATCGCCAACTCACCGTCCAGCAATTCGCCGGATCGTCTTGCACTTTCCCGGGCGGGCCTCCGCAGCCAAGTCTGGACTTCTGCTTCGTGCCAGGTGCGTCGTTCGCTCCGGGGAGCCCGACCCTCGCCGCTCCCTTCAGCGGGCCGAGCCAGGTGGGCGGCGTTGGCATCATCGCCGTCAGTAACGACACCCACCATCCGATCTTCCAGCAATTTTCCTTGGGGGCGCAGCAGCAATTTGGCAGCGCGTGGCTCTTGTCCGTCGACGGCTTGCACGTTTTCGGCGAGAAACAAATCATCGGTCACTACCTCCGCAGCACAGACTCCAACTCCCCGTATGTTTCGTGCCCGGGCGACAATGTGCCTTGCACCGTCACCGATCCGCTCACCGGGATCCCTGACAACGTTACCTTGCTGCAATCCGCTGCGAAATCCTGGTACGACGGCCTGATCGTGAGCTTGCAACATCGCCCCACCAAGCTGGGCAAGGTCACTTATCTCTACAACCTCAGCTACACGCTCTCGAAGACCCTGGACTATTCCGACGACGATCAGCTCACCAACAATAACGTGGACGAACAGGTCGACCTCGCCGAAGGGCTCAACAGCCTGCGACTGGAAAAGGGCTACGCCGCCACCGACGAGCGCCATCGCCTGACCGCCTACGGCCTGTTGCAAATGCCGTGGGGCCTTTCGCTCGCGCCGAGCTACACTTTCGGTTCCGGCGTTCCCGCTGACACCTATCTTCCGGGTATCACTTCCCGGCTCCCGCTGCTTCCCCGCAATGCCCTGGGACGCGAGATCAAGAACAGCGACCAGCTCAATGCCGTGATCAACACATGGAACGCGCTGCCGCCGTGCCCCGCTCCGGCTCCGTGCAACGCCGGAGGGCCGATTGATACCGTGCCGAGTGGCATTAATTTCTCCAGTCCCTTCAGCTCGCTGGACATGCGCCTAACCAAGGATTTCCGGTTTGGTGAACGCATGCGCCTCTCGCTGATCGGCGAAGCCTTCAACGTCTTCAACGCCACCAACATTCGCGGTTCGAACAATGCCAATTTTTCCGGACGCAACATTTCGATCCAGCCGGTGGGCGTTACCGAAGCCGGCTTCTACAGCGGCGTCAGCACCGCCGGAGGCTTCTTCGGTTCCGGAGGGCCACGAGCTTTCCAGTTTGCGGTGCGCTTTGAGTTCTAGGTAAATGGGTGCGGAGGTAGCTGCCATACCGGTTTCGACGGCGCCGGCCGAAGGCTTGCGCCGTCAACTGGGATTGGGTTCGGCGGCAGCAGCCGTAGCGGGCGAAGCAATCGGCGTCGGCATTTTTCTTACCCCAGCGGCCATGGCCAAGTCACTCGGCTCGCCTTTCTGGTTGTTAGTGGTCTGGCTCGGCATGGGCGCGATGACCATG
>Ga0182024_10009039_pt1 | contig 20759 bp, 21 predicted proteins | sample P32metaG_FD_120480 | JGI IMG/M metagenome (GOLD analysis project Ga0182024, IMG submission 120480) | Permafrost microbial communities from Stordalen Mire, Sweden - P3-2 metaG (Illumina Assembly) | ecosystem: Environmental > Terrestrial > Soil > Wetlands > Permafrost | place: Sweden: Stordalen...
CAGATCTCATTGGCGGCGCTGAACGTGCCGCCGGTCATCACTACGTGTCCTGTCGAGCCGGCTGAAGCACCGATGGTGGTATTGTTGCCGGTGTCGGTGACGCTGCCACCGCTGAGGTTGTAATTCCCCGTGCCGCCATTGATCCCGATAACCAGGTAAGCGCCGGTGGTGAAGGCACCGCCAGATTGATTGAAGGTCCCCGTACCCCCGCTCCCTATAAAGCCCTGGAACGTCGCATTGATTGTCCCATTGTCCAGATTGAGGACGCCGCTGCCGCCGACTTCCCGCCCGATATCCAGGGAGACATCATCGCCACCGCCAAGATTCCCATTATTAAGAGTAACGATGCCGCTGGTATTGATATTGACCGTGCCGGTGCCAGCACCGTGGAACTCCGAGCCGCCGATGTTCCATCTGCCCACGGTAATACTCCCAGATCCCATCGCAAAGCCCGTCAGCGCCCCTCCCGTGCCGCTGGTATTTGCCAGGTTGAAGACGCCGGTGCCGCCATCCACCCCTACGAACAGCCAGTTGCCATTGCCAGTGGCCAGGGTGCCCGCGATTTCATCCACCCTCCCAAAGGAGGTCGCCGAGCCGCTGCCTATGTAGATGTCCACCGGGGTAATCGTCTGGACGCTATTAATGACGGGAAAGTTGTTCGTCGAATCCACCACGATGTTAACCCCATTGGGGGTGCTGTCCCAATTTGCCGTGTTATTCCAGTTCTGGTCGTTGGCGGCACCTGTCCAGTTTGCCGCTTGTGTGGAGTGGCTGCACGCCCCCAAGATCAAGAGCCCGAGGCATATGGCGAGGGGTCCACGGAGCGAAGCGACTACAGAGGAGGAACGGAGGGCTTTTTTCATAAAATATCTACACGCGGAAACAAGGGGGACAGCCGGCTGGGGATTTTTGATGTACAGGTTTTCGCGCATCCCCTCAGGCGAAACTCACCCCAGGCGACGCACGATGACCTCTACCACTTCATAAGGCGATTTTCAATTGTCAAAGTCGACACAGAATTGCGCTTTTTCCAAAGAGATTTTCTCGACCCGTTGCGTAGCCCATCCTGCCCCTGATGCTTCACCGCTCGGCCTCCTTTCCACAGAACGGTGGCGGTGACCCCTTGGTCAGGGTCGCCGCTTTCAATATTCTTTTGCACGCAGACTTCTCTTCAGGGGACCCCAATCTGAGCGTAGCCCCGCCTCCCCCGTTGCCAGAGGCCGCGGACTTTCCGGTTGCGGGCGTCCCTTGCGCTGGTAAAACGGGAGCCGCGATCTGCCCGCTAGTCTTGTCGTTGCATCGGTTTGCACGGCGTGAAAGTTGAACAATGGCAAGGGAGACCGCGCAGAATGACCGTAACTACCTCAGTATAAGCACACGCCGGTGTGGCGAAATGGCAGACGCAACGGACTTAAAATCCGTTTCCACGAAAGTGGAGTGCGGGTTCGAGTCCCGCCACCGGTACCTCTGAAATGGCCGTAAGGCCTTATGAATACAGGCTTTCATTGGATTTCGGGAGCGACGCAAGGTCTCGTATGCTCACGTATGCTTTCGTGGATTTCCTTGAAAAAACGGCAACAGAATGGCAACAAGAATGAGCAGTGAAATCATTCAAGATCAGGCCATATCGCGACCCGAAGCGACCGCACCTCAAATTCGTGGTCAACACCACGACGGTTGACGGTGATGGACGAAAGCAGCGCGCGCGCAGCTTCTTCGAGACGCGCGCCGCAGCCACGGGGTTCGCTCAGCAGAAAAGCGTTGAGCTAGCCAATGGCGGTTTGGAAGCCGTCCAGTTTCCTACCGCGTTGCGAGTCATGGCCTCACAAGCCGATGCCATGCTCAAGCCCTACGGCAAGACGATCCTTGATGCGGCTAGACACTACCTCCCGATCTTGCAGGCTCAAAACACCTCTTGCACGTTCGCCGTCCTACGCGACGAGATATTGACCTCGAAGAAGCGTGACGGGGCGAGCGAGCGATATTTGGGCGATCTTCGCAGTCGCCTCGGCCAATTCGCGGACGCTTTCCCTGACGTGCATGTCGCCGCCATCGAGGCGACCCAGGTGGACGATTGGCTACGTGGCCTCGATGTCAGTCCGACTACGCGTAATAATTTTCGACGGGTGCTCGTCGTGGCGTTCAACTACGCCGTTGAGCGCAGCTATTGCGTCAGCAATCCCGCCATCAAAGCCGCGAAGGCGAAGACCGTCGAAACCGTCGCCGGCATCCTGACCGTCGAGCAGACGAAGACGCTCCTTGAGGCTTGCACGGGCGACCTCAGCACAATGCTGCCCTTTATCGCCATCGGCGCATTCGCTGGCCTTCGCCGCGCCGAAATCCAGCGACTCGACTGGAGCGAAGTGGATTTTGAAGCGGGCTTGATCCAGGTCACCGCCGAAAAGGCGAAGTCCGCGCGCCGCCGTTTCGTCCGCATCCGGCCCAATCTAGCCGCTTGGCTGAAACCACTCGCGAAAAAATCCGGCCTCGTAGCGCCGGAGGGGCAGGCATTCTTAGATGCATTCAGCGCGGTGCGAAAGCGCGCAGGTTTGGAAAGTTGGCCGAACAACGCTCTTCGGCACGGCTTCGCATCCTATTGCCTCGCTCACGAAAACGATGCCGCGAAGCTCGCTCTCGAACTCGGCCATACGAATTCCCATCTCGTCTTCCAGCATTACCGGGAACTCGTTCGCCCGAAAGACGCGGCGGAATATTGGGCGCTCTTGCCGGAGCCGCAGAATGTCGCAAACAGACCGCCTGTTACGCCGTCCGTTCCAACGCTGCCTAGACCATCCTACAATTGAGGCCCCGTAATAATAATGTCCCGCTACACCACCCGCCGCTGGCAAGCTCGTCTCTCTCTGGACGCAGGGGCTGCCGCCTGGTCCCCTTTGCCCCCGAAAGACCGGCGTCAGCCCCTTGCCTGCAATCAGCACCTTTGGGTAGCGACGGCACCACCCTACGCCGCAGACGCCAGCAATGTTCGGCTGCTTGGCGTCCCGCCGCAACCTCCGCGCAAAAGCGTTGCCCGTGCTGCTGCGCTTCTTACTCATAACATACTCGCTTTAAAGCAATTAGATGTCACGGTGGCGGCCCGCCGCCACCTATACTGCCTCCATGACCGTTGCGTATTGTCACGCCGTTTGACAGTCTGCTTGGAATCCGATGAACTGTCGTCGGCATCGAGGCCGCAAGAGTGGCCGCTCTGCGCTGGAAACCCGACCTCCTCGCGTAATACACCGCGTGAAGCATCTGCGGAAGGAGCCAAGGGCAACACTTTGTATCCGGCCTGACCCATCGCCGTGATCGCCTCCCTCATCAAAGTCGTTTTCCCGACGCCGGCCCCGCCGCGGATCATGGTAATCTGATCACGGCTCGACAGCACATGCTCCACTGCCGACCGCTGCTGTTCGTTCAAGCGCAGGTCGCTAAACTCATGGGTGCCGAGTTTAATGGGATCGAGGGTGCCGCGCGTTTCCTTGGCGAAACCGACGATCTTCTTTTCCTGATCGCGAACCTCCCAAGTCGTACAACGTCTCTCGCCATCGACGACGCGGTTGATTATACGGGGGTCGGATTCAAAGGCGGATTTGACCTCATCGACCGTGACCTTGCCGACGCTATGCCGCAGCGCCTGCTCTTGCACCTCCTTCACCGAACTAACACTGACCCGCTCGAAAACATGATCCAAGGCATGATCGAGCGCACGCTGCGCCGGCTGACCGATTTCCGCATTGCCGGTTTGCTTGGTGCGCCCGCCGACACGCGCGGCGTCCATCGCCGCTTTTTCCTCTGGCGTCAGGCGGGAGGCCCATTCCGCCGAGAGTTGCTCCATCGACAGCTTGACCTTCTTTTCGCGGCTTGAAGCTCCGAGCTTGTCCAGTGCTGCCGGGTCCGTGATGCCACGTTCTTCGGCCAGCGCTTCAATCTGGTCACGGCGCTGGGAATACTTGTCGATTACGGATTTCGGTACACCATCGATCTCCCAAAACTTGCCCTTGGCCTCGACGCTGTAGCCGAGATCCTTGATCCGATCCGCCATCCGAGCATGAAACGCTGCCTCGAAATAAGGAGCATCGCGTTTCAAGTCGCGAAAGTACCCGGCTTTCCACCGCTCCTCGACGTTGTCGAAGGTCGCGTTGAAAACGAAGCAATGGGCGTGGAGGTGCGGGTCGGGTTTGCCATCCACCGGCCGCGCCGTTTTATGAATGAACTCCGCATAGACCAGGTTGCCGGTCGTTCGCTCCTCTTGAACACCGCCCAAGCGGACACGGGTTTTCATTTCTGTCTCGATCTCCCGCATCGTGTCGCCGACCGCTTCGCGCATCGCTTCCACGATCTTCTCGTCTCGGGTATGGGCGTACATGGCCGAAACGGATTTCGGAACATGGAACGAGAAATCATAGCCTATTGTCCGGTCCTCATTGATGCGGGCGGTGAGCCGCGCGCCGGTCGCGGGGTCGCGGTTTTCGGAGAGAGCGTAGAACGCCTCCTGATCGACCATGCCCGAGAGCCCTAAACGCTCCGCTCCCCTTCCCTGCCAGTTACCCGCGACTTCCTGCCCTTCGCTGTAATAATCCTCCCGCGAAAGTCCGCTCACGTAATATGACTTCGCCTGCTGTGCCGACTTGCTTTGCGTTATCCGAAGCATCGCCGCCCTCCTTTCCAGTATGTTCCTGTCCCAACACTGCTCCGAGCCTCGTTCTGTGACCTGCCTTCACTGCAAAAAACTGATACAGACATCTTCCCTTGCACAGCAACGAGGGGTGATCCCGACACCTCCAACAAACTCAAACAGCACTCAAACTTGTTGGGCTTTTGTTTGAGTTTGTTGGAGTCTGTTTTGCCATGGCCAACGCAGCCTCCAAGCTCGAACCGCATCGGGAATTCATCGCGGCGGAACGTCGCCGCGGAACGTCCTACCGCCGCATCGCGGAACTCCTCGCCGAGATGAGGGTTGAGGCCGATTACTCCACCATCCACGCCTTCGTGAAGGTGCGCTCCAAACCGCGCCACGCCGTCATAACTATGTTGGAAGCCGATGCCAAAAATACAAGCGCCACTGATGTTGCTGCGCCGTTGGCTCACGCCGGAATGCGCCGGATTCCCAAGCGAGCCGATGCGCAAAGCGAGGAAATCCGTCGCCTGAAAAAATCCAAGCCGCCCGCTCGTCGAGCCGAGAAAGGTCTGTCGAGTTTCAAACCCGACGCCCCTCTCGACCGGCTCACCGAAGCGGAGGCGAAACGGCTTAGGGATGGTTTGCATCGCTGACAAGGTCTTTGCTACGTGTCCTTTTGTTTTCGCTATGAGTAATGCGGTCTTTCATGAGCAGGTCTTGCAGTTCCGGGCTGAGGCGATCAAAGACGCTCCTGTCATCTGTCGCCCAGCGCATACGTGGCGCTTCCGCTATTTGCGCCAACTCCACGCCGTCGCCTCGTCCTGGCTCAGGACCGTCCAACTGCCACTTCACGGCACGCTCCAACCGCTTGCCGTCGGGGATCTCATGGGCCTTGAGATAGAGCCACAGTTGCGCGTCGTTGCGCACCACGATGCAAGTGATTGCAAGAAGGATCGGATAGTAAAACAGAGTTGATCCGATGGACCAAAGAGCGCCTGCCGCCAGCAGGAGCGCCACGGGTTCCGCGACATAATAGATGAAATCGTCGCGCAGCACGGCACTGACGTAGCGCCGTATATGAGCATTGTGGCCCCAGCGTTGATAAAGACGCCGGCATACGAATAGCAAGACCGGCTCAAAATGTGATTCACCTGAAGACCAGGTGCTCACGCTCCAGTCGCGCGTCTTGCGGCGGCGACGCGCCTGAAATGTGTTCCTCAAATAACCGATGACCACCATCACCAGATAAAGGATAATTGCCTTCTGGTTCACTTCACTGGCCATTGGCAGGAACTGAAGTCCCGCGCCAACCAGGAGCCCCGACATAATTACCGGAATGAGGGCGGTGTGCTGGACTCCCATGTGGCTGCGCATGACATATAATACGGGCCTCAGCGAGCTGCTGAGAAACGCTGCTATTGTCGATACGAGGAAGTTTTCGGTAGGATTGGGTTTGCCGTTCATGGGTTACTGGAGTTTGGGTTGCCGGAACGCGGCCTTCACATAGCTCTCGCCGGTCGAAGGCCAGATACGACCGGCTTGGAAGATGTAAGCATCGACGAGGCAGTCATTTTCCTCGCCGCCCTTGCGCAGCCGTTGAAACTCAGCGGGCGGCACCGTGTAATCGACGGTTTCGCTCGTGCCGAAGCTCATCCCTGTCGCCGATATGTTCGTGCTCGCGCGGTTGGTAACATTACGCGCAATCGTATCCGCCGCCCAGGTATTGGTGGCATGGCATCCATTGGCATGGAAAATCTTGGTCTGAAGATTCCCGAGCAGGGCATTGGTACGGTCCTGACCAGCACGGTCGAAATAGGTCGGAAGATTTTGCGTCAGATAAACAGTGCAGGCCCGCTTGCTGCGCGCCGTAGCCTGGAATTGCAAATCCGAAGTGGAGCTAAAAAACTGCGCCTCGTCCGCCCATAGGAAGGTTGGTATCCCCCCGTCCTTGTCCGGCTCACGCCGCGCCGTGGCGCGCTGCCAGCAATGCTTCCAAAGGCTTTGTGCGCAAATACCGACCTCGTTATAAACCTCCACCGGGAGATCGATGAGGATCAGCTTAGTCGCGCGAACGGCCAGTGGCTGCGTCAACGCTGTGCTCGGATACGATCTTAAATCCAGCAGCGCCGGGTATGATTTTCCATGTGTCTCGATATACGCCTTGGAGCGGAGACCCCGAGCGACTCCAGAACAGCCAGCGCCAAGTAAATTGAGCCGTCGCCACCCACGAGAAATAGGGGTCGCGATTTAACACCACCTCCGGGACGATTTCGTCCTTGTAGATAACGCGACGTGGCCATCTCTGCGCCCAACCCAGACGATCATTGGCGATGGTTTGCAGCGACGCATGGAGCTTGTCGTGAAAGTCGGTGTCTTCCGCATAATCAACGAGCTGGCCCACGACCGGTCCCGTCATCCGTCCGAGATGCAGCTTTATGAATTCCGTGATCTCGGCGGTAGATGGCATCGCGGCCACCGCAGGCGTTTCCGCGACTGTGACAGCAGAGGTGGCTTGTGAATCCGCCATCACTGGCACCTGCGGGTCATTGGCGGGAACGGCATGGAGTTCGTCAACCGAACCTGCCTCCCGATGATCCCAAGCATGTCCCATCTCCGCCCTCGTCTTCCCTTCCATCGCAGCGTTTGCCTTCTCCTCTGCATCGCGCTGTGCTGCCTCGGCTTTGGCGAGGCGCTGATTCAAATCTGCAATCGCGGCATTATACATTCTGCGCTCATTCTCCAGTTCAATCTGGGCTGCAATACGCCACCGATGTTCGAACAGGATTTCGGTGCGTTGGATACCCAGCCATGCGAATACGATGAAGAAAACAAACGGAGCGCCAGTTGCAACGGCCCAAAAGCAGCCACGCAACACCTCCGTCGGGTCTTCGGGTAGAGTTAGATAGTTGGGTTTCATATCTGAATTGGCTTTCTGATGCTTGGTTGATGATTTCTGGTTAGCGCCCCACCTCCCGAACCTCGTGCCGGGCCAAGGCTTCTTTGACCCGGTCCCAGTCGAATCTGACACAGCGGCGGCTGAGACGGATTGCCGGAATGACGCGACGCGCGAGGAGGCACTCCACGCCGCGCGGAGTGAGCCCAAGTCTTTCCGCCACCTCTCTCTTGTTGAGAAGATGCTGCGTTGGGGCTGAGCTCTCAGCTTGCATGAACCGCTTCTCCGTCTCATCCTTCAACCGTCGTTGTAACTCGGACAGGTCTCCTGGTGACTTTGGGGGACGTTTGCTTTTCTGCTTATCGCGAAGTCGCGCACGTCGTGAAGTGGCTCCGGTTTTGGGGGTTGGATTCGGCACGAGCGTGATTTTAATCGATCACGATATTCAACGCACCAGACTCATTTCAGCGCACTCCCACGCGCATTTTCCGCTCGACAGGCGGGGCAGGGGATACAGAATTCAGACAAAATTAGGATTGAATTAAAATCTACGCAACCCGTGGAATACGAGCGCCTTAAGGAGTGATGAGCAAAAATCCAAAGAAGGAAACGGCGAAAAAACGTCTCCGCGGAGAACGCGGCACATACAAAAAGTTTCGCCTGAATGTTTTTCAAGCCGCGAATCTCGTTCAGCTATGGCATGACTATGAAGGCGGCTTCGATGAATACGTCAAAAGGGTTGCCAAATTTGAAAATCCTTTGGGCCCTGATGACATTGGTGACGCAACGCTCGCGAGCACCAAACTTCGACTAACGCGCATTGAGTCAGGAGAACGTCAGGTCAGCGATGGGTTCAAATTCTACGCGCAGGCGCTTGGAGCAAACGAAGACGAATTGCTGGCCCGCCTCAGCGCGATGAAATATTGCGGAGCTGACGTGCCATGGAAGGTGGGGGAAGAGGTAATCTCGGGTCACCGCGAAGTCCTTCATCACTACCATCAAACAATTTATGAGGGCCGGGCGATTTGGATTTACACCTTGATTGATTTCAGGAAGCGCTACCGGGGCTATCTTTACTCTCCCATTCGCATCGGTCTAAAAGCTGATCGCAATTATAAGGCATACGGGTACCTTCTTCGCCAATCGCTGCTTCTCGTTTTGAAAAGCGCTCAAGAGGGCGACTACCGATGGTCCTTTCATTTATACTACGATTACCGAAAGAAAACACGCGACAAGTTTGGGCAATCGGGCGTCATTTACAGCGAAGATTGGGACAATCAGTTGGGCGTCGGCGCAACCTTGATTTTCAAACAACCTTTTCCTAACAGCGGGAAACCGGGGGAACAGAGTCCTAAACTCTGTAAGGAGCTCGAAGAGCATTGGAAATTGCTCGAGGGGCCGTCCGCCAACCGAATTGGCCGCATTTTCAAACACAAGGAATATAACCGTCCCGAAAATGCCCGCGATAAATTATTGGAGGCGCTCGGCCTCTCTGCAAAACGCCCGAGAAAATCCGCTACCAATGAATCGCATTGATACTTTCCAAGCCTTTCGACTGACCCCATGAACCAGAATGAGGCATTCTGGTTCACCAGCGACACGCTATATCGGCGATGCGGTTTGGCAAGGGAATTTCGCGAGCACGACGCGTTTCCCTAGACTTAGCCCTTGAGAACACCCTCGAAGTGATCCACTAATTTCCCGAAAACCTGTTGTAATTGTTCCCACCTAGCTTTGGGAGGCGACATCGTCATCGTGTCACGCTTCAGTGCGGGATATTTCGCGTAATAATCTTGTATTCGATGCCATGCATTGGTTGCGTAGTAATTAAACGTCCAATCTTTGGATTTTCGATCTTGTGAGTAAGCGATGGCATTGTTCATCAACATCTCCTCCAGAAATAATTCGGCTCCGGCGACAGTGTCTTTGAATTTCCCGGTTTTGTCCGACAGAAATGCCGATCTCCAGAGGGAGAACGCAATGGAGATTAGAATTTGTGCGTGACTGCCGACTGCTTTTCTTTTCAGTTGACGAGGATTCTCGCGGAGAAGGCGGTAAAGTTTAGCGGAGGTGCGTTGATTCTCAGCGCGATGTTTCACGAGCCAATCTACATGATCTTGCTTTTCAGAGGATTTCTTCTGGCGCGGCAATTTCATCGAATTCGAGGGGTGCATTGTTAAATAGACCGGACTCGATGTAAATCCCAAAGAGTTTATGGGGAGAACGCGGTACATAAACAAGGTGTTTGGGGCATGTGCGCAGCATTTCCCCGCCGACGCGACAGGGTGGTCGTGTGCATGCAATCGTTCTAAAGCCCCGGCTGGAGTAAGTCTCGCGCAGGCGTCCGTATCGCCTGGTCGCTACCCGTAGAGGTGCCCAAATATCGGCCCAGGACCATCCCCGCCGGCAACTTTTCGAAGTCGGCTGGCGATTATCGTTCAGAAAGATAGCGAATTAAATCGGCAACCAGAACGTCGACTGGAAATGCTTTTGCAGCGTCAGGTCCACTTGACCAGCTCATCATTTCGAGGCGACGAAATCCTCTTGCTCGGGAAGGGCGCTTGCGACCCCTGTTGAGAATGCATTGTCGAAATGGTTAAGAAACGTCTCTAGCAAGTGACCGTGATAGTAGGCATACACGATGATACTGATATTTTGGTCCTTCGGTTTGATGATGTTGAATGTGAGTTGGGCGGCTTCGACCTTAGGTTGAAACCAAGCTTTCTTGTTCCATTCAGGCGCCTTGTGCGTATAGTATTTGCCGTCAGTGCTCTTTTCCCAGGTTGTGATTTTTCCTTTCGGCGCGGATTGAGAAATTCTCGCATCGAAGTTTTTCAGAAGAGATGCGGCATTTGGGGTTGTGAAGTGAATAGCCATTGCGTTTTGTATGTTGCCGGCGAAATATCTCCGTCGAGCTTCTGTCTGCTATCAGTGCGTCTGCGAGGCCACGCAAGTAAAAAATGGCTCATGGCGCTCGGATCCCCCGGTGCGGGTTGATCAATGGACTGAGGCGGACGCCGCCTTCGCGTTCGGTGTGGCCACAACGCGGATGTCTTTAGGCTGGCGTCCGCCGGCTCTCCTGCACATCAATTTGACTCTGCAGACCATACCCACCGCCAACCGCTTAAAGGGGGGTGTCGGTGCATATATTTACCACAACCGTTTTGCAAGCTCCCTCTCTTCCTCTCCAAGTGCATCTAAATAGATGGCAGTCGTTTCCACGCGAGCATGTCCCAGCCATTTTTGAATGGTGGTCAAGGGAATATTCACAGCGACACAAGCCACAGCATGTCCATGGCGCAATCCCTTGGGGCAGGCCATTCCGCCGGTAATTCGAGCTGCTCTCATGGTCGCCTTAACCAAGCGGTAAGCCGTCGGTCGGGAGAATTTCCAAAGACGCTCAAGCGGACCTTTGTCAGCCATCAAAGCACCGAGAATGACGGTCAGTTCATCTGGCACAGGCACGGCGCGAAAGAAGCCAACCTTTCGCCTTTTCAACGTTTCAAACGTGACGGCGCTATTCCTCAAATCGACTCGCGTCACTACAACATTGAGTGCTTCCGATATTCGGCAACCTGTGTGAAACAGCGTTAGCAGGAACGCCCTGCACGAAGAATCCCCGACGCTCGTTGCCGCGCAAAGGAAGGCTCGGCGTTCCGCGCTATTGAGATATTTCCGGTTGCCGCTTCGGTCAAACATCCCCGCCTCCTGCATCGATGAACCAGAATGCCTCATTCTGGTTCACGCCATAAAAACCATATATGAAAATCCATAAAATCATCGGAGAAAAGGGCGAACAACCCCAGCTCTGCAACGGTGGCGGTTGTCCTGCCGCCATACTCACCGAAGGCGACAACGTCGTCATCCAAGGCTACACCCTGTCAGCCGCTGACCGCAGCCACCTGTCTGATCCTACGGGCGAAGACTTCGTGAAGATGCCCCGCTCCGTTTTCGAAAAAATCGCGCGCCACGTCCTGAACGCTTAGCGTTCTCAGCAGTTGATTCATGCCCGGCCTCGCGAAGGATGTCGTTAACCGACTCCTGAAACGAGGCCGGGTAATATTTCCCGTATGCCTGCCAATGGTGGCGCATGTTTTCGAGGAGCATCATATCGCGGATGTCAGTCTCGAAACTCTCCTCTACGTCCTTCGTGAACTCTCCATTCCGCTTAAAGGCGTCCACAAGGCATAACTGATTCAGCCATACTTGCAAATATCGCCGTTGCAGCGTGGCATCGATGCCTTTTTCGTCTTTCAGGATTTCGAATAGCTCCGGCTTAGAGAAACCCAAGGAGATAAGGTCACGGTTGATGTCGTAAAGTCGGATTTGTGACTCAAGCTTGCTTTGTTTGGTGGCATCCCGCATCTGCCATGCGACGATTAGCACGCTCACAAAAAGCAGCAGATTATCCAGCGTTACCTTCAATTCAAACATCGCCACCCCGCCGCATGCCCCACGAATAACGGAGGCAAGTTTACTCTGCTCTCATTTTGGAAGCAAGACGGCCTGTGCCGAAAATGAGAGCATGCTGAAAACGGCCCACAGTTTGCTTCCCAAAAACTTTTGCGAGCACATCCGCATGGTCAGAGGCCAGGCACACATGACTCAAAGGGACTTATCTGTAGCGCTCGAACGGGAGCACGGAATGGTCGCGCGGATCGGGCTTGGCGAACGGCGGGTCGATTTCGTTGAAGCATATCAGATATTCATTGCGCCTGGCGCGAATCCCAACATCGAAGCCGACAGCCTCATGACCAAATCTGCGGTTTCGGTCGCAGCCATCCCCGACCCCGACAACGGGACGCATTCTACTCAGCGCATCGAGCGAAAGTATTCCATACGTTGAGATTTCAAACATATGCGCTAGGTCCGATAACTTCGAGATATCGGAAATAGCGCATAATCCGTTCCGACGGTCAGGCTCCAATGCTCATGTTTAGGTCAGATGCACATCGGCAGGCTACCGTTTCGGAACCAATTGAGCGGGCTCCTCAAGAATTTCGAGTAGCTCTTTTGCGCAGTACACACGGTCGCGCTTTGCTGTGCCCGTTTGCGCTACAATACCGAGGTCTTCCAGGCGCCGGATGGCGCGTTGCGCCGTTGTGAAAGCTACTTCCAGTTTCTCAGCAGCCGTTTTCGCCGTCAGGAAGGGGTTTTCCGCGAGGAGTTCTACAATCCGTAGCGGAGTTTTGGTGGATTCGCCCGACACGCGGTTTTTCCATTGGTCGAGTTTGGCGTTGAGCCGGCCCGCGCGGCTCAAGGCATCCTCGGACATCCTGGCAACGCCCAATAGGAAATACTCGATCCATTCGTCCCATGCGCCCCGTGCGCTGACGCCGCCTAAATACTCGTAGTAGTCGCGCCGCGATGCTTCAAAAAAGGCGGAAAGATAGAGCGACGGGGTCGGCAGAATATGGCGCTCGATGAAGAACAACGTGATGATCAACCGGCCAACACGTCCATTGCCGTCGAGGAAAGGATGTATCGCTTCGAATTGATAATGCGCGAGCGCGATAGTCACCAGCGGCGGCAGATCGGATTCGTTCAGGAACTTCTCCCACGCCGCAAGAGTCGGTTCCACTTCATTAGGAGGCGGGGGGACATAGGAAGCCGTTTCCGGCGTGCAGCCCGGCTTGCCGATCCAGTTTTGGGATTTTCGGAATTCTCCGCGCGCCGCATGATGTCCGCGAACGCCGGTCATCAGCTTTTCATGAAGCTCTTTGACGAGGCGCACGCAGATGGGCAGTTTCTTGAGCCGCGATATGCCGTGCTCCAGGGCGACTACATAGTTGCCCACCTCCCGCAGATCATCGGGACTTCGTTCGACGATTGCTCCGGCTTCGGCCGCCAGGAGTTCGCCCAAAGTCGCCTGTGTGCCTTCGATCCTGCTCGACAGCACGGCTTCACGCCGGGCGAATGGGCGCACGAGAATATGAGGGTTAGGCAGTCGCGCGGCTTCTCCCGCGAGATTCCCGATGAGGCGATCCGCGTCGGACAGCAATCTGACCAGCTTGGGTTTCCATTCGAGTTTCGGCGGCAACGGTGCGGGAACGAATGCGGAGAAGTGTCCCAATGATACCTTTTTGCCCGGTATAGTGCTCATTTTCAGGTCCTTGGCTGTGATCGAGCCGCGAAAATAGCACGCCCGCTTATTTTCGTAAAGAGGCTGTAACGAAAATAGCACCAATCCTTATTAGCGCCGGAAGTAATCCGGCGTGCGTGCGAAGGGGAGATACCGCTCAAAGCCGCTCACAGTGCTCCTCGATACACTGCGGGCACGTCCCTTCGCTCCGAAACTTGAACATCTCCGGGTCGATGGACAGGGGTTTTGGTATTAATTTCAGCAGCCATAAATCCAGCCATATCCAGCCATAAACAGGCGCGCGGTGCCGTGTGTTGGCGATTGCGGAGCTTCAGATACCCGAAAGACCGGGTCGACGGAATTGAAGTGGAGATAAAAGCATGCTGCAATGTCCGCTAAAAACACGGATAATCAGACATGATTTTAGAGCGCCCAAAGACACTTTCTGCCTATCTGGATGACCGGCTGTCTTCGGGAAAAGTCGTCTTTTCGCGCAACGAGGCATTGGAGGTGTTGGGCTTGGACCGGGGCGCTTTTTTGGATTCCGCCGAGCGGCTTCAGAAGCAGCACCGGCTCATCAGCCCGCGGCAAGGATTTTACGTTGTGGTCCCGCCGCAATACTTGTCTTGGGGTTCCCCGCCCCCGGCCTGGTATGTGGATGATTTGATGCGACATGAAGGGCGGCCTTATTACGTCGGTCTGCTGAAAGCAGCCGAACTCCATGGCGCCACCCATCAGGCGGTCATGGAGTTTCAGGTCATCACAGACAAGAGAATGCCCCGCATTTCCGCCGGGCGCACTGTCCTGTCCTCTTATTACCGGAAGGATTTGGAAGCCACTCGCGCCGGAATAGAGGATCGCAAGACGGATACAGGCCGCATGAAAATCTCCTCCGTCGAATTGACGACGCTTGACCTGCTGCGCTACCCGCATGCGTCTGGAGGGATCAATCACATCGCCACGGTTCTCTCCGACTTGGGAAAGAAGATCGACGCCGGCAAACTGGCCGCGCTGGCCCCTGCATTTGAGCGCCCGGTCGTTCGGCGCACGGGCTGGCTTCTCGATCATCTGGGTTTTCGGGGTCGCACCGAAAAAATGCATCGGCGCTTTCTCAAGGAAGCGCAACGGCCCTGGACGGAATTGGAACCGGCTATTGTCGGCGACCCCGATTTGACGCCGGCTCCTGTTGAAAAAGATAAACGGTGGAACATTGTAATTCGCCGCATCCCTGAGGCTGACTCCCACGAAAAAACGGCAACACAGCCGGAGCGATTGGCCACTAACAACTTTCTCAAATAACCGCTCGTAGGCTAATGGATCACTTCCGCAGCATCCGTTTACTATTCGCCTCAGCGAGCTTCGAAACGCCAATAACCGTGGCGTGATCCATGGAGACGCTCGGGAGTTTGGAGAGCACCAATTCGGATAATTCCGATACACGGCGTTTCACACTGGGCTTGGCAAGACCGGCTTCCTCGGCCATGCGCTCAAAATCGAGCGGCGCGACATTATTTGAATCGTACTCGTCGCCGATCTTCATCGCCATTTTTGGCGACAACTCGGGATAATACGCGGTGCTGAGCACATCGTATAACGGAGCCAGCCGCGTCTGGCTCTCGTTATAGAGCAGGGAGAAGTTCTTTCCGTGGGCGTCGTCGTTGCCGATCAGAACATTGAAAATCACTGCGTCGAGGAGCGCATTCAAATCCACCACGGGAGCGGATGAAACTTCGCGAACCAAGGCAAAGCAGTCTTTCAAGGATGGTCCGCCCTCTGCCTGGTACTTCCTTTCGGGAACAATGCCCAAGGCCTGGCAGAAATCCTCCTGATGTATTCGTGTCAGTGTTTCAGCGCCGGTATTCTCATCCCGCTTGAGTGTGCGGTCATAGCGCTCGACGAGCAGAAAGTCGATGTCCGCAACTTTGCGCGTTTCGACAGGCGCGGCGTTAATACCAACCGCGCGGGCCAACCGCATGCAGAACGCCTCGTTAAAAACGACACCATCGAAGCGCTCGATTGCAGGTTTGAGTATGTGAGTGCTGGGCGCTCCGTTGAGCGGAATTGATATGCCCTCACGCGAAATATGGACCGCAATTTTATCCTGAGCGCCCGCCAGCGAAAGCCGGATGCGCTCTTCGCCCGCCAAAAGCGGACGGCGCGGCAGAGTTCGTAATATCTCCGCGAGTGCTTCGGGGGAGAGCAACTTATAAACATCCTCCCGCGCGGGGAGCTGTTGTCCCTCGGGCAAAAATGTCACCGCCCCGGCGCATTCGCCGCCGATCCTGTCGAGCATCGCGAAATCGTTCTTTGCGCTGATGCCCAGATTCTTGGCTATGACTTCGCGCTGATGTTGCTCCGGCAAAATCCCCGCAAAGTATCCACGGGATTCATTGCGGCCAAAACGCTTGTCGGTAAGGGGGAGGGAGCGAGACAACGAAATGGCCCCTGAGCGGTCGAGCCACTGCGGGACGTATTGGAACCGCATGATCCCGTGCTCATCCTGAACAAGCTTGCCGACCAAATCCCTGTGCAAATACACGTCGAGGGTTTGCTTCATGGGGTTACGCTCCCGCCGCTGGGGTCTTTCAATTCCATTGTAATCCCTAGGGTGTGCAACACGGTAAGCACCTTGCCCAACTGGCAGGTAGGCTTTCCCTGTTCGAGTTCGATAATGAAGCGCTCCCCGGTGCCTGACGTGAGCGCCAAATCGCGTTGCGTCACGCCTAACTTCTTGCGGGCGCTTCGAACCGTTTCGCCGATTTTCTCAGGGGTATATTTCATTGATCTCCTCAATATTACCGCTCGGTAAGAATACCCCAAAAAATGGCCCAAATCTACAGAAAGTTACCGAGCGGGAAGTTTTGTTGTTTTTCAGAGGCATATCACCGATATACTTCCCGAGCGGGAAGGACCTGATTCGGACCGGCATGCTGAAAGGCGCCCGCTATCAACTCAAAATCGGAATGGACGGCAGCACGGCGGCTGCAAGGACATGATTGACCGCTTCGACTTGCCGCTTCTAAATGATCCCCCGCATCGTGCGACGAGGACGGGTCCGATACCCGAGGCACGTCACCTCACGTAACGGACCGTTATCCGTCGAAAAAAAACGGCAACAGAATGGCAACAGAGGTCCTCTACCTGAGAAGATCAGCGGTCTTAAAATCCGTTTCCACGAAAGTGGAGTGCGGGTTCGAGTCCCGCCACCGGTAGCTCATGGACTGACGTGTCGCAGAGCATTCAGATCGAAGGCCAGGTAAATATGAATCACCTTCGAGCCAGTGTCGTTGTACCGCCAGTGTCGTTGTACCTGTTAGTGTGCGAATCTTTATCCATCAAAATCCACTCGCGCTTGCAGCATTGCGGAAAACGGGAAGCAAATGACGATTGGACCCGGGGGTGGAGTGTTGCGGGAGTTTGGGCAAAACAGGGGGGGAAATACTTTGAGCATTCGCATGTCTACCCGCGGGGTTCGCAACGCCGCAGGTCGTGCGGAGGGGGGGTGGAAATCGCGTGCAAAGCGGCCGTGCCTTTTGCGAGGCTGAGGTTGATGAAAACGACTCCCGTCTTACTTTCTTTTCTCCTGGCGATGGCCGTTTCCGCGCCGGCGGATCCGCTGCCGGTGTTTCACCAGAACGATACGATCCTATTCCAGGGGGATTCGATTACGGACGGGGGGCGGTGGAGAACGGGGAGTGATTACAATCACATCATGGGGCAGGATTATGGATATATCCTCTCGGCGGAACTCGGGGCGCTCTATCCGGAGCGGAATCTGACGTTCATCAATCGGGGGATAGGCGGGAACCGGGTGCCGGACCTGGCCGCGCGGTGGACGACGGATACGCTGGCGCTGAAGCCGAATATTCTGAGCATCCTCATCGGGATCAACGATACGCTGCTCAAGAACGAGACCGCGCAGGAATACGAACAGAGGTATGATAAGCTATTGGGCGATACAATCGCGGCGCTGCCGAATACGAAGATCATCCTGGGTGAACCGTTCCTGCTGCCCGTGGCCACGCACAAACCGGTTTATGCGGCGGAAATGACGGAGGTGAAGAAACGGCAGGCGGCGGTGTCGCGGCTGGCGGCGAAGTATCACCTGCCACTGATCCGATACCAGGAGGCGTTTGACGAAGCATGCCGGAAGGCGCCCCCGGAGCATTGGAGCTGGGATGGAGTGCACCCGACCTACGCGGGACACGGGCTGATGGCGCGCGAGTGGCTGAAGACGATTGCGGCGTCCTGGCCGCAAGGATGATTCCCCCCCGCGAGTTCAAGCTTGTATCCCACCCCACCCCGTACAGGATTCCACCCATGCCAACCCCTTCCCCCCGGCCCTTCGCCCTCCTCGCCGCCGCACTCACCCTCCTCCTCGCCGCCTGCGGCAAAGTAGAAACCCCCTCCTCCCAATCCGCCCCCGCCAACGTTGCCCCCGTCGTCGAAAAACCCGCCACCCCCAACACCTTCTCCGAAGTCACCTCTCAGCTCGATCCCGGCGGCGACCTCTACCTCTACCTCAGCACCGCCCAATTCCTCGGCCGCCTCTCCCACGGCATCGATGCCATCCACGACATGGTCCTCTCCGGCTCCGCCGGCATGGAAATCACCGACCGAGACGAAGCCGGGAAAATCTTCGCCCTCGTCAAGGACATTGTCCAGAAAAGCGGCCTCGAGCAGATCACCGGCCTCGGCGCCAGCTCCTTCGCCACCGCCCCCGGCCTCTACCGCAACAAATTCTTCGCCCATCATTACCCCGATAAAGGCGACGGCATCCTCTGGTCCATCTACGGCAAAGCGCCCCACACCCTCACCGGCCTCGACTTCCTCCCTGCCGATACCGCCGCCGGCGGCGTAGGCGATTTCGACCTCGCCCAGCTCATCAACTTCCTCCGCCAGGAGATCAACACCTCCAACATCCCCGAGGCAAAAGAAGCCCTCGATAAATGGCAGACCCAGTTCGCCGGCGCCTCCGGCCTCCCCCTCGATGACGTCCTCGCCTCCCTCAACGGCTCCCTCGGCACCATCCTCACCCTCGATGCCACCAGCACCATCTCCGTCCCCGTCGCCGGCCAGACCCAGGTCCTTCCCACCCCCCGCCTCGCCTTCCTCATCGGCGTCAAGAGCGACCTGATCTTCAACCAGGTCGACAAAATGGCCGGGGTCAACCCCGGCGTCGTCCGTATCGAGGAGCCCGGCCTCCACATGCGCGTCATGGCCCTCCCCATCCTCCCATTCCTCAATCTCCGCCTCACCGTCGCACAGTGGAACGGCTTCCTCATCATCGCCTCCGATGACAAACTCGTCCGCGACATGATCGCCGTCCACAACGGCGCCCCCGGCTTCACCTCCACCTCAGAGTACGCCACCCTCTCCGCCGGCCTCCCGGATCAGGGCAACAGCTTCGGCCTCTGCACCCAGCGCTTCGCAGATACCCTCCGCCAGTTCCAGAGCCAGCTCCTCTCCAATCAGCCCGGCGTCAACCAGAGCCAGGCCGCATTCATGCACCAGCTCTTCTCCCGCTATCAAAAAACCGGCCACATGTACGCAGTCGGCTCACAGCTCCCCACCGGCTGGCTCTCCATCAGCCAGGGCTCCCAGGGCTCCAATCAATTCCTCGCCCCCTTCGCCATGCTACCCGCCGCCATCGCCCCCGCCGTAATCGCAGGCATCGAGAGCAAACTCTCCACCGGCCAATAACCCTGCGCCGCACGGGCCTGGTGGCCCAAGCGCTGCCGGCTGCCTCCCTCGGAGAAGGACCACAGATTCGATGAAATCTCGAAACGCGTGGTTTACTCGTTCCCACGTAGCGATCCAGTTCCAAGTTCGTCCCTTCCCACCCCTTCGTCCGGCGCCCCGTCCGTGCCCCTCTGTGCCCCTTCGTGTGAAAAATTCCGGAATCCCCCCTCCCTCCTTCGTTCCCCTTTGTTTCCTTCTATTAAATCTCCCCCTTTCGGACCCTCCCATTTCGAACGGACCGCAGCGACATAACCCACCCATTCTTCCTTCAACAAACCGCCCAATTTCGAATTTCTCCTCCCCCCTTTGCGCCTTTTGCGCCCTTCTGTTAACACTCCCCCTCATCACTTCTTCCCGTTCAAAAACCCCTCCATCTCCCCCCGCGACCCCCGGAACGCCACCATGAAACACTCCTCATCGTGCTGCGTCACCGCCGCCACCCACTCCCCGTCCGTAAATACCTGCCACACATCATTCCCCGGCAGCGTCACCCCGAAGTCCTCCGCCTTAAAGCTATAGAAAATCATATTCCTCTCCTCAACCGCCACCTGCGCCACCGGCTCATCATCCTGCTTGAACAGCCGCGCCCCCACCGTCTGGTAATTCTCAAACCCCCCCGGCACATAATAATCCTCAAACCCGTACTTATCGAAAAACCAGTCATTCAGCGCAATCGCAGCCGCCTTCTTCGGCTCCATCTCCATCCCCGTCATCTCATCATTCACCTCCACCATCCGCATCACACTATCCTTCCCCGGGAACGAGTGCGCCCGGTTCCACAACGTCACCCCGCCCCACCCCAGCAGCACCGCCGCCCCTATCACAATCGCCAGCACCACCGGCTGCAGCAGCGCCTTCCTCCCCGTCCGTCCCCGGGTCTCCGCCCCCGCCGCCAGCTTCTCCAGCAGCACCTGCGGCAGCACCAGCTGCTCCACCGCGGCCAGGTGCCGCCCGTCCAGCGCCCGCTGCCGCGCCAGCTCCCCCTGCAGCCCTGCATCCTTCTCCGCCACCTTCACCGCCTTCGTCACTCGCGGGTCCTCCGTCCCAGGCAGCCCCGCGCAGTGGCATTGCATGTAAACCGCCGCCTCCTCGCTCTTCACAGCGCCTGCTCCAGCGTCGGCTCACCCAGCCCCGTCCGCCCCAGCCCCTCCCGCGCCCGCTTCAACACCCCCCCCAGATCCTCCATCGATATCTTCAGCGCCTCCGCCAGCGCCCGCACCGGCAGCAGCCCCGTATACAACCCCGCCAGCGCCGCCCGCTCCTCCTCCGGCAGCCCAGCGAATGCCCGCGCGATCCCCCGCCCCTCCGTCGCCACCCCCTCCCCACCTCCCGCCATCCCCTTCGCTTTCTGCCTCATATTCCCCAGCATGCACGCCACCCGTCCCTCCTCATTCCGGTAGCTCCCCAGCCGTCCCGCGCACTCC